>Ga0307489_10002150_pt1 | contig 13188 bp, 22 predicted proteins | sample SB12metaG_FD_202247 | JGI IMG/M metagenome (GOLD analysis project Ga0307489, IMG submission 202247) | Sea-ice brine microbial communities from Beaufort Sea near Barrow, Alaska, United States - SB 1.2 | ecosystem: Environmental > Aquatic > Marine > Coastal | place: USA: Alaska | collected...
AGCCCCAAGCTCTCCGCCTGCGCGTGCATGAAGGGAATGGGGTGGGCCTGCAACTAGGGGCTTTCACTCATTCACGTTTCAGCTCAACTTGAGCCGTGTCTGACACAATAACACACCCTAAACACCCTGTAATACCCCGTAACGCCCGTGAAACACCCCCTTTATAACCTCTGAACACACCCCCTCCTATCCCCCAGAAAGCGCTCGAATTGAACTGAAAATTGAACGAGTGTAAGCCCCTGCCTGGAACTTGGCGTCTTTGGGGCGGAACACGACGAGCGTGGTGACATCGTACGCAGGGTCGCGCCACGCCGCCAGCAGCGCCAGGCAGCAGGGTCACGTGGGGAAAACACTCAGACCGAGGTCGGAACACGACCAGGGGCTTACACTCGTTCCCATTTCAGCTCAACTTGAGCTCTTCTGTCGACCGTATGCCCCAGCTTAATTGATGAATGTGTCCTGGAGTTGCTCAAAGTGAGCTCTAACGTCAACGAGTGTAAGTCCCTTCGCTGAACACGGCTTGCAATCAGGGTGAATGCTCGGCAGACGCACAGAGGTTGAGGGAGTTGATTCAACGTCTGGGTCGAGTGCTTGATTTCAATGACTCCCCCGCCAGGTTGCAGTCTTTGCCCCCCGTCCACGACACCGCCGTCACCAAGGCGTCCGGCCCCACCACCTGCTCCTCGCGCACCGTCACCATGGCAAAAAATATGAGGCGGGCACCAGCGGCACAAGCGTACAGGTGCACGACTGGCGCAGTGCCCAAATCGCTGACGAAGGAGCTGAGCTGTCATCCATTGCGTTGGCGCCTGGCGTAATGAGGCTGGTATCGACTGCTTTCAGTTTGATCGGCATCGGGGTTTATGTCCCGTTGAAAATAATGATTGAGCCTAGACAGAACCGCCGATCAATGATGCCGTTGATCGACGAGTAGTTCAGCGTGACAGAGCTCTAGATGACGCGCACGACGACTCGATCGTTGAGGATTGCTGAAGCAAGCGAAGTGGGGCGGCGCTCGAAGCACCTCTCACTCCCCGTCGCGCGCATCGGAGCGGTTTCGCCACAGCGCGCCCGCTGCCGCCGCTCGTCGAATCAGAATCGTTTCCCCTTGCTGATCGCGAGTGGGGGGAGCACTCAGCAGTGCTGAGAGTGTGGTGCATTGGAGTGAGGCAAACGCCGAGTTGAGTGGCGTGCCAGGGCGGCAGAGGGGGTGCATGGCAAAGGCGGGCGCAGCCGCGAAGCGGCGCGACAAGCGCAAGGCGGCGAAGGAGGTGGCCAAGGTACAACCCCATGGCATCGCTCAACCCGCCGCCGCCGCCAACCCACACGCCCTAGCTCGCGATCGGTCCTGCGCGCCTCGACCCCGGAAACCTAAATTCTGCAAAAATCTCCCGCCCCGGGCCCACAAGAGATACCTCTCTGCTCTGCTTGAGTGTCCGCCGGGGTTCGGACCGAAGCAAAGCCGCACAAGGGACGTGAGCCTTCTCTGCGCTCTTACGAAAGCGAAGGCACACTGTCCCGAGCGTCCCTCAAAGGACAGTTGGTGACGTCCACGCTCCACCAATCAGAGAACCCGGTACCATCCGTTCCACATACGTTGTTGAAACACCGCTCCTCCGAATCCCACGCGCCCGCCCCCTGGTCACCCGCCCTATGCGCACGCTCTGACCCTCGCCCCCACCCCATCCTCGACCCCGCGGCCTCATCCCCTACAGGACGCGCCGGTCCATGAGGCATTCACGAAGCCCAAGGCGACGAAGGGCGAGGACGATGTGGTGATCGAGTACGTCGCGGCGCCGCTGGAGGTGGAGGACGACGACGAAGGGGTCGGGAACTTCAAGGAGTTCAACGAGATCTTCGCCGCCTTCAACGCCAAGGAGGCAGGGGCTTACACTCGGCTCAACTTGAGCGCTTTTTATGGGATAGGGGGTGCGCGGAGGGATTGTGTAGCCCGTGTCAAGGGGGTGTTCAGGGTGTGTTGGGTCTTTTTATGTGTCAGACACGGCTTCAAGTTAAGATGAAAAGTGAACGAGTGTAAGCCCCTGCAAGGAGGGCACGGGCGAGCAGAAGCCCGAGGGCGCGGAGCCCGGCGCCGCGGCGGCCGCGGGCGACGCGAAGGAGGAGAAGGTGGAGGACGAGGGCGGCGACGACGAAGCCGAGGAGAGCGGCAGCGATGAAGAGAAGGACGAGGTAGGGCCAGACGACAAAAGAGCTAGAATAAAGACGAGTAGCGCCCTTCAGCTACCACGACAGCGTGTGTGTGCATTCCACAGCATACCAGGCTGAAGGAGCGATCATGAAGCAAACCGCCGCGGACGACGTGCGTGGCGATGAGAGTGCGTGTGATATCGAAAGCACACGAGCTGACGGAACACCCCAAGGCGCCCGCACCACAGAAAATAATTCTGTCACAGGATGTCAATTGACAAACTAAACATGGTGAACCGAAATGCGGTGGTGGTGGTATGGTGGTTGACGTGACCACGTATCGTGCACCGGCCCGACAACGAGGAGGATGATATATCGAAGAAGAAGAAGAAGCTGGCGTCGCGTATGAAAGTTGCCGAGCTGAAGGAGCACTGCGTGCGGCCCGAGGTGGTGGAGGCAGGGGCTTACAGTCGTTCCCATTTCAGCTCAACTTGAGCACTTCTGTCCACCGTATAACCCAGCTTAACTCACGAATGTGCTCAAGTTAAGATATAACGTGAATGAGTGTAAGCCCCTGGGTGGAGGTGTGGGACACAACCGCCTCCGACCCGCGCCTGCTGGTCTACCTCAAGGCAGGGGCTTACACTCGTCCACTTCTCAGCTCAACTTGATCGCTTTGTATGGGATAGGGGGTGCGCGTAGGGGTTTGTGTAGCCCGTGTTAAGGGGGTGACAGGGGGTGTTTAGGGTGTGTAGAGTGTGTTCTTGTGATAGACACGGCTCAAGCCGAGCTGAAAAGTGAATGAGAGTAAGCCCCTGCCTCAAGGCCTACCGTAACACCATCCCGGTGCCGCACCACTGGTGTCAGAAGCGTGCGTTCCTCGCGGGTAAGCGCGGCCTGGAGAAGCCGCCCTGGGTAGGGCTTGCCAGATACCACATCGCTATCCACGTCATCAAAACGCGTTTTATGCCCTCGTTTCTTGAGTTACACGGCATCCTATGGAAGTGGCGAGCAATATCTGCCAGGCAGATACCGCTATCCACGTCATCAGCATGCATCTTGAACCCTCTCGTTTCTCGACTTACACGGCATCCTATGACGTGGCGAGCAATATCAATATCTGCCAGGCCGTAGCCGATGGCGCTGCCCTCGTTCATCGAGGCGACGGGGATCCAGAAGTTGCGGGACGCGTACGCGGAGAAGGAGGACACCAAGGTAAGGCGGTGCAGGTTGACCCCATCAAACCCACATTGAAAGCGCATGCAACTAAGCGCTTAAAACTAGAATACGGTGAACTGCTTTCAAGTTCTGCTTTCAATTGCAACTTGCGCCGCTACACCAAGAAGCTGAAAACCAAGACGAAGGACAAGGTGACGGCCAAGATGGGCAAGATCGACATAGACTACCAGGCAGGGGCTTATACTCGTTCACTTCTCAGCTCAACCTGAGCGGCTTCTGACACAAATATCCTCATCACCCCCTGATACTCCTGAATACCCCCTGACACCTCCTGAACACCCCCTAAACAACCCCTAAATGCACCCCTATCCCACAGAATGCGCTTCAGCTGAGCCGGAAAGTGGACGAGTGTAAGCCCCTGCTACCAGGTGCTGCACGACGCGTTTTTCAAATACCAGACCAAGCCCAAGATGACGGGCATGGGCGAGCTGTACTACGAAGGGAAGGAATATGAGATGGATCTCAAGGTGGGGCGGCGCAGCTTGAACCTATGAACCCCGTGTTGAAACCGCCTGAAACTAAGTGCTTCAAACTATCATACGATGAACCACCTCCAAGTTTGCTTACAAATTCAACCTGCGGCACTACATGAAGGGGAAGAAGCCGGGGACGCTGACGGAGGACGTCAAGGCGGCGCTGGGCATGACCGACGACGGTGAGAACGCACGCGCCTACGCAGTTTTCCATGGCACCTCAAATGGCAGTCGCCAGTTCTTGAGAATTACACGGTCGAAACGCCATATGGCACCATTGTATGGCAAATCTTACGGTCTATTTACTCAAGGTCTCAAATTGGAGACGCGTTGACCGCCATTTGAGGTACCCTGGCAAACTGCGAAGGCTGTCACTTGCTCACCGCTGGAATGTGTCTCAGGCACTTACGCAACTGAATTGCTGCTGTTTTCTCACCTTACACAGTCCTTCGCTTTATAGGATACAGGGTCGCTGTTTTGTATTAAACCTAAGAGTTGAAAGTGTCCTTCGCTTACGAACAGGTTGTTGTATTGAGACCGTACTGGTGGGCCCGCCGCCGTGGCTGATCAACATGCAGCGATACGGCCCGCCCCCGTCGTACCCCAACCTGAAGATCCCGGGGCTCTCGGCCGCCATCCCGCCAGGCGCGCAGTTCGGGTACCACCCGGGCGGGTGGGGCAAGCCTCCCGTGGACGAGGCCGGGCTCCCCATTTACGGTGACGTGTTCGGTGTCCAGGCAGGGGGGGTGATGAGAACAAGCACTCGACCGACTTTGAATTGACGAACCCAGTCTGCGCGTCTGCGCGAGCATTCACCCTGAAGGTTTAGGTTTTGATTTAAGGGATCAAACCCCAAACCCTGAACCCTGGGCGTATTGAGAACAGCACTCGACCGACTTTGTATTGAATAACCGAGTCTGCGCGTCTGCATGAGCTTGCGTGAGCATTCACCCTGATGGTAAGTCATGCGGGCACGTCTGATGTCTGTTGGAGTGCTTGTTGTCAACGACCCTGGTGACAGAACAGGGACACGGACGACCGCACGCCGTACGACGTGGTGGTGGACAAGACCAAGCGCTGGGGCCTCATCGAGGAGCTCAGCGACGACGAGGAGGAGAGTGACGAGGAGGAGGAGGAAGAGGCAGGGGCTTACACTCTCCACTGCTCAGCTCAACTTGAGCCGTTTCTGACACAAGTAAACACCCTACACACCCTAAACACACCCTAAACACCCCCTAACGCCTCCTTAACACGGGCTACACAACCCCTACGCGCACCCCCTATCCCATACAAAGCGCTCAAGTTGAGCTGAGAAGTGGACGAGTGTAAGCCCCTGGGAGGAGGACGAGGAGGAGCTGGCCGACGACGAGGTGACGGCGGGGATCCAGTCCATGTCCAGCCTCCAGACGGGCCTCGAGACCCCCGAGGTAGGGACCACCATATGGACCACCATTTATCGGACCACTAAATGTCGCCCGCCACGTCATCTAAGGGACTTCGAACCCTCGTGTCTTGGCATGTTGCCCGCCACGTCTAAAGCACTTCGAACCCTCGTGTCTTGGCTGCCGCCGGCACCATGGCCGCGCTTGTAGCTACGGAAGTGGCGGTGGTGAGGCTGCGGCTGCGGCGCCGGGGCTATGGCATCCTATGACGTGGCGAGCAACATCTGGCGGGCCCTACCCCGGGGTGCCGCTCAACCTGCGCAAGAACCCGCGCGAGGCCGACGCGCCGCCGCAGCTCTTCCAGGCAGGGGCTTACACTCGTCCACTTTTCAGCTCAACTTGAGCCGTTTCTGACCCTGAACACACCGTGAGCACCCCCTGATACCCTGTATTACCTCCCAAACATCCCCTAGACAATTCCTAAATGCACCCCCTATCCCACAGAAAGCGCTTACGTTGAGCCGAAAAGTGGACGAGTGTGAGGCCCTGCTTCCAGGTGCTGGCCACTCAAGAGGCGCAGGTCGCGGATGGGTCGCTCATGGGGTCGGCGCAGACGTACGTAATGCCGGGGGCGGGGGCGGTGGCGGGGGCAATTCCGGGGAGCAAAAAGGGCAGCGGGGCGGCGGCGGGGGCGCAGGTCGGGGGAGGCAACGACGCGGAGATCTCGCTCAACCCGGAGGACCTCGAGGCTGGGCTGGAGGACTCGGAGGTGGCGGCGCGGTACGAGGCGCAGATGAACGCGCAGCGCGCGGCGGCGGCGCCGGAGGCAGGGGCTTCCACTCGTCCACTTCGCAGCTCAACCTGAGCCGTTACTGACACTCAACACATCCCCTCAACGCCTTAACACCCCCTCCATTCCCGCCTTGAAGCACTCCCTATACACCCCCTAAATACCCCTTGTCTCACAAAAAGCGCTTACGTTGAGCTGACAGGTGGACGAGTGTAAGACCCTGGCCGGAGGACTTCAGCGACATGGTCGCGGACAACGCGATGCGCTCCAAGCGCAAGGCGGATGCCAAGAAGAAGGAGTCCGACGCGAAAAAGTTCAAGTTCTGATTCTGATTAGCCCCAGTTCTGATTTGCGTCAACACAAAAGCACACGATTAGACAGGAACCACAGCTGCGTGGAGGTTGTGCGTTTCAATACGTCTTGTAAAGGCACGACACAAATTAATTTTACGTTTGCACGCTCCTCGCTCGTCTGATACGCTCTGGCGGATGGGGTTGGCTAATGCTCACTGTGTGAGCGATCGTGTGTGAGCGCTTTGGGGCTTGACGAACGCTACTGGAAACCTGAAACGTTGGCAGAGTCCTCTTCGTCACTCCCACGCATCAGTCCATTACCTTTTATACTCGCGTGCTCGTTGTTGTCTGGTGTACTTGTGCTTGCGGGGCATCGTGATCCTTCGTCAACCTAAACTGACAGTCAAAACAGTGCATTTTGGCGCGCAGCGGGTAGAAATTCCTGCCAGAATGCAGAACGGCGAATATTTGCAGATTCCGGGCTGTGCGTTGTTGTCGGACGTATCAACACACACAACCCAGGAGGCATAACTCCTCCTACTCCTGACGGTCATGTCGGCTACAGCGATGTCGTTTGCGCTGGCGGGCGCGGCCGGCGCAGGCGCGGGCGCAAGCACGATGGGGCTGGGCAAGAGCAAAGGCATCGTCGTCGGCAAAGGGAAGGGCTCGCGGCTTGAGGCAAGCGCGGTGGGCGGGCGGCGCAGCCTCGTGGCGTCGGCGTCGGCCGCCCCCGGGAGCCAGGACGCGTACAACAACGCCATGTCGGAGTACTCCAAGACGCCCTTTGAGTACCGCCACGACCTCGGCCTCTGTAAGTTGCACCCGATTCCGTGTCGTCATGATTTTATACTTTTATTCTTTTTGAGAAGTCCATCCCGAGGCGACGCTGACCCCGCCCCCGCTCCCACCATCCCCCCACCCGCCTCCCCATCCGCACGCAGACTACCACAGCATCCTGCCCAACCTGATCGTGGGCACGCAGCCCACGACCCCCGAGGACATCGACCGGTTGTTCGACGTGGAGGGCGTGACGTGCATGTTCGACACGCAGATGGTGAGGTTGTCAGTTTCAGAACCCGTGTTGAAAGCGCCTGCTTTCAGCGCTTGAATTTGAAATATCATGGACTGCCATCAACACGTGCTTCCAACATCAACTTGCGCCACTACAAGATGGACAAGGACAAGGCGGGGCCCTGACGCCGCTGCTGCTGCCGCTCCACCACATACTGTACCGGTGCTTGCCACGTCATCCTCCCAATAGTGTACCGGTGCTCGCCAAGGCATCCATCCCGTCAGGCCCTGATGTTGTCGTGCACCAGCGCACTAGGCCGCACTAGGCCGCTAGGGAGTAGGCGAAGTGCGCACCGCACGACATCACCGTCTAACCCTCGCAACACATGTTCTGAAGCACCCCACCCGCTCAACCATCTCATCCATCTCATCCGCTCAACCGTATGTGTGTCCTGCTTTGGCCCGACATACGGGAGTACTGGCAGGTGGACGGCGCGGCGATCCGGCTGCGGATAGAGGAGCGGGGGATGGAATTGGTGTTGCACCCGTTCGCGGACTTCGACGCGGAGTCGCTGCGCCGCGGCCTGCCCACCGCCGTGGCGGCCATGGACAAGGCGCTGCGACAGGGCAAGGCCTCACTGGGCGCTCTTAGCGCACGAGTGCACTCTTTATATCATGTTCCGAGCCAGGCACGTACCCTATTTGTTCCGGTGCTTCCGGGCTCTGTACGCTCTGTGCGAGACGATTTTGGGCGGTTTCGTACAATTTTGGGCGATTTTTAGCTCGGGTGCGCTCCCGAAACACACCTAGCTTCCAAGTTTCTGGGTTGCTGCGGAAACATTGTTTAAAGTGTGCACTCGTACTTCTACATGGCCGCCTCCTCCTCCACCCAAGGCCCGGTGTCACCTCACTGTTCGCCTCAGTGTACCTGTACACCTGTACACATCCACTTCCTGCTCCTCCGCAACCGCCTCGCTCTTCGCCGCCTAAGCCTATTAGCCGCCTAAGCGTAGTACCTCAGTTTGAAAGCGGGCCCTGCTGGCAGGCCACAAGGTGTACTGCCACTGCACCGCGGGGATGGGTCGGTCGCCAGGGGTGTCCATCGCCTACCTATACTGGTGCCAAGACTTCGAGGCAGGGTCTTACACTCGTTCCACTTTCCGGCTCAATGTGAGCGCTTTCTATGGGACAGGGGGTGCATTTAGTGGGTGTTTAGGGGGTGTTTAGCAGGTGTTAGGGTTGTTATGGGGTGTGTAGGGTGTATGTTGTTTCAGACATGGCTCAAGTTGAGCTGATAAGTGGACGAGTGTAAGCCCCTGCTTCGAGGATCTGGATGCGGCGTACGACTTTCTCGTGTCGAAGCGCCCGTGCGGGCCCAAGAAGGAGTCCATCCGTGCGGCGACGGTGGACATGATGCGCGCGCCCGGGGCAGGGGCTTACACACGTCCACTTTTCGGCTCAACGGAGGCGCTTTCTGTGGGATAGGGGGTTGCTTGGGAGGTATGTAGGAGGCGTCATGGGGTAACAGGGGTGTTCAGGGTGTTTTTTGTGTCAGAAACGGCTCAGAATGAGCTGAGAAGTGGACGAGTGTAAGCCCCTGGCCCGGGGATGAGCTGCCGCAGGGGGAGCTGCTGGACAGCGAGGGGTGGGAGGCAGGGGATCACACTCGTCCCAATTCAGCTCAACTTGAGCTCATCTGACCACCGTATAACCCGACTTAGCTCATGAACGTGTTCTGGAGTTGCTCAAGTTGAGCTCAAACGTGAACATGTTTAAGCCCCTGGTGGGAGGGCGCGGCCATCAATGCCGAGCACCGGCGGAGCATCGTGCGGAAGCTGCGAGTCAGTGTTGGCAGGGCTTCACACTCGTCCCGCACTGGCTCGTCACTAGTCAGACGTCAGCCTGCTTTGGTCGTGTTGTGCCAGTGTACCCCCCGTCACGAAGGCCCAGCATATCATAACCCTGAACCCTAGACCCTAGACCCTAAACCCCAAACCATAAACCCCGTACATCATCCACGTCAGTATGGTCGCTGCCAGCCGTCGCCACTTTCGATTGAGGGCCTCACGCGTCCAGACAGAGTCACTTCCACATGCGTAAGGGTGCACCAGGCTTTGATCCCGCCCCTTGTGGCCTCACACTGGTCCTCGATGGGCCCTTCACAGCTCACTTGCCGGCCGTAGCCGTCACTCTAAACCCTAAACCACAAACCCCATAAACCCTAAATTATAAACCCTAAACCCGACAGCCGTGGATTGAGGGCCACGCACTGGTCCTGACAGAGACACGCTTGGGCAGAGGCTCTGGGCGCGGGGGACGCGGAGGAGGACTGCAACGTGCGGCCAATGGCGAGCTTCGCGCGGGCAATAGGCCTCGCGCCGCCCTGCGAGTGAAAGATTCATATCGGGTAGGCAGCCATGCGGCGAAATATACGCGTGGCGCATAGGCATCCGAAACACATTCTTTTAGAGTTGGGAACGTACGCCTGCGCCGCAGCCTCCTCCGCGGGGTAACATGGTATACTAGTATCCAAGGTACTTCCTTGATGTAGGGGCGCGAGTTGCAATTGGAAGCAACACTCGAAAGCAGTTTATCAATGATCTTAGTTGATGCTGGCGCGCGGCGCCTGCTGCGCGTGCAGGGCGCCATGCTTCGCCTCGTCCTCCTCCTCCCCCTCCTCCTCCCCCATCTTCCTGTTCCTCTTCGTCCTCGTGCTCGCCCTCCTGCTCCTGCTGTGGTCCCCCTCCTCCTGCTCCTCCTCCTCCTCCTCCTCCTCCTCCTCCTCCTCCTGCTCCTCCTCCTCCTCCTCCGCTTTTTCCGCCTCCTCCTCCTCGTGAAGGTTGCTTGTCATGCAGTGCAGGCTCCTCGTCCTCGTCCTCGTCGTCAACGGAAGCCTGGAAAGGCCGCGACGACCCTCGTTGTTTTAGCTCATTTAGGGGGTTTTAGGGCTCTAGCTCTACTTTGTCATGCATGTGCCGCTTCAGATCTTCGAGGTTTGAGGTCTCCAAGGGTTTCTGTGGGCAGGTGAGTTGTCGTGGTGAGGGGGGTGCCCACCAAGCCATTTCTGCGCGCACCCTGCGGCGCCAGCGCCAGCATGACCAAGCGGTGCTGCCGCTGCTGCCGGCGGACCAACGCCAGCATGGCCAACGGCGACAAACACGGGGGGGGCGCCAACTGCTGCTTGTCCGCCATTGTCGCCTTGTTCGAGATCGTTGGTGTGAAGCCCTCGCGTCACTCGTCACTCGTCACTCGTCACTCGTCAGTGTTCCCTCGTGGTGTCGGTGGAGTGTTGCTGAGTGACGAGGAGTGTGTGGAATGTTGTGGAGTGTGTGGAGTGTGTGGAGCGGTGTGGAGTGTGGTGTGGTGTGCAGGAACCCTTATCGGTGTTCGCTCGCCCACAGAGCAGCCGAGGGGCGAGAGGTGCCCACCTTAGATATCGCTTAAGCCTTGAGCCTAAACCCCTTTCCCCGCCGTTGTCCTCCTGCGCAGCCCTCGCCGCCGCCGCCATCTCCATCGGCAGCACGTTCTGGCTCGGTAAAACCAACGCCCCTCACCACGCGACCGCTCGTCCCTCAGCGTAACCTGTTGGGAGCTGTATCGCGTGCTGTGGTCGCTCCCCGCCAGAGAGTAATACTCTCCACACTTGTCCTTTCCTCTCTCTTTTATTATCAACCTCCTCTTCACCACCACCGCCGCCGCCATCACCGCCGCCACCAGAGCTCCAACGTCGAACCCTCGTCTACTTCTGATATGGTATTGCGCTCCCTCCATGATGGCCCTCTTCTGCAGTTAACGTCCCGCGCCTCCACGCTTTCCAGTTTTCCGCCTCCCCTCTTCACCTTTCACGCCTTCAGCCCGAAACTCACGGGGCGTACACCCCGCCGCCACTACCCGCCGCCGAAGCCCTCACGCGTTGACCCTCGCCTTCTTCTGACGCTCCTCGCTCGTTTACACGTATCGCTGCAGATCCATCGCACTCATCGGACGGCTCCGTGCTCCCCGGCGTGGACCACGCGGGGCAGGGGCTTACACTCGTCCACTTCGCAGCTCAACTTGAGCCGTGTCTGACACGAGAAAACACCCTACACACCCTAAACGCCCCCTAAGACCCCCTTAACACGGGCTGCTCAACCCCTACGCACACCCGCTACCCCATACAAAGCGCTCAAGTTGAGCTGGAAAGCAAACGAGTGTAAGCCCCTAAAACGGGGCTCTGGCGCGTGTGCTTCACCGACCCGGCAGGGGAGTTATTGAGAAAACAAACAAGCACTCGACCAGACTTGAAACGGAGAGAGAGACGCTTCCGCGTGCCATACGAGGCACCAGGCTTTCGCCCTGAGCCCGGCAGTGGATCCGGAGAGCCGAGTCCGCGCGTTCGCAACAGCCTCCGCCCTGATGGTACGTCAAGTCGTGCTCCGATCTTGTCTCGAGTGCTCGTTGCCGTCACAGACCCTGCTGGCTGGCCGCCCCGGGGCTCAGAGACGGCGCGGGCGCCCCCCCAAACGCGGTGGCGGCCTCGCCTACCCCCGTCGCACAGATGGCTGCGTCACCTACCCCGACTGCCCCCATGGATGGCGGCGCCCCCCCCAACCCCCCCCGCCGCGCCGCCTTCCACCGCCTGTCGCAGGCAAGGCCTATCACGAGTCCCGTGATCAGCTCAACACTCAACGTATTTACTACACCTGGAGGAAACTGAAGATTAGCTGAAAAGGGAACGGCGGTGCAAGGCCCCGGCCGCCGGCCGCCGAGGACACGAGCGAAAACAAGTTCAACGCCAGCAAGATCATCACCGACGTCCGCTCGGTAGGGCGTGACGCTTGACGCTCGACGTTTCGTATCGAGCTATCCACCCGCGTTTTGAACCCTCGTCCCGTGAGTGATGAAGTGCCACCTACCCACCTTATGACGTGGCGAGCACATGAACCGCCCCCGGTCCCACTGCTTGGACTTCGAGGATAACCTGCCGTGGGGCAAGACTTCGTCCGCGGGCTGCACCAAGGCAGGTTCTCACATCGTTCCCTTGTCAAGCTCAACTCACGCCGTTCTGTCCCGGAATGAACTTACTGAAGTCATCCCTGAAAGCTAGCCGCAATGGGAACGGGGGCCAGGGAAAAATCCTGGTGCCTCCGTATACACGAGGAAGCGTCTCTCCCTCTCTGTCGAGCTGAAAGTAAGTGGAGTGTGAGGCCCTGCACCCGGGACATGAGCCTTTACTCCAACATCTGGGGCCACGACTATGACAACCGCCTGCAGGCCGTGCGGGCGCTCACTCTCGCCTTCCTGTTCCTGGGCGCGCTGCGGCTGCTCACGCTACTGCTGTGCGGCTGCTGCGGCGGCGAGGGGTGCACCCGCGGCGCAGCGGGTGGGTGGTCGACCACCATCCAGGTGCTCTGCGGCTGGGCCGGGTGGCTCATCTTCCTGTGGATTCTGTTGGACATCCGGGACTCGCGCGACGAGCAGCGCGCGGCGCAGGCAGTGGGGGTCCAGATCAACATCGGGTACGCCAGGGACCTGGAGAGCTACTGGGGGCACTCCTTCTGGCTGTTCCTCGCCGCCACGGTCGTCACCACCATCGGGGGTTTGTTCGGGTGCTGCTAGTGCCTGGTCTGTGAGTAAGTAACTTCAAGTAAGCGACTTCTTTGGTAAATTACCAAAATACGCATTTGACTTTTGGCCGATGGCCAAACGGGCCAAATACTGTATATACTACCCACAGTAACCTCGTACACCGGGCACTAGTGCGAAGCGGCAACATGCGAGCAGGAGACACAGAGGCACCAGGCTTTCACCCTGGCAGAAGGCGGCGACCGTTGGCGGCTGCCCCCCATGAGTGCTAGGTGAGAACATGCACA
>Ga0307489_10002151_pt1 | contig 13188 bp, 24 predicted proteins | sample SB12metaG_FD_202247 | JGI IMG/M metagenome (GOLD analysis project Ga0307489, IMG submission 202247) | Sea-ice brine microbial communities from Beaufort Sea near Barrow, Alaska, United States - SB 1.2 | ecosystem: Environmental > Aquatic > Marine > Coastal | place: USA: Alaska | collected...
CTTCTCCTCCGACTTCACATCCTACTACTCCTGCTCCTCCTCCACCTCCTGCTCCTCCTCCTCCTCCTCCTCCTCCTCCTCCTCCTCCTTCTCTTCCTCCTCCTCCTCCTCCGCCTCCGCCTCCTGCTCCTTCTTCTCCTCCTCCTCCTCCTCCTCCTCCACGCGTATGTATGAGCATTCACACGCACGGTAAGCCGTGCTCCGATCTCGGTCGAGTGCCTGTTCTCAATGACCCTTCCGCGCGGTTCCGCAGTCATCAGGGTTCTTCATCGCATACGTGTCCACCAACGCTCTCATGCTGCAGCCCATCCGGCTGTTCTTCCCGCACGGAGGCAGGGGCTTACACTCGTCCACTTTTCAGCTCAACCTGAGCCGTTTCGAACAGCAAATACACCCTGAACGCCCCCTGATACCCCCTGGCACCTCCTAAACACCCCCTCAACAACCCCGCAATGTACCCCCTATCCCACATAAAGCGCTCATGTTGAGCCGAAAAGTGGACGAGTGTAAGCCCCTGCAAGGAGGTATGTTGACGTACATGTTCCACGGCAGGGGCTTACACTCGTCCACTTCTCAGCTCAACCTGAGCCGTTTCTGACACTAAACACACCCTCAAACCCCCAACCCCCTATCACCCCCACACACCCCCTAAACAACCCCTAAACAATCCCTAGATGCAACCTTTGTCCCAGAGAAAGAAAGCGCTTATGTCGTGCTGAAAAGTGGACGAGTGTAAGCCCTTGTTCCACGGGTGCGGGCGGAAGACGGCGCACTGCGGGCGGATCGAGCGGGACCGCGCCGAGTCCTGGCAGGGGGGGTATTGAGAAGAAGCACTCGACCGATGTTGAGCATCCTCCTCCTCCTCCTCGGCTGACAATTCTCACGGTGAAAATCGGATTTGGGTATCGGCAATGAGGGGCAGAGCTGGTCTGACTGATTGAGGTTTACTTGGGCACTCGGGAAGTTAGGCGTTTCGACGCGCGTATCGCGTAACTTCTTTTGCTTCCAACTGTGTTTGCTATATCGGCAAATGCCACGCTTTCCTCTTCCATGCACCCTAAAGGTATGTCACGCGTAGACCTGGGTTGGATTGCTTGTTCCCATCGACCCTGCTGCCTGGGCGCCCAAGTCCATGCGGCTGGGCGCCAACTACGGGGTAGGGCGGTGCAGGTTGACGGGTTCAACACCCGTGTTGAAAGCGCCTGGAACTAAGCGCTCGAAGCTAAATCATGGACAAACTGGTTTCAAACTTTGGTTTCAATTTCAATTTTCGCCGCTACAATGGGGTGCAGCAGCTCATGCTCCTCATCTCACTTGTCTTTTCGACGGCCTCGCCCATCATCACGGCGTTCGCGATCGTCTACTTTGCCATGGTGGGGGGTTATTGTTCACAAGCACTCGACTAACGTTGAATCTCCTCCTCCTCGTCCTCGTCCTCCTCCTCCTCCTCCTCCTAGTCTCCATCCTCATCCGTCCTCCGCGTGTATGACCGTTCACACTCATTGTAAGTTATGTTCCGATCTCGGTCGAGTGCTTGTTTATTAAGCACTCGACCGACGTTGAATCTCATCTTTCTCCTCCTCCATCCCCCGCGCGTCTGTATGAGCATTGACCCTCACAGTAAGTTATGCTCCGATCTCGGTCGAGTGCTTAAGCACTCGACCTTAAGCACTCGACCGACGCTGAATCTCATCCTCCTCCTCCTCCATCCTCTGCGTGTCTGTATGACCATTCACCCTGACAGTACGTTATGCTCCGATCTCGGTCGAGTGCTTGTTTTTTAATGACCCTCCGGCACGGCGTTTATCATCTGGAGGCAGGGGCTTACACTCGTTCACGTTAGAGCTCAACTTGAGCAATTCGGGACACATCCATGGGTCAAGTTGTGTTACGTAGGTCACAAAGACAGCTCAAGTTGAGCTGAAACGTGAACGAGTGTAAGCCCCTGTCTGGAGGTACCAGCTGCTCTACGTGTTCGTGCGCTCCTACGAGAGCGGCGCCATCCTGTTCCCGGCAGGGGCTCACACTCGCTCACTTCTCGGCTCAATGTAAGCGATTTCTGTTGGGTAGGGGGTGCATGTAGGGGTGGTTTAGGGCGTGTTTAAGAGGTGTCAAGGGGGTATTAGGGCGTATGTAGGATGTATTTTGTGTCAGAGTTGGCTCAAGCTGAGCTGTAAAGTGGACGAGTGTAAGACCCTGGTCCCCGGTGCTCTTCTCACGGATCATCTTCTCGCTGCTGGTCTACCAGATATTCATGAGCTGCTTCCTTCTCATCAAGGCGGCCTATGTTCAAGCGTTCGTGCTGTGGATTCTGGTGCCGCCGTTCCTGTGGTGGGGTGGTGCATCGGCCGCAGCGGGAGCCCCCTCACTGCTCGCTCACTGTGTACTGGTGTACCAATGTACCATGTTGAAACCCGTCCAAACCCCTGTTGGAAGCGCCTGGTTGCGGCGCTTGTTATTAAGATATGATGATGCGTTTTCATGCTTTGCTTTCAATTTTCTGTTGCGGCCGTACAGTGCGGCAGTTCCACTCATACTGCACGGCGCGGTTCACCACCAAGTCGGTGTACCTGCCGCTGGTGCTGGCCAAGGACATGCCGGTGGGGCCGGGGGGTCGTGGTGAGCCACGCCATCAAGCGCGTTATAAACCCTCGTTGCTTGGGTCAAACGACATCCTATGACGTGGCGAGCAATATCCACCAGTCCCTAAAGGGTCTAATGCGCATAGGGACTGATGCATAGTGCTCGCTACGTCATCAAACGCAGTCTGTACCCTCGTTGCTTGAATTGAACGACATCCCATGACGCGGCGAGCAATATCCGTCAAGTCCCTATGTGCTGGTGGCGTCCATCCCGGTGGGGCTGTGCAAGTGCAAGTGTAACTTCAAATCGGGTGAAAATCGTATTGAAAGCGCTTGATTTCAGCGCTTGAAACTAACATACGATGAAGTGCTTTCAAGTTTTGCTATCAACGTCTACTTGCGGCACTACATCCCGGTTGAGACGTACGTGGCGCCGCAGATGCACCCCAAGTTTAAGGGCTGGGTGGGGCGGTGCAGGTTTGAAACCAGTTGATACCCGTGTCGAAAGCGCGTTAGTTACTCCGTTTGAAACTAAAATGTGATAAGCCGCTTTTAAACTTTTGGTTACAGTGTGGCCTTGTGCCCCTAAACCTGGGGTACCCACGTCGGGAAAGTGTGGCAGGGTTACGGGCCGTTCGTCAGGAAATTCGCTAGATAATTCTGCCGCGCGCAACAAGTTATCGCTTCGCCGGACGAATGCATCGCTATATACGAAGGGGCTATTATATACGCAGGGGCTATATACGAAGCTAGGGCGCATATACGAAGGGGGTATACACGTAGGGGCTATTAAATACGAAGGGGCTATGTGCGCTTCGTCAGTAGGGTCTGGCAGGGTCACGGGCCGTTCGTCAGGGAAGCTTCTGCGCGTGTACGCATCAAATTCAAATTGGCTATGAGCGGTTAAGGGTTCGAATATGATCGTCGGTTTCCATTTCCGTCCTAGTCTCTATGGCTGAGGTCTAGTGGTGGCTTTATGGGTACGTCGTGCGGCGTGCCTCCTCCCAGGGGCTTACACTCGTTCACGGTAGAGCTCAATTTGAGCAACTCCAGGACACATTCATGAGTTAATTTGAGTTGTACGGCAGACAGAAGCGCTCAAGTTGAGCTGGAATGGGAACGAATGTAAGCCCCTGCCTCCACCTCTACCAAACCACAACCACATTAACAGCATCAACAGCACGGTGAACGCCATGCCACCGTACACCATTATGGCGTCCATGCGTTGCCTGCACACGCATCATGACCGGGCTTTAGTTTTATGAAATATGAAATATGATATAGAAATATGACACTTAAAGACAAGCCCGCGTTCGAAAACAAATTGGTCTGGTGTGTACTAAACTTTTACTCTTGATGTGATTGGTTGTGAGGGTAAAAGTCATCCTCTCGACCAATCACATCGGGGCAAAAGTCGGGTATTCACCAGGCCAATTAGGTTTCGAGCGTGGGCTTGTCTTTAAATGTCATACGAAAACAACTTTGGAACACAACATGAACTCGCACTGTGTTGTCACCTTCGATCGATGACGCGAAGCAGCGAGGCGGACACGCCAATGGTGTTCAGCAGGTCCAGCATCTTGTTGTAGCGGCGCAAGTTGAAATTGAGAGCAAAACTTGAAAGCAGTCTACCATATTCCAGTTTCAAGCGCTGAGTTCCAGTCCCTTTCGACGTGGGTTTTGATAGGGTCAACCTGCACCGCCCTACCTTGTGCTGCGCGCCCTTCAGCCGCTCCTTCTGATCCCCCACATGTAGCGCCGCACGTTGAAGTTGAAATCATCAATTCAGAGCAGTCGCCGTGTATTTTGATTCCAAGCGTTGAAACCAGGCGGTTTCAACGCGGCTTTGGATGGGTTTCAACTCGTACCACCCCACCGAGCGCGCCCAGCACCAGGGGCTTACACTAGTCCACTGTTCAGCTCAACGTGAGTACTTTTTGTTGGATACATTGGGTGCATGATTTCCCCCCCGTCTATTAGACAGGGGGCCACACGGAGGTGTGACCAAAACGGCCTAGGTTGAGCTGAGAAGTGAACGAGTGTAAGCCCCCGCCCAGCACACTGGCGCCGTGCGCGAGCAGCTCGTCCACCATCCCTCCCGACCGCTGGATTGAAACTGCGGATGACAGGCGTGTCCAGCATTCGAAGGTGAGTGGCTGAGTTTGCTTGAAGGCTAAGCAGGTTTCGAAGGTGAGGTGAGCGCTCATCGTTCGAGTTTGTCTTGCGCGCATCGTTGCCACGGTGTTGGGTTCGCGCTATGCCGAAGACAGCTACCTGGCGCGATAGCTCTTTATATCTCCTAGCTTTGATGTAAAGAAGATAAAGGTTTGGGCACTCACGTTTGGCACCGGCCTCGGCATCGTACTGCCCGACCAGCAGCTTGAAGTCGTCGTCGTTGGTCACCCGGTGTACAGGGGGTTACACTCGTCCACTTTTCAGCTCAATCTAAGCCGTTTTGGTCACACCTACACGTGTCCCCATGTCTAATAGACTGGGGGGAAATCATGCACCCAACGTATCCCACAAAATGAGCTTACGTTGAGTCGGAAAAGTGGACGAGTGTAAGCCCCTGCCGGTGCATCAGCTCTTCGCGGTCCTTCTCGTCCGCCTGCCGCCGCGTCTCTCGCCACGCAGGGCCCGGCACATATTTCATATTGCTCACCACGTCGTCAGGATGCTAATTATCTCAACAAACGTGGGTTCAAAATGCGTGTGGATGACGCAGCACCTCCCAATGGTCTGGCAGACACTAATTGCTACGTCACAGGATGTCGTTCAGAGTGCGTTTGATGTCGTGGCGAGAACTGTCCGCCAGGCCGTACCGCGACTTGAACCTGTCCAGCGCTATTCTGAAGTGGTCGCAGTCCTCCACGATTTGCTCCACCTTGCTCCAGGGGCTTACACTCGTCCACTCTTCAGCTCAACTTAAGCGCCTTCCGTGTGACGAGGGGTGCTGTTGGGGGTTGTTTAAAGGGTGTACAGGGCTGGTAGGGGGTGTTAGGGGTGTTTATGGTGTGATTTTGTGTCAGAAACGGCTCAAGTTGAGCTGAAAAGTGGACGAGTGTAAGCCCCTGCCTTCCTCTTCCACAGATTCCGCTTGCTGCTGTTCTCCTGCACCACCAGTATGCGCCACTGGCTCTCAATCTGCTGCGTCAGCTTCTGTAGCTCCTTCAGCTTCGTATGCATCTCCCGCGCCAGGCTCGTGCTGGGCTGCAACGTGCCCTGCGCCTCCCGCGCCTGGGCAGCCTCTAGTTGTTCCTGCTTTTCGTGGGCGAAATTGAAGTCTCAGATGAATGTGACCCACACAAACGCTAACACAGGTGCACATCAAAGAAGGCAGGCACGCTCTACGCAACGCGGAGTGCTCCCGGGGAAGCCACGCACCAGGCCGCCTCGCATGTCCACAGTCAACCGCCGGGCGACGCCGTACAAGTCCTGTAGAGTCGCCATCCCCGAGGCACTCCCGTGTCCCCAACGAATATGTGTAAACAACAAAATGCCGCAACGCTTCCTGCCTCTCTATCGTGCCAACGGCGTTGGCAGACAATAGGCCAAAGGACAAAGCTTGCGCCGTCGACAGTGCACTCAGTTGCACTCCACTCTGACGTCTGAGCGTCACTCCAGCTGTGTCACTCTCCTGCCTCCGCGATTTCTGGCAACACGAGCCTCCCCGCTCACGCTCACGGCTCAGTAGCGCCCCTTCAGCATTTTGCCGATTTTAGGTCACTCGTCCACTTCTCAGCTGAACCTGAGACTTTTTACCACTCAAACCGAGCACACGCATCATTTGAAAAGTCATCACGTCGAGCCAAGAAGTGGAAAGGGTGCCTACCCCAGCCTCGGTTTTGACGATGCACACGCTCGTCTCAAAAGTCAGCGCCGTGCCACACTACCTTGCGCGGGGGTTGCTGCACACACGACACTTGTCTACGTGTCACTACGATACTTGCTCAGCGCGCGGTGCGAGCGCCGGCTGAACAGCCCCGACAGGTCAAGAGGGAGAGCCGCGCGCGGCCTCACATCTGAGAACAAATCTTTTCGAGGCGAATCTTCCGAGTCGTTGTCGTTGTCCAGTTCGATCAGAGGAGGGCGCGAGGGAGCCATGAGGGGGCGCTCTCTTGCCTCCCAAGATGGGCTTTCGGTCGAGCGCGTGCGCCTGATGAGCGCACCTGACGAGCACGAGGAGCGCGGCTCCACCTCTGAGCGGGTTGTACACGTGAGTCGCCTCGCCCCCACTCTACGACACACACGCATTTGTTAACTTTGTTTTTTCCCGTGTTTTTTTGTGTCGCGCTGACGTGCCATCTCCCACCCGCACTCCCGCGCGCCGCAGCTCTCGGTGTCCGGCATGGTGTGCTCGGCGTGCTCCACCGCGGTGGAGAACGGGCTGAAGAAGCTGCCCGGCGTGACTGACGTGAAAGTGGCGCTGCTCGCGGGGACCGCGGTGGTGCGGTTCAATCCAGAGAAAGTGTCAACGGGTGGCATCGTGGAAGCCATCGAAGACTTGGGGTTCGCGGCAGGGACTTACACTCGTCCACTTCTCAGCTCAACTTGAGCCATGTCTGTCACAAGAAAACACCCTACATACCCTACAGTCCCCACAACAACCCCTACACACGGGCTACACATCCCCTACGCGCACCCCCTATCCCATAAAAGCGCTCAAGTTGAGCTGAAAAGTGGACGAGTGTAAGCCCCTGGTTCGCGGCGGAAACTCTGCCGGAAGAGAAACCCGCGGAGAAGGTCAAGAGGAATCTGACTGGGACCCAGATCCGGCTCAAGATCACCGGCATGACGTGCTCCGCGTGCTCTGCCACGTTGGAGGCAGGGGGTTACACTTGTCCACCTTTCAGCTCAAGGTAAGCGCATTTTTATGTGATAGGGGGTGCGCCAAGGGGGTATTCAGGGGGTGTTTACGAGGTGTCAGGGTGTGTTAGGGATTGTTTAGGGTGCGCTCCTGTGTCAGACACGGCTCAGCTTGAGCTGAAAAAGTGGACGAGTGTAAGCCCCTGATTGGAGGGTGTGCTGAAGGCGGTCCCGGGGGTGAACCGCGTGGCCATCTCGTTGACCACGGGGGATGCTGTGGTGGAGGTGGACCACGGGCAGGGGCTTACACTCGCTCACTTCAAGGCTCAACTTGAGGACCTTCGCGATACATCGCTTACGTTAGAGCTCAACTTGAGCATCTTCGGGCAACATCCACGGGTTAATTTGGGCTATATGGGGGACAAAGTGAGCTAAAGTTGAGCGGAAAGGGGCAAAGTAAGCTCAAGTTGAGCGGAAATGGGAACGAGTGTAAGCCCTTGAGCACGGGCGCACGCGCGCGGAGGCGCTCATCGCGGCGGTGGAGGACGCGGGGTTCGAGGCAGGGGTTACACTGGTCCACAATTCAGCTCAACTTGAGCCGTTTCTGACACAAAAGCACACCCTAAACACCCCTGACACCCCCTACTACCCCCTAAACACCCCCGAAATAACCCCTAACTGCTCCCCTTGTTACACAGAAGGCGCTTAAGTTGAGCTGAAGAGTGGACGAGTGTAAGCCCCTGGTTCGAGGCAGAGGAGGTCAAGGAGGCGGGGCGCCGTCATCGTAGCTCATCGTGACTCAGACGCCTTCCGAAACCTTCCAAAAACATCGATTTCGAATTGCGCGGAGTGCCCACCCAAAAAAAACGATTGTCCCATAAGCTCGGCCCTCCCCAATGCCTGCCGACCCATCCAATGCGTGTCACTGCGTGTTATACCCTCGTTTGTTGATTGGAGTAGAACGGCTTTGTGTGACGCGGCGGGGCGGGCATCAGGGGCTTACACTCATCCACTTTTCGGCTCAAAGTAAGCACATTTCGTGGGATACGTTGGGTGCATGACTTCCCCCCGGTGTATTAGACAGGTGGACACGGGGAGGTGTGACCTCAACGGCTGAGGTTGAGCTGAAAAGTGGACGAGATTAAGCCCCCGGCGGGCATCATTCACCCGGCCCTGCCACGCGTGTCCCCAATATTAACCCACTCGCCCACTTATCACTGGCCCCTAAACTAGCTTATACTAAATTAGTTTAACCCCCCCTATCACCAGCACTAACTTAGTCCGACAAGCATAGCTCACCTGGCCCTGTCACGCGGTGGAGCAGTCAACGGTGAAGCTGCTGATCGACGGCATGACGTGCTCGGCAGGGCCTTACACTTGTCCACTATTCTGCTCAACGTAAGCACATTCTGTGGGATACGTTGGGTGCATGATTTTCCCCAGTCTATTGGCCAGGGGCACAAACGGAGGTTTGACCAAAACGGCTTAGGTTGAGCTGAAAAGTGGACGAGTGTAAGCCCCTGGTGCTCGGCGTGCACGGGCGCGGTGGACGGCGTGCTGCGCGGTGTGGTCGGCAGGGGCTTACACTCGTTCACTCTTCAGCTCAACGTAAGAGCGCTTTCTGTGAGATAAGGGGCGCGTCCAGGGGTTGTCTAGGGGGCGTTGGGGGAATTATGGGGTGTGCAGGGTGTGTTTTGTGTCAGAAATGGCTCAGGTTGAGCTGACAGGTAGACGAGTGTAAGCCCCTGGTGGACGGCGTGGAGACCGTGTCCGTGGCCTTGCTGCCGGAGGGCGGAGCGGAGGTGCGCTTCAACCCTGACAAGACGGGCCCGCGCGCGCTCATCGAAGCCATCGAGGACGCGGGCAGGGGCTTACACTCGTCCAGTTTCCAGCTCGACCTGAGCCGTTTCTGACACAAAATACACCCTAAACGACCCCTAATACCCCTTAACACCCCCTACACACCCCCTGGACATCCCCCAAACACCCCCTGAACACCCCCGAAACGCACTCCCTATCCTATAAAAAGCGCTTAAGTTGAGCCAAGAAGTGGACGAGTGTAAGCCCCTGGACGCGGGGTTCGACGCCACCATCTGCTCCGCGGACAAGGTAAGGCGGTGCAGGTTGACCCTATCAAACCCAAGTTGAAACCGCCTGTAACCAAGCGCTTGAAACCAAAGTTAGATACACTGCTATCAACTTTTGCTTTCAAATTAAACTTGCGCCGCTACGACAAGGCGCGCCCCACCAAGAGCGCCAGCGAGAGCGAGGCGGAGCGGCAGGGGCCTACACTCGTCCACTTTTCAGCTCAACTTGAGCCGATCCTGACACAAAGTACACCCTAGACAACCCCCAATACCCCCGTATACCCCCTTATACCCCCTAAACAACCTCTAAACAACCTCTAAAAATCCCCAAATGCACCCCCTATCCCACACAAAGCGCTTACCTTGAGCTGAAAAGTGGACGAGTGTAAGCCCCTGCGGAGAGGTACCGAAGGATGTTCCGCATAAGCCTGTTGTTCACGGCGCCCATCTTCATGATCAACATGGTGTTCTCGCACGTGGAGTTCCTGGGGTGGATGTACACTGGCTCCATCATGGTAGGGTGGTGCAACTTGGAACCGATTAAACCCGAGTTGGAAGCGCCTGGTTTCAGCTCTTGAGAATAACTAACATATGGTATAAAGACCAGCCCACGTTCGAAACCAAATTGGCCAGGTAAATACCTGAATTTTACCCTGATATGATTGGTCGTGAGGGTAAAAGTCATCCTCTCGACCAATCAGATCACGGTAAGAGTTGGGTATCCCCCAGACCAATTTATTTTCGAACGTAGGCTTGTCTTTAAATGTCATTGCTTTCCAATTTTGTTCTCAATTTCAACGTCCGGCACTGCATGGTGGGCGTGTCCATCGCGTCGCTCTTGAAGTGGGCCCTGGCCACGCCGGTGCAGTTCTACGTCGTAAGGCTTTGCAGGTTGACCCTATCAAGCCCACGTTGAAAGCGCCTGGAACTAAGCTCTTGAAACTAAAATATGATGAGGTTGCTTTCAAACTTTGCTTTCAAAGTCAACTTGCGCCGCTACACCGTGGGCGCCCGCTTCCACACCGGCGCCTACAAGAGCCTCAGGAACGGCGTCGCCAACATGGACGTCCTGGCAGGGGCGAAGTGTTGAGAACAAGCACCCGGCCGACGTTGAATCGACGATAAACCGAAACCGGAAAGTTCTCCGCGCGTCGGTATAAGCTGACCCTGAAGGTAGGTCACGCTCCGATCGAGTGCTTGTTCCTAACCCCTAACCCCTAAACCCTAAACCCTAAACCTGGTGACCCTTTTGCCCGGTGTCTATGGCGACCAATGTATCTTACTTCATGAGCCTCTTCAGCATCATCCACTGCATCGCCACCCGGCAGGGGCTTACACTTGTCCACCTTTCAGCTCAACTTGAGCGCTTTGTATGGGATAGGGGGTGCGCGTAGGGGTTGTGTAGCCTGTGTTAAGGGGGTCTTAGGGGGTGTTTAGTGTGTGTAGGGTGTTTTCTTGTGTCAGACACGGCTCAAGTTGAGCTGAAAAGTTGACGAGTGCAAGCCCCTGCCACTAGGCATGACTTCGGGCGGGACTTCTTCGAGACCAGCACGATGCTCATCACGTTCATCCTGCTCGGTAAGGCGGTGCAGGTTGAACCGATGAAACCTGTGTTGAAAGCGCCTGGAACTAGGCACTAAAAACTAAAATGTGATGATATACGGCCTTCAACTTTTACTTCCAAATTCAACTTGCGCCGCTACAGCTGGGTAAGTACCTGGAGTCAGGCGCCAAGGTAGGGCGGTGCAGGTTGACCTATCAAACCCAAGTTGAATGCACCTGGAACTAAGCGCTTGAACCTGGAATGTGATGAATTGCTTTCAAGTTTTGCTTTCAATTTCATTTTAAGCCGCTACACCGAGGGGAAGACATCTGAGGCCATCTCGGCGCTGCTGGACCTGACGCCCGCCACGGCCGTGTTGCTCAAGGAGGTCCCGGGGGCGGGCGAGGTAGGGCGGTGCAGGTTGACCCTATGAAACCCAAGTTGAAACCGCCTGGAACTAAGCTCTTAAAACTAAAGTGTGATAAACTCCTTTCAAATCATGCTTTCAAAATCAACTTGCGCCTCTACACCGAGGCGGGTCACACGGAGTACTCGGAGGAGACCATCCTGTCCTCGCTCATCCATCGCGGTGATCTCCTCAAGGTAGGGGTTTAGGGTTTAGGGTTAAGGGTTCAGGGCCCTAAACCCATTTCCCTGAGATCCTCTCAAGTTGCGGCAGTGCAACTCCAAACCGGTTGGAAACCGTGTTCAAAGCGCCTGGTTTCAGCGCGTGAAACTACAATATGATGATGTGCTTTCACATGTTTGATTGACATACAACTAGCGCCACTACGCGATGGTGTTGCCGGGGGCGCGCATCGCCGGGGACGGCGTGTTGACAGAGGGCACCTCGGTAGGGTGGTGCAGCTTGAACCTATCAAACCCGTGTTGAAACCGCGTGAATCGAGGCGCTTGAAACTATAATGTGGACGAACTGGTGTAAATTCTTGCTTTCAAATTCAACTTGCGCCGCTACACCTCGTACGTGGACGAGTCCATGATCACCGGCGAGTCGTTGCCCGTGGCCAAGACGGCGGGCGACGCGGTGGTGGGCAGGGGCGTACACTCGTCCACTTTTCAGCTCAACCTGAGCCGTTTCTGACACAAATTGCACCCTAAGCACTCCCTATTACCCCCTTACACCTCCTAACACCCTAAAAAACAACACCCAAATGCACCCCCTATCCAATAGACAGCGCTTAGGTTGAGCTGAAAATTGGACGAGTGTCAGCCCCTGGTGGTGGGCGGCACGCTCAACTCGGGGTCGGCGTTTGTGATGCGCGCCACCCGCGTGGGGGCGGACGCCTCGCTGTCGCAGATTGTGAAGCTCGTGGAGAACGCACAGCTGGCCAAGGCGGGGGGGTAATAGGCCGATTTCGGTATATCGCTTCCCGCGCCGAGCGCTGACGCTTTGCCCGCAACTCTGTATGGGCATTCAACCTGGCGCCCGCTTTCCCGCGCGGAGCGCTGACGCTTTGTCCGCAACTCTGTATGGGCAGTTTACCCAGGCGATATACCGAAATCGGCCTATTGAGAACAAGCACTCCACCGACGCTGAGTTTCCTCCTCCTCCCCCGCCCCGCGCGTCTGTTTGAGCATTCACTACTCAAGGTAAAAACCGTGCTCGGACCTCGATCGAGTAGTTGTTCTCAATGACCCTCCTGCGCGGCGCCGATCCAGGCCTTCGCGGACCGCATCTCCGCCGTGTTTGTGCCGCTCGTGGTGCTCATGGCGGCCGCCACCTGGCACGGGGGGGAAGTTGAGAACAAGCACAATCACTCGACCGACGTTGAATCGACAAACCTCCTCCGCGCGTCCGTATGAGCATTCACCCTGAACGTACGGTAAAAGTCATGCTCCGATCTCGGTCGAGTGCTTGTTCTCAATGACCTTTCTGCCAGAGTGTTGGCACGTGATAAGTTCATGCCGAGTCGAACCTGTTTATTGAGTTAAGAGACCCTGGTTGTTCTCAATGACCCTGCTGCCTGGCTGGCGTGGTGGACGGCGGGGGTGTGCGCGTATTACCCCTCCTCCTGGGTGAGGCGGTGCAGGTTGACCCTATCAGACCCACGTTGAAAGATCCTGGAGCCAAGCGCTTGAAACTGAAATGTGATGAACCGCTTTCAAAATTTGCTTTCAATTTGCACTTGCGCCGCTACACCTGGGTGCC
>Ga0307489_10002152_pt1 | contig 13187 bp, 24 predicted proteins | sample SB12metaG_FD_202247 | JGI IMG/M metagenome (GOLD analysis project Ga0307489, IMG submission 202247) | Sea-ice brine microbial communities from Beaufort Sea near Barrow, Alaska, United States - SB 1.2 | ecosystem: Environmental > Aquatic > Marine > Coastal | place: USA: Alaska | collected...
CCGGGCCCGCCGCCCCCCCCCCCGCCCCCCCCCCCTCGCGCCCCCCCCCTCGCGGCCGCGGGGGGGCGGGGCGGGGGGCCACGCCGGCGGCGGCGGCGGCGGCGGCGGCGGCGGCGGCGGGGTAGGGCCTAGCAGATATTGCTCGCCACGTCATCCAACACATTGATCCCCCGTTTATTGACTCAACTACCTTCTGATGCCGTGGCGAGCAGTATCTGCCAGGCCCTAGGACGTGGGCGGGGGCCGGGGCGGCGGCGCCGGCGGCGGGGGCGGCGGCGGGGGCGGGGGTGGGGGCGCGGTGGATGGATTGATGGAGCGCGAGTCGGAGATGCTGGGGGAGATGGCTGGCGAGCAGATGCGGATATCGGTTTGCGAGTCAGCGGATAGCGACCTGCTGTTGATCCACGGCGAGCCGATGGGCGAGCGCCAGTTCGGGAGCAGCGAGGCGCCCATCGCGCGGCGGTGCTTCATCACGGTTGGGTCACACGCACATCACGTGTACCTTCCAAGGTAACCTTTCTTCAGTATGACATCTCGCGCTGTATTAATGTGACCTGTCATACGTTGGTCACAACGCCACATTGTTGATGAAAGCTTCTGTCTGCTCCCTACTGTCTGCTCCCTAGCGTTGTATTAAGTGCATCGACACTGGAGCATAGCAGAGCGTCGCCTCGATACCAGCGAAACATACGACGCGTCGAGATTATTCAGCCGGCCCTAGATGGCGGCGGTGCCGTCGCCGGCGGCAGGCGGTCGGTCGGCGCGGCGGGACCCGCTGGGCGCCACGCACCTGAGCTACCTCACCACCTCCGCCAACCCGTTCAACCCGCAGGTGGCCGGGGTCATTCCCGCCCAAGACGAGGTGGGGGGATATGCAGTATACGTCTACGCATGTTGGCAGGTCCCCACTGTCTACGCGTGTTAGCAGGTCCCCACTGTCTACGCGTGTTAGCAGGTTCCCACTCTGACTAACCACACCTTTTGCATTTGGGATACTAACATGAGGTTTACTCTGACGATGAGGACGAGGTGGAGCGCGAGCAGCGAGAACGAGGTGAGCGGAATGGAGCTGAGCGAGGGGAGCTGAACGACGCCGCTGTCGGCACCAATGCGGCGACCGTGACGGTGACTGCACCGGGGGATCAGGTCACAAGTCCGGGCGGCGGCTGCGGCAGCGGCGGCGGCGATGTGAGTGACGCGGTCAACAGCAGCGACGGCGGCGGCGGTGGCGGGGGGGTGGGGGGGAGCAGCGTCAAGGGCGGGGGTGGGGGCGGCGGCGCCGGCGCGGCGGGGGGCGGCGGCGGCAGCGGCGTTTTTGTTTTTGACGGCGGCGGCGGCGGTGGCGGCGGTAGCGCTGATGAGGACGGTGATGAGAATGTCGACAATAACGGGGATGCTGCACATCGCAGTGATGCCACCGGGGGCGGCTGGGACAATGTGAAGCCGCCTCCGGTTCCTAGCACTTCATTCAGCGCGTTGAGTCGCGCCGCACCCGTGGCACCCGCCAGCGCCATCAGTCGCGCCGCACCCGTGGCGCCCGCTACCCTCCTAGCCATCCCGGGCAATGGCGGTGGAGGTCGGCGACGGGTGAAGCGGGTGCGGCGGGTGAGCTACCTGGTGGTCAACAGCGGTGACTCCCTGGTGGGCGTGCGGCAGGGGCTGCCCAATCGTTCCCTTTTCCAGCTCAACTGCTACGCGGTACGACCCCCTGTACTCTAAGAAACTGGAAGGTTCAGTGGTGTGTACCGTGAGGAGGGGACAAACGACCGACACCCGGCCGACCAGTCTCGAGTTATCAAACCCTAAACTGTAAATCAGTGTGATCTACCCCTCAGTTTCTTAGGGTAGAGGGGATCGTACCGCGTAGTGCCACATGTTTTATCCCTGGCTCTGCTTGAAACCCTCCTTTGAAGGAGCTCACGTTGAATTGAAGAGGGGAGATTGGACGGCACTGGCGGATGGCTGACGGCGGCGGCGGCGGATGCGGAGCAGCCGGCGGGGCTGCAGCACGGCGCCGCGGGGCCCAGGCTGGAGGTGCTGCTTTCCTTCGCCAGCGGACCCACAGCGCCCGTGCGCTGGCAGGGTTTTACATGTACACTCGTTGCCTCTTTGGTCAGCTGCCAGAATCTCAGCGTGGTTGTAGGTCAGATACCAGGGACGAAACAGCTTAATGCCTCAACTTGAGCTGAAAGGGGAACGATTGACAGTCCTTGTGCGGTGGCTCCGCGCGCGAGGGGCGCGGGGGAACACCACGGCGGTTGCGGCGGCGGTGGGTGGCGAGGCAATGACCGCGGGCGGTGGGCCCGCGGGCACAAGAGGTGGCGGCGGTGGTGGCGGCGGCGGCGGCGGTAGTGGCGGTGGCAGCAGCGGTAGTCTTGGAGGCGGCGGAGGCAGCGGCGGCAGCGGCGGTGGTGGCAGCGGCGGCGGGGAGGAGGATGGCGGTGGCGGGGGCGGAGCGGATGCAGCAGTCGGCGGGTGGGGCGGCGGCCGCTCGCTCGCCGACCTGGCCCGGAACGCCGCGTCCACCTCAGACGAGGCAGCCGCCACCACCCACGGTGACCTCGCCGGCGGCGGCGGGCGGCACGGCAGCCACGACGTGGTGAGCCTCCGCGCGTGGACTGCGATGGACACCGATGGTATTCTGTCTCGAGCACTGGCCGCCACCTTGAAGCTAGGGTACTGCATTGTCGACTACGAACTGCACGTCCTGGGGGTGGCGTACGGCTCAGGCAGTACCCAGCCCTCGGTCATCGCAGTGGTGGTGAGTGTGCTCCAGGCGCGCGGGGTGCCCGGCGGCGGCGGCGGCGGCGGCGGGCCCCCGCGGCAGCAGCAGCAGCGGCCGCAGCTGCCGCACTGGCGGGTTGTGGCGTCGGTCGTCGACTGCCCGATGGGGCGCTTACCTCCGCCGCCGCCGCGATTGTTGTACAGTGTGGAGCTATCGCAGCCGCCGCGGGTGCCGCCCGCTGCGCACCTGCATACGGCGCCGCCGGCCACGTCACGGGCACGGCCTTCAGACGGCGTCCCCTTTCCAGTCGGCATTTGAAGCGTTCTGTCCCAGACACCTGAAATCAATCAAATCTGCTCAAGGTAAGATGACGAGGGAAGCGTTGTATGCGACCCTGGTCGCGGGCTATCGCGTTGGCGCGCGCGCGCCTCGCGGCAGGGCGGCACTATCGTTCCCATTTCCACGACTTGAGCCGTTTTGTCCTTGACTCCACTTGAATGATCCCTCGAAGGTGCTGCAGTTGAGCTGAAACCGGAGCGATTGTGCGTCCCTGACTCGCGGCGTTCCGGCGCGTGTCGCACGTTCCAACGACGCGGCTGATGCGCAACGCGGCGACCCTGACCAATGCAAACGTGGTGTCGTCGGGGCAGTCGGTGGCGGCTATCAAGCATCCGACACTGCCCATTTGCATCCTCGGCTATGGACTGGGCGGTGGCGGTGGCGGCGGCGCTGGCGGCGGTGGTGGTAATGGCGGTGGCGGGGGCGCTGGCATCGGTATGGGCGGTGGTGGTGCTGGTGGTGGTGGTGGTAATGGCGGCAGCGGCGGCGGCGGCGGCGGCAGGATCGCGCGCTGAGGAATCCCCGAGAATCACCGCGCAGAGTGACACTGTTAGACACACAACGAACGCATTAGCTTTCGTGTTAGACATACAGCGAACGCATTAGCTTTCGTAATGATTAGATTGACTAGGTATTGATGCATGACTAAGGAACACCACTATGGTATAGACCTCCCTCGCTACTATACCTCCCTCGCCTCTAGACCCCCTCGCCCCCCCTCTTGTGCAACCCCCAGATGAGCACCCCCAGAATGCCGCCCCCGCCCCCGCCCTCAAACTTCTAAGCCTCGTTGTTCGGGACTCCTCAGGTGCGAATGTCCCCCCCTGGGGACCCTATGGGCACCCTGAAGGCACCGCCTGGGGCGGCTCAGGCACCCTTGTTGGGCACTCCCCAGATGCGGATGATGCCCTGCTCGTCCCCCGCGTACGCCAGTCATGAGGGCCTGGTAGTCATCGTGCGCCGCGTCATCCACTGCATCTTGAACCCTAGTTTCTTGAGTTACGCGGCATCCTATGGCGTGGCGAGCAACATCCGCCAGGCCCTGCCAGCAGCTGCTCGGTGGGCGACCAGCTCACGGAGTTCATCGCCACGCGGCACGGCAGCTGCGCCGCTCGGGTGGACGGGACGCGGACGTTAGCTCGTTGCACCGTGTACGGTTTCACGCGATTGAACGCGAGGTTCCAGTGGTTGGGTTTACGTGAGGTTGAGGTGGGTGGGTTGACGTACCCTATGCGCGCAACTCCCCGTGGCCACGTCCGCGATGTCGATGTACTTTTCCTCGGAGCCGGCGGCCAGGTAGGTACCGTCATGACTGAAGCTGAGTGTGCGCACGGGGTGCTCCAGCCGCGTGCAGGTGCGCACGCAGCAGCTCTCCTCCGCGTCCCATATGCTGACCAGCGTGTCGGCGCTACCCAGCGCGAAGTGCTTCCCCGTGGGGTCAAACGCGATGCAGTAGCAGCCCGCAGTGTGTGCGCTGATGGTGTGCAGGGTGGTCATCTTGGGATAGGACAGCACCTCCACGCAGGGGCTTACACTCGTTCACTTCTTAGCTCAACCTAAGCCGTTTTGGTCACACCTCCCCGTGTCCCCCTGTCTAATAGACTGGGGGAAAGCATGCACCCAACACATCGAACAGAATGTGCTTACGTTGAGCCGAAAAGTGGACCAGTGTAAGCCCCTTCCTCCACTGTGCCCAGGCCGGTGGTCACGTAGAACTTCTTCCCGCTCGGCTCCCACTCGATCTCGTTCACTTCGAACGAGAATTTTATGGTTTTGATCACCTTGAATTTGCGCGCGTCGATGAAGCTGACCACGTCATCACGGTTGCCGACGGCGATGGTGGTGCCGTCGGGGCTCCAGACGATGTTGATGTTGTCGCCGCTGGTGGGGATGGAGGCCGTGCATTTGGAGCCCGCGCGGATGTCCCACATGCGCACGCTCTTGTCCGCCGACGCCGTGGCCAGCCTGTCGGTGCTCGTCGGGTCCCAGCACAACTGGTCCACACTGTCGCTGTGCCCGTCCACTAGGGCCTGCCAGATATTGCCATTGCTCCGTCGCTCCATGCCATCGCTGCGTCGTTGGATGCCATTTAACTAAAGAGACGAGGGTTCACATCGCGTCAGATGACGTGGCGGGCAGTATCTGTCAGGCCCCACCTTTCAACTCGATCTCTTTCCCCGCCTGAATCCCATGCTCCACATCCCACACGCGCGCCGTCTGGTCCACGCTCCCCGACGCCAAGGGCCTGGTGGCAGATGGTGCTCGCCACGTCATTCAACGGTTTGTTTCTTGAGAGACGCGAGGCAGCCTACGACGTGGCGAGGGTCCAGGGTCTTGCAGGCCCTACCGACGCCAGCTTACGCCCGGCGCGGTTCCACGCCAAGCTGTGCACCTTCTTCTTGTGCCCGATTATCTCCTTCGCAATCTGACGCCGTATCGTTGGACGTTGGCGGGAGGAGGAGGAAGGGAAGTGAAGGGTTAGTTCTCGAGAGAGAATGAAGTGTTAGGCGGGGCGTGTGTTGGGGCGGACAGTGAGGAGATTCCGAGACAAGGACCTGGACTGCGGCAGCACGCAGGGCGGCAACGGTTGCGGTGGTGCAATGGTGTATTACGCGCAAACGGTGAGGGGACGCCGTGGCAGGCCCGGGCCCCAGGACGGCGGCAACACGCGGGGCGGCAAGGGCGGGCGGTAGTGGTGTGCAGGCTGACAGTGCAGTACGAGCAAACAGTGAGGGGACGCCGTGGCAGGCCTTGGACAGCGGTTTGGGTGCGTGCGGCAGGGAGTACGCACCGCGCCGGTGGTGTCGAAGACGGCCATTGCGGGCGCGGGTTCGCCGGGGGGGGCACCGCACGAGTAGCGCACAGTGCGCACAGGTGTGCCGTCTCCAGCCAGAGAATGGTCAGTTGGTGTTTTAGCGCTCGGCGGACGCTTGCATCTGGGCGGACATAGCGCGAAGCTCGGGAAGGTCGACCAGCCGCGCGCCGCCACCGCTAAAAAAATCTTCGTGGACGCTTCAATTGGGTTCCCTCTGCGGGTCTAAATGGGGGGTCTATTGTAGGGTTTTGATCGTTAGACTTGAAATATAAGACGGACATATATAAAAAACCAAACTCAACCACCGGTCGCTTCCTGTCTGCGGCCCACCGTTCGCCACCTGTCAAGCCCAACTGTTTGTCGCGTCTCGGGTGTCCGACTCCATCTACATCGTACGCGCCCCGTGACCCGACGCCAACGCGGCGGAGCTTGAACTCAGTCCTAAGAAAGTCCCTCACGCGCCATGGGGTGCGGCACGTCAACCCCCGCCGAGGGCGGTGGCGCGCCAGGCGCCGCTCAGAATGTGAAGGGTGCAGACAAGCACGCGGCGAACGGGGTTTCCAAGCACGAGGGGGACGCCAAAGCGAACGGGGCCGGCAAGGTCGGCAAGGCCGGGTACGAGCCCGTGCTGGTCGACGGCAAGTCTGTGCCCGTCAAACAGGCCGCGCGCCCCTCCGAGGTGCGCCGATGGCCCGGCTCACCGCACCGAGGATTAAATCAGAAATATCCCACACTGGAGGAACACAAACCGTTCGTTGTCATGTCACTGTCGGCGACGAAAGCACCGTCGCGGAGGGCGTTCAGTCGAGTACAGAGTGCGTGGGAGCGCGCGCGACGGATTCGGATGGAATTATGCGCCGTGCTGCCGCGTTCTCCGACCGGTTACAACGCCATCGTGCCCCTGGCCGCGACTGTCGACTGCGATTCCGACATCGCGCGTAATTTCCTGTTTGACCGTTGAATCGGTCACGTGAATTACCTGTCGCACCTGACTGCCCTCACGTCACCGGGTCTCACACTCGTAGCCGTGGTACCTTAGCTCATATGCCTTCGAAGTATTCATTTAGGGCATATTGAGCGGCCTGAGGGACAAAGCATGGGTGTGATGGCTGGCAGTTGAGCTGAAAAGGGGACCACTCGTAGGCACAACTCAAGGGGCCCGACTAGGCACACCCAGACACATTCACACATGTCGTCTGTCTGACGGTGCACCGACTCTCCTCTCCACAACCCTTGAGGTGACAAGGGGACGTCAGGCGGCACACACGTACACACATGGCATCTAACTGTATATCGACACCCCCCATGAGGGCCCCTAACCCCTCCCCCCTCCCCCCTCCCCCACCCCGCAGGCGCCCCCCCCCCAACACATGGCTGAGAACCACGTGCTACACAACCCCAAGCCCATGTACGACCTGGCCACCTACAAGTTCAAGTCAAAGATCATCTGCACGCTGGGGCCCATGAGCCGCGAGGTGCCGGTGCTCGAGACCATGCTGCGTGAGGGCATGAAGGTGGCGCGCTTCAACTTCTCGCACGGCGAGCACAGCTACCACCAGGTGGGGGGGTTGTTCAGAGCAACGTCCAGGACGCTGATAAATGCACGATTTACCTTCAGGGTGAGTGCTCACGCTCATACAGACGCAGACGAGCAAGCTCTCTTCGTGGTGGCCGACCGACCCCTATACCATCGTATGAGCATGTACCCAAGCGCACGCACCAGCCTGAATTCAGTGACATCTCGATTGAACGTCCGTGGAGTTGTGGTTCTCAATGACCCTGCTGGCCGGGTACCTTGGATAACCTGCGAACGGCCTCGAAGAACACGGGGGTGCTGTGCGGGGTCTTGTTGGACACCAAGGGGCCGGAGATCCGCACGGGGTTCCTGGTGGACGGCGCGCCGGTCATGCTGGTGGCGGGGTCGGAGGTCACGCTGACGACCGACTACACGTTGAAGGGTGACGCGAGCACTATCGCCGTGAGCTACCCTGCGCTGGCGCGCGACGTGGGTCCGGGCTCCAAGATCCTGTGCGCGGACGGCTCCATCACCTTCACCGTGCTGTCGTGCGACGTGGAGGCGGGCACCGTGCGGGCGCGCTGCGAGAACGGCGCCAAGCTGGGTAGGGGCTTACACTCGTTCACGTCGGAGCTCAACTTGAGCAACTCCACGACACATTCATGAGTTAACTCGGGTCATACGGTGCGCAGAAGAGCTCAAGTTGAGCTGAAAAGGGAACGAGTATAAGCCCCTGAAGCTGGGCGAGCGCAAGAACATGAACCTGCCGGGCGTCAACGTGGATCTGCCCACCATCACCGACAAGGACACGGACGATCTCGTCAACTGGGGCGTCAAAAACAAGGTTGACTTTGTGGCGGCGTCCTTCGTGCGCAAGGGCAGCGACCTGGACCACATCCGCGCCGTGCTTGGCGACGCCGCCACCACCATCAGCATCATCAGTAAAGTTGAGAACCTGGAGGTGTGGCAACGCAGCGTGCACCTTCACCCCAGCTTCACCTCGGGTTCACCTCGGGTTTACCGCCTTGGTTTCAGCGCTTGAAGCTAAAATATGGTGAATTGCTTAAAAAAATGCTTTCAATTTCGACATGCGCCTCTACCTGGAGGGTCTGGATAATTTCTCAGACATCGTCGACAAGTCCGACGGCGTCATGGTTGGGCCGGGGCGACAGGCGCCGCCGGGCGCCGCCGCTCCTTTCTCACCTCATCCTGACTGTTTGCTCATAGTGTGCTCACCAGTGGTCAGGCCAGGAGGAGGATGCGGCGAGTGTGAGCGTGTACGGGTGCACCGGTGCACCGGTACACTACAAGCAGACAGGCAGGGTGCGAGCGGGTGGCCCTAAGGCATGGTCGCGCGCGGCGACCTGGGCATGGAGATACCCATGCACCAGATCTTCCTGGCGCAGAAGCGGATGATCAAGCGGTGCAACGAGGCGGGCAAGCCGGTGGTGACGGCCACGCAGATGCTGGAGTCCATGTCCGGCGCGCCGCGCCCCACGCGCGCCGAGGCCACCGACGTGGCCAACGCCGTGCTGGACGGCACCGACTGCGTGATGCTGAGCGGTGGGGCGGTGCAGGTCGCCAGTATCAAAACCCGGGTTCAAAGCACGCCTGGTTTCATCGCTTGAAACTAAAGTGTGGTCGGCCGTTTTCAAACTTTGCTTTCAAATTCAACTTGCGCCGCTACAGAGCGGCGAGACGGCGGCGGGGTCCTACCCGGTAGGGCGGTGCAGCTTGACCCTTTCAATCTCACGTTGAAACCGCCTGGAACTAAGCGCTTGAAACTTGAATGTGATGATCTGCTTTCAAATGTTGGTTTCAATTTCAACTTGCACCGCTACAACCCGGTGGAGGCCGTGCAGGTCATGAGCCGCATCTGCGGCAGGGGCTGACACTCGCCCACTTTCGGCTCAACGTAAGCGCTTTTTGTGGGAGAGGGGGTGCATTCAGAGTTTGTGTAGGGGTCGTGTAGGCGGTATCAGGGGTTATTAGGGGTGTTTGAGGTTTATTTTGTGTCAGAAACGGCTGAAGTTGAGCTGAAAAGTGGACGAGTGTAAGCCCCTGATCTGCGGTGAGGCCGAGGCGCACATCAACAGCGAGGTGTCGTTCCGCCGCATCCTGGATCGGCAGGCGGTGCCAATGAACACACTGGAGTCGCTGGCGTCCGACGCCGTCAGCGCCGCGGGAAAGGCGGGGCCGCGGGGCCGCGGGGCCGTTCACGTGCACCACTCCCCCTCTCACCTGCCACTCACAGTGCATCAGTGCACACGTGTATCACTGTTTGCTATTATACTGTACCAATGCATCCGTACACAATCGCGACCACTCACCGCGTCCTCCGTGCGTTCCACTACCTCGTGTGCCTTCTCAGCTTGAAAACCTGACCGTTTGGTGGAAAGTGTTGCGGCCGTGTATGACGTGCGGCGCGCGGCTGATCGTGAACCTGGCGCGGTCGGGGCGCACCTCGCACCTCATCGCCAAGTACCGCCCCTCCGTCCCCGTCTTCATGGTCGTCGTGGACGAGGCGCAGGACGGCACGGCCGAGTCCGTGGCGCGCCGAGCGCTGGTGTACCGCGGCATCTACCCCATGGCAGGGGCTTACACTCGTCCACTTTTCAGCTCAACTTGAGCGCTTTTTGTGGGATAGGGGGTGCGCGTAGGGGTTGTGTAGCCCGTGTTGAGGGGGGGTCAGGGGGTATTCAGGGTGTGTAGGGTGTTCTTGTATGTCAGACACGGCTCAAGTTGAGCTGAAAAGTGAACGAGTGTAAGCCCCTGCCCCATGGTGGTTGCCAGCGTGGGTGACTACAAGAAACAGCTGGCGGAGGCCATCCAGACGGCGCGGGGCATGGTAGGGCGGTGCAGGTTGACCCTATCAAACCCAGGTTGAAAGCGCCTGGAACTAAGCGGCTGAAACTGAAACATGATGAGCCGCCTTCAAAGTTGGCTTTCAAATTCAGCTTGCGCCGCTACAGCATGGGGCTGGTGCGCAGCGGTGACCAGGTCGTGGGTGTCCACGCGATCGGCCAGGACTCCGTCATGAAGGTCATGGACGTGCCGTAAGATAACGTGGCTCATTTATTATATTGATTTGCGATTTGGGGGACCGCTTGACGTGCCGTAAGGTGGCTGCGTAAGCGTAAGGTGGGATATTGTTTGGTGATCGGGGAGACCGGTCTACCGATTGACATGCCGTTAGGTGGCTAATTATATTAAATTTATTGGCGATTGGGAGACCCATTGGGTCTGTTTGCTAGAAGTAGCGGATGGGTTGGGTTGGTGCTCACAGTGTGGGTGAGCGCCTCGGGGCTCCCTCGATGAACGTTAGTTAAACATTATAGGATGCCATGAAGATAGAGGCAGAGTTGAAGAGTCCGAGAGGACAGAGAAGCCGAGAGGCGCAGAGACCCGCGCGAGGGAGAGGAGTGAACGAGTGAGTGGAGCTCGGGGGAGGGGGGTAAATGGTGATATCACACCATCACCACCCGCCCACATTTATTTTGCAAGGCGGCCGTTTTGCAAAGGAGCATTTATATTTCATTAATATTGGACATAATACTTCCTTCAACGTGCCGTCGTATAGCGCGACGTTGATGTACACAAACTTGATCCTAATCAGTTGGACCATCCAGTTTCCATCAAACTACCGAATGGACTTGACACGAATCAACCTGACCCTGATCAACCTCTTTCCCATCTCATTGGGCGCGTCGTCATCAGCTTCAAGCATTGGGCGACTCGTCCTCCCACACGAACCCGCGGCCGCCCCAGTGCACTTGTCCCCGCGACCGGAAGAGCACCGGTGCACTATTGGCAAACAGCTCAGAGCTTGGGCGACACGACGGCGCAGCTTGCGCGGGTCACGCGGCCGGCCGGGCCCCGGGCCGCGCCGAGCCTGTTGCGCAGGCAGTATCCCGGCGCACTATACGTAGACAGTCAGACACTTACAAGTGGGGTGACTCATCATGGTGGGTGTACTGGAAACCAATCCGTCAAAGATAGAGGCAGATTTGCAGATTCCGAAAGGGCAGAGAAGCCGAGAGGCGGAGAGACCCGCGAGACTTGAGAACTGAGGAGTGAACAGGTGAGTGGAGGTTGGGGGCGGGGTATTGGTGATACGAGTATCACTCCGTCGGCCTTAAAGCAGGACCGGATGAATCAAAACAACTCAGGAAACGAGGGCTCATAATGCGTGTGGATGACGTGGCAGGCCATATCTGCCATATACCCTACCCAGTGGGCTCTTAGCTATGCTTGTCGAACTAGGCTAGTGTTGGCGATGGGGGGGTTAAACTAAGCTAGTATAAGCTAGTTTAGGGGCTAGTGGTTAGTGGTTAGTGGTTAGTGGTTAGGGGACTACAGTGGGTTGGTCAAATAGGGGGGCCTAAACTAAGCTAGTTTAAGCTAGTTTAGGGGCTAGTGCTTAGTAGACTAGCTAGTTTAGGGGCGACAAGCATACTCTTAGCCACCTTCACCCGCTCTCCGCCGCTGCTCAGGGCATGCCAGATATTGCTCGCCACGTCAAATGAGATGCCAGTTAGAAGCGAAGCTTCAAAAAGCGTTCATGTGACGCCGTTGCGGGCCCACCTTTGGTAATGGTGAAGTGGTCCTCTCACACGGCGCAGAGGTGGGTGGGTGACCCCACGGGCGCGGCTGCAGGCGCGGCAATGACAGACCGCGTTGAAGAGCGGGGCGCCGGCGGCTGGACGATGCGGGGGCGGGGCGTGAGCGATTGGGGATCAGTCCTGAGGTGCGGGGGCGCGAAAAATGAGCGGGCGGGAGACTGGCGGGAGGTACGGCAGCGGCCTTCTGCCACCAGACGGAGATGCCACGAGCGTTACGAATGTCGCCAGTTAGTTTTGACCGTTTCCTCGGAAGAACAAATACTCAAATACGGGTCGCGGGTCTGATAACTTGACAACGACAATCAAACGGCCGAGATTGAGAGACGTAAGCGCCATTGCTAACTCGCGCGGGTCACCGCCGCGTTCCCCTCATGCCGAGTACCGCGCGGCCCCCAGCCTCCCGCACCACCCGCGCGCGGCAGGGCCTTCTGCAAGTGCCATCCCCCGCTGGCACTTTCAGCCGTTTGTGGAATTTCCCCCCACACGAGTTCTCCCACAATCATGAATCTGCAGGTCCTCACTGTCGCCCCGCCCTCCTTCTTCGCCGGCGCAACCTCCGTGGCAGGCTCCTCCGTGATAGCCCCCTTATCGGTGTGCACACGTGTCGCGGGCTGCCCGGGCGTGGCCGAATGCCCTGATCGGTACCCGCCCGAAGTCCCATTGTGAAGATCTGCCAATCTTGACGGCATCCCCTGGGTGGGCAACCCCCATCCATGCGCCGTGGAGCCGCCGCTGACCCCGCTTGGCCGGCGCCTCCGCCTGACACGTACGTCAAACATAGGCTTTCGAACCGAGGTTGGATACATCGAGGTCACCGAATCCAGAAGCGAGGCCATCCCGTCGACCCAGCCGGTTGGCCGCCGCCGCCGCCTCAAAGGGACGGCTGAGGGAGCTGACTAGGCACGAAAGTACCACGAGTGCTAGTGTAAATGTGTAAATGGCCCTGGCGCGCGGTCACGAACGTCCCCCGGGGTGGTGGCGCCGCGGCTCGCCCGCCTCAGCCTGTCTCTTCACCTAGCCCTGCTCGCGCTCGTCGACGGCCGGTTGACCATGGGCCAGACGCCGTCCAGCGGGCGGACCCCCACCGCCTCCTCGCCCACCTCGCAGTCGTCGCCCACGGCGCAGGGCATCGTGGCGGGGTCTATACTTGTCGCCCCTAAACTAGCCTAC
>Ga0307489_10002153_pt1 | contig 13175 bp, 22 predicted proteins | sample SB12metaG_FD_202247 | JGI IMG/M metagenome (GOLD analysis project Ga0307489, IMG submission 202247) | Sea-ice brine microbial communities from Beaufort Sea near Barrow, Alaska, United States - SB 1.2 | ecosystem: Environmental > Aquatic > Marine > Coastal | place: USA: Alaska | collected...
AACGACTCGAACGCAGAACGGAGCACGACTTACCTTCGGGGGATGGACGCGCAAACTGGTACAGACGCGCGGACTTGGTAAACCTCCCTTCAACGTGGGTCGAGTCGTTGTTGTTCTCGCTGACCCTATTGCCCGCGTTTGTGCCGCTGGTGGTGGCGGGGCGACGGTAGTGGCGGTGGTGGTGGCGGTGGTGGCGGTGGCGGTGGTGGTGGGGCGGTGCTGGGGTTGCTGGGGTGGTGGTGGAGGCCGCGGCGGCACGAACGACAGCACGTACTAGGGCCTGGCAGACATTGCTCGCCACTCATAGGATGCCATGGGGCGGTGGTTGTGGCGACGGTGGTGGCGGGGTGCACGCTGGGCGAGGGCCGGCGCCCGCGTCGAGGCGCCGCGGCCGTGGCTCCAGCTGCCCGCGGCCGTCGTCGAGAAGCTGGCGGTCGTGGACTGGAGCTCCCAGTCCGACCTCGCCGCGACACGGGGCAGGGTGCCTGACAGCGATAGTGCAGTGACACATGCCACCTCCTGACTGCTTGCTCATAGTGCACCCACTGGCATGCCTCGGCGACGCTGAAGTTGAGCTGACGCGGGGAGTTGTGTGGATTGCGGCCCTCGCGGTCGGAGATCAAGGACCAGCGCGCGGCGGACGCGCTGGCAGGGGCTTACACTCGTCCAACTCGACGGCTCAGCCCTGTGCGCGCCATCGCCAACGCCTCCTCGCCCGCAGCCTGCTGCGGCCGCGCGTCGACGTGCACACGGCGACGCCACCGGAGGTCGGCTGGAAGCTGGAAGCTTTGCACCGCCGTTACGTTGTGGTGTTCCTGACAGCATCGCCGGCGTGGGGCGCACGACTTCCACCAAGTACGTTCTCAAGGTTGGCACCAAGGTAAGCAGCGCACCACTTGGCTTTTTGCTGCGAAACGCCGTGCCCCACCGTGCAAGCGCTGCCTGTATTGTGCTGGTCACTCGACGAATCTTATCCATCCGTTCACCCCGATGGCGTGAATGTGCACCGGCACCCTCTGCCCGGGACAAGAACGACGGACACCTCAACGGGTTGTCCATGGCGACGCTGGCGGCCTTCACCGCCATCAACGGGTACCCAGGATGCCACCTCACATGGCGCCACGCCAGCCAGCAGCCAGATATAGCTCGCCACGTCATCCAACTGACAGATACTGCTCGCCACGTCATTCAACGCATGGCTGGCGCGCGCTTGGCGGCAACGTTACAACGATTTGAGAACAATAGCGTCCACTTCTTAACTCAATGACGAGCGCGTCACGCGCCGCGCCACGGCCGGGAATGCATGCAGCTGTCCCTTGCACCGGCGGGTGTTGGGGGTAGGGACGAAGCAAAGCAAACGTTGCCCGCCACGTCATCCAACGCATTGTAATCATCGTTTTTTGAGACAAACGGCATCCTATGACGTGGCTAGCATTGTGACGCGAGAGTCGGCGTCGGGCGAGAGCCTCCTCGCACACGTCATACACCGCCGTATGGTAGTGGTATCGAGTGTTGTGAGATGTCGTCAATGCCGTGCCACGGCTGGCGTCGCACTCGCGACGTTACAACGATATGAAAACAATAGCGTCTACTCTTTAACTCAACGTGAGCCACTTTGGGGGGTCACGGTGAGACGCCCTCTCCATCCCCGTGAGAACACCAGAGAAGCAGATTTGGTTCTACGCACCAACACTAGTACAACGATATGCGTTTGTGGGATATGACCATGAATTAAGCGAGCTTGCGCGTGTGGCTTAGTTGTTGTTATTATTATACAAGCTATACGTGAGAAACGGTTCTCGTTCGTGTGAATTGTCCATGACATAGAGAGTCGCGCGAGCGCGCGCGTGTACCTTGAATAGTGGTTGTCATACAAGCTACCCATTATTTTGAGGGTTTAGGGTTTAGGGTTTCGGGAACCCTAAACCCTAGTGGTTGTCATCCAAGCTACCCATCAGTTTGAGACGGCGGTGCGGCAAGACGATCGTGTGAAATGGCACGGTGGAGGTGTGGCCCAAGGATACATTGGTGATGTCCATTCCCAGGCGGCGTACTCACTTCGTTCATTCACGCGCGGCACACCAGCTTGTGTCGCAGGCTGCGCATGGCCGCGGAGCAGGGCCCCTCACTCCTTGCCGTGTTAGTGCCTGGTCTGTGAGTAACTGATTTCAAGTCAGTGGTTTCATTGGTAATGCACCAAAATACGTATTTGACTTTTGGCCATTGCCCAAACGGGCCAAATACTGTGTACAGTGCGAGACATTGCCCACACTACCCTCACAGACCAGGCACTAGCTCAACATGAGCATACTCGAGGCGGCATAGCTGTGACGACTTGAGTGGTCTGACTCAGCTCAGGGACAAACCCACGGCTGTAACCGCGACCGCTCAAGTTGAGCAGAAAAGGGGACGCGTGGCCAGGCCAAGGGGGAGAATGCGGTAAGTGTGTGGGTGTACTATGAGCGACCAGTGTAAGGGGGAAAAGTGGCCAGGCCAGGCAGGAGGATGTGGCGAGTGTGTACGGTTGCATTGTGATCAACCAGCTTAAACTGCGTGTCGGTTCTGGTATCGAAAATCTGGTGCTGAATCCCGTTCGACCAATCAGAACAGTACATTTCATAAATCCCACCGGCCGACCCGCCGACAGTCCGACCTGGTCGCGATCCTTGAGTGATAGACCCTCGATTTCGAGGAGAGAGACCTGACCGGTCAGGCTGACACTGAGATTACTGGGAGCGACGTGGCGCGGCCCTGCCATGTCGACGGAGACGATAAGCGCCGAGAAGGCGACAGCGTGCGAGCATCCGCACACCGCGGCGGCGGCGGCGGAGGAGCACCCCGACACACCCAGCATCGGCCCGAACACCATCCCGGTTGTGAGGGCCAGACACACGTGTGCTCGCCCCGTCAGAGGGTGTCAATTAATTGAAGAGTGAGGGTAGATAAATCTCCCCACCCCAAGAACTTAATTTGACCTCACGGTCGTTGAGCCCTATAGCACAGACGTGTTCGTAGGGACCCTAGTGAGTTGGAGGGCGAGAGTTTGCTATCTATATGGCGGCGTCGTACTATAGAGTGGGACACGTGTTCGTATGGTCGGACGGTCACTAGTCGGTTGGTCAGTGAGCCCAATATTCTGAACAAGCCCAAAGACACACACATGGTGAGAGCATTGAACCAACCCCATCCACCCGGACTGGTCTAGCGTTGTGTTTGCTGGCGTGTGTCGAGGGTTTGCAATGTGGTTGATGACGTGGTCGAGGAGGAGCATGATTGACTGACTTGCCCCCACCTGCGGCGAGCACAGCGAACGCGAAGTTTTCGGCGCACGTGGCCAGCTTGCCCTCGCCCACGGCCAGGGGCTTACATTCGTCCACTTTTCAGCTCAACCTGAGCCGTTTCTGACAGAAAATATTCCCTAGACACCCAATGCTGACACCTCCTAGACACCCCCCGAACAACCCCGAAATGCACCCCCTGTCCCACAGCAGGCGCTTACGTTGAGCCGAAAAGTGGACGAGTTTAAGCCCCTGCCCACGGCGGCGATGCTCGCGCCCGACTTCGCCGGAAAGTAGTAGTCCTCCACCCGCGTCTTGGCGAGCGCCGCGTGCAGCGAGATCTTCACTGCGATCACCGAGACGTTGGGGCACACGTTGAAATTGAAAGCAAAACTTGAAAGCGGTTCATCATATCTTAGTAGAGCTGAAGTGAAACCAGGCGCTTTCAACATGGGTTTGAACTCGCACCGCCCCACCGAGAGCCACAGGGCGGCCATCGCCATGGTGTAGCGGCGCAAGTTGAATGTGAGGAAAAAAATGAAAGCGTTTAATCACATTTTCAGTTTCAAGCATGTAGATCCAGGTGCTTTCAACGTGGGTTTCATAGGGTCAACCTGCACCGCCCTACCATGGTGGTGCTCGTCCCGCTGGCGGCTTCGGCGGCGACCACGTTGTAACGGCGCAAGTTGGATTTGAAAGTAAAAGTTGAAAGTGGTATATCACATTTTAGTTTGAAGTGCTTAATTCCAGGCGGTATCCAAATGGATTGCACAGGGCCAAGCTGCACCGCCCGACCACGTAAACGGCGAAGACCAGGAGCTGTCCGCAGCCGAAGACCTTGTCGCACATGGCGTCGAGGAAGGAGCCGAAGTGCCCGTCGTGCTGCACCCCCCGCCCCTTGCACACCATAGCCACCTGCTCCACCATGGCAAAAAGAGGACGTCAGGGGTGTTGAGGGGGCATTGAGGGGGGATTCACTGTTTATTGAGGGGGTATTGAGAGGTTATTGAGGGGGTATTGAAAGGGTATTGAGGCGGTATGAAGGGGGTAGTGAGAGGGTGTGGAGCGGGTATGGAGGGGGTATGTAGGACGACAATCCGTGATACCAGTGAAGTGATCGTGGCATGGTTTGGAACGCACCGCGCCGTCGAGGCGGTCCAGCATGTCGTGCGCCACGGCGATGACAGCGGCAGCCTGCTGCTGAGGCCGCTATCATCCATGTCAGTAAGTCACTTTCCCTGACATGATTACCACTCAAGGTCGACATGATTGCCACCCAAGGTCGACCCGATGACTGGGCCTTAGATTGACATGATCGGGGTGGAGAAGGAGGAGGAGGCAGAGGAGGAGGAACAGTTGGCATGTAGTCAGACGACACGCAGCCTGACCAGGAAGCAGCCCTGAGCGACCGCGGCGAGGGAGAGGGTTGCGGGTATTAGGGTTTAGGGTTTAGGGTTTATGATTTAGAGTTTAGGGTTTGGCCTGACCAAGAAGTAGCCGTGAGCGACCGCGGCGATGAAGGGCAGCAGCATGAGCACCCCGACGGCGGTCACCATGTTGGGCGACACCGCCGCCGGCATCGCGGACGCCACGTGCTTCACCAGCAGGCCCTTCAGCGGTGCGTACACGTATTTCTCGTGCGCCTGGAGCAGCGCCACCGACGCGCAGGGGCATACACTCGTGAAATTTTCAGCTCAACCTCAGCCTTTTTAGTCACGCCTCCCCGTGTCCCCCTGTCTAATACACAGGGGGGAAATCATGCATCCAACGTATCCCACAAAATGTGCTTACGTTGAGCCGGAAAGTGAACGAGTGTAAGCCCCTACCGCCGCGCCGTCAGGTAGCACCTTGACGCTGGTGAACCACCGCTTGCGCAGCGCCGTGGAGGATACCCCCGTGGTTTAGCGTCAAGTATGACAAAGTGCGTCAAACCGCTTAGCGACCTGGTTACTTTGAGTGCTAAGTCGTCCCGTTCGACCAATCAGAACTGTCCTATTGGATGCTTTAGCACTCAAAGTGACTAAGTCGCTAAGTGGTTTGACGCACTTTGTCATAGCTAACGCGAAGCCATGTCACGGGGTAGCAAGTAACTCAGGAACGGGTAGGAATCGCCAGTGGGGACGTGACAGGTGTCGGGGCGGCCAGTGGGGACGTGACAGGTGTCGGGGTGGCCACTGCGGACGTGACAGGTGTCGGGTGGGCCACTGAGGACGTGACAGGTGTCGGGGTGGCGATGGGCGACGTGGCGAGCACACTCCGCCGAGCCTACCGCGGTGTACGGCCACAGCGTGATGGTGACACCGTTGGATTCCAGCCACGTCCGGCCGCAGGGACGTTGTTGAAATCGTACTCTCCACGTCAAGGATGACATGTCGTGACAATGTTTTCCGTTTTTCAATCGTTGAGCAAGGAGGATGGTAAAGATGAAGAGAGGGTTACAGGCCGAAGCCCCAAGACGCCACGCCGCTTGGTCACCGCTCGGATGTGCTGAGCCGTCTTCAAAGCCACCAGATGCTTAAACCCAGTCTCTGGGTGTCGCGACACCCTGAAGTATGGTCCCTGATTGGTCATTTGAAAGACAATAATTTTATCGCGGTACGTGATTGGTCGAGAGGCTGAAATGGGGGGGTCAGGGTGTAGTCATAGCGGAGACAGGGTTTAAGGACGGCCTCCTAGCACGGAGCCACTAAGCGTGCCCAGGGACTGACCGACGCGTCTGAGCAGGTCTAAGTACATTACCAACTGTATAGCCACTCAACTCAATCAACGAAACGTGTTCACGTTGTGGATGACGCGGCATGTGATGCTATTAAGCTCACAATACGAGTGTGTATAGTGTGTCAGATGATGCGGCATATGATACCATTTAGCTCACTTGCGAGTTTCGGAGTGTTGGATGACGTGGCATATGAGTCAGATGCCATGTAGCTCACGAAACGAGTGTTCACAACGCGGTGAGTGCTTATTGCTAACGTTCCTCGTCCCCACCCGCCCGGGGAACTGCGCCCAGTTGTAGCGGCGCAAGTTGAATCTGAAAGCAGAAGTTGAAAGCAGTTCATCAAGGTTTCGTTTCAAGCGCTTATTTCCAGGCGGTTTCAACTTGGGTATGATAGGGTCAACCTGCACCGCCCTACCCAGTCATCGCCGCGGCCGTACACGAAGGACGAAAGGCCGCGGGACTGAAAATAGGGACGGAGGTAAATCACCTCGCCCGGGTCATCCACCGCACTTATATTTAGAAAGAAAAGGCTAGGCAGGTAAACGATTGCCGCTTGACTGCCTGAGTATTATAATATCCCAGGGTAGTGTTCACACCCTTGTATCCAACACTCGCCGCCTGCGTATTCCCGGCTCTTTGCCGCGCCAAAAGCCTGAGCCGTCTAGGGACGAAACAGGGGCTTACACTTGTCCACTGTTCAGCTCAACCTGAGCCGTTTCTGACACAGAATACACCCTAGATACCCCCTGACGCCTTTTAAACAACCGCTATACAACCCCTACATGCACCCCGTGTCCCACAGAAAGCGCTTACGTTGAGCCGGGAGGTGGACGAGTGTAAGCCCATGGTACAAAAAAGCTTCCACGCGGGCCGCCGCCCGGCGGGGACGGTACGCGGAGCGCCCACCTTGAGGCGTGCGACGGCGGCGGCGATGGCGGCCGTGGGGTCCTTGCTGTAGCGGCGCAGGTTGAATATGAAAGCAAAAGTTGAAACCAGTTCATCCTTGGCGTCCATAGATTAGTTCCAGGCGCTTTCAACTTGTGTTTGATAAGGTCAACCTGCACCGCCCTACCTTGTTGTCGATGACGTAGCAGTCGTCGCATGGTCGCAGCATCGCCTTCACCAGCAGGCAGGGCACCAGTATCCCCAGTTACAAACAACTGAGTTCAAGAGGTCGTACGACAGCGTTGGGTGTGGCGTAAGAAGTTTTGGGGGACTCAATAGGCTGGGCAATTTAGCCGCCGAAGCCGTACAGCGTGCGGCACTGGCGCTTGAGGGCGTAGACCACGTCCATGGCGGTGACGGTCTTCTGGCGCGCGTGCTCGGTGTAGGTCGTGGCGTCGCGGATGACGTTCTCGAGGAACACCTTGAGCGTATCAGTTTATTTTTTGGCTTTCGAGGAAAAAGTTGCCAGGTGGCGGTTGTGGGTGACGTTTGGGGGGGTCGGGGGACGGAAACGAGGAAGAGTACGGGGTCGATCGACGGACCCGACCTTGGCGAGGCGGCACGCGGTGGAGTCCGCGGGGGTGATCTTCTTGTTCTGGTAGATGCTGGCATTGTCGTGCACCCTGCGGGGCGCAGCGCGCGGCGGGAGAGAGAGACGCGTCAGCTTGTATGAGGCGGCACCAGCCAGGCTTTCGCCTTGGCCCCCGTGTAGTGACCCGCACGCCAGCACGCGGTGGCGGGCTTTAGACATCTTATGTTTTCTGTTTCCTCCTTCCGTTCGCGAAAACCACTCGCAGCGCGCGGTGGGGAGGGGCGTCGGAGGGGTGAGGGGTGAGGGGTGAGGAGGAGCTACTAAGGGAGCAAAAGCAGAAGCTACGGCAACCGCAACCGCAAAAGCAAACCAACACCTGAGTGGAAAGTGCGAGTGCTTGAAAGGTTGCGGCGGTTGTGGTATGACGCGGCGCCAAGCGGCAGTCGCGTGAAAGGCGCCCGCGTGTGTGTGTGGCTCATGGGAGGCGTACGTGTCGTGGGCCAGGGCTCGTAGCCAACCAAACACGGCCCACCCAAACCCAATCAAGTAAGCTACGAGTCGCCGGCCATAGACCGTCGTTTGAATAAAACTTGGAACGCGTGAGGGGGAGGTTCGACGCGTTTGCGGTTGTGGTCGGGGCTAGGACGCACCCGACGCTGATGACGTCGCCCATAGCCATCAGTCGGTCGATGAGTGCCTTGTGGCCGCGGTGGAACACGTCGAAGCACCCCACGGTCAGCGCCGCCTCATGACCCCCGCCCCCCGCGACCCCCGAGCTCCCAGGCGAAAACTTTTCGTCCAGGGCATACTGAGGAGAAGCCGGCGCCTCCTCCTCCGCAGGGGGGGTGGAGGGCGCGGGGAGATCCTGTACGGTGTCGGCGTCGGCGCTGCGGCGGCGGCGGCCCGGTAGTACGCGCTGCATCACGCCCTTGACGCCCATTCAGTGGTAGGTTCCGCTCGGTCGTGTGGCGGTAGCGTGGGGTGTGCGCGGCGGTGTGGCGCGCGAGCGAGGTGTTTTCTAGTCCAAAGAGAAAGTTCGATGGGAGAAGCTCTTTTGGAATCTGCCTCCATTCGGAGCGCCAACGGGCTGACTCAGCTTCCTATGATAAGGTTACGAACGGTCCAATAAAGTTCATTGGATGATTGGAGGGGTTTAACCTGTGACATGGCTTTTACTTTACAGTTGGCTCTCTTTGAGTGGCGTCGGCGACGTGACGGCCCCACACGCGCGTCACGCTGGGAATGGTGGCGACCCCGCGGCGGCGAGAGGACGGAAGAAAGGGATGCCCCACGCCGGCACTGCGCTACGTCGCCCCGCCTTGCCCCTCCCCTCGCGGCGCCGTCAGTCGGCCTCTCTCTCCCGCCCCCCCTCGTCCTCGCCCTCCGCGGCCTCGTCCTCCCAAATCTTCGTGGGTCAAACTTATTATTGACACCTCATCCCGGCGCTCAGGCTGGCTTTGCAGTGGGTCGAACCTAAAATATCATTTCAACGGCACCCTCTTCTGACAAGTCTGAAGTTGATCCCACGTTTTCCTCGTCATCAAAATCACAAAACAGGAAGCTATCACACACGTCTGCACACACACCCTTGCTGTACGCACGCAGGTCCTTCGACGGAGCGGCACGTAAGAGCCGGCACACCCATGATCATCCTCGACGACCCCGCGCCGGAATCCGGATGGTTCGCGATCGCGGTGAGAGACACAGTGTCTAGGGATTCTTTAAGGCGGGATTGGAGGGGGTATTTAGGCGTTTAAGGGATGGGTTCAATCTTAGAAACGGCTCTGGTTCAGCTGAGGAGTGGACGAGTGTAAGCCCCTGGTGCCCAATGTCGCCAACCCGCGGCAGGCCCGGGAGGTAGGGCCACTCCGATCCGAGGTATGGCAGCGCAAGTTGAATTTGAAAGCAACGTTTGAAAGCAGTTCATCATATATAGTCTCAATCGCTGAAGCCGTAGGCGCTTTCGACACGGGGTTTGATAGTGTCAACCTGCATCGCATTACCGAGGTGTGACACTTGACTCACGCCGTACCGATGACTCCGCTGTGTGCTGTCCCTCGACGATGCGTTTCAGTCGTTCACTTCAGAATTCATTACACCAAGCAGCACACAGGTGCGGTCGCCTGATAACCTGGGCAAACGAGGCAATCGTATCTGTGGCAGTCATTCATTCTCTGACGCTGTGCACCGGCGACGGGAGCTCGGAGTCGCGGCGCCGCAATGGATTGTCCCCGGAATCACGCCGGGGTCCACGGGGTGGGTAGGGGGGGCGGTGGAAGCGGGCGGGGCCCTGTCAGCCACCAGGCCGCCGAGAGGGGTCGTCAGGTACTGATACCTCCTAGCCTTGTAGAGGGGGGATGCAACGTCAACGCTGACACGTGGCGCGGCTTGCGGCGCACGTAGTCGAGTGTGAATAAGTTAAATAGTATAAGTTATTTAATGTCAGTGTCGGTTGACAAGGAGCGCCCACATACATGTATGAGCGACGCGGTCGCGTTGAAAGCGTAATAAGGACGGGTCGCTCTAAATATGCGAGCAAGGTCACCTATGGTATAATGCATGCTGAGCTCACAAAAGTGCTCCTCGAATGTACTTAAAAGCTTCTTACACCTTGGCCACCATGGGCGGCATGCCAAGAGGAACGCCAAGAGGAGCAGCAGTGACATTGGCCATGGGAATCCCAGCAGCAGCAGCACCAGTTACCAGGGCCTAGCAGAACATCAAGGCGGGCGGCGTTTAAACTCTGTGTCGGGTCTGGTATCCATGATATGGTACCGAATCCCATTCGACCAATCAGAACGGACTGTTTCAAACATCCCGCCGAGCGAATTGCCGACAGTCCGACCGGATCGCGATCCTTGAGTAAACAGATCCTTGATTTCGAGGACATGAGCCTCACATGTCAGACCGACACTGAGTTTAATTGAGGAAAATGTGGAAAATGAGGATTAGCAAGATATTTTGAGCGAATTCTGCTGGGACCTGCCGGTGATGATGAGCCCCCCGGCGGGGCGGCAGCAGGACACCATGGTGTAGCGGCGCAAGTTGAAATTGAAAGCAAAGTTTGAAAGCGGCTCATCACATTCTAGATTCAAGCGCTCAGTTCCCGGCTGTTTCAACACGGGTTTCATAGGGTCAACCTGCACCTCCCCCCCATGGAACCCAGCACGACGGCAGTGATGCGGAGGACGATGCAGATGCAGCACCTTGCTGTAGCGGCGCAAGCTAAAGTTGAAAGCAAAAATTGAAAGCAGTTCCTCATATACCAGTTTCAAGCACTCGGTTCCACGCGCTTTCAACGTGGGTTTGATAGGGTCAACCTGCACCGCCCCACCAGACGAATGCGAACAGAACATACTTGCAAACGTCCGTGTGTTCCTGATTCCAATCGTCACAGACGGCGGTGATGAGACCCAAGATGAAGAAATCAATGCATGAGCCGATGAAAGCGATGGAGTTGAGGACAACGATTGCGCAACCGGCGCATTTCCCGGCGTCCTCTTTGCAGCAGCACTTGCAGGCAACGTTCGCGGCGCCAATCAGTAGGGCCAGCCGGAACATGACATCTTTTGCCCAAATGCCCTATAGCCATTCCCCCAAATTCAGCCTATTGTGCTTGGATTATGCCCAATTATGCCGACTGATCACTCAAAAACTGCCGAGAGTAATGCCGAGATATTTCGGCTGGCCCTACCAATCAGGCAGAGCAGAGGGAAGGCAGCGCCAACGCGGGTAGTCAGGCCGCCCATGATGACGGAGACGATCTCGAACACCAGGTGGACCATCGAGAAATACCTGAGCCGCTTCCATGCCGGAGCTTCAAAGAACTCCAGGGAGGGCGCCGCCAGCGTTCCCACGGTTTGGACATTAACAGCCTGCATGGTGACAGAGATAGTTTACCTGCGTGACGGGCGAGTGGGAACACGAATGGATGAATGGGTCAGTCAGCGAAACAGGCAAACAATCCAACAATCCAACAATGGTAACAGATTCATTCGTCGAGCCAGGAATGCTGATGAGCAGACGAAGGTTGAAGGAGATGTAGCTCTCGAGGCGCTCTTGACAGAGACACGAATCGCGACGTACGGGCGGTGCGCGCGAATCACCCGCGAGATTGGCTGTCGCGCAGCGCGGCGGGAAACTCGCGCGTGTGGACTGGCTGGCTCATGGCTGATGGGTTGCAGTCACGCGCGAACCCACACTGGAATCGCGAGTTGTTGACAAGGGTGGCACGGTCTATGTGCAACATGCACGCGCCAATGTCGGGAGTGTGTCGTGCTCAACCGAAGAGGGTGGTCCTGCGCCGGGCCCGCACGCGTCGGGGGACCCGTGGGACGACTTACACGACACAGGTACGCTACTTACCTTCGTCCACCAAAAGCTAACCGGCCAAGGATAATCCAAAAACGCGTCGGTTGCTGTGCAAGAAACCGTTTGGTCGTTCCCCTCGCTAAGGAAGTCTGGACGAGGGGGCGAGCGGCGGCTTCGAAGGTGCGCGCGCGGCCGGGGCGGTCGATGTTATGCGTGTTGCGCTCGAGACATCCCCCGCCGTGAGGCGCAAAGGGACGACATACGTCCCTGCTTACCAGAGATGTGACCGTTACAGTAAAGCCAAGCTGAGCAGAGAAAAATAAATGAGAGTATCGTCGGGGGCAGGCGCGGCGGTGCCGTCGAGCAGGCACGTGCGAGCAATGACGCGTGCCAGCCAAAACATTGGCGACGCGCTGCTCGTGCGGATACCTACAGGGGCCGGATACCTACTGGGGCCGCCGGGCGCCGGAAGCGGGAAGAAAACAGTGCTGGAATTGGATCTTCGACTTCGACTTGACCGGCCCGATTATTGGTTTGAATTCAATTTTGAGGACCGGGGGCTCCGCACGGCAAGCGGGCGGATCACGGGCGCGCACCTGAGTAGACGTGCCGAGCGCGCGAGGATGCGGGTAAGATTATTGGCTGAGGGGGTGCGGCGGGTCGGGGGAGTGCGCAGCAGCTGTGAGTGGAGAAATGCTGTCTGAGCGTTTGAAAAGATATTTTCACGTGACCGACATGACACGTCAGCATTCCTGTCCGGAGCTGGGGGCATTGCCAAAACAAACGTTTCCGACCCACGCCCACTGCCGGGATGGTTCGATGTGCAAACGCAGGAACGTGATTGGTCGAGCGCCGTGTCAGGGAAGTGTGGCCAATGGTGTATTTTGGAAGCGTTGGCGGTGCTGCCAGTGCACTCAAGTACTCATGCTTGTTCCGCAATTAGCTTTTGGCACTGTTCGCCCCCCCCGCCACCTGTATAATCGAAAATGACGCGTAAATATGATACCTTCGTAGGGGGTTTGAACTAAGCTAGTTTGGGGGCTAGTGCTTAGTAGGTTGGTGGGCGAACAGGGGAGCACTGCCACATTACCTGGTACTAGTACGCACCAGTTAATTGCCAAAATCGGAACCTTACATTACAAAGCACTATGTTTACTCTTTTGCTGAACTAGGGGTTGAAATTAATTGATCTCCAAAGATCACAAAACCCAATGGGTGTGCCCTTCTAAAAAGGCACTTCAGGAGCCCTAATTTTCCTGAAGAATCACTCCCAAACTATCACGAGAATATCAGAAAGGAGCGGGTGGGCGGGCGACAGCTCACGGAAGCCAGGAATAACCCTGACGGGCTCGTTTGCTGTTTATAGACTCTGGCTACAACTAGCCAGTTT
>Ga0307489_10002154_pt1 | contig 13173 bp, 23 predicted proteins | sample SB12metaG_FD_202247 | JGI IMG/M metagenome (GOLD analysis project Ga0307489, IMG submission 202247) | Sea-ice brine microbial communities from Beaufort Sea near Barrow, Alaska, United States - SB 1.2 | ecosystem: Environmental > Aquatic > Marine > Coastal | place: USA: Alaska | collected...
TACTTTATGGAGAACACCGGCGACGATCACAACTTCGTCACCGCGCTGCTCGCCAACTTCCAGGCAGGGGCTTACACTCGTCCACTTTTCGGCTCAACGTAAGCGGTCTTTATGGGATAGGGGTTGCATTCCGGGGGTATTTAGGGGACGTTTACGAGGCGCCGGGGGGTGTGAGGGGGTGTGTTCTTGTCATAAACGGCTCGAGTTGAGCTGAGAAGTGGACGAGTGTAAGCCCCTGCTTCCAGGACATACTCGTGCAGCACCTGCAGGGCTTCTCCGCCGCCGCGGTAGGGTGGTGCAGTTTGACCCTATCAAGCCCATGTTGAAAGCGCCTCGACCTAAGCGCTTGAAGTTGGAATCTGATTAATAGCTTACAAGTTTTGTTTTCAAATTCAACTTGCGCCGCTATTCCGCGGACAGCAAGAACCTGCACCAGCAGATGTTCGGTGCGCAGAGCTTGCACGGCAGGGGCTTACACTCGTCCACTTCAGCTCAACCCGAGCCGTTTCTAGCACAAAATACACCCTAGACACCCCCCCGAACCCCCTGACACCCATCAAACACCCCCTAAGCAACCCCTGGATGCACCCCCTATCCCACACAAAGCGCTCAAGTTGAGCGGAACAGTGGGCGAGGATAAGCCCCTGCTGCACGGCGCCGCCGTCAGCATGTGCGCGCCCCGCGCGGTGGCCGTCATTGCCGACTTCATGGTAGGGTGGTGCAGGTTGACCCTATTAAATCCAAGTTGAAAGCGCCCAGATCTAAGCGCTTGAAACTGAAATACGATGGACTGCTTTCAAGTTTTGCTTCCAAATTTAAATTGCACCGCTACATCATGGTCGCTGCGAAGAAGACGAACGATCACAAGGTAGGGCGGTGCAGGTTGACCCTATCAAACCCATGTTGAAACCGCCTGGATCTGAGCACCTGAAACTAACATATGATGAACCGCTATCAAAAATGTGTTTTTGAATTCAACTTGCGCCGCTACAGCATGGCGGTCGAGAAGTCGCTCCGCCACCTCCGCAACGCCGTGGACGAGCTCGCAGGTGTTATCCAGGTAAAGCGGTGCATGTTAAACTCAATTGAAGCCCGTCTTGAATGCGCCAGCTTTCAAGCGTTGAAGCTAACATCTTATAATCCGCGTTCATAATTTGATGTCATTTTCAAGTTGCGCCGCTACATCCAGGCGCTCGAGAACGGCGTGCCGCCGTCCCGCGCCATGCTGCGTCAGGAGGACGCTGTTAAGAGGGGATCGGCAACAGGGGATCTGGCCTTGGTAGGGCGGTGCTGGTTGACCCTATGAAACCCACGTTGAGACCGCCTGGAACTAAGCGCTTGACACCAAAATATGATGTACCGGTTTCAAACTTTGCTTTTAAATTCAACTTGCGCCGCTACACCTTGGCACTGGACGGGGCCGAGAGTCCCAAGGATGGCTCGAGCCTACCAGGGGCTGTGTTGGACATCGACGTGGCGATTCAGCAGGCTGGAGGTGACGTCCTCCCGGACCACATGCAGCTGCTTCAGTAGGATATCGAAAAGTTTACCCTCCGCCACCACGAGCGAACGGAGGCGGAGGGTCCCTAGCGTAATATGGAATATAATACAGTGTGGGGGTGTATAAGACACCGAAATACAGTGTTGAGTGAGGTTCATAGTGTTCCTCGAGCCTGTGCTTAGCTGCGCCTCTGTGTGTAAGCATCCAAGCACGGAATTGTAGCAAGAAAGTGAGTAACAAGAGAGTGAGTAACAAGAGCAAGTAATGAGATAGTAAGAAAGTAAGAAGAAAGTAATAAGAGAGTAGTAACAAGAGTGAGTATACCGCAGTCGTCTCATTTTCGTTTGACCGACCTGATCATCAGCGAGGTAAGCGTGTCGACGGCGACGACGGCGACGGCGATGGCCAAAGTGACATTTGGAAGTACGGAGCGGATGCGCCAGCAGCGAGCTGGTAGGCGGGCGGAGACCCAACGCAGCAGCTTACGTGGCATTCATGTTTGGCTAGTGCAATTTCATTTTACATGACTGTTTCGAGACCAATGGTCGATTTCTTACTTAGCGCCTTGTCTGTGAAGCGTACTATAGTATCTCATACCACCCGTAGTAAGTAGGCGTTTGGCGATTTTGACCAACAGTCATTTGACTTTTGGCCACATCACCAAACTCCAGCATACTAGAAGTTACTGGTCCACAACGACTCGAGTACTCGAGTCGTTGTTCTCATGGACCCTCCTGTGAGGGCTTCTCCAAGGCAAGCCTCGAACAACCATTGGATACGAAGTCGAGTCCTTATCATTCGAACTCAGTGTAAAAAGGGCGTGCAACTGTCTGTTCTCTTAGCTACTCGTACGAATACTCAAATACCGAAGACAATTTCCTGCAATCAGCAGCGGACAATAACAAACAACGACGACACGGCACACGCAGGATCGCATCGGCACAGAAACGTATGAAATTTGAACGGTGTTCCAAGCGTAGTCTCTAGCTCTAGCTAGAAATGAATTCTTAAAAATGATGAAACGGCTTAATAATCGTCCGAGCGCCAGCGCGGGCGGCATCAGCGCCCGCCGCCGCCGCCGCCCTCCGCCATGAGGCTCTTGAGGTCCTCCCCGCTGAGCTCCGTGACGTAGCGGCGCAAGTTGAATTTGAAAGCAAAGTTTGAAGGCGGTCCATCATATTATAGTTTCAAGCGCTTAGTTCCAGGCGCTTTCAACGTGGGTATGATGGGGTCAACCTGCACCACCCTACCGTGAGGCGCAGCGTGAGCGCACGCGCCGCGCCCTCCACCGCCTCGTCGGGATCTTCGAACAGCTCCGACAGGAACGGGATCGCCTCGGGCCAGGGGCTTACACTCGTCCACTTCTCAGCTCAACCTGAGCCGTTTCTGACACGAAACACAACCTGGACACCCCCTAATACTCCTTAATACCTCCTGACACATCTTAAACACCCCCTAACCAACCCCGTAATGCACCCCTATCCCACAGAATGCACTGAAGTTGTGCCGGAAAGTGGACGAGTGTAAGCCTCTGCCTCGGGCAGCAGCACCAGGTACTCCTCCTGCAGGCGGTCCACCACGGCGCTCAGCGCGGCGATGGCGATGAGGCGCGACCTGGGCTTGCCGTCGCGCGTGGCGATCAACACGCCGCGGTGCGCCGGCTTCCAGGGGCTTACACTCGCTCAGTTCAGAGCTCAACTTCAGGACCTTCTGGACACATCGCTCATGTTAGGGCTCAACTTGAGCACCTTCGAGACACATCCACGGATTAATTTGGGTCATACGGGGGACAAAGTAAGCTTAAGTTGAGCGGAAAGAGGCAAAGTAAGCTCAACTTGAGCGGAGATGGGAACGAGTGTAAGCCCCTGCCGGCTTCCACAGCGCGTCGTCCGGCGCCGCCGCGATCAGCGACGACACGCACGCCACCGTCTCCGCGCCCAGCCCGCCGTCCGCCAGGTGCGCGCCCTGCGCGGCCTCCGGCAGCAGGTCCAGCCCGGCCCCCGCGGCCCCCGCGGGCGGCGCCGCCGTCAGCTGCCGGGTCACCAGCGGGTGCAGCTGGTTGAACCGACCCGCGTCCAGAGGCTTACACTCGTCCACTTTTCGGCTCAACTTAGGCGCTTCGTGTGGGATAGGGGGTGCAGTAAGGGGGTGTTCAGAGGGTGTTAGGGGGTATTAAGGGGGGTCTAGGGTGTATTTTGTGTCAGAAACGGCTCAGGTTGAGCTGAAGAGTGGACGAGCGTAAGCCCCTGCCCGCGTCCAGGAAGTCCCCGGCGTCGTGTGTGAACAGGCGGCGCAGCGCGGCCAACGCGAAGGTCCGCATGCGCCACGTGTCGCATTCCGCCGACGCCGCCGCCGCGTCCATCGCACCGCCGCCGCCGCTCGTCAGGGGCTTACACTCGTCCACTTTTCAGCTCAACCTAAGCCGTTTTGGTCACACCTCCCCGTCTCCCCCTGTCTAATAGACTGGGGGAAAATCATGCACCCAGCGTATCCCACAAAATGTGCTTACATTGACCCGAAAAGTGGACGAGTGTAAGCCCCTGCCGCTCTTGCGCTTTTTCTTCATCTGTCCATCCGACCTGTCCGACCCCGCCGGGTCGGACGCCGGGTCCAGTGAAGCCGCCGCCAGGTCCAGCAGGGGCGTGGCGAGGGGGACGAACACCGCGCGGAGTGCGTCCGCCAGCGAAGCCGAGAGGCGGAACAGTGCCGACAGCCGCGCGCGCGCCGCGGGTGCGTCCGCGGCGCGCGCCTGCGTACCGGGTCTGCCAGATATTGCTCGCCACGTCACAGGATGCCGTTTCACTGACGGAATAAAAAGAAGTTTGATGACGCGGCGGGTACTATGTTAGGTCTGAGCAAGGGCCGGTAAAGTGACCCCAGAGGGTAAAGTGACCCCAGAGGGGTCTATTTTTATTGTTAGGGGGGTATTAGGGGGGTCATCTTGTGAAAACAAAACCCAAAGACCTAAACCCTAAAAGTAGTTTTACAGTCTGTTAACTGGGTTCACGTTACCAGCCCTTAGTCGGACCTATAAGTATGATATGAGGCCCTGCCTTGGCCCACTCGACGACCTGCGTGAAGACAGGCACGAACGATGTCTCCGTGAGCTGCAGCGACACCGTGACATAGCAGCGCAAGTTGAATTTGAAAGCAGAAGTTGAAAGCAGTACACCACAGTTTAGTTTCAAACGCTTCGTTCCAGGCGGTTTCAACTTGGGTCTCATAGGGTCAACCTGCACTGGCCTACCGTGACGAAGGCGTCCACGGCGGCGCCCTCCACGGCGTCTACGGCCGCCGCGGGGCAGACGCCGCAGGGCGGCTCGCGGCGCACGTCGAGCGCGCGGAGCAGCAGCTGCACCAGGGCGTTGCGGTGCGCCGGCGGCGGCGGCGCGGCGGCGGCGGACGCGGCGGCCAGCTGCAGCGTCGCCGCCGCCGCCGCCGCCCCCCTCTCTCCGCCCAGCGCCAGCGCCGCGTCGTACGCCTCCGACCAGGGGCTTACACTCGTTTCCATCTCAGCTCAACTTCAGCTCTTCCGTCTACTGTATAACCCGACTTAATTCGTGAATATGTCCTGGAGTTTCTCGAGTCGAGCTCTAAGGTGAACGAGAGTAAGCCATGTTTAGGGTTTAGGGTTTAGGGTTTAGGGTTTAGGGTCAGCCCTTGCCTCCGATAGCGGACGGAGCAGCAGGCGCATGGGGAGCGCGCGGGGGAGCGACTCGCGGAGTACAGCCGCCGCCTCCGCCGCCGCCGCCGCCGACGACCCCGCCGCCGCCTCCGCCCGCACCGTCGCCGCCGCCGCCACCCCCGCGCCCGCCGCCGGCACCAGCGCCGGCGACAGCAGTAACTGCAGCAGGTCCCCGAGGTACGGTGAAAGGAACCCGCTCAGCTCCGCCATGAGCACGTGCACAGCCTTCAGTGACGCCACCAAAACGTAGCCCTCGTCGTCGCGCGCCGAGACAGCGGCGGTCACCTCCGCATCCTCATCATCATCCGCTGCCGCCGCCGCCGCCGCCTTGGCCGCGGCTGCCGCGTCCTTGGCGTCCGCCAGCGCCGTCGCCGAGGCGTTGGCGGTGGCGAGTAGTGCCGGCACCGCCGCCGGTAGGCACGGCACAGAGCGCGGCCCCAGCTATAGCGGCGCAAGTTGGATTTGAAAGCAAAAGTTCAAAGCAGTATATGACATTTAAAGACAAGCCCACGTTCGAAAATGCGATTTTCGGACATTTTAACTCCAGACGTCTTGTATTTTCGAACGTGGGCTTGTCTTTTAATGTCATATCACATGTTATTTTCAGGCGCTCAGGTCCAGGCGCTTCTGACGTGGGTTTGATAGGGTCAACCTGCACCGCCTTACCCAGCGCGCGAATGATCGCCGCGAGGCATGCTGCGGCGGCTGCGACGACACCCCGGGAGGACGCGGTCAGAGCGTCGACTGCGGCGGGGGCCGCGGCGAGCAAAGGCGCGGCGGCGGCGGGCGCACGCGCGAACCTCGACGCGGCGGCGTCCAGCGCAGACAACGCCGCCTGCCGCGTGGCGCCGCCGCCCTCCGCCCCCGCCAAGGTTGCCAACTCCCCGATGATCTCCACGCTGTAGTGGCGCAAGTTGAATTTGAAACTGTAACTTGAAAGCGGTCCATTAAATGTTAGTTTCAAGCGCTTATTTCCAAGCGGTTTCAACTTGGGTTTCATAGGGTCAACATGCACCGCCCTACCACGCCCGCCGCCACCTCCTCCGCCCACTCCTCCTCATCATCCGCCGCCTCCTCCGCCGCCGCCGCCTCCTTCGCGCCCTGCCAAGTCCCAGGGTCTGGCAGATATAGCTCGCCCCGTCACAAGATGCAATAAGCCGATTTCGGTATATCGCTTTCCGCGCCGAGCGCTGACGCTTTGCCATCAACTCTATTGGGAATTCAACATGGCGCCCGCTTTCAAGCGCGGAGCGCTGAAGCTTTGTCCGCAACACTGTATGGGTATTTCACCCAGGCAATATACCGAAATCGGCCTATACAGCCCAAGACACGAAACTTCAAAATGCGCTCGATGACCTGGCGGGCAATAACTGCCAGGCCCTACCACTTGCGGTCCTTAGCCCGCGCCGCACTGCGGGCGTCGCGCGACTTCTGCCCCTTGCGCTTGGAGGCCTTGTTCTTCCTGGGCCCCGCGGCGGCGGCGGCGGCGGCGGTCAGGCGGTGCGCGATCAGGCGCAGCGCCTTGCGCCAGGGGCTTACACTCGTCCACTTTTCGGCTCAACGTAAGCGCTTTCAGATAAACCGGGTGCATTTGTGTATTTAGGGGTTGTTTAGGGGTTGACTAGGGGGTGAACCTGGGTTGTCTGGGGTTATTTTGGGGGGTTTAGGTGTATGTTGTGTCAGAACGGCTCAGGTTGAGCTGAAAAGTGGACGAGTGTTAGCCCCTGCCTTACGCCGCACGCGACCGTCCCCGTGCGACAGCAGCGGTGCCACCGCGCGCAGGTACGTGCCGGGCGCCAACAGACCATCCAGGGCCGTGAGAACCTGACGCCACCCGCGCTCCATCCGCGCAGCACCCTTGGCGTCCATCGGACCGGGCACCGCGGCGGGGGTTGGCGGCTTTTTGGCGGCGGCGTTTTTGGTTTTGGTTTTGGGCGACGGGGAGGTGGGTTCGACAGCGGTGGTGGCGGCCTGGAGGCAGGGGCTTACACTCGTTCACTTCTCAGCTTAACCTAAGCCGTTTTGGTCTCACCTCCCCGTGTCCCCCTGTCTAATAGTCTTGGGGAAATTCATGCACCCGACGTATCCCACAAAATGTGCTTATGTTAAGCTGAAAAGTGGACGAGTGTAAGCCCCTGCCTGGAGGAGCGTCAACGCGCACTCGGCGAGCGCGGCGTAACCCTCCTGTCGGCGGAGGGTGGTGGCGGCGGCGGCCTCGTCCGCGGCGGCCTCAGCCTCGGCCGCACGGCAGGGGCTCACACTCGTCCACTTCTTAGCTCAACTTGAGCCGTGTCTGTCACAAGAAAACACCTTGCACACCCTTACACCCCTTTAAGACAGGCTACACAATCCCTCCGCGCACCCCCTATCCCATACAAAGCGCTCAAGTTGAGCTGAAAAGTGGACGAGTGTAAGCCCCTGCCGCACGCGCTTCCTGCGCTGCCTCGTCGTCATCCTCCAACCAGGGGCTTACATTCGTCCACTTTTCGGCTCAACGTAAGCACTTTCTGTGGGATAGGGGGTGTATTTAGGGGTTGTTTAGGGCGTGTGTAGGGGGTGTTTTGTGTCAGATACGGCTCAGGTTGAGCTAAAAAGTGAACGAGTGTAAGCCCCTGCCTCGGCAGCGGCGGCGGCGGCGGTGGCGGCGGCGGTCTCGCGGCGGGCGGCGGCGAGGAAGGCGCGGGAGGACAGGTGCTTGGCGGTCACCTCCGCGGACAGCCACACTATGCGCCCTCCCTCCGTCACCGCGCCCTCCAGCAAGAGTCATGCCAGTCAAATATGAAAGTCAGCGCATTTATTGTTGAAGAGAGAAAAACGTGACCATGCATGTTGAACTGGGTTGGCACACACACACACATTGATGGTGTCTGCTCAGATAATTGTGACATGGAACAAGTTTTCTTGAACAACCGAAGCCTCGAAGCGAGCTGGGTTGGAGCAGTCATTTGCTGATAGCACAACACGGTCGAACCAAACACCAGATGCAAAAGGTTTCGGTAGAGCTATTGGTCTTCGAGATTGTTGTGCAGCGGGCCTGCCTTCATGGTATCGACGAGGGCGTCGACGGCGCCCGAGGCTGACTCGTGTGCCAGCAGGAGCGCTACGAGGTCGAGGACCCAGGCGGCGCTGGCCGGCACCGCGTCCTCATCCTCCGGCGCCGCCGCCGCCGCCACCCGCCCACCCACCTCCTTGGCAGCCTTAGCTCAGGGGCTTACACTCGCCCACTTTTCAGCTCAACGTAAGCTCTTTCTGTGTGATAGGGGGGGCATCTATGGGTTTTTAAGGGGGTGGCTAGCAGGTGTCGGGGGGGATTAAGGGGGCTTTAGGGTGTATTTTGTGTCAGAGACGGATCAGGTTGAGCTGAAAAGTGGACGAGTGTAAGCCCCTGCCTTGGCCGCCTTCCTGGCCCTTTTGGCGTCGGCCGCCGCCGCCGCCTCCTCCAACACCTTGACCTGCCCCAGCAGCAGCAGCACCACCTGCGGCAGCCCCGTGTTGTAGCGGCGCAAGCTGAATTTGAAAGCAAAACTTGAAAGCGGTTAATCATATTTCAGATTCAAGCGCGTATATCCAGGCGCTTTTAACTTGGGTTTCAGAGGGTCAACATGCACCGCCATACCGTGTCATCCGGGCACGCGCGGAGCAGCGCCGTGCACTAGGGCCTGCCAATTGTTCCTCGCCACGTCATAGGATGCCATGTAACTCAAGAAACGATGGTACCGCAATGCCTAGTATGTGAGCTAGTAACTTCTAGTATGCTGGAGTTTGGTGATTTGGCCAAAAGTCAAATGACTTTTGGTGTTGCTCACCAAACGCATTTGGTGTTGCTCACCAAACGCATACTTACTACGGGTAGTACGAGATACTACAGATAGTGCGTTTTACAGACTAGGCAGCAGGCGTTGGACGACGTGGCGGGGGATATCTGGCAGGCCCTGCAGCACACAGGGGCGCGCGTCGGTGAGCAGGGGCGCTGGGCAGCGCATCCACAACCTTGGTGTAGCGGCGCAAGTTGAATTTGAAACCAAAGCTTGAAAGCAGTTTAGAGTTTAGGGTTCAGGGTTTAGGTTTAGGTTTAGGTTTAGGTTCAGGGCTTAGGGTTTAGGGTCACATTGTAGTTTCAAGCGCTTAGATCCAGGCGCTTTCAACTTGGGTTTGATAGGGTCAACCTGCAGCGCCTCACCTTGGCCGCTGCAGCGCGCACACCGAAGCCGCCAGCGATCCACGCGGGGACCACGGCGTAGCGGCGCAACTTGAGTTTGAAAGCAAGATTTCAAAGTGGTTCATCACGTATTAGTTTCAAGCGCTTAATTTCAGGCGCTTTCAACATGGGTTTGATAGGGTCAACCTGCACCGCCCTACCACGGCGGAGAGCGCGGCTTCCAACGCGCGCTGCGCCAGGGGGTCGTCTGCTGCGGCGGCGGCGCGGTGTGCTAGCGCCGCGCTCACCTCCACCCAGGGTCTTATACTCCTCCACTTTTCGGCTCAACTTGAGCGCATTCTGTGGGATAAGGGTGCCTTTAGGGGTCGATGAGGGGGTGTTTAGGAGATGTCAGGGGGTATTAAGGAGTATCGGGGGGTGTTTAGGGTGTGTTTCGTGTAAGAAACGGCTCAGGTTGAGCTGAGAAGTGAACGAGTGTAAGCCCCTGCCTCCAGCACGTGTTCCATGACACCTTGGGCGTCAGACGAGGCGATGGCGGCGAGAAGTGCCAGCGCCGCCTCTCGCGCCGGCCCCGCCTCCGCCTCTGTTACCGCACGCACCACCAGGGTATAGCGGCGCAACTTGAATTTGAAACCAAAATTTGACACCAAATTTTGAAAGCGGTTTGTAATGTTCCAGTTTGAAGAGATTAATTTCAGGCGCTTTCAACATGGGTTTGACAGGGTCATCCTACACCACCCTACCAGGGGCACATTCCACACACCCGCCGCCGCCGGAGCCGCCGCTGCCGCCGCCGCTGCCGCTTTCTTGCCAGGCGTGGTGGGGGCGGCGGTGGGGGCGGCGGTGTCATCGGCGGCAGAACGCGCCAGCATCTCCAGGGTGGTAAGCACGAGCGCCTGCGCGTAGCCGCTGGAAGCCTCGCCGGCGGCGGCGGCGCTGACGCTGGCGCTGGACCCGCCTGGCGCGGCGCTGACCGTCTTAGCGTCGTCATTCTCGTCATTGTCGTCTTCGTCATCATTGTCGTCGCCGGCGCCGCGGAAAGCGGCGGCGGCGTCGAGGAGGCTGCCCAGGAGCAGGGGCTTACACTCGTTCACTTCTCAGCTTAACCTCAGCCGGTTTGGTTACGACTCCCCGTGTCCCCCTGTCTAATAGACTGGGGGAAATTCATGCAGCCAACGTATCCCACAAACTGTGCTTACTTTCAGCCGAAAGGTGGACGAGTGTGAACCCCTGCCCAGAAGCTCCTGGCAAGGGGCTGTGAGGTCTGCGCGTCGCGTGACATCCGCCGCCGCCTTCCACCCGACCACCTCCAGCGCCGCGATCGCCGCAGCCACAGCGCCAGCACCCGAGGCGTTCGCGTCTTCGTCGGCGGCGGCGGCGGCGGAACCGGGGGTTTGCCCCTTGGCACGCTTCGCCGCTGGCGCAGCCTCCACTATGTCGGCGTTGGCCGTCGATCAGGGGCTTCCACTCGTCCACATTTCGGCTCAACGTAAGCACTTTTTGGGGGATACGTTTGGTGCATGCTTTTCCCCCAGTCCATTAGACAGGGGGACACGCGGAGGTGTGACCAAAAGGGCTTAGGTTGAGCTGAAAAGTGGACGAGTGTAAGCACCTGCCGTCGATGCTGCGCCGCCTGCCGCCGCCGCCGCGGACCGCAGCAGCGCGGCGATGTCATCAGCATGCAGCGTGAGAGCGTCCACCGCGTCCCTCGCTGTAGCGGCGCGAGTTGCTTTTAAAAGCAGAAGTTTAAAGCAGTATATCACACTTTAGTTTCAAGCGCTTGGTTCCAGGCGGTTTCAACTTGGGTTTTATAGGGTCAACCTGCACCGCCGTACCTCGCCGCGGCGCGCGCCCCCGCGTCGGGGTCGCTACCCACCGCGGTGAACAACGCGCGAAGCAGCGACGCCCTCGCAGCAGGGGCTTACACTCGTTCACTTTACAGCTCAACGGAAGCGCTTACCGTTGGATAAGGATGGCATTTAGGGGTTGCTTAGGGGGTGTTTGAGAGGCCTTCGGGGGTATGAAGGGGTGTGAGGGGGTGTCTAGCGTGTATTTTGTGTCAGAAACGGCTCAGGTTGAGCTGAGAAGTGGACGAGAGTAAGCCCCTGCCTCGCCGCCCCTGGCAGCGCTCCCACGAACTCGGGCGTCGCACGGCACATCGCCGCCACGCGTGCGGGCGCCGGAGCCGACCCCGCCAAGGCAAACAGAAACACCCGCCAGCTCTCCGGCGCATCGGCATCCACCGGTTTCTTACCCCCCCCCTTCTTACCGCTACCCGCCGCCTCCCCGGCCCAGTCCGTGGTGTTAGCGTACGCCGGCGAGTAAAGCTCCAAGAGTTCCACCGCGAGAGCGGCAGCTTCCATCCCACCGTTGCCACCGCCAAGTGCCCAGTGCAGCGCAGGGGCAAGCGCTTTGGCCTTGGTGTAGCGGCGCAAGTTGAATTTGAAATCAGAAGTTCAAAGCAGTACATCACACTTTAGTTTCAAGCTTCTTCTGTTCCAGGCGCTTTCAACACGAGGTTCATAGGTTAAACCTGCACCGCCCTACCTTGGCCGCATCGCTTCCGACACCCTTGAGCACAGCTACCAGGCGCCGCCCTCCGTACGCGCCCAAGCGAACACCCCGGCCGCTGGGTGCGTGCCCCGCCCCCGCTCCCGCCGCGACGGGCGCGAGCACAGCGGCGAGCGCGGCGCCGGCGTCGGCAGCGGAGGACGCCTTGGGATGCAGCCCGGCGGCGAGCGCGGCGCAGAGCACGTCCTGTGCGTTGACGCGCTTCCCCGTGTTGCCGAACTCCGCGGCTGCCGAGTGCAGCGCCGACCACAGCGCGGCCACGCCCGCTCCCGCCGCGCCCTTTGCGGCACCCGCGGTCTTGCCCTTGGTGTAGCGGCGCAGGTTGAATTTGAAAGGAAGACTTGAAAGCAGTTAATCACATTTAAGGTTCAGGCGCTTAGTTTTAGTCGCTTTCGACTTGGGTTTGATAGGGTCAACCTTCACCGCCCTACCTTGGCGGTCACGGGCGTCGACAGCGCGATGATGGCCTCGGCCGCCGCGGCGCGCACGGCCGGCTCCGCCGCGGTGGCGGCCACGATAAGCACGGCGAGGAGCGAGGCGTCGCCGCCGCCGGCGTCGCCGCCGCACCGCGCCAGGAGCTTCAGTGCCACACGCGGGACTTCCGCGGCGGCGGCCTCCGGGCAGGGGCTTACACTCGTCCACTTCTCAGCTCAACTTGAGCCGTGTCTGACACAATAAAACACCCTACACACCCTAAAGACCCCCTACACCCCCCTTAATACTGACTACACAACCCCTGCGCGCACCCCCTATCCCATACAAAGCGCTCAAGTTGAGCTGAACAGTGGACGAGTGTTAGCCCCTGCCTCCGGGTCGGCGGCGGCGCGCGTGGCGAGGAATGCGATCGCGGGCACACCGCCGCGCTCCGAGGCGGCGAGCAACGCATTAAGCGCCGAGCTGAACAGCCCCTCACCCCCTGCGTTGTCTGACACTGCCATCAGCGCAAACGCTTCGTCCAGCATTGCGGCGTCGCCGGCGCTGGCGGTGGCAGTGGTAGCACCCGGTGTCGCCTCCATCAAAGCGAGCAGCGCCGAGCGGGCCAGCGTTGGGAGGATCTTCGAGCCGTTTCGCGCCATCACGCGCAGCACCGCTGGCGTCATGGGATCAGCCTCGCTGTTGTTGTTCTTGACGTTGTCGTTGGTTTCGGTTTCGTCGTTGCCTTCGGTAGCGCCGCCGGCGCCGCCGGCGCCGCTCCAGGTGTCGCGCAGCAGCGTCCAAAGCGCGGAGCGTACCGCGGGGGCGGCGGCGCGAGCATCC
>Ga0307489_10002155_pt1 | contig 13169 bp, 23 predicted proteins | sample SB12metaG_FD_202247 | JGI IMG/M metagenome (GOLD analysis project Ga0307489, IMG submission 202247) | Sea-ice brine microbial communities from Beaufort Sea near Barrow, Alaska, United States - SB 1.2 | ecosystem: Environmental > Aquatic > Marine > Coastal | place: USA: Alaska | collected...
TTGGTCAAGGCTGCTACGGGAATGTGAGCGCACCTCGTGCTAGAACTAGTCAAAGTGGACTGTGTAATGGTTTCATAATTTAACTTTTCAATCCCGCCAAATCGCCCCGCGAGCCCCTCCGCGTGCCCCGTGAGGTGCGCCACGTCAGCCCACGCCATCATCTCCCACTGCACCTCCTCCCCCGCCGCCGCCCCCACACCCGCCGCCCATGCACCCGCCGCTGCCTTCCGCGGCGGCGGCGTGTGTAACGTGTTTGAGGTGAGCGTGTTTAAACCTACTATGAGCGTTCCTAGCTAGGGCTAGCCAGAGTGAACTGTGATAGTCTACTTTTCTAAAGTAGCGTTCCAATCACGCGGAGTCCCGCGTGCCGCCGAACCCTCCCGCCAGCCCCTCCGCGTCCCCTGTAAGGTGCGCCACGTCTCCCCACGCCATCACCTCCCACCGCGCCTCCTCCTCCCTCGCCGCCGCCCCCCATGCCTTAGGGCCACGCAGATATGGCTCGCCACGTCATAGGATGCCGTATGACTCAACGCCGAGGGTCTAACATGACTTCGGAGGACCTGGCAGATATTGCCTTCCACGTCATAGAATGCCATTCAGATTAATGAATCGGGTTCAAAGTGCAATATATGACGTAGCGGGCAATGTCTGCCTGGCCCGACCCGGCCACCCCCGCCGCACCCCCCGCCGCCGCCTCTGCCTCCGCCGGCGGCGGCGGCGTGTGTATCCGCACCGTGTTGATGCTGCAGTTACGGACTACCCCGCTCCTACCGCCCCTAAACCCTGTTCCGATTGCGTCCCTCACGCACCTGTCCCGGAGGATGTGCAGCGTGCCTCCGTGCGTCACCACGGCCACCCGACGCCCCTGCGCCGCAACAGTGTGGGGTGAGGTGAGCCGAGCCGAGCTGACCTGATATGCAACCAACATTTGACCTATGTACACCATTGACATCAACATTGATGTCACTGACGCTCCCCGCTGAAGCTCGAGTGAGTGGGGGCATGGAATGTGGGACGTGGCACTCTGCGGGAAAACATTCTTCACCACAACTGATGGGGGCTGCGACATGTGGTTTTCTAGCTGTGCACGCACCGCCATCGGCTGCTCCCGCGCCAGTCGCTCCAGGCACCCCACGCTGCGGTCCCACACTTCGTTGTAGCTCTCGCCGCCGCCCAGCAGAGCCTTATAATCGTATCCTTTTCTGCTCAACGACAGCACCTTTGACGGTTTGATGACTTCGTCGCCCTCGCAGGTCAGGCTCACGGCAGAGGTGTATTGAGAACAAGCACTCGACGGAAGTTGAATCGGCGAACCGAGTCCTCCCGTCTGTAAGAGCGTGCAGCGATACTTCAAGCGGGGTCAGGGAACGAGTTTAAACGCCCTGCCGCCGGGCACGCGCCAGTCGTCGTCGTTCGACGACCGCTGAAACGCGTTCCAAATCTTCGCGGTTTCCCCTTCCGTGCCCTCCCGACTTTTGCCTTGCAGCGAACCCATGTGCCGCTCGCGCATCTCCGGGTGCAACGTCACATCGTCAGCGGGGACACCGATCTCCGTTGCGATGGCGCGCGCGGTGTCCGAGGCGCGCGCCAGGTCCGAGCTCGCCACCACGTCGATCCCCGCGTAAGCGTCCCCGGCGAGGTGTTTGCCCAGGGCCTGAGCTTGAGCGATGCCGACGGCGTCGAGGGGCGCGTCTGCTTGGCCCTGCATAATGCCCGCCGCGTTCCACGTGGTCTGGCCATGTCGGATGAGGAGGAATTCCGTCCAGGGCCACTCCGAGGTGGTGGCGGCGGCCATTTCGAGCTCAGTGCGGCAACAGTGATCAAGCAGCAACAGCAAGCGCAGCGCAAGCGCAAGGTCCCGAATAAAGGGCCGACCGTTGGGGATTTCTTGCCACGTCGGATTCGAAGCAGACGCCCGTCTTCGACACCCATGGTCCCGCGCCCCAGCAGCTTTGGTCGCGGCACGACCGAGAACCGGTACCCGCACGCGTGCTGACATCACGGTCACGCCGGAGTATTTGTTGTTCGGCGCCTCCCTGCGGGTCAGGCGGCACCTTAACTGAGCCTGCCGAGTGGTCGTCATTGCGTATTTCGTTACTGTTGGGCACCCTCTCGCTCTTCCGGAGAGGCGGATGAGTCCTGTGGTGTCCGCGACTGACGACCCCGCCGCCGTGGTTCCAGCCACGGCAGCTGTCATGCCACCTTCCGCGTATACCGCCGCCCCCGCCTCCCCCACCGCCCCCGCCACCGCCGCTCCCGCCGCCCCCGCCACCGCCGCTCCCGCCGCCCCCGCCGAGCAGGCGCAGCGGCCGCAGTGGGTGTACTGCTGCAAGGCCGGCGACTCCTCCATGTACAAAGCCGTGGACGCGGTGCTGAAGCAGCGGCCCGACTGGCGCCGCACCGCCCACGCCGTGCACTACAACCTGCTGCTCGCCGAGCGCTGGGCAGGGACACGCGAATGTTGCCCCACCCGCCTTTTGACAAACCATCAATGGTTAGCAATGGCTTCCGACGGCGAGCACTATAACTTGTCCCTTGTGTTTTGAGTGACGTTCTGTGACGTGGCCAGCATTGTCTACCAGTCCCTGCCGTACTGGAGGCCGTGGCCAGGGACTTACACTCGCTCCCGTGGGCATCCTATGACGTCTTGAGCTTCTGACGAGGCGAGCAACATCTACCCAAGGCCCTCGCGGTGGGCCATCCCCTACGCCCGCCTGGGCCGCGACACCCCCCTGCGCCAGGCCGTGAACCACCAGCGCGGTACCAAGGACATCACCGTCAAGGGCCTCATGGTCAAGTCCCTCCGTGCGCACTGCGCCGCCACGGTAGAGCCTGGCGGATATTGCTCGCCACGTCATCGATACGCATTGTGTAGCCTACTCCTCCTCCTCCTCCTGATCCTCCTCCTCCTTCTGCTCCTCCTGCTCCTCCTTCCTCCTCCTCCTTCCTCCTGCTCCTCCTCTTCCGCCTCCTCCTCCTCCTCCCATGTCTCTTGAATAACATGGAATCCGATGATGCGGCGAGCAACATCTGCGAGCCCCTACGACACGGCATCCGCCGGTGGGCCATTGACCGTGGGTGACATCATCCCGGAAACACACCTCATCGTCCCGGGGGAAGTGAGTGACGCGCCCGAGCGGGTGGCGCTGATAGCCGCGGCGCCGGGCGAGGCGTGGATATGCAAGCCCACGACGGGCGCGCACGGCGGCGGGATTCACATCGCGGCAACGGCCGCACAGGCTGCCGCGCACATCGACTCCACCCAAGCGGCAGAACCATCCTCTTCCACCTCCACCTCCACCGTGGCGGCAGAAGCATCAGCCTCCGCTGCAACCATAGACCCTGCTCCTGCCTCCACCTCCGCCTCCGCCTCCACCCCCACCTCCGCCCCCACCGCCACTAACACCACCGTAATCGCCTCTGCCTCCGCCTCCGCCACCACCACAACCACCGCCTCCACCTCGGCCGCCTCCATAGACCCCGTCACCGCGCCTGAGGCAACGCCCACGCCCGCACCGGACAATTCCAAGCCGTGGCGGCGCGGCCCCGTGAAGCCCCGCGCCTCCCCCGCGTGGCTGGTGCAACGGTACGTGGCGCGCCCCATGCTGGTCGACGGCCGCAAGTTCGACATCCGCGCCTTCGCGCTGGTGGGGTCACAGCCAGGGCCTGACACTCGTCCACATTTCAGCTCACCGGAAGCACTTTTTGTGAGACGTGCTGCGTGGTCCCTCAGCGACAAAACCGGCTCAGGTTGAGCATAGTAGTGGACGATTGGAAGCCCCTGCCGCCTCTTGCTCCGGGCGCTCAAATGTGATAAACTGTGTTCAAGTTTTGGTTTATAATTCAGCTTGCGCCCTTACACCCCGGTGACGCACGACCGGACGGTCCACTTCTACCACGATTGGATTGTCCGCACGTGCTCTGTGCAGTACGATTTATCGGATTTATCCAACCGTACTGCGCACATCAGCAATCACTGCATTCAGATGGAGAGCGAGAGCTATGGCACGCACGAGGAGGGGAACGAGATTTTCGCGGCGGACATGAAAGCCTACCTGGAGCGAACGTACCCCGAGCCGGCGGCGGAGGCGGAGGTCGAGGCGGGGGCGGGGGCAGGACCGGGCCCAGGGGCGGGGGCGGGGGCGGGGGCGGGGGCGGAGAATGCAAACGGTTCCAAGCAGTCCAAGGGATTGGCGTTGTACAACGGCATCGTGGATCAGATGCGTTCGATAGCGGCTCACACCGTGGCCTCTATCTTCGACTGCTGCGGCGGGGACGAGGCGTTCGACAGCTTCCAGGTGCTGGGGTACGACTTCATGCCGGATGAAGACGGGAAGGTCTGGTTGTTGGAGGTGAACGGGTCGGCGGCGGCGGCAGGGCGGATGACACCGGGGCTGGCGGCGGATGTAGTGCAGTTGGCAATTGATCGGATATTCCCGAGGGGCGGGCCGCGCGACGTTGGGGCCGGCGAAGGCCGGGGCGCAGGGGAAGGGGCGGACGCGGGCGCGGGGCCGGGTCCAAGCGCAGGAGCGGGGCCGGAAGCGGGGCCAGGGCCGGGCCAGGGTCCGGGGCCAGGGTTGCATCCACGGTGGACGGAGATACCGCTGTTGTTACCGTCGGCTGCGGGGAAGGGCGCTGTCGCGGTTTAGGGTTTAGGTTTAGCTGGGGACGCCGATAGGGTCGTCGACGATAATCGTGTTACAACATGTTTCGTTGCATTTTGAGTGGTTCTAGTCATTGCCCAGAGTATGTTATCGCGTATCTAAAAGCTAAATCTAGAGAGAGGAAGAGAGCTACACCATCACCAGAGCTAATCCTTCCACGCGCGCAAGTCTGTGCTCATGTAGTTCTGTTTGAACAGCTTGGCTGCCATGCCGTCGCGGTCATAATCGCCGATACCAGTGCCCTCCAGCAGGGCCTGATGAACAGTGCTCGCCACGTCATAGGACGGCATTTTACTCTGCAAACGATGGTCAAATATGCGTTTGATGACGTGACGAGCGCCATCCATCAGTCCCTGCCCTCCAGCCACGGAGGCACCTCCCCGTCCCCAGCCGCCGCGTGCTCGACGTACCGCTCCAGCACATCGCCGCCCACCGTTCGGTGGAACGGCGCCGGCACCGCGCCGTGCCTCTTGTCGGCCAGCGTGTAGGGTTATTGAGAACAAGCAATAAGCCGAAATTGGACGTGCCCGCATGACTTACCAGGTAGCTTCAGGGTGAATTGATACAGACGCAGGAAGGAGGAGGAGAAATGAGGAGGAGCAGGAGCAGTGGGAAACGGAGGAGAAGGAGGAGGCGGAGATGAGGAGATGCAACTTCGGTCGAGTGCTTGTTCTCAATGACCCCCCTGCCAGGGTGTAGGCCCCCAGGCCGTACGGCACGAACGCGGCCTGCGGCTCCGTGTTGTAGCGGCGCAAGTTGAAATTGAAAGCAAAGTTTCAGAGTGGTTCATCATGTTTCACTTTGAAGAGCGTAGATCCAGGCGCTGACAGCTCGGGTTTCGTCGGTTTAACCTGCACTGCCCTACCTTGGCCAGTTCCGAGGTCATGTCCGGGAGCTCCCCACGCACTTCATGGTGCATTTCGATCACCCTGCGGTGGCGGGCGGCGTGCGCGGCGGCGTCCGTCGCGTAGCGGCGCAAGCTGAGATTTGAAAGCAAAGTTTGAGAGCGGTTCATCATGTTTTGGCTTCAAGCGCTAGAACCGAGCGCGGTCAACCCTGGGTCAACCTGGGGTGAACCTGCACCACCCGACCGTGGTTGTTACCACCTGCGGCTTCACCGCGACAATGCGCTCGTAGGTGCGGCGGTTCTCAAGGGCGATGGCGGCGGCGTCCTTCCGCCGCCGCGCCGCCTTGTGCTCCTCCGCCTTGCCCCCCGCGCTAGGGCCTGGTAAATATCACTCGCCATGTCATCCAACGCATTCCGAATCCTCGCCAATCGAGCGAACCGGCGTCAATTCACATGGCGAGAAATCTGTCTGTTTTTCGTGATTTCGGGGACATGACGGCTCAAGTTATATTGAAGAAGCCAACCGGGGTTTATGTGTATATCGTAAGGCCCGACCCCGCGCGCTTATCACTCGTCGACGGGTCATCCGCATAGGATCCTCCGCCGCCAGGCAGTAACTTGCCTTGCTCTTGCCCAGCGGAGTGCGCCCGCGATTTCTGCACCGACTTCGCCGGTGAATACCCGGTGGGAACCTCAGAGATTCCGGCTGACGAGCCCGGGCGTTTGGACCCGTGCGTGGCGGCGTCCATCGCCGCAGCCCACTCGCCGTCCGTTTCCCCGGCATCGGTCGGCCGGACACCCGAGGACCCCACCTCCGCCGCCTGCATGTTGGGGTGTAATGAGTATCAGTGCAAGCGGTGGCTCTACTGACCCAGGAATGATCGTCTAATAGTGTCGATTCGAGTGAGTCCGGTTGGATTATCAGGACTGAAACCTGCTCCCATTCCTGAAACTGGGAATCAGTTTTAGGGATCAGATCTGGGAGTTGAATGCGACTTGAAACGTCATGTCACTAGTCCTCAGCGGAACTTGGAGGGAAAGTTGGCATACCTGCTGCAGCCGCTTTCGAATCCACGGGTCCTCCTTGGTCCGCTCCGCCTCCTCCCTATGCCGGCGGCGCTCCAAGCCTTCGGCGAAGTGCGTGTACTGCAGCCCCTGCGGTGGCGAGCTGTCCACGCGGGCGTGCCGCGCCTTGCCGCCGGGCCTGGCAGATATGGCTCGCCACGTCATAGGATGAAATTTCAGACAAGAAACGAGGTTTTAACATGTGAGGGTGATGCTAGGGCTTGGCGATATTCATCGCGACGTCATAGGATGACAGTTCACTCACAAACGAGGGTTCAAGATGCGTTTGATGATGGGGCGAGCCATATCTGTCAGGCCCTACCTTGCCCCGGTTGTTTATCTCGTCCAGCGCCGTCTGGTGTGCTGCGTTGCGCCACCGCCGCTCCTCCGCCGCCACCACGCGGTTGGCCACCGGTATCCCGCGCGGCCCCATGTTGTTTTTGAACGCGTTGGACGCCAGGCTGCCGCTCATAGGGCCTGATGCATATCGCTCGCCACGTCATGCGATTCTACGTACCTCAGGGGACGAGGGTTCAAAAAGCGTGTGATGACGGGACGGGCAATACATGTCAGGCCCTACCCACCCACGGCCGCTGCCGCCTTCGATTGCCGCCACGCGGTAGCGGCGCAAGTTGAAATTGAAAGCAAGACGTGAACGCAGTGTATCATGTTTTGGTTTCAAGCGCTGGAACCAGGCGCTTTCAACACGGGTTCCAACACATTTCCAGACATTTCATATTGCACGCCTTACCATGCAGTCTTCCGCTTCTCGGTGACGTCGCCCAAGGGGTTGAACAGCGCATCGTTTGTGGAATCTGGGTCGGTTTCGCTGCCGCCATTGCCGCCGCCTTCGCCGGCGCCTTCGAAGCCGCTGCTAACAATGACCGCCGCAGCTCCCGCCGTGGCCCAACGCCGACGAGCCTCGCCTAGCAGGAGGGTAGTTAAGAATAAGCACTCGACCGAGATCGCAAGAGGGTCATTGCGAACAAGCAATCGACCGAGATCGGAGCATGATTCACCTTCAGGGTGAATGGGCAGAAGCATCATTGAGAACAAGCACACGACCGAGATCGGAGCATGATTCACCTTCAGGGTGAATGGGGAGAAAGATCATTTAGAACAAGCACTCGACCGGGATCGGAGAAGACTTGCCATCGGAGTGAGCAAGACCTGCCATCAATGTGAATGCCCACACAGACGTGCGGACTCGGTTGGTCGATTCAAGGTCGGTCGAGTGCTTGTTCTCAATAACCCCTCTGCCTCGTGCCTCGTCCCTCGCCCCCGTGTCGTTTTCGTTCTCGTCCTCATCTTCACCTTCGTCTTCCTCGTCGTGCTCCTGCACTGCCGCCATCCCTGCCGCCTCCGCCGTCGCTTCCGCCGCTGCAACGCGGCTTCGCCGCCGTGCGTCTATCCTATCCGCTATCCCGCCGCCACTGCTGCCGCCTTGTAGTGATGCAAGTTGAATCGAAAGCAAAGTTTGAAAGCTATCCATCATATTCTAGCTTGAAGCGCTGAGACCAAGCGCGGTTAAGCGTCAACTCGGGTTCAACCTGGGGTCAACCTGCGCCACCCCACCGCGTTCACTGTCTTCGCGTCTGCCTTCGACCTCGCCACCGTCATCATTACCGCCGCCGCCGCCGCCGCCGCCGCCGCCGCCAAGGGACTGATAGATAGTGCTTGCCTCGTCATCAAACGCATTTTTAGCCCTCGTTCCTTGAGTCAAATGACATCTTATGACATTGCGAGCATGAATCCTTGTTCCTTGAGACAAATTACATCCTATGACGTGGCGAGCGTGAACTCTTTTTCTTTGAGTCGAATAGCATGACGTGGCGTGCACTATCCATCAGTCCCTACCGCCGCCAGCCATGGTTGCCGCGGCACCAGCCGTGCTGTACCGGCGCAAGTTGAAGTTTAAACAAACGTTGAAAGCAGTTCATGATATCATGGTTTCAAGCGCTGAAACCATGAGCACTGTCAACACGGGTTTTGTTAATGTCAACCTGCACCGCCCTACCACGCCCCAGCGCCGCCCCGCCGCCGCGCGCGCATCGCTTCGTTTCCTGTCGACCGCCCGTTGAATGTCTTCAGCGGTGACAGCGGCGATACCGCCGGCGAACGCGCCCCCCCGGCCGCCGTACACGCCGCCATCGCTCCCATGAGATCGGTCCGACCAAGCGTCCTCATCATCATCGCTGTACCTCGAGTACCGGCGCTGCTGCCGCTGTGCCGCCTCCTGCTGCTGCCGCGCCCACGCCGCCGCCTCCTGCTGCTCGCGCCGCCGCCGGCCAGGGTCATACATTCGTCCGCATCCCAGCTCAAATTGGCACTTTTGTGGCATACGTTGAGTGCTTTCAGTAGCGTGTAACAAGATTGATGGATCATAACTCGGCTCAAACTGGACACGAGACGGCTCACAGACATAAACGGCTCGGGGGAGCTGAAACGTGGAAGAGTGTAAGGCCCTGCCGGCGGCCCTCCGCGCCAGCTTGGGAGAAGGCGCGAACGCCGCCGTGGCCGCCGCTTCTAGCCTGGTTGCCCAAGGTGTGGCCCTTCAGTGCCGCCCAGCCGCTCTTGGCGGCGTCACTGGCATCCCAGGCCAAGTCTTCCCCCTGCCCCTCGTCTTCGTTTGCCCCGTTTCGTCCTCCTCCTCCGCTTCTATTTCGTCGTCCTCCTCCTCCTCCTCCTCCTCCTCCTCCCCCTCCTCCTCCTCCTCCTCCTCCTCCTCTGCTTCGTCCTCCTCCTCCTCCTCCTCCGCTTCGTCCTCCTCCTCCTCCTCCTCCTCCGTTTCGTCTTCCTCCTTCTCCTCCGTTGACCGAGCCCGTCCCCGCCCCGCCGTCCCTCCAGCCGCTGTTCGCGGGGTCACTGGCGTAACTAGCGAGCTGGTCATTCGCAGTCCAGGCCGAGCCTTCCCCCCGCCCCCCGTCTCTGTGGTGCCGTGAGTTTGTGTACGGATTCGAGCTCCAGTCAAAGCGTTCCTCCGGTTCCCTGTCGCCGTTTCGTCCTCCTCCGTCCCCTCCATTCCGTCCTCCTCCTCCCCTCCCATCTCGTCCTACTCCGCTACCTCCTTCCCCTCCCCGCGCCGAGCCCGGCCTCGACGACCCGCCGCCTCGCGCGGAGACCGCCTCGGCGACGTAGTCCCGTAGCGCCGCGTCCCTCACGCTCATGCCGCCGCCGCCGCCGCCGCCACCGCCGCCGCCGCCGCTGCCGCCGCCGCTGCCGCCACTGCCGCCGCCGCGGGCGCTGCGCCGCGTCCGCGCCGCATCCCATGCCGCTTCCTCTCCGTTCTCCCCCTCCCGCACACGAGCACTTGTACTGGTAGTCCCCCCTGCTAGGGTCCGGCAAACACTGCTCGCCACGTCACAGGATGCCGCGTTAATACTCGAGAAATGAGGTTTGACAAAGGCGTTGAATTTTGAGCCACTTCTGTCAGGCCCGACCTTGGGCGCGTGAATTGTGCGCCAGACTCGGCGCCGCGGGGGCGGCTGATTTGGCCGCCCGCCCCCAGGTATCCCCCGCGGCCGCCGCGCAGAGCCTAACACACGGGCGTTCCCCAGCTTAACTGGCGTGTCTTTCAGGTATCGAAAGTGTGATACTCATACTTGGAACTCAACTGGTTTCACATGACGGGGTTCTTCTCCAAAATCGTGGCAGACTATATAAAGGCGTGAAGAGAGGGCGTGTCAGCGTGTGCGGGTGAGAGGGTGAGTGTGAGCGTTTGAGTATGTCTGCGTGTGCATGCGTTTCAGGTCCACGGCTAGACGGCTTTCGGCGAAAGTAAGGGCTGAAACAGTGCAAGCAGGCCCTGCCGCGGTAGCGGGGTTCCGCAGGCGGTAGACGACGGCCATCTCGGCGGCTTTATCGGCGGCCTTGGCGTCGGCGAGGGAGGCGGCGGCCTCCTCGTGCGCGCGGGGGTTGAACGATACCCCCGACGTGGCCCGGTCGCCGTACCGCGTCTTGTACATGGTTTCGACATTGTCGTACCACGACTGGGGCACCTTCATAGTGGTGGTATTGGTAGGCGGAGGACTGGGAGGGAGAGGAGGGTAGAGGAGGAGGAAGAAGGTTGAAAGAAGGAGGAAGATGAGGTCGTGGTGGCGATGGCGGTGTGGGTGGAGGCGGAGGTAGTGGGTTGGCGGGGGACGGTGGGTGCCGTGCGAGGGACTCGGAGGTGGGGGCGTAGGACTCGATAGGCGGTGGCGGAGAACCAGCCAAGTGGTGGTGGTGCCGGAGCGTGCTGCTGCACTGGTATCGCGAGTGGAAGTGCTGGAGCGCACACTATACGCCGTGGCCGCGGCGTGCCGGCATCGCGTCGGGCGGGGGACGCCGCGTGTGCGACGCCGGCTCGGAACGAAATGCAGGGTGGCCGTTTGCTTGGCAGGGTTTAGGGTTTCGGGTTTTTCATTACAAACCTAAACCCGTTCCCAAACGACAGCTTTTCGCGCGCGCGTCGACACGCAAGCATGGCGCGCAACGGCTCCTACGTCCTCGCCCTGTGCGCGGCCATCGTGCTGCTGCTCGCGCTCGTGCCGGGCGCCGCCGCCAAGGGCGGCGGCGGCGGCGGAGGCGGAGGGGGTGGCGGCGGCGGGGGCGGCGGCGGCGGCGGGGGAATGGGCGGCAGTAGCCGGGGCGGCAGCGGTGGCAGTTTGTGTAACGGGATGACGTGCGCGTATATCTTCGGCGTCATCGGCGCCGCCGGTGCTCTCCTCACCGGCTGTACCGTGTACCAGTCCCGGGGCCCGGCGCGCATGCTGGCTGCTGCCAAGGGGCAGCTGAAACACCCGGGCGCGCCCGGGGCGCACGGCGTGCCCCCCTCGTGCGACTGGACCGGCGGATACCTAGAGCGGGGGGGCCAAGGAAGCATGTACTCGCTCAAGTTCACGCCTGGGGGGGAAATCCAAGGGACAGGCCGCGACGCGGACGGGCCCGCGCGCATCAAGGGGCACTGGAGCGGCGACGGCAACGTCATGTTCTGGATGGAGACGGCTCCGGGCAGGGGCTTAGACTCGTCCACTTTTCAGCTCAACCTGAGCGAGCCATTTCTGACAAAAAATACACCCTAGACATCCCCTAATACCCCCCAATACCCCGTACACACCACTTGAACTCCCACTAAACAACCCCTCAATGCACCCCCTATCCCACAGAAAGTGCTTACGTTGAGCCGAAAAGTGGACGAGTGTAAGCCCCTGGCTCAAGGGCACCTCCGAACCTTCTGCCACGGTACTTACTCCGTCACGGACGGGCGCGACGGCAGCGCCCCCGGGGCTTTCGTGCTGACGGGCATGGGTTTGCACTCGTCCACTATTCTGCTCAACCTGAGCCGATTGTGTCACTGAAACTCAACAGCTACTCCCATCGAAAGTGCTTGAGTTGAGCTGAACAGCGCACGAGTGTGAGCCCCTGGCGCTGGGGCACTTCCATGCCAACTCCGGCGTCAAGGGCGCGTTCATGGCGTCCTCCCCGCCGCCCGGCGCCCCCGCGCCGCCGCCCGCGGGGTCCTACGGCGCCCCCGTGCTGTACCAGCAGCGTACGGTAGGGCGGTGCAGGTTGAACCGAAAGAGAGAGAGAGAGAGAGAGAGAGAGAGAGAGAGTGAGTGAGAGACGCTTCCGCATGTATGAGGAGGCACCAGGCATACGCCCTGGCCCCCGTGCAGGTCGAACCAATGAAACCCGATGTGAAGGCGCCTTGAACGAAGCTCTTGAAACTAAATTGGATAAAACTGCTTTCAAATTGTGCTTTCAGATTCAACTTGAGCCACTACAGCACGGGGTACAACCCGGTGAACCCGTTCGGCGCGGGGCGCGCGCTGGGCAGGGACTTACACTCGTCCACATCTCAGCTCAACCTGAGCCGTTTTTGACACTAAAATTCCATGGACCACTCAGCGTGTCCCTCAAAAGGCGCTTATGCTGAGCCGACCACCCAGTGTGTCCCTCAAAAGGCACTTATGCTGAGCTGAGAAGTGGACGAGTGTAAGCCCCTGGCGCTGGGCCGCGTCGCCAGCCGCATGCGCGGCACCGCGCCCGTGCTGTCCGCCCCGCCGCCGGCGGGCTTCGCCGGCCCGGCCGCCGCCGCCGCAACCGCCTCCGCCGCGCCTAGCTTGGGTTCCAAGCTGGAGAAGAGCCACAGCATGAAGGTGGGGGCCTTACACTCGTCCACTTTGCAGCTCAACCTGAGCCGCTTTTTTTGTCACTGAAATACAGACGCCACCCAGCGTATCCCTCAAAGATTGCATAAGATGAGCCGAAAAGTGGACGAGTGTAAGCCCCTGCATGATGGTGCTGACCGAGCAGCTGCCCGCCGGCTGGGTAGGGCGGTGCAGGTTGACAGTATCAAAACCCATTTTGAAAGCGCCTATGGTGACCCCTATAGTGTACACTCACATACAGTGTCCACTTGGGGGTTATGAAATACGAAAAGCACCCAAGCATAGGTACAGCGCTTGAAGCTAGAATATGATGGACTATGTTCAAAGTTTACTTTCAATTTCAACTTGCGCCGCTACTGCCGGGAGGCGTGCCGCAACCATGCCAACAACATGGTGTACTACATCGACCACACCTCCAAGTCCACCACCTACATTCGGCCG
>Ga0307489_10002156_pt1 | contig 13168 bp, 14 predicted proteins | sample SB12metaG_FD_202247 | JGI IMG/M metagenome (GOLD analysis project Ga0307489, IMG submission 202247) | Sea-ice brine microbial communities from Beaufort Sea near Barrow, Alaska, United States - SB 1.2 | ecosystem: Environmental > Aquatic > Marine > Coastal | place: USA: Alaska | collected...
TTCAGGCGCTTCGCGCGGGGGCGCGCGGGGGTGCGCGCCGCGGGAGGCGCCTCTCCCGCCGTCGCCGCGCCGCCCGGCGACGCCGAGACAACAGCGCTCACCGAACCCGCCATGGCGTCGGCGGGGATTGGCGACGTGCGCTGGGGGCCCCACATAATAACTGTAATAACTGTAATAACCAAAAAACAAAAACTTATCTGGCACGCCGGCAAAAACACGTGCGGCGCGGCGCGCTAGGAGGGGAAATCCAAATCCCCGTTTGAGCCCCCCAACCGATCTGCGTAGTTGGATTTGGTGCCCCCTGTCGAGCGTAGAACGTTCATCACATGGTCGTTATTCATGGTCGGGGGGAGGCTCTGCTCTGCCAGGTCGGGGGGAGCTCTGCTCTGCCAAAAACCTGCACAATAAGTTGTGTTGCCTCCCGCAGAGGTGTGGTTCGAATGTGGGGTATTCAACGGTCACCTCATTGGTCTATAGCTACACAGTTCAGTCCCCGTACCAAATGGTCGCATTTGCTCCTTGTCCCTTTTCCTTGAGTCAACTCGTCGATTCCCGTAAAGCTCTCGTGTGGCGCAACCTCTCTGTTTCGAAACGCTGCACGTTTTTATTCCCCACCTCAAGGTTGATTAGACCGTCGACATCGAGAAAATCAATATATGAAAAACAAGTCGCGCGTACAAACATGTCCCAATCTGGGACATTTTAGCGAGGAGCAAATGCGACCATTTGGTACGGGGACTGAACTGTGTAGCTGGGAAGAGCAGGGATGCCAGAACAGTGCCGTGAATGCGTATGGGCAAACAAGCAGACCATGAAACCGAGTGCCATACGTTGCCGACCCCATAATCCGTAACCCAATGGTAGGCCGTGGACACATTCTACACCCTCGAAACGGGCGGATGGGTTCAGTATTTTTGCCTCGTTCTGACGGCCAACAAGCTAGACTCCCTTCGTTAAACTGCACTTTCTGCCTCACGCACAAAATCCAAAAGATTCGAGTACAGTGATTTAGATCCAGATGTCGAAAATTATTCGCCTTGTCACAGCATATCTTTTAACTCAAGAAACGAGGGTTACGTGATGTTTCAAGAACATTCGGAGCAATTTCTGCCAGGCCCTATTCGGGATTGTATGCCGCGGTCCTGAGGTCCGCTGCGCGCCATCGCCGTCGCCACCCCCAACGGATCTGCACAGAGCCCCTCATCGCCGGATCTGCGCAGAATAGTTCAAAATACTCCAACGGTCTGAACACGTGAAAATGATTGAGGTCGATTCGAAGTCGAGGTCGAGATTGGAGATCTTCTCGAATCTTGCCAAACCAAGAAAGTTACCGCTGGTATTTGTTCGAAATGCCGCGTCACCCTGCACCATCGCGAGAGTTCGGGGGCCGTGTGGGGCGATCGGTTCATGGATCTCCGCCAGGATTCGCCCGGCGAGTGCCCAAAGTACCTGCGATCATCGTACGTCGCCCTTTATTGGGCTCAGACCGCCGGCTGCCCCCTTCGGGTCGCGTTTTCGGACCATCTGGCGTGTTCCGGTATTCCTGTGGCGCGCTTCAACACACGTGATCACACGTGCTAGAGCGTCACCCCCACAGTCCGGATACCCTCCTGATCTCCAAAACACGTGACCGAATCGGTCACGTGGCATTCTCATTTGTGTTGGGTCGCGAAACTGCGTAGTTCTTCACGCATTCACCGGTGCGGTGGAGGAAGAGCGCGCGGAGGGACTGCTCGGCCTCCCGAGGGTGCACGATAGAGGGCGAGGGCGAGGGGGCGCGGGTCCCCGCGGACCCGTACCCGGACATGGACGGGGACGGGGACGACGTCGCGACGGACGGGGGCGCGGGCAGCTTGGATGCGGTGGAGGAGCTACGGAGGCTGGGCCGTGTGGCGGGGCCCGGGCACCCCGCGGCGCGCGTACTGGAGGGCACCGCGGCGCGCTTACACGCGGTGCTCACGCGCGATGGGGGCGTGGACGGCCACGAGGTCCTCGAAGTCATGGTCTCATCACTGGACGTGAGTGCACTGCACTGCGCGCACAGCTACACACCCTTCGCATTCTCTTCGTGCAAGCAACCCTACACACTAAACTACAACAGAGTGCCCGCATTCCTAACTGCGAGGCACGAGCAGAGACGGCGACCCCAACCCCTCGGGCCCGCCCCCAGCCTGACCCGCCTTCGTTTTCGCATTCGCGCTCTGCAGGATATGCGCCGCGTCGCCGAGTCGTCTGCGTCAGCCGCCGCGACGCCTCCCGGTGGAGCCGAGGCAGCGCTGAGGGAGCACGCGCTGGCACTGGACGCGTCGGAGCGCGACCGAGATAAATACAAATCCATGCTGACGGATGCCGAGCAGCGCATGGAGACGCTGTTGGCGATGAACGCACAGCTCAAGGCGGAGCTCCAGGTAGCGCCCGGCATAAACCGCTCACAACGTCCTTGCGCACATTCGGCAACATTCGTTTCGTGAGTTGAATGCCGATGCCGCCGGTCTGATGTTTTGAACCCATCTGCCGCCGGGCCCTAGCTCGAGACAGGGGCTTACACTCGTCCACTTTTCAACTCAACCTGAGCCGTTTCTGACACAGAATACACCCTAACCCCTCCCCCAATTTCCCTCAACTCCTGCTAAGCACTCCCCAAGAACACCCCCTATATGCACCCCCTATCACACAGATCGCGCTTACGTTGAGCCGAAAAGTGGACGAGTGTAAGCCCCTAGCTCGAGGCGGAGCACACCACCGCCGATGCCAACGACGGTGATGGCAGCGCCGCGCACGGCACCGTCGACGAGGCGCTGCGCGTCTCGCTGGTGGCGGGGCCCTGAGCTGAACAGCGGACGCCGTGTGAAACCCGGATTGTGTACAGTCTACGGTGTGCGGTTGCGGCGAGTGCATACGGTTACGGTTCACTGGTACACCACGAGCAACCAGCGCCGCCCGAGAATGAGCCGGGGATGCCAGCTGTGTATGTCCCTGAGCGGTGGCGGCGCAGAGCAAGCTGTGGTCGACGGAGCGACAGCTGGCTGCGGTGAGCGAGGGGCAGGGGCTTACCTTCGTCCACTTTTCGGCTCAACGTAAGCACCTGTTGAGGGAAACGCTAGGTAGTTTCAGTGGCTCAGTGACCAAAAACGGCACAAGTTGAGGTGATAAGTGGACGAGTGTAAGCCCCTGGCGAGGGGTTCCAGCTGCTGAAGCGCGAGCGCGCGGACGCCGCCACGGTGCTGGCGAGCTCGGAGGGGGTAGGGGCTTACACTCGTCTACTTATCTGCTCAACCTGAGCCATTGTGTCTCTAATAGACTGACGCCACCCAGCGTATCCCACAAAATATGCTTATGTTGAGCTGAAGTGGACGAGTGTAAGTTCCTGGGGGGGGGTGCGCGCCGCGCTGGACGAGGAGCGTGCTGCGGTGGCGGCATTGCACACTGAGCTGGCGCAGCGGCACTCGCAGGTGGTGGCCCTGGTGGCGCGCGCGGGGGACGGCGTCGCGCGCTCTCACAGCGAGCTCGTCATTGCATCCGCCGGATCCGGAGTGGGCAGCGGCTCAGCGGGCGGCGGGCCAGCGGTGGCGGCGGCGGCAGCGCTGGATCGCGCAGCCACCGAGCTCAAGGCGCTGCGGACTTCCCTCGGCGCCTCGGGAATGGGCGCGGGGGCGTCGGACGCGGCGCCGCACCTGGCGAGACATCTGGCGGCGGGGGCTTTCACTCGTCCAGTTCTCAACTCAACATGAGCTGCTTTTGGTCACAGAGGCCAGAGCAAAGTTCACTTCTCGGCTCAATCTGAAATTTGTCTGCCTGCGAAACCTCCGTGGTGCTCACGTCAAGCCGAAAAGTCGACACGTATAGTCCATGAAAAGTGCTTACGTTGAGCTGAAAAGCGGACAAGTGTAAGCCCCTGGCTGGCGGCGGAGGCGGCGGAGGCCACGGGCATGGACGGCGCCGCTGCTAGCGCGCTAAGCGCCGAGAACGCAGCGCTCAGACGCTCGCTCACGGCGCAGAACGAGCGCGTCGAAGCGCTGCGCTCGGACCTCGAACGGTCCCGCGAGGGTGAGGCCACAGCCGCCGGGGATCTCTGTGCTGCAAAGGTGGCTGCCGCTTCCACCGCCGCCGCCGCCGCCGCCGCCGCCGCTGCCGCCTCTGACGGCGACGGCTCGCGCCCATCCGCACACATCTCCGCCCTCGCCCTCGCCGACGCTGACGCCGACGGAGACTGCAACAATCTCCGTGAGGTGCTCGAGGCAACGCGCGATTTATCGCGGCGCCAAGAGACGCAACACGAGGCGCAAGTCACAGAGCTTCGTGAGGCAGGGCGGTGCAGGTTGACCCAAGGTTGACCCTGAGTTGACCGCGCTTGGTTTCAACGCTTGAGGCTATCATATGATGCACCGCTTTAAGCTACGCTTTCAATTTCAACTTGCGCCGCTACAGCGAGGAGCTTTCGCGCCAGGCGGACGTCATTTCGTCGGCCTACGCGCGGGAGCTCAATGACATGCGGGGGCGTATGGACGCCGCGGAGAGGGAAGCGGCGGCGGCGACGGCACAGCTCGAGCCGGTTTCGACGGCCGCGGCGGCAGCGAGGACGGCGGAGGCGGAGGCCGCGGCGCAGTTGAAGGCACGCGCTTACACTCGTCCGGCTCCCATCTCAACCTGAGCTGTTTGTTATCACTGAAGCCACATCCAGCGTCCACTTCTAAGCTCAACCTGAGACATTTTGCCAATGTCACCCATGAGTTACCCACAAAAAGTTGTCAGGTCAAGCCGAAAAGTGGATGCGTGTAGCCCACAAAATGTGCTTACGTTGAGCTGAAAACTGGACGAGTGCCAGTCCCTGGTTGCAGGCTATGGCCGAGGAGCTGCGCGACACGCCCTCGCGCCGCGAAGTCTCCACTTTGGAAAAGCGCCTGGAGCTTCGCGAGGTCGAGGTAGGGGCTTACACTCGTCCACTATTCTGCTCAACCTGAGCCGTTTTTGTCACTGAAGATGTGCTTATGTTGAGCTGAACAGTGCACGAGTGTCAGCCCCTGGGTCGAGGTGCGCGACCTTCGGAACGAGGTGCAACTCTTACAACAGCAAGCTCTTAACAGAGGTTCCCGAGGCAGTAACGGAAACAGCGGGCAATATTTGCTGGGCGGTGGCATCGACGGCGGCGACAGCGGCGACGGCGAACAGGACGATGACTCCGGCGCGTTCGAGCCCCGCGGCGGCGGCCCGATTCAGATCCGCCCCAAGCGAGGCGACAGTGCTCGATCTCACGGTAGGGCGTGACAGATTTGCTCGCCACATCATCCAACCCAGCTTGGACCCTCAATAGACAGATTTGCTCGCCACATCATCCAACGCATCTCAGACCCTCAATGCATCAATATCTCGAGCAATATCTGTCAGGCCCTAGCTCACGTTGGCGGCGGCCACGGTGAAGCAGGCGCGTCGATCCAACACGAGCAACTGGAAGAGCTGCACGCAGAGCTGGAGCTGCTGCAGGACTGGAAGGTCAACGCGGAGGGGGAGCTGCACGCGCTCACCGACCAGCTCACCGAGGCGATGGACAGCAATTACGAGCTGGAGGATCGGGCACGGATGGCGGAGGATGCGGCAGGGGCTTATACTCGTCCACTTTCAGGCTCAACCTGAGCCATTTCGTCACTGAAATCACCAACGCATCCCGCTTAAAATGCTGACGTTGAGGTGAATTGTGGACGAGTGTAAGCCCCTGGGATGCGGCAGACGAAGCCGCCGCACAGCTGGACCTCGCGCACGATCGGTTGAATCACGGGGTTGGCGGCGGCAGCGGCGGCGGTGAAAACGGCGGGAGCGGGGGGAGCGGGAGAGGGAGCGAGCGGAGGAGGGGAGGGGAGGCGCATAGCTCCGGGGCTGGCGGGAGTGGCAAAGGCGGGGATGGGGGCGAGGGCAGCGGGGGCGGGGGAGGGGGAGGCGGCCCGATTCAGATCCGAACCAACGTTCCTAGTTCCGGCGCGACAGAGGAGGCACGGGAGGCGGCGGACGCCGCGCGGCACGACGCGGCGGCGGCGGCAGCGGCCATCACCGGCGGTGAGTCATCCGCGGGCGTGCTCCCCTCCATCGGTGAGGAGGGCGAGTGGGCCGAAGAGGAGGAGGAGGAGGAGGAGGAGGAAACCGATGTGTCGGACGACGAAGCTGCCTTTGCCGGCCGCTTCAACGATGGCAGCCGCGGGTCGGGGTCTGAGAACCAGGCGATGATGCGCGAGATGTGGTCGGAGCTGCACACCATGCGGGGCAGCTACAAGAGCCTGCACAGCAAGTACGTTCCCCATCCAGAAATCTAAACCCTAAACCCAAAACCCCAAAACCCTGACTTGAAGCTCAACTCCCTATTAACGTGGATCTAATGCCTTGTATGTTACGGTTACTATCAGTACCTGTAGTATTTGATAGGTTACTCGACCTCCCATCCTATCAACAGGTACGTGCGGCAGTCGCAGCGGTTCCAACGCGTCCAGGAGCACATGCTGGAGCTCCGCACGGGAACCAGCGGCGGCGGCGACGGAGCGCTGGGACCGGAGCCCTCCATCGAAAGCAGCGATGGTGGCGGCGGCGGCGGCGGCGGCGGGCAGCATCACCCGCCGGGCCTGAGCGACAGCGCGCGGTCGGGGTTGACGGGGGAGTTCTCTGAAGATGACGTCATGGAATTGGACTCACCCGCACGCAGCGGGGGCGGGCGCGGGGGCAGCGGCGGCGGCGGGGGCGACGGGGGCGGCGGTGGGGGTGGCGGGGGTGGGGGCGGCGGCGCCGCGGCTTGGGGGCAGGGATCTGTCGCTGCCGCCGCCGCCGCCGTGGCTGGCGGCATCCACCACGCCAGCAGCAATACCAGGCCTGGGTCAGGGCGGTTGGGGTCCCGAGCCCCCAACGAAGCTCCCTCGGCGGCGGACTTTGAGGGCATCGAAGAGGTGGAGGATGCCATGGACGGCGAGGACGAGGTGCTGGCGGGGTACATGTCAGTGGCAGGGACGAGTATGCGTCACTCGCCACGTCATCCACCATATCCCAAACCCTCCGTCGTATGATGTGGCGAGAATTCCCTAGTCCCTAAACCCTAACCCTAAACCGTAAACAGAAAACCCTAAACCCTTCACCTAAACCCTTTGCTGGACCCGATTCCTTGGTGCCCCCGCGGGGCCCGCGGGGCGTACGCGCCACGCAAGAGGCGCTCAACCGCGCGCGCCAGGCGCTGGGGTAGGGCCAGGTTTAGGGTTTTCAGTTCCCAGGGTTTAAGGGCTTAGTGCCAGATATTGATGGCCACGCCATCGGATTCATGTGCCTCAAGAACCGAGGGCTCGAGGGTTTAAAATGCGTGTCGATGACGTGGCGAGCGATATCTACCGGGCCCTGTAAAACAAATGCTAATCCCTAAACCCTAATCTCTAAACCCTAAACCGAGGCATCGGCCGGAGAGCGCGCCGCCGTCGGAGCGCCGCTACACCAACTCCATGCGGCGCCGGGGCGAGTACGTGGCGCCACAGGAGGCGGTGTCGAGGGCGGCCAGTGCGGCGACGCACCGCCCGGAGTCAGCGCCGTCCAGCCAGGACCGGTGGGGGCTGATAGATAAATTTGTGTCGGTTACAATTTAAAGTCATAACGATAGAACACCCGGCAGTGAATCACCCATTTAGACCCCCAGTGGGAGCCCAATTGAAGCGTCCATGAAGCGACCCCTCTGAACCTGGTATCGTGTGGCAGGCCGCTGCTGATAGATATTGCTCGCCACGTCATAGGATGCCATCTAACTCGAGCGAACAGGGTTTAGGATGCGTTGTATGATGTGGCGAGACGTGTGTGTGAGGCGCTAAGGACTGGATGACGAACTCAAGCTCGCGGCGCGGCGAGCGGCCGGCGAGCTCGGCGGCGGTGGCGGCGGCGGCGGCGGCGGGCGCGGCGCGCCCGGGGTCCGCCACGCCCTCGCAGCTTCGATCGCGCCCAGCGTCGCGCAACGGCAGCGGCTCACGGCCGGGAGGCAGCGCGGGTAGCGCCGGAAGAGAGCTTGTCGTGAGCGGCGGGGCCGGGAGCGAGGCCACCGCCACTGCCGTGCACCGGCCCCAGTCAGCGCCGTCGAGCCAGCACCAGAGGCGTGCAGATGAACGACCGAGGACCACCGGTGGCGGCGCCGGCGCCGGCGCCTCCGGGCCCGGCGCGCGGCGCAGCGTGCTCTTCAGCGATGTGCCGCTACGCCCCGCATCCGCGCTCGCTAGTGCGGGTTCCTCGCAGCGGCCGCCCACGGTGACCGCCTCCGCCGCCGCCGCGCTCATCGCCGGCGTGAATACCTCCGCGGCCGCTGAGCGCCCGACCGACCTGCTCGACCGCCGGCCGGCGTCCGCCGCGGGGTCCCGCCGCCCGCGCTCCGCGTCCGCAACGGGGGGCAGGTCCGGCCGGCCACGGCCCCGCCCCGCCTCAGCCTCCGTCTCCTCGCCGTCTAGGCCCCCGCGCTACCGCACCGCCGCCGCCGCCGCCGCCGGTGTCGGTCGGTCATATCGGTCGCGCACCTCCGCCGTCACCGCCTCCTCCGCCGGGTGGGGCAGTTTGGGCGAGCCCGCTGATGGGGCCCACATCCGATTAGACGACGGCAGCGACGACGACGACTATCCTGATGGTGGCGAAAATGTCGACGATGAAGATGTCGGCGACGATGAGGAGCAGGTGGATGAGGACGAGGAGTACGAGGAGGATGAGGAGGAGTATGAGGAGGAGGACGATGATGATGATGAAGACGAGGACGAGGGTGATTTATACGGCGACAGCTTCGAGGCGGAGGCGGCGGCGGCCATAGAGGCGCACCGGGCGCGCGGCGCCGGCGGCGGCGCCGGGCCGTCGTCCCCGCCGCGCCCTCGCACGGCGCCGGCGCAGCGACAGCCGCCGCAGCACTCGCCGCCGCGGCCGGCGCACTTCACGCCGTCGCCGCAGGGGTCGCCCGCGCGAGCGCCCTTCAACTCCGCGGCGGGTGGGCCGGGCGGCAGGGGATTACACTCGTCCACTTTTCTACTCAACCTCAGCCATTTGCTTTGCTGGAACCACCCAAAATTCCACAAAACGCGCTAACGTTTAGCAAAAAAATGAACCAGCGTAAGCCCCTGCCGGGCGGCCGCTACGGCAGCATCCGGCGCCCGGCGACTGCCGGCGGCGGCAGCGGCTTAGAGCCCCCGGCGGCGGCGGCGGCGGTGAGCGCCGCGGCACCGTCGATGCTGGGTGTACACGGCGGGCATGGTGGCTATGGCGCCATGGCGTTGGTGGCAGGGCCTTCCAGAACTTTATTGTACAGCTGGCACTTTGTACAGTGTCAGGTTTGGTGTCGAATCGTTCGCTTCTCGGAGACTTTGGGCTAAATCAACCGTTTTCAGCAACTGTTTATTGAAAACGGATTATGAGCTATACTCGTAAGGCCCTGGTGGGTGGTGGCTGGATCACACTCACACTCACAATCATATCAACAGCGAAAGCAGCAGCAGCAGCGGCAGCAGCAGCAGCAACACGCGCAACAGTTGCAGCGACTCTCTGCGCAGAGGATGAAGTCTTCGGTGGCGCGTCTGACGCAGCCCCCCGCGCGGCTGCTGGCGGGTCACACCTCGCACAATAGTGTACCGCCACACGAGGACCACAAGGAAAACGCGAGGAGCAGCGGCGGCGACGGAGGCGGCGGAGGCGGCGGTGGGGGAGGCGAAGGCAGCGGCGGTGGCGGCGGCAGCCACAAGGTGAGGCAGTGCAGGCTGAACCTACCAAACCAACGTTGAAAGCGCCTGGAGCTAATCTCTTGACACTTAGATATCATTAACTGCTTTCAATTCTTGCTTTTAATTTCAACTTGCGCCGCTTCACGAAGGCGGCGTCTTCACTAGGTCCGTTGGCGGCGGCGGCGGCGGCGGCAGCGGCGGCAGCAGCGGGGCCAGGGGCAGGGCTGCCGGTGGCGGGGGCGGGAGGCGGTGGCGGCCGCAAGAAGGCGGCCGCGAAAAAGGCGGCGACGGGTGCGGCGGCGGGAGTGGGGGTGGGGGTGGGGGCGGGTTCGGGGGTGGGGATGGGAGCGAAGAAACGCAACGTCACCACCGCGTGGGGTTGACGTTGAGCGCGTGAGAGTACCGCATTATTTACGTGTTTTGACATGGAACATGAAACCCGCTGTAGAGGGGAATTCGCGATAATCGGATTTCCGGGGATTTAACAATAGATCGTCGATTCGCCATATATAGTGAGTGGGGGGCTTTGCGCTTTGCTTTGCTTCTCGGCACACTGTGGCCACATAAGCAACATGATCCTCTCGGCGGGGGGTTAATACATGGTCAATCCGTCATATAGTTGCTTCCTGACACACGTGGCTACTGAAGCGAGAACCTCTCGGCCAATCAGGTGACCAGGAAACCGTCGGTAGTGAACAACAATCAGGCATATTCCATATTTTACAACGTTCAGCGAACTCGGGGACAGCTCAACTGCCGCCAGCACACCGCGTGTTTCATCATGACTACAGATTGCCGAGTATCTCGGAGTTGGGGGTGTTCACTAGCATTTCATGTGTGTTTGTGTGCGCCCACTCTGTATTTCTTATTTCATTCTTCCACATATCACTGTGCAGAGATGCGCGTGACTCAACGACCACGCGGTCGCGCAAATGTCGTGTCCAATCAGTCCCTGTCCCTATGTGCGTGTTGCCCGCTCACGAGCTCATCAGGCTGTCCACCAACTCCTCCAGCTTGCGGCGCTCCGCCACGACGGCGTCGGCCACCGCCTGCTTGTCCACGCCGGCGGCGCCCATCGCGTCCATCACCACCTGTCTCAGCCGCTCGCCTTGCTCGCTTACCTGGAGTCACGGCCTAACAAACCAGGTTTCGCGTTTTCCCAGCTCAACTTCTGCAGGTTTGTCCTTAAACTCAGTGTCGGGTCTGGTAAACGAATATCTGGTATTGCATCCCGTTCGAACAATCAGAACTGTCCATTTCGAAAATCCCACCGACCGACTCGCCAACTGTCCGACCTCGGGGTCGCGATCCTTCAGGAAGTAGACCTTCGCTTTCGAGGAGATCAGCGTTGCGCGTGACGCCGACACTGAGTTTAAGGCATGTCATTTACGAGTTTGACCGTAAAGTGAACGTATATACGTGCATCTTGTGCAGTCAAATGATATTCTAGCGACAGTATGTCCACGTGAGTGCGAAGCTCACATCCGTCCTGTATTCGTTTACTACTTTGAAGGCATGTCATCGGAAGCATGGTCGAAGGCTAAAAGGTGCTTACGTTCAGCGGAAGCAGGGAAGCACCGTACGACCCTGCCAGGAGCGTGTATTCCATGGTGTAGCGGCGCAAGCTGAATTTGAAACCAGATGTTGAAAGCGGCTGATGAAGTCTGAGTTTCAAGCGCTGAGTTATGGGCGGCTTCAGCAGGGATTCGATAGGGTCAACCTGCACCACCCTACCATGGCGGCATTGACGGGCTCGTGGTAGTTGGCCAGCGCGCCGGCGGGTAGGGGCATACACGCGCCCGCTTTTCGGCTCAACGTAAGCACGTTTTGTGAAATATGCAGGGTTGTTTCACCGCACCAGTGACTAAAACGTCTCAGGTTGAGCTGATAAGTGGACGAGTGGAAGCCCATGCCGGCGGGTATGTAGAGCAGGCCGCCGGTGCCGGCGGGGTACAGGCCCGCGGGGATGGCCACGCGGGGCGCGGCACCGGGGGGCTGACCTGCGGCAGCGGCGGCAGCGGCGGCGGTGGCGGCTGTGGTGGCGGTGGCGGTGGCGGTGGTGGCGGTGGGGGCGGCGGCTGCGGTGTGGGTGGGGCGGGCGGCGGCGGCTGCTGCGAGGGCGGCGGCGGCAGGGTCCACGATGCAGGTCGACAGCAGGCGCTTGGGCGGCTGGGCACGCTTGGGCCGCTGGGCGGCGGCTGCGAGGGCAGCGGCCACGAATACTGCCACATTGGATGTTGCGACGGCGATGTCACAGGTGATGATGACGATATCATCGACGATGTATCCTTTGTTGGAGTCTGTGAGGTCGGCGATTTTCATGAACTGGGTGAACCCCCAGTCGGACTCCGTCGCGTCGAAGGTGTGGTCTGAACTCTTCTTCACGCTGTGCTTCTTGTCCGTCCGGCTGCTGAGCGTGATGCAGAACTCGGCGCACCGGCCCCAACCCGCGGGTGGTGACTCGCCGGCGGCCTCGACGTACACGGACACGAACTCGCAGTTGTTGCCCTTGGGGAAGACGAGCAAGGTCCTGCGGTGGGGCGGTGGGGTGCAGCGGGGCCGGCGGGGAAAGGGCTCAGAGGTTGAGCAGAAGTGGGAACTCTTCACTTTGGTACTCACCAACTGTGTCCGCCGACAGAGAAGCGCTCCGAGCGGAGCATGCCTCCGCGCTGTTTCGACCAGTCATTGATAACCCAGTCGAACGAACCGCTCATGCTGCCCCCCATTCCCTCCGAAGGTTGCGGCGGCGCGGCGCGGGGCCAATACGTTGCGTGTGAAACTCGCTTGTTCAGCAACGAGCGAAAGCAGCAACACCACTAGAAAGTGACAGCAAGCGGCCTCAGAATATTTTTCTTCTAGAACCGCCTCCTGGCGGCCGAGGCACCGCACCCCGTGGTGGCGCGTAGGGTAGGATTGGTGGGTCGAGATGCGAGATGACACGCCCCTGGCGTTGTGCAAGGAGGCGCAGACGTGCGTTACTAACACGCGCACGTCGGGTGAGACCGAGTGACACGAAGAGTGAGCACAACCACGCCGACACTACTCGTAGGCAGCCCTACTCGTACTCGTAGTAAATATCACAGAGGCGGGGCACGGCACCTCGGCTGCCTATGCCTCGGCACCCGATACTTGCTGCTAGCTTTAGGGTTTAGTCCACCGACCGTCCCTCGTCCCGCCCGGTCGGGAAACAGTGAAAAATAACCCATATAAAAATGCGGCTACCTGTTTGGACACCTTAGTGGTCGTTCGTGTTTAGTGGTCGTTCCTGGCTCCACTTTTGGAAAAACGCGCAGTGGCGCGCGAACGCGCGCGCGGCGCGACCTGGGACGTTATATATTTATTAATAATACTTTATAGGGTGCGCGCGTTCAGTTCAAACGCCTCCCCGGCGCCGCGCGCTACCCTGGCCGTTGGGCAAAAAGTTATTCAGTTCAAAACAACGACTTTTCTGTGTTGGCAATGTGTCAGCTATA
>Ga0307489_10002157_pt1 | contig 13164 bp, 14 predicted proteins | sample SB12metaG_FD_202247 | JGI IMG/M metagenome (GOLD analysis project Ga0307489, IMG submission 202247) | Sea-ice brine microbial communities from Beaufort Sea near Barrow, Alaska, United States - SB 1.2 | ecosystem: Environmental > Aquatic > Marine > Coastal | place: USA: Alaska | collected...
GTTCGTTTTCTAGTACTACCGTCGTGGGATACGCGCGTTCAGCAGTACGATTTGGGTCGCGCAGCGCGTCTGGAGTTAGGAACGACCACTAAACACGAACGACCACTAAGGTGTCCAAACAGGTAGCGCGGGGACCGTGCTGCTAGACGCGCGCTTCGCGCTACTAGTATTCGTCTGCATCGTTTCCAGGCCTCACGGGCGTCAGCGGCATTGTGGCGCGAGCGTACGCGCTTCAAGCGCAGGCAGTGGTCCTCTCACCCGCCGCAAGCATACTGCTCCGAGTCCCGCGGTCGTCACTACTGCGGCGCATCTATTGTTTATAAGGGGTGGGATCCGTCCACTGTAGAGCCTCTCTTTTCCACGGGGAGGGGGGACGGCGTCGGCCCGGTGAGTGCGTGAGGGCGACGCTAAGCACGTGAACCCGCTTGCGGTGCCGCCGCCATGGATCCGCTGCGCCTCATCCGCGACTACACCATCCAAGGCCTCATCGAACGGTGCGCACACCTCCCGCCACGCGAAGAGGGCGGTGGAGCGAACGACTGCCAGAGGGCACCGCTCACTGGTCGAACTGTCCACCGGTGGAACTGAGCGGCCGCGGCCGCGCGCGGCCTCCTTTGAACCGTCATTTCCATGGGCACTCTTTAACCCAACATTTCTCCGCGGACGATGCCTTGAACGCGCGTAGGAAGCGGCGTATGCACTAAGCAAGACGTGACATTCTCGCTTCACACACGGTGCCCTAATTCAACGTCGCTCCCTCACCCTCCCTCGATGACCTCGCGACCTCCGCTCCCCCTCTCCGCGCTCCCCCTCCTCGCAGATCCTCGGCGGATGAGACGCATATCCACCTGGACGAGCAGTTCTCGCTGCCGCGCAAGTCGGTCACCAACTACAAGTCCAAAGTGGGCAAGGGGTTCCTCACCGTCGAGGCCATCTGGTACCTCAGCAAGAGCCATGCCACCGCCCCCGAGGCAGGGCCAGCTCTCTCTTCTCTCCTCTCTCTCCTCTCTCCTCTCTCCTCTCTCCTCTCTCCTCTCTCCTCTCCCTCGCTCCTCTCTCTCCTCCTCTCTATGCCCTCTCCTCTCTCCTCCCTCATTCCTCCTCCCTCCTCTCTCTTCTCTCTCCTCTATCCTCTCCCCTCTCTCCTGTCTCCTCTCTCATGTCTCCTCTCACCTCTCTCCTCGCTCCTCTCTCTCCTCTCTCCTATCTCCTCGGATAATTGCCCGCCATGGCATTGACACGCGAAGGAACCTTCGTTTATTATAAATAGCATCTCATGACGCGGCGAGCGATATTTGCCAGGCACTACTCCAAGAAAAAACACGTTGAATATGTGAAGGAGGCGGTGGCTGCCAAGTTCGCGCAGATTTCGTTCATCGACCGCAAGGACCTGCTGGTAGGGCCTGGACAGATAATGCTCGCCATGTCGTATGGTTCCATTTGACTCAAGAAACGAGGGTCAACAATGTGGAAGATGACGTGGCAGGCAGTATCTATCCGGCCGTACCTTCTGGACTTCCTGACTGGGAAGGTGGAGACGTCGGCGAACATCGATGTGACAGTGCCGGCGTTCAGCGTGCCGGAGGAGGCGGCGGGCGCGGGCGCCAAGAGGCCGCGGGAGGAGGGGGGGGCTGGAGGGGAAGCGGGGGCGTCGGCGGCGGACGCGGGGCTTCCGAAGGAACGGTCGCTACACACGCGCAACTCCATCCTGCAGTGTAACAAGGTGAGGCGGTGCAGGTTGAACCCAGCTTGACCGCGCTTGGTTTCAGCGCTCGAGCGAGAGAGACTTCCGCGTGTATAAGAAAGCACCGGGCGTTCGCCCTGGCCCCGTGTTTCAGCACTTAAAGCTACAATATGATGGACCGCTTTCAAACTTTGCTTTCAAATTCAACTTGCGCCGGTACAACAAGGACTTCAGCAGCGTGCTGGCGTTCTTCGGCGAGGCGGTCAAGGAAGTGAAGCCAGGAAAGGAGGTGAAGGGTGGCGGCGGCGGGCGGGTGAAGGAGGCTCCCATGCCGGAGATCCAACCCATCCGGACAAACCGCTTCGGAGACGTCAATCAGAACGAATACATGCGGGATGTTATGGTAGGGCGGTGCAAGTTGACACGATGAACCGTGTGTTGAAGGCGGCTGGAACTCCTGAACGCTTGAAACCAAAATATGATGAACTGCTTCCAAGTTTTGCTTTCAATTTTCACTTGCGCCACTACAATCTGGGGAAGGATTTCGACGTGCTTGGTATCGACGCCAACGCGTCGTTCCTGGACTCCAAGAAGCCGAGCGGGCGGCCGGCCCCGGTAAGGCGGTGCAGACTGACCCCGGGTTGACCCCAGATTGACCCCAGGTTGACCCCAGGTTGACCCCAGGCTGATCACAGGTTGACCCCGGGTTGACCGCGCTTGGTTTCAGCGCTTGAAGCTATGATATCATAAATCGCCTTCACACTTTGCTTTCATTTTCAAATTGCGCCTCTGCATCAAGGAGCCAGGTCGCCCGCCACAGGCGCCCCGCGCGCCGGCTCCCAGCGCCCCCGCCCGCGCCGCGCCCGAAAAGAAGGAGGGCGGCGACAAGAAGGGCTCAAAGGACCCGTCGGAGGGCAAGATGCCGCTCATCATCGTGCCAGCAGGGTACGGCAGCAAGGCAGGGAAGGTATCGATAACAACGTCTACGGGACTCAGGCCTTTGTGTCGTCAAGAAATCCTCCTTTCTGTATGGCGCAAGGTCAGAGTTCTGGTGTCGACAGCGGCATTATGACGCTGTCGATACCAGATCGCTGTCCTCGCGCCGTACGAAGCAGGCCATTTGAACTGCTGTATGGTTTGTTTTTTACGACACAGGGGTATGAGTCCCGTAGGTGTCAAACGGCGGTCGGAACACGGCTGAGCTTCCGGGTATTTGCTCGAACAGACGTGTGGTCACGGCTCGTGGTGGCCGACCGATCTATGAGCTTTTTTCCGCGTCCTGAATTCGGTTTATCGTCGATCCAACGTCGGTCGAGATGTTGTTCTCAATGACCCTCCTGCCAGGTGCTCTTCAATATGTACAACATCGCGGAGTTCTTGTCCAACGAGAAGTATGTCACCTGGGACTCCTGCCACAAAGCCGGACAGAAAAAGGCAGGGTCTGGTCAAAGCACAACGTATGACAGAACAAGTGAAGCTATGACCGATATCGATCCATGTTGATCGACTTTGATTACGGCCGGCATCGATCTACCCTGCTGTGATTGGTCGAGTGGATGACTTCGACGTTTCCACCAATCACAGCAGGGTAAATATCGATCGATATCGATCGATATCGGTCATAGCCTCACTTCTGTTGGCATATGATGCGGCGAGCATTGTGCATCCGGCCCTGAAAGAAGCTGTCCAGCATCATCTTCAAGCGCCGGTACAAGCGCGACCGCTCGGTCAAGTACGAGATCACGGATAAGGCAGGGCGGTGCAGGCTGACCTCAGGTTAACCCCAGGTTGAACCCAGGCTGACCCCAGGTTGAACCCAGGTTTACCCCGGTTGACCCAGGTGGATCCCAGGCTGACCCCGGGTTGACCGCGCTTGGATGCACCGCTTGAAGCTGGAATTAAGATGTCCCGCTTTCAAACTTTGCTTTCAATTTCAACTGGCGCCCCTTCAATAAGGCGCCGCACAAGCGGTCGGAGGACTGGGCGCGCGTGGTGGCGGTGTTCGTGAGCGGCAAGGAGTGGCAGTTCAAGGTGGGGCCGTGGCACACTTAGAATGAGATGTCGTTTGCGCGTCTGACTGAATGCCTACGTGTGAAGATCGGTGGTCTCACCACGTGTCACAATTTGTGATAGTGATGAAGTATCGGTATAAACGGCGTTGGCACCTAACCAAACGCAGCCGTGTCGATTATGGTCACCTGCTCAGACGCAGCCGGCAGCTGTGTCGATGATGGTCGCCCAGCGAAATGCTGTACGGATTACGGTCCCCTGACCGAACACAGCTGGTTTACTGCTGTCCCTGCTCCAAGGACTGGCCGTTCAAGGGCGCAGACGAGGGTGACCTGGTGGAGACGTTTGGGAAGATCCGAGGGTTCTACGGGCATGGGGATTATTCAGAACGAGCACTTGACCGACATTGAATACCCTCCTCGTCCACGGCGCCTCTGTATGAGCAGTCAACCTACAGGCGAGTCTTGTTCCGATCTCGGTCGAGTTCTTGTTCTCATGACCCTTCTAACAGGCAGTATGATACCGAGATAGCCGTGGACGTGATCAAGACCTGGAACGTGGAGACGCTGCGATTTCAGAAGAACGTGCGGCACGGGGACCGCGCGCAGTTCGAGAGGTTCTGGCATCAGGTCGATACGCACCTCGAGGGGCGGCGCAGCACGCTGGCATACTAGCGATAATCGGAGGGTTTATTTTATGTGTTTTCGTCACTACATAGCATTTGATCGTTAGACTTGCACTAAAGAAGAATCTTACACTCAAAACTCAGCTCAATATGCTAAGAGTTTCGATCCGCTCTGCCGCCGCGCTCTCCCCACCATCCCCAGCTTCGTGACATATATATATGCTTCCGGAGCAGTGCGCAGCGCTCAGTCAATGCGTCCGAAGCGATGCGAGTTTTTTCAATGCGTCTCAAGGAGCACCGTGCTCCACCGCCCACTGCAACAGCTCCATGTGTCCTTCCTCTTCGGCGTATCGGCGCGTCAGGTGGTCCCACGGGCAGTGGTGCTCCCGCGCCCACTTCAACACCCCCAGGTGCCCGCCCCCGGCGGCCACTGCGCACGTCCACGCATCCCACGGGCAGTCCTGCTCCCGAAGCCACTTCAACACCTCCAGGTGCCCGCCAGCAGCGGCGCACGCACAACAGTTCATCGTGTACTCGTTGTCATCCTCCACCTCCTTCCACGGGCACCCGTGCTCCCGCGCCCACTTCAACACCTCCAGGTTCCCTCTGTGAGCGGCGCTCGCACACGTCCACGCATCCCACGGGCAATCCTGCTCCCGAAGCCACTTCAACACCTCCAGGTGCCCTCCAGCTGCGGCACACGCACAACAGTTCGTCTCATTGGTATCGTCGTTCGCGATGTCTTCGTTCCACGGACACCCGTGCTCCCGCGCCCACATCAACACGGCCAAGTGACCGCCCCAAGCGGCCTCCGCGCACGTCTCCTCGTCCCAATCGCAGCCGTGCTCCCGCGCCCACCTCAGCACCCCCGGGTTTCCGCTACGAGCGGCGAGTGCAGTTGTCCCCGCGTTCCACGGGCACCCGTTGTCCCTGGCCCAAGCAAGCCGCTCGACGGACCAGACAAAGTCTTGCACGTTCAGCAGCAGCGCGCCCCCGCTCGTCCCCGCGCGCGGCAGGCCGGATGCCACCACCGCCGCCCGGCTCGCCGGCCCCACCCGCGCGAACATGGCCACATCCGTAGGGTCCAGCCGCGACAGCACCTCCGCCTCGAGAACCTCGGGCAGCTTCTCGAGCAGCCCCCCGAGCAGCGGCGACGGGTAGGTTATTAGCCCTTTCGCCCGCAGCCAGCCCAGCAAGTCGTCCTCGGGCAGCTCGGCGCCCTCGGCACATCCCAACAGCGCGGCGAGCGCGCCCGACAGGCGCACGACGTAGCGACCAGGGGAGCGCGCGCGGTCGGAGGCGGGGGACTGCATGTCGAGGCGGAAGAAGGTGGCGGCTTGTGATCACGGCAGCGCTTGTGGGCGTTGGTGCGCGGGGGCAGTGTGGGAGGGGGAGTGACGGCAACTTCGTGAAGCTTCAGATTGTTTCCTCTCGGATTCAAGATTTGAGCGCATAGCACTGGTCGGTTGGACGTGGTCACGGACGTGGGGTTGCAGGCGCTGGCCGCGGCGTCACCATCTTTACAACGCCGCACACCCGCCGCACGACGCCGCCGAAGGTCCAGCGAGGTGCGACCCGGCCCACCCGCCCGCGCCAATCCACCTCCAAGCCACGTCGGGCGTTGTGCGAACAGTTACCGCGCCGCCCCCGCCCTCGCGGTTCCCTTGCTCGGTTCCCTTGCTCGGTTCCCTTGCTCGGTTCCCTTACTCGGTTCCCTTACTCGTTTCACCACCCCAGCACTCCCCTTTCCCGCGCTGCTGTGGTTGAGGCCCGCGCCCCCCCCCCGGCGGCGGCAGCGACTTCCAGTTGAGCGCCGCCAGCTCCCGTCAGAAGCGAGATCCTTGCTAACACCCCCCGGCGCGCCCCCGTCTTCGCCGGCTTGCAGCGTGTAGCTCCGCCACTCTGACGAGCGAGCTGCCCGCACCGCCAGGCAAAAACCGAGGCAACCCCCGCCGCGGGACCCAAGGAGCAGGGACCCTCCCAGCCTGTGGGCCTGAGTACACCCACCCACCGCCGGCTGCCACTGAGGAGCCGACCGCCGCGAAGGGTCTGAGGAGCGAGGCAGTGATGGCGCCGAGCGAGCGCGCGAAGAGGCTGCGCGTGGGTGCGCAGCGGGGGTCGGCGCAGGACCAGTACAGCCTGGCCTGCTGCTACGCCGAAGGGACAGATGGGCTGCAGGAAAACAAGTGGATGGCGGCACAGCTGTGCGGCAAGGCCGCAGATCAGGGGCACGCGGGCGCAAAGTTCGGCCTCGGCGTCATGTATGAGAGAGGCACGGGCGTGGTGCGGAACCTCGAGCTGGCGGTATCGTGGTATACTGAGGCAGCCCAGCAAGGGAACCAGCAAGGGCAGTTCAACCTCGGCGTTATGTATCGCAACGGCAAGGGCGTGGAGCGGAACCTCGAGCTGGCGGTGTCGTGGTACCGCCTGTCGGCCGAGCAAGGTCACCTGAATGCACAGTGCTGCCTCGGCTACTGCCTCGAACGCGGCGACGGCGTGGAGCAGGACACTAAAGTTGCGGCGACGATCTACCGGAAGGCTGCCATCTCAGGGCACGCGAGGGCGCAGGGCAATCTTGCCGACTGCTATGCGTGCGGCAAGGGTTTGAAGCGGGACGACGCTTTGGCGGTGGAGTGGTGGGAGAAAGCCGCCGCGCAAGGTCATGCCATGTCCCAGCGTGCCCTCGGCGTTTGGCACATGCATGGCGAGCGCGGGCTTTCCAAAAACGTTAAGCGCGCCAAGATGCTCCTGCAACCCTCCGCCAAGCAAGGCGATATCCTGGCCATCGAATCCCTGAAGGAGCTCACGGGGAGCGCGCTGGAGCTCGATCCCGGGCAGTGTGCGGCGTGCGGCGCTCCCGACATCACCCGCACGTGCCTGGGCTGCCGTAGGGTCCGGTATTGCAACCCCGCGTGTCAGAAGCGGGACTTGAAGAGCCACCGGCCGGACTGCGGCAGCCTCAACGCCTGCCTGTGCTTCAGCTGTGCGAGCGACCGGCGCGGCGAGTGCAGCACCTCTTCGGCGGCGGCGCGCGGCGGCGAGAGCAGCACCGCTTCGGCGGCTGCGATATAAAGTGACGCAGCTGCCCCCCCTGACATCCCCATGCCACCCCCCCCACGTGCCTGGGCTGCCGCAAAGACCGGTACCGCACCCCCGTGTGCTAGAAGCGGGACTGGCTGGGCGAGGCACAGGTCCGACTGCGGCAGCCTCAAGGCCTGCCAGTGCTTCACCTGCACAAGCGACTACGGCGAGAGCACCCCCTCCCCCCACGCCGGCGTGAGCGCGCGACCGACAAGCACTACTGACAGAATCATGCACGATGGAGCACTGTTTGTTGTAATGTCCAGCTAGTCCTATAAACGGGCCCAACCCTACGAGTGCACACGTGATTAGCTTTGTAGCTAGCCCCGAGCCTTGTCCAGCATTGCGTCAAGGCGCATACACATGATGGCCTTCTGCTCCGCGGCGTCATCACCTGTTCCGGCGGCAACAGTGGCTCTGTCCGTGACCGCCTGACGGCGTGCACATCTTTTCCTCGCCGAATACAGAACAAGAGCTATAGAAATCAAAATGTTCTTCGTTGTCCAGCCTGCCAAGGTGTAGGCAGGTGCGCTCTCCAGTTCCAACGAAAGGAAAGGCAAACGCTAGAATGAAAGAAAGGCAAGTCCTAATATTTTAGCCACCGCGCCTCCGCCACAACGCCTTGCACAAACAAACGGTGACGCGTGAAGTGGGCATACGAGTTGATAGGGTGCCACCCTCTAATCCGTATCAGACTCGGCATCCTCGTCCTCCGAGGAGTTATCCGAACCGCCACCTACACCTGTCACGCCCCCACTTGCCGCCCCTCCACCATTAATGCCCCCACTGGCCGCCCCGCCACCTGTCACGCTCCCACTAGCCGCCCGGCCACCTGTCACGCCCCTACCGGCCGCCCCCCTACCTGTCACGCTCCCACTGGCCGCCGCGCCACCTGTCACGCCCTCACTGGCCGCCATGCCACCTGTTACTCCCCCCGTCACGCCCCCACTGACCGCCCTGCCACCTGTCACGCTCCCACTGGCCGCCCTACCACCTGTCACGCCCCCACTGGCTGTCCCCCCACCTGTCCCGCCACCACTGGCCACCCCGTCATCTGTCACGCCCCAACTGGCTGCCTCGCCACCTGTCACGCCCCCACGGCCGCCCCGCCATCTGTCACGCCTCCACTGGCTGCTCCGCCACCTATCATGCCCCCACTAGCTCCTGGGTCGGAAAGCCCTACAGTTTAGCCGCCGCGCACCCGCCACAGCGCCCTGCGCAGACGGCTTCGCGTGAAGTGGGCATACGAGCTGACGGGTTGCCGCCTTCTAATCCGTATCAGACTCGGCATCCTCGTCCTCCTCGGCATCTTCCTCCGAAGAGTCATCCGCCGTACTAGCCGGCGGAGGGCATCCATTTTCCACCGCCCACCTCAGCAGTTCGGTATGACCGCGCTCAGCGGCGTACTCACGCGTTCGTCCATCCCACGGGCAATCGTGCTCCCGCGCCCACTTCAACACCTCCAGGTGCCCGCCCCCAGCGGCCTCCTCGCAACACCGTCCTTTCATCCCACGGACAGTCCTGCTCCCGAAGCCACTGCAACACCTCCAGGTGCCCGCCCTGAGCGGCACACGCACAACAGTTCAAGGTGTACTCGGCGTCATCCTCGTCCCCCTCCTCCCACGGGCACCCGTGCTCCCGCGCCCACCTCAACAACTCCAAGTGCCCGAACCGAGCGGCGCCCGCACACGTCTGCTCATCCCATTGGCAGTCCTGCTCCCGAAGCCACTTTAGCACCTCCAGGTGCCCGCCCATAGCGGCCAGAGCACAACAGTCACGGTCCGGATCATCAGCGATGTTCTCCACCCACGGGCACCCGTGCTCCCGCGCCCACTTCAACACCGCCAGGTACCCGCCCCGAGCGGCGCCCGCACACGTCTGCTCATCCCATGGGCAGTCCTGCTCCCGAAGCCACTTTAGCACCTCCAGGTGCCCGCCCATAGCGGCGCACGCACAACAGTTCATGATGTACGCGGCATCATCCTCGTCCACCTCTACCCACGGGCACCCGTGCTCCAGCGCCCACTTCAACACCTCCAGGTGCCCGTCCTCAGCGGCCTCCGCGCACGTCCTCTCGTCCCAATCGCAGCCGTGCTCCCGCGCCCACCTCAGTACCTCCACCCGCCCAGTGCGAGCGGCGAGTGCAGTTGTCCACGCGTTCCACGGGCACCCGTTGTCCCTAGCCCAAGCCAGCCGCTCGACGGATCCGACAAAGTCATCCTTCTCCAGCGGCGCGTCCCCGTTCGCCCCCGCGCGCGGCAGGCCGGAGGCCACCACCGCTGCCCGGCTCGCAGACCCCACCCGCGCGAACATGGCGACATCCGTGGGGTCCAGCTGCGACAGCACCTCCGCCTCAAGGACCTCGGGCAGCTTCTCGAGCAGCCCCCCGAGCAGTGGCGACGGGTAGGTTATCAGCCCCCACTCCCTCAGCCTCCCCAGCAACTCGTCCTCTGGAAGCTCGGATCCCTCGGCTCGCCCCAGCAGCGCGGCGAGCGCGCCAGACAGGCGCACGACGTAGTGGTCAGGGGAGTGCGCGTGCTCGGAGGCGGGGGACTCCATGGCGGAGGCGGGGGAAGATCTCGGCTGTGTGCGACGGGTGTGTGGCGCGGGTGGTTGTGGTTCGCCGGCTGGGGGAGAGAGGTGCGACGGCAACCCTGCGCTTGGTTTTGAAAAATATCACGTCTCGGATTTGACAAAAGTTGTCTGACTCGAAACCCCTCGAAGGCGCCCGTCCAGCCGCCGCAAGCCGCCGCAAACCGAAGCACCCACTAGGTATGGCCCTCGAGCACGGCGCGTCGTTCGAGCCGGACGATCACCTCGCCACACTCGTTCTGCGGCACGTGGGGGACGTGCGTGACCGCCTGGCGCTGGAGTGCGTGAGCCGCGTGTGGCGCGCCGTGGGCCATTGATATCCCGGGGGTGTGGCAGTCGCAAGACCTAACTTTATCAGGCGACCTCGCCACACGGCTCACCGACGCGCGCGTGTTCCAGGTGCTGCGCCGCGCGGGGCCAAGCCTGCGCTCTCTTGTCGTCAACAACGCCCCCGCGGCGTTCACCGGCGACGGACTGCTCTCCTACGCCGCGCACATGGACGAGGCGCAGGCGCGGGGAGGAGGTCCCGGAGGGGCTGCCAGCCTCCCCCCTGCCGACCCCCGCGCACCCAACCCAGCCTTCGCGCGGCTCCAAACCCTGGACCTCAGCCGCTGCCCCGGCGTGACGGGCCGCGCGGTCCTGACCTCCTTCGCCAGCATTGCATCCACGGGAAGTCAAAGGCAGAGCGCCTGCAGCGGCTGGCGCTCGTGGGGTGCGCGGTGGACAAGGCAGGGGGATTACCCAGAACAAACAGAGATAAGAGTGAGTAGTAGTAGACCGAAGCTATGCTCCTCGTCTAGATACGGGCTGTGCTGTCGACAAGACGCGTTGGCGTGTATGCGGAGGCACCAGGCTTCCGCCTTGGCCCCCGTTGTTGAGAACAAGCACTCCATTCGATCCCATCATATCGGTATCAACGTATACACCCATCGTCAGGGTGAATGCTCACGAATACTAGCACATGTTCTTGACGCGCGGGCTCGGTTTGTCGGCTCAATGTCGGCCGAGTGCTTGATGGTCCTGATGCCTCTACCACAAGGGCGAGCTGGAGCAGCTCGACACATTTGTGCGGCATCACCGCGACCCGCAGGATCCTTTCTCCGAGGGCCACTTTGACCTGTGCGGCTGTGCGCAACCTGATTGCCCCCGTGTGATACAGGAACAGGAGCACGGCACTGACTCTCCCGGCGCTGGCACTCAGTGCAGGAGGTGCACGAGCTTGAACTGCCAAGGTAGGGCAGTGCAGTTTGACCCTATCAAACCCACGTTGAAAGCGCCTAGAAGTAATCGCTTGAAACATAATATGGTAGACTGCTTTCAACTGTTGCTCTCACATCCAACGTGCGCTGCTACACCAAGACTGTCAAAACGACGAGGACATCGGAATTTCGATTTGCAAATACTGCGATGCTTTTGTGTGTCTCATTGGCGAGGGCGACATTCCCGACGAGGATATCGAGCCAGGTCTCTCGGTGACTTGTGACGGGTGCGTAGACGTGGTTTGCGATCAGTGCTTCCTAGGTGCCCAGATGCAGTGGGCACGACGGGCCGGTGAAAACTGGTACATTCTGCTGTGCCGTGAGTGTGCTAGCCAGCCTCGCTGGCGCCGTCGACTGATAAACCCATTCTGCGACCCCTGGTGAAACGGGTGTGCTCCAGGCAGCATGACGTGCGGAGGCTTTGACCACAAGCTACCTCCCAACACTGACAGACGTTCCAAAAGTGTTTGCGAGACGTGTGCGCATAAGGTCACATGTTCTGTGATGATGGCTGTTGCTGCTGCCGCACTTGGCGCAAAGATTGCGTGCCCGATGCTATTGTGCACTGCACCGGTGGAGAACGCACTGGCGCAAAAGGTAGATGGGGAACTGGGTTTGAAGTGATGTGACAGTTCTTTCTGCGAGTAGCGCGTCTTCAGTTTCGAGGCATTTGCAAAAACTAAGCTAATAAAGCTAAGCCTGGCGCAGCAAGTTTCATGTGCGTGAGCGCGTGTGTGTATTCAGGAGCAGTATACTCGTCCTCTGAAGGATCTACCGAGCCACCTAGAACACAGAGCAGAAGCACAAATGTAATGACAGTTACCAGGCAAAGGTGCCCGGATCGAATCGCAATCACGCGCGCGTTGCTAGCTAGCCGCCGGGGCTCCACCTCGATTCACGCACTAGCTGTGTAACACGTTCCATGCCATCCTGAGCGGGAGCGGGGAATGTGCACGGCGTTGCTTTATCTGTGGCTATGCCACACTTTCCTTGTGCCCAACCGTACTGTAGTCCAAGCTCTCTGTGAAGGATAATGCGGCAGGCATAATCTGCCGGGCCCAACGGGTGACCACAGGGTTCTACGACCGTGCGCACGGTCGTGGATGTATGCACGTAGTGTAGTCTGGACTAGCAATCTAGCAACTAGTGCACGTCACGCGGGACGTTTAGTCGACGCGTTTATTTATTTATTTATGTATGGCAGGCCCAACCGTGGCCGATAGTGTACATATAACTCGACAATCGAGGGGTCGTCAGCGGATGGCGGACATCATCGCCCGCGTCTCCTCGCACTCCGCTGTGTAGCGGCGCAAGTTGAAGTTGAAATAAAAAAATGAAAGCGGTAAATCACATCTTAGTTTCAAGCGCTGAAACCAGGCGCGCTTTGGACTCGGAATTTCATACTGGCAACCTGCACCGCCTCACCGCTGGGTCGAGCTCCAGCTCGCACTCGCTCGCCGCCAGCAGCCCGGTGGAGCCCGTCTGCCCCGGGAGAATCTTCCCCGCGAACCCGCTCGCCTTCATCCCCTGCCGCTAAGGCCCACTTTCATCCACGTTAGATTGTTTGCTCAAAGTGTTAGAATGCCAGGCTGATGGAATGTGGCTCACAACACGACACTTGTTTAGCACAGAATTATGGTACTGTACTAGTAGAAAAGACTAGCTCTAGTACTAGTATGCCCTGGTTTTCAGATCAAAGTGTACCAGCGTACCCCCCGCCACCAGTCCCGGTATCATCCACGTGACGGGCCTCCCATGTCAACAACGGGCCCCACCTGCCACGTCAGCGGCCCCAGTTCCAGCTGTGACTGTGCCATCACCAGCGTGAAGCTCACCTGGCTGGCGCCCGCTGGCACCACGTTATAGCGGCGCAAGCTGGATTTGAAAGCAGACGTTGAAAGCAGTATGCCACA
>Ga0307489_10002158_pt1 | contig 13161 bp, 13 predicted proteins | sample SB12metaG_FD_202247 | JGI IMG/M metagenome (GOLD analysis project Ga0307489, IMG submission 202247) | Sea-ice brine microbial communities from Beaufort Sea near Barrow, Alaska, United States - SB 1.2 | ecosystem: Environmental > Aquatic > Marine > Coastal | place: USA: Alaska | collected...
TCTCTCTCTCTCTCTCTCTCTCTCTCTCTCTCTCTCTCTCTCTTTCTCTCTCTCTCTCTCTGCGTACGAGGCAGGGTCAGCCTAAAAGTTACATTAACGCGCAGCACGATCGGATGAATTTGAAAGGTGTTCTTTTAGAAATTGAAATCAAAATGACATTTGATCGCAGTTGGCCCAAGATCGGTTTATCGAGAGTTTCGCGATGTGAAATCGCATCTTGAACGCGAATTGCTCACGCCGTTGCGCGCGTACACGACGTGGCGAGCACGCGGTGAAGGGTTTTGAGGATGTTCTTTGGAATTGCCGCAACACGTGGCCGACGCACTGCGTGGAACGGAGCCAACGTGGGGATTCTGCCCGACCGGAATCCCACCGAATCGTGAGGGCTCGATGCCTCGTTCGCTTGTTCGTAAGCACGCGGTCATGCCAGTGCATCGTCGGCGCCGATCGCTAATTCACGCCGAACGAGCGCCCCACTACCTACCAACACTCCCGGGATGGTCCCATGCGAAATCTGGCGAGTGGCTTTGCACGAATCGCGCGTGCATCGCAGGATTAGCGAGTAAAGTGATACCCCATTGCCGCTTTTTGGACACCGCGGTAAGACGCATGCACCTGGACATGCCAGGCTATCGTCGGCGCCGTTTTTCTTTTTTTCGCGCACGTTGAAATCGCTGCTGGTTACTGACACTGCCGGGATGGTCCCATGCAAAGTTTGGCGAGTGGCGCTGCGCGAATCGCGCGTGCATCGCAAAATGACGCCGTGCGTCTGTGTACCGGTACAAAACGGTCGACCTGCCTGACTATTTGCTCGATGCCTACGAGTCGTCGATTGGCGAAAGTGGGAATATGGTCGGGCAGAATCCTTGCAGTGACCGCGCGGACCATCTGAATCCGAATATATATCGTACGTATTTTCAAAGAGACACTCGTATCAACAGCGTGAGCATTTGACCGCAAGTGAGGTTGGATCCTATAGGCTGACCCCTCTTGGGCTGACCCTGCCTCGTACTCGTACTCGTTACTACTCGTACTCGTACGAGTACGAGTGCACTCTTCAAATGTTCCGAGCCAGGTACGCACCGTAGTTGTTCCGGAGGTTCTGGGCTCTGTGTGAGGCGATTTTCGGCAATTTTGGGCGGTATGTTCAAAATTACGCATGACCGAACACGACACCAGCGGAAGGCGGCCATCGACAAGGAGATGGCGGCGGCACCGAACGCGCTGTCGGTCACCCGTGACGCGCTGTTGGTTACCCGTCACCCGGTCCATTTCAAAAGTCCCTGTCTGTTCTGGGGGAGCTTGTTGAGTGTCCGCAATTGACCGACTCACCCGACTTTTTTATTAGACGCGAGCTGTTTCCCGTCCGAGGCAGGGACAGCCAGTACGAGTATCAGACAGAACCCGTTTACATGGTATTGGTTTCCATAAATACTTTGTTTACAAGGGGTGTTTCGTCGAAACTACCCATTTACGAGAGTTGCGCTGCAGGCGCGATTTTGGGCGATTTGGGTCAATGATGGGCTTTTCAGGGCTGTTTTTGCATAAATACGCCGTTATCAAGGGTTGCTTAACCCTCAAATATTCTTCTACAGTCACTATTTCCTGTAAACGGGTTCTGTCCGATACTCGTATCAGCCAAGCCCGTTGATAGGAGTTTCCTCACGCCGTTGATAGGAGTCTCGCGATGAAACGCATAGATTCGGAATCAAAAGGTACGACTTGGTCAAGGTGGTTGGTGCCCCATTGCGCGCGTCGGCCGCAGCTCGCCGCAAATTAACCAAACAGCCTCAAGATCGTGAAGTGAGGCGAAGGGGCAGCGACCATCGTGTGTACAACCCTCCCCGTGCGGTCGTGTCGTCGTGAGCGCACGCCACGGCGTGAGGAAATCGCGCTATACATCCAGCATTTCCAGTAGTACTTTATTTGATATTTGAACAGACTTTTGCATTCGCATCCTGCACCACCGGGGTTAGGGTTGTTATCCCCGAAGGGACACCCGGAGATGGTGGGGCAGGGCGTGGAACACTGTTGGGGCAAGGCCAAAGAGCATTACCGGCGGCACAACATCATGGACAATAAGACGTTTGATAGAGAGTCATCGAGTGTATGAGCACCGCAGATGTCTTGAACATGAAGCGCGTGCGCAAGTTCGCGCGGCGCGCACGGGCTTACAGGAATGGTTACAGGGAGCCCGAGCTAGCGGGCTCTTACCTTGGGATGAATAGTTGGTGAAGCGGTCAAAGGCGCATCGCTGCACTCTGGATCAGGCGTATTCATTCATCCGGAACGCCTCATCTTGCGGCGGGGCGTAGCATGTAATTTTGTAGTTTCGTAGCGTGTAATTTTGTGACCAACTGCTCAAAAACAGTCGGAACGTTGCTACCGATCTGACCCAGACATTTTTTCCCACCGGATTCGCTTGAGATGCGGCAGTGTTCGTGTTCGGCGCGCGTTCGGCCGCCGCCACAGCGGCAGATGGCGCGTCTGTAGATGTATTTCAGTGATTGGCGCTTAGCGGGTCAATCACTAAACCCTAAACCCTAAATCACGAAACCGAAAGCACCTGAGATTATGAAAATGTTTCCTCGCGCGAAGCGCCGATGGAAGTTGCTGGCTGTCCCTGCTTCGTACTCGTACTCGTAGTATACGGACGAGAGGCGAGTATGAGGCGCTAAAAGTACTCAATGGAACTCCCCAACTCCCGAACTTGAACCCAGGCATTTCCTTCATTTTCAAATAATTTTGCTGCTTTCCCAACTTAGGGACTTCGGGACTTCGGGAAGTTCGGGGCTTCGGAAACAGAATCTTATTGTTAACGAACTTACCTAATTTCCTGGCTTCCAGAACGCGAGCGAACTGAACGCGAAACCTCAGTCCCATATTGTGTCATATAGAAGTGGCCGTATGGAAGCACACCATCTTCGCGGCAGCCTCGCCGACGCCGGCGCCACGCGCGCAATACTATAGCGACGCGCGTCATAGTACAAGGCGGCGAATGTTTTCGTGTTGGCGTCGCATGTACACAATACACAGGCTTGCGGTTAGAACAGCCGTGCAGGGCGCCTGTCGCCGACATATATGTCACGTCGAATCAGACCCAGACGCGCGGCTGCAGAACTTATTCGTCGACTAGCACACCGCGTTGTGCGCCATCGCGCGCCGTTGTAAGCGAACCTTTAGTACTTCATGGCACTTCACTATAGTATCGCGCCGTCGGCGTCGGCGAAGATGCCGTCTTCCCCGGGCACCCGCGCACTCCACTGTTTCGGTTGAAGGTGTTCAGAAATACGCTGACACCCTCTACTCGTATCGGTTGAATCGGTCGGTTTACGGCAGGTTTTGTTGGTTTTACCCCTCTTCACGGGAAGAGGAGACGGGGAAAGAAGGCACTTTTCGTGAATCACTCTCGACCAATCACGGAAGTTAGCGCGAGGAGCAATGTGAGAGCAGGTCGGTTGGATTTCGGGAGAGTGACCTCGGTTTGCCGGAGCTTGGTCGATTCTGGAAGCTTTGTGGAGTCTTCAAGTCGCTGCGGGACAGAGAGCTTGGAAACGGAAGTCGCTATACTCTCGTTGGCTGTGGGACCTCCCTCAGAGGTCCATATTTTACATAGATTAGGATTCTGCCCGACCGAAATTCAACTTGGCCCCTGCTAGAATCCTCGATCTGGCCCCCGTCCTGCCGACCGGATACACCATCGCCTAGATTCGTTGGTCCTCAGGCGCCCGCGAAAGACATGTCGCCACCGAGGCTGTCGCACCGAGGCCCTGATAGACCTGTGGTGCCCGTCTACCGCCAATTCCCCGGCACATATCGTCGGAAGCGCCATCCAGGGCGCGTTTCCGGACCCTCTGGCGTTGTTGGCAAACATGTTTTCAACAGTGCCGACCAGATTTCGGAGTTTCACATGCGCCGACCGGGTTGCTCACAGTGTGATCCGGTCGGCAGGACGGGGGCCAGATCGACGATCCCAAGTTGAATTTCGGTCGGGCAGAATCCTTATCGACTTGCGGATTCGGTCACCGTACACGGATCGCTACTGGTCACCCCAGGGGTAAATAACTTGAACCCAGTCTCCGGCCCTTCGAAGGGTCTGAACCAGCCTCTGCGCGGCTCGGAGAGCTGTGATTGGTTTGAACTCCCTGACCAAATCTGACCAAATCCGGCCAAATCTGAAATGAAAGGGCTATGTCCTTGATTCGTCAATGAAAAGACCATCATGAGCTCAAGGTCCCTGATTGGTCAATAGGCTGAATTCGGGGGAGGCAGGGGGTAGACATAGCGGAGACTGGCTTTGAAAAATAAAGGGGCCATTTGATGAACGAAGAAGGGCTACTCGTATGTCACGGCAGGATACTCATACGAATAGTGAAATACTCATACGAGTACAACTAACAGTTCGGGTGGAGGGGGCAAATAAAGATGGCGCATGGCGCGCTATGGTCACGATCTGTGAGTTAATAGATCCTCGCCCATACAAAAATTTGTCTCCCGTGTACGAGAGACTGATCTACACTGTAATTTACATGAGCGACCGTCTAATGACTCAAGCAAATCAAGATCTCCATTTGCCCCCCTCACCAGAACTGCGTAGAAGTATCATAACGTAAGTTATTTATTGCTAGAATTACCCTTGATAGCCTGATCACCCGAAAGCCCGATTTCGACCGGACCGAATACTAATAGGACACAGTCAACGAATCATATCATCAGGCACCTGAGTATTACCATAGGTGCCCACTCCCGGAGAGCAAGCGACGGTGTGGTTACTCTAGTCCGATTAGGGGACCTTTAACTCGGGCAGCTCGTAAGTCCCTTGTGAGTTTTATCTGGCATGATAGCTCTTTATATCTCCTTACGAGGCAGGGCTAGCCAATAAAAAGCACCAAGTGTGCCGGCCGCCGCAGCGGCACCCGACCAGTTTCAGACAGTTGCACGGCACACACACTACCTTTTGGCGACGTTTGAAAGTGTCGCCGCGTCCCCGGCGCGCTTATATGCGCCGACGCCGACATTGGCCCGCGTCATCAGATTGATGCGTCGGGATTTTCTTTTTTGAGTGGCGCCGCGAACCATGCAAGAGCATGCATTATTGGCCTGCCCAGTGCCATTCCAAAACACGAATCTACGTCGCGAGGGGCCCAGTAACGACTCGTGCGCCAAGGTGGTGCGAAACCCCCGCGTAGCCCCGTGAAAACACCGTTTTTTTTCACGCTCAAAACCCGAGATTGCACGATTTGGCCCAGGATGCGCGCGATCGACCCGGTGGACGCGTGGCATTGGGCCCACGCGTGCGCGCTAGCAGCGGACTCGTCCAAGAGTATATCTCAAGCTTTCGAGCACTCGATTTGACTAGGCAGGGACGGATGATTCCGATGGAAATGCCCAAATATTTTTATTGCCGAATTCCCAACTTTCTGCCGAATGTCAGAACCAAGCCACGGCTTTTGAACCAGTTGGCGTACACCACGAACGGCGGTCTTCGCCAGCGTGAACATCCCTCAAACTCAGTAAATAACTATTAGCTTGGATGTGTTAGCCCGCGTGACCAAAGTATGAGCGATGTTCACGCTGGCGAAGATCGCCGTTTGGCGCGCGCCGTAATATGTTCCTAAATCTAATGAAAATCAATTGATTTGTTTCATTTGAAAGGTAAGACCTTAAACATTTTGACCCATGTTTTGAATAGTTGCGTAAGAATTGAATTCAAATTAAGATGGCGGAAAACTTCGTCTCGCAAACCAAGGAGCATCAGGTATGCGTTTGAAACATGCTCCGCCGGCTCCACGCACGGCAGCCATGGATGCCCAAGCCAGCAAGTGACGCGGACGCGGCAGCGCGAGTGGCTCCGGCGTGGGCGTGGCTCCTGGGGCCCAGTGGGGGCTGCCGAAAGCGGGGTCGCGGTGCCGGGCGAAGGGGGGGCCTCAGATATCTCGGCTTCGCCCAGCGATGGGCCCGCGCTTCCGCTGTTGCCCAGGTACGCTGCGTGGTTCGAAGCTGGGCTCCTCGCCGCGTCGCCGCGCCAAGCTACGTCGCCTCCGGGCTGCGCGCCACCGCCGGATCCGGTCACATGCCCCACGGGTCCGCCGCGCGAGCGCGCCCGTACCCGGCCAAGAAAAAAAGACGAAAAATCTCGCATGGCACGCGGATCGGGTCATTGTTTGGTATAGGCGCTGGTAGTGTTGGTTCTGACGTCCGACCTGCCCAAAATTCCGCGGAAAATTCCGAAAAATGCCGAGAATTTCGCCCAAACCGCTTTAGTCAAACCGCCGAAATGACCGCCTCCAAAACCACCCGAAACCTCCACAGGACCCCCCTCTCATACATTTTGGACACGCGGTAGGTCTGATTTTCTGACAGTCGGCCAGACACCAAATGCGTACCGGTACGCGCTTTTTCTCACCACATACGTTTTCTGGATTGCCAAGTTCGCATAAAGTTGTCCGAGAACAGCTCGGCCCGACCGCGCTTCGCGCGACTTGCGGCGTTCGGCGTGGCGAGTTACTGGCGGTTGGTCGGTCGGCTCCCTCTCCTGGGTTGTTGAGAGGAGGTGTCGGGAGTTCCAGCCGGCTCCAGTACGAGCGGCTAGCCGTAGCTGCCGCACTGCGTACATTGCCCAAGATCCCCAGTTCTCGCCGTTCCCCACTCAACATGGGCCCACGGGGTTCCCGAGGCGCCCTCGCCGCGCGGCAGTGGTGATAATACGGAGGCAGACGCCGGCACGCACCTCGAGGGGCACCAACCGGCGCGTACACGCCACGCGGGAGGGGCTGGCTGCCCGTTTTTCGGCTTCCAAGCCCATCCCCCACGTGCACGACGAACGATTCGCGAACCTCACTGTCAAACAGTCAGCCCGCTTCCCGCTTTACGGGCCTGATGCCATTATGGCGAACTGTTCCTGTGCTTTCCAAAGAGTTTGCACCGGTTCGCGGAGCTTACCCGTGACGACCTGAACTAGGTGTCCCTCGAAGCGCGCGCGCCATCGTGCTCGGTTTCGGGCGCACCGTGCCCGCGTGCGTGGCCCATCTCGGGAGCGTCCCAGTCCGGCAGCACAGGCAAACAGTCAGGTTTTCAGTTTCTCGGAATAGGGCTTTTCTTGCGAGAAAACATCAATAAATCCGTCCACGGGCTCAATTTGACTCAAGAATCCATGGTCTAAAATGTACGGAAGCAAGAAGATCTCGGACATTTTTGGGACTCGTAGACCGTCAGGGGGGGGCCTGTGTCCCAAAATCGTCCCAAATCGCCCGAAATCTCCTCGAACCGCCCAAATTACCGAGAAACTGCCCTAAGTTTCTCAGAAACTGCCCAAAGTTTCTCAGGAACAACGATCCGGAACTTTGAAATTGCCCAAAAATCCGAAAAGACTTTCCGGAACTTTCCGTCTCTGCCCAGATTTGACCTTCAATTGACCCCGCCACGCGCCGGCACTAGTTGGTGGCAGTTTTATGTGGCTACAGGCTAGCCAATCACCATTTGCAAAACTGATATCCGGATTTTGAGTCTATCCGCGAGCGGGCTCAGAGGACTCGACCCCAGGCGGTCCGCTGAGATCTGGGACTGCGTTCTGAGATCGCGGCATCTACGCCGACGTCGACGCCATGCGCGCGGGTTTCTCCAACGAGACGCCAATTTTCTGAGCCACGACTAGCGTCGTAACGACGTGCAGGGTACATGACTCGTGGACACGCGGTACAAAGAGCGCCGCACCAGGCCGAATGGCGCCGGCAAAGAGTGTACCCCGTCGAACCAACCCACTGAAGTAAAAGAAATCAGAAAACGAATACGCTGACACACTCTTTGCCGGCGCCGCGCGGCCTGGTGCGACGCTATTTGTACCGCGTGTCCGCGAGTCATGTACATTCTACGACGTTACGAAGCTAGTCGGGGTTCAGAAGTATGGCGTATCGTTCGGGAAAACCGCGCGCGTGGCGTCGACGTCGGCGAAGATGCCGCGAGGGACCCCTCTCCGAGAGACCGGTGATGAGTGTTTTTCTCACCCTTGAGTTACAGACCGTGGATCCGGCTCGCCTCGAGATCGAGCTGGATAGACAACAATCCGCTGAAAACCCGCTGCCCGCTCGCGGATAGACTGAAAATCCGGACACCAGTTTTGCAAATGGTGATAGCCCTTCCTCTAGAGCTACGAGTGCACTCTTGAAACTCAGTGTCGGATCTGGTATCGACGGTATGGTATCGAATCCCGTTCGACCAATCAGAACTGTCCATTTCGAGAATCCCACCGACCGCCTCGCCGAGAGTCCGACCGGGTTACGATCCTTGAGTAAATAGACAGTCGATATCGAGGAGATAAGGGTGACCGGTCATGGTCACCCCTACACTGAGTTTAAATAATGTTCCGTAACCAAGCCCGGAACCTGTAATTCAGGTGTGATTTATTGGGAGCGTACCTACGCTGAAATCGCCCAAAATTGATCAAAACCTCTCAAAATCGCCGAACATCCGACCGTCGGTGAAGTCGAGCGCTCGGAACCTCCGGGACTGTGGTGCGTACCTGGCTCGGAACATTAGATGGGAGGGGTTCAGTACTGCCAAACACTGCTAAACACTGCCGAGACACTGCCATATTTCCCCTGACGAGGTGCGAGGGGGAATCCGGCCTCCTGATTGGTCCTCGCGGGTTTGGCAGTGCACGGCAGGCAGTGCTGCGACGGCCCGTCTAGCAGTGCTGGGCAGTGCGCGCGAGCGGCAAGAGGCAGTGCTCGGAAATATTTCTGGGGCGACGCAGCCGCCAACCCCTCCGCCCCCCCCCTGCTCCCGGCGCTCGCCAACCCGACGTACCAGAACCGCGGTTCTCGGTTGTCGCCGGCGCGGTAGCTCGAGTTGTCGGCGCTCGCGAAGGGCCGAATGAGATTCGAGGTGGTTGCATTCGCGCCACCTGCACCCGCAGACGCGCTGAAACGGTGCCTGCTGGCGGTGCGGACGGCGGACTCGCACCAGAATGGACGCGATCCCGCGACGGCGTCGTCTCGGGCGCGAGCCGTCGCGAGCCGTCGCTCCCACACGCGAGGTCACGCGCAGTCTTGGCACCATTTTTGTGGCATTACTTTTTCCCCGTGTGCGCCTCGCGCGTTTCACACGGACAAATGATGCGTCAGTACAGTCAGGGCACTGCCCCGCATGCCGACGTCGGGACCGCCGGGGAAGGAGCTCCCGTAGGTGGGCCGCCGATCGTAAGGCAATGCTTCTTTCGTCGCCGCGCGAGGGAAGGGTAGTATGCGTAACAAGTATCCAGAAACCGACGACACGACAACCAACACACGGCTCGACCAGTTGAACACACGGCTCGACCAGTTGAACACATGACCCAACCAATAGGCTGTTTGCCCGTGTGCACCGGTACACCGATCTGGCACGATCTTGACGAGATCTACGAAATACGTGTGCAATATCAGATATTAAATACCGGATTTTGCCCACGTTGAACAGGTGCACACAGGCAAACAGCGTGAGGCTGGGTCATGTGTTCAACTTGGTCGAGCCGTGTGTTCAACTGGTCGAGCCGTGTGTTCAACTTGGCGAGTCGCACTATCGGATCCTTGTTCCGCATACTACCCTTCCGAGGCAGTGTTGCAGTCGCCGCCGAGGCAGTGCCGAACACTGCCGCGGGGCGCGGCGCGGCAGTGTTTCAGGCAGTGCCGGCAGTATCTGAGGACCAATCAGAAGGCCGGATTCCCCCTCGCACCTCGTCAGGGAAAATATGGCAGTGTCTTGGCAGTGTTTGGCATTGTTTGGCCTACGCAGTTCTGGTGGGGGGGTCAAATGGGGATGGCGCGTGGCGCGGTCTGGTCACGATTGTTGAGTTAATAGATTCTCGCCCATATATTTTTCAGTCTGCCGTGTACAGCAGACTGATCTACACTGTAATGAGCGACCGTCTATTGACTCAAGCAAATCCAGATCCCCGTTTGCCCCCCCAACCCGAACTGCGTAGGCAGTATGGCATACCTACACAGTTTTGAGACCCGGACTTAGTTCGGCTGGCACGTGACAAATTTTGCCACCCCTGGAAATCACGTGTTTAGATCTTGATTTTATTACAAACACGTGGCATCACGTGTTCTGCCACTGAATACGTGAAGATCGCCCGGGTTCGCGGAACTAAATTTTCGTGATGTCGAGTTAGTGTCGAGTCCAATTCCCGATTTTCACACTGAAAACGGGGGGACTCCAACCGAACTAAGTACCGAGGGCAAAACTTCCTCTTGCTTTTAGTTGGCCCCGATGTGAGTTAAACTCACATCGGTGGGGGCAATATCGGGAAACCATCATCGGGAGAGGTCTTCCCGATACTGCCCTCCCCGATGCAGAATGCTGAGCGCTGTGACACACGTCGGGGAAGGGACCGAACGGCGAGCCCCCCGGCGCCCTTCACGATGCACGGCGCCGAAAGCGAGGCGCGCGCAGGATGGCGAGCTGCCGTGCCGAGCGGAACCCGCCTGCCTGACAAGCGAGGCACCGTACGCGACGCGGGGCGAGGGGGGCGGTGGGCGCCATCCACCACCATTTATTTTTATTTTTTCAATAGATCAAAGCTAAGCAGATATAATGAGAGCATTTGAAACCTATCCAGGCAGCTCTAAAAGCGACTTATGTACGAACTGCCCAATTTAAAGGTCCCCCAGTCGGACTAGAGTAACCACAGCGTCGCTTGCGCCCTCCATTGTTGTGGGACAGGATCGACTAACTAGTATATATTTTATTTCGGAGCCGCAGCTCCAGGCACTTTCATCATACCATCCTCCCGCCGAGTGTGGTGACCCTCCTGATCTTCGTTCTTCCTTGTCCAATTGCATCCGTTTCTTCTTCCTCCTGACTTTCCTCGTTTCCCGTACCGTCCTCCTCCGTGTTTCCAATGTTGTTGTCCTCGTTGTTGTTGTCGTCGTCATCCTCGTAGTCCTCGTCGATGGAGGGTGCGTTGGGGTTGGGTCCCCGCGGGCCCCCTTCAGGGCCGTCCACGGCTCACCCACGTCCCCTACTTACCACCATTTTGGTCCATAACTTCTCCGTCCTTTTCCACTCTTTCTGCTCGCTCGTCCTTCCTGCTGCTTTTCCACCATTTTGTACGATCGCTTCAGTGGGGAAAGTGGCATCGGGAATCGGTCATCGGGAAACCATCATCGGGAAGGGTCAGTATAGGGAATCGGTCATCGGGAAGGGTCAATATCGGGAAGGGTATCATCGGGGGGGGTCAATCTCGGGAAGGGCAGTATCGGGGCCGACTAAAAGCAAGAGGAAAACTGCGTAGACTGAACCCCTCCCAATATACCCATTGCAGTAAAGTTATTGAGTTAATAGACCGTCGATTCGCCATATGATGACCCCTCCAAGAATCCTTGGTCGGGCGCAGGCACGCAAACGAGGAAAACGCCACTGCGATCCGCAGTCTGCATCGCGGCGGGGCGGAGTGCCGCGCCGGCGGGGGCGACACTTCGAGCGTGCCAGAGGCTTAGTATGCCTGACGGGAAGACGCCACTCTGGCGGATACGCCAGGCTCGGCGCGACGGCGTGTGCGGCGCGCATTGTGTTTTCCCATATAAATCACTCAAGAGTTAACTCATCAAACACAATGCGCGCTGCACACGCCATCGCGCCGAACCTGGCGTATCCGCCGCAGTGGCGTCTACCCACAACCGATATTAGGCCCGTAGCACGCTCGAAGTGTCGCCGTCGCCGCCGAGGCACTCCTCCATGCCGCTGTCATGCTCGCGGCATGCCGCTGTCATGCTTGCGGCGGGGGCCGTTTTCCTGTCCTGTTGCCACTGCGTACGCGCAACAGGTTATGGTTTGGCCCGACCAAGCATTTCCGAGTGGGTCGATATATGGCGAATCGAGGGTCTATTAACTCAAAAAGTTTACCGCAATGGGTGCGTTTATAAAGCTCTAGACCCACTCGTACTTACTCTATCGTAGAGCTCCTTCACGTAGAGCCTACTGACGTGACCAGATCCGCGAGTCAATAATATAATGCTAATGATCTTGGACGGGCCAAATCACAATGGCCGAACACACTGTTAGACTGTTTGCCATACAAACCACGAACGAACACGCGTTAACTTCCACGCAAATTTGCGATAAACTTCTACGCTTGTCTCACATTTTTGCCTCCCTGGGAGGAAAGCCGTCGCCGCCGGCGCAGAAGTTTAGCGCAAATCTACAGCGCGGCGGTGCGCAAACGAAAATCTGTATGGCGACGTGGTCAGGAATTTGAAAGGCTGATTTGATCATTTTGGAATTCATTCCGGGTTTTGAAAGGCTGACCTGAAAAATGATCGGAATTCAAACCCATTGTCAGTAAAATCATTATCGACTCGCGGATCTGGTCACGTACGCGCGGCGGGAGTGCAGGTTGTTTTATATCCTTCAGTCATCCTCTTGCTTTTAGTCGGCCCCGATACTGCCGTTCCCGATATTGACCCCCCCCCCGATCATACCCTTCCCGATATTGCCCCTCCCCGATAACCGATTCCGATGTTGGGGTGCCCCGATGACCGATTCCCGCGGCCAAACGAGTATCGGGGAGGGGCGATATCGGGAAACCATCATCGGGGAGGGCAGTATCGGGAAGACCTCTCCCGATCATGGTTTCCCGATATTGACCCCCCCCGATGTGAGTTTAAGGATTCAGTCCGAACCAAATCAACCATTCGGGTAGGCGATCCGTGTACACAGACTATTTGCCTGTGAGAACAGTCAATATTTGTGTACCCGGTACACCGCCAGGCGGCAGACGCGCGACTGTCCCGAATGCGTGCGGTGGAGGCGCCCCCGACTATGCGCCCGGGTACGAGTGCGCGGTTTGGCAGAGAAGGAGTGCTGGCGCACTCGCCGGATCAGTCCCAGTGGCGTGCCGCCCGCCGCGTGTGCCGAGAGGAACGCTGTCTCGCCGCGATGCCGCGGGTATTTTACCGAAACACCGCCTGAAGGTCCGAACACGCGGCCAGGGCGGCGCCCCGACGATAAGCGGTGGGGAAATGGCGGCGCCCTACCAGCGTATACGCATCAGGGAATCTCTGAAGCGGTTTCGGCGGCGGTACATCCACCGTGTGAGCCATGAGCCGTCCCCAGCAATGGTGCGACGCGTGTGAGGAAAAATGATTTGCGCGCTCCGGTTGTGCACGGATCGAGGAGGGCTCC
>Ga0307489_10002159_pt1 | contig 13159 bp, 25 predicted proteins | sample SB12metaG_FD_202247 | JGI IMG/M metagenome (GOLD analysis project Ga0307489, IMG submission 202247) | Sea-ice brine microbial communities from Beaufort Sea near Barrow, Alaska, United States - SB 1.2 | ecosystem: Environmental > Aquatic > Marine > Coastal | place: USA: Alaska | collected...
TGATGCAGACGAACTCGAACTCGATGTACAACACGATGGACACTATGGTAGGGCGGTGCAGGTTGAACCGATCAAACCTGTGGTGATTGCGCCTGGAACGATGCTCTTGAAACCAGCATATGACGAGCAGCTTTCAAACCTTGCTGTCAGTTTCAATTTGCGCCGCTACACCATGGAGCGCGACCGTGTAACGTCGGAGGACGATGACATGTACGTGGCGGAGTGCGAGCTTGTCGGGCGGGAGGCAGGGGCTTACACTCGTCCACTCTTCAGCTCAACTTGAGCCATTTCTGAAACATACACCCTAAAATCCCGTAATACCCCCTGACAACTGCTGAACACCCCCTAAACAACCCCCACATCCACCCCATATCCCACAAATCGCTCACGTTGAGCCGAAAAGTGGACGAGTGTGAGCCCCTGGCGGGAGGAGGAGCTCGGCATCATCTGCGGGGTGATCGCGGCCGCGGCAGGGGACGGCCACCGAGACGACCTCGACGCCAAGCGGGCTCAATCGGCCGCCTATAAGGCAGGACCTTACACTCGTCCACACTTGTCGGCTCGACCTGAGCCATTTTATTTCTCGCACACCACCCATCGTTTCCCCTGAATAGGCCAATTTCGGTATATCGCTTCCCGCGCCGAGCGCTGACGGTTTGTCCACAACTCTGTATGGGCATTCAACCTGGAGCCCGCTTTCCCGCGCGGAGCGCTGACGCTTTGTCCGCAACTATGCATGGGCATTTCACCCACGCGATATATCGAAATCGGCCTATTCAACTGAAAAGTGCTTGCGTTGAGCTGAAAAGTGGACGAGTGTCTGCCCGGCCCCTGCTACAAGGCAGCCACTAACAAGGCGGCTGCCACCGGGGGCGTGCTCTACTCGCTGCTCGGTACGTGCCTGGGATTTGGAGGCTCCGGCGGGGGCGCGGGCGGGGGCGGGGGCGGACGACCCTCCACCTCCCTCGGGGGCGGACGGCAGGGGCTTATACTCGTTCCCATTTTCGCTCATCTTGAGCTTACCTTGCCCCTTTCCGCTCAACTTAAGCTCACTTTGTCCCTCGCACAACCCAAATTAACCCGTGGATGTGTCCCGAAGATGCTCAAGTTGAGCTCTCACGGCAGCGATGTGTCCCGAACGTCCTGAAGTTGAGCTTTGAAGTGAGCTAGTGTAAGCCCCTGGCGGACGGGCCTCATCCTCCTCAAGAACCCGACGGTCCTTCTCCTGGGGCACTATCACTGGACGGGCCTCCTCCACCTCCTCACGTTCTCGTCGGTCCCTTTCCTCCTCCTCCTCTTCCGAGCGGGTTGCTGAGACCAAGGCTGGTGCTTCGTCGTCGTCGTCCCAGCGTGGTGAGGCGGTGCAGGTTGACCCTATCAAACCCACATTCAAAGCGCCTGGAGCTATGCGCTTGGGACTGAAATATGATGAACTGGTTTCAAGTTTCGATTTCAATTTCAACTTGTGCCGCTACAGCGTGGCGTCAAGTCGTCGTCACCGCGCACGAGCTGGGACGGCGTGGTGTCGTCCACGCCCCCCAAGCTGGTGATCATCGAAGGCGAGTCCGGCATCGGAAAGACGCGACTGCTGCAAGCTGCCGAGCGCGCGGCGGCGTGCGAGAGCACGTTCGAGTGCTTCTCCACGGCATTCTCCACGCGGCGCGAGGCAGGGGCTTACACTCGTCCACTTCTCAGCTCAACGTGAGCGCTTGTTATGGAATAGGGGGCGCGCGTAGGGGTTGTGTAGCCCGTGTTAAAGGGGTGTCAGGGTGTGTTTAGGGTGTGTAGGGTGTTGTTGTGTGGAAGACACGGCTTAAGTTGAGCCGAAAGATGGATGTGTGTAGGCCCCTGGCGCGAGGTGAACTTCGGGTGGTGGTCGCTGCTTCTGAGCATGCTGAACACCCTGGGGCCCGAGCTCGACACCCTGTTGACCGGCTCACAGCGCAGCCGCATCGTGCTGCTGCTGTGCGTGGGGAAGTTCATGCGGGAGACGCGGAAGGAGATGGGGGAGATGCGGCGGGCGGGCAGGGGCTTACACTCGCTCACTTCAGAGCTCAACTTGAGGACCTTCGGGACACATCGCTCACGTTAGAGCTCAACTTCAGCACCTTCGGGACACATCCATGGGTTAATTTAGGTTATACGGATGACAAATTAAGCTGAAGTTGAGCGGAAAGGGGCAGACTAAGCTGAAGTTGAGCAGAAACGGGAACGAGTGTAAGCCCCGGCAAGCGGGGATGGAGATCCAACGCGAGCTGGTGCACGCGCTGCTGCTGCTGGTCAGTGCCATCTCCGCCACGGGCAGGGGCTTACACTCGTCCACTTTCCAGCTCAACTTGAGCGCTTTGTATGGGATAGGGGGTGCGCGTAGGGGTTGTCTGGCCTGTGTTCAAGGAGTGTTAGGGGGTGTTGAGGGTGTGTAGGGTGTTTTATTGTGTCAGACACGGCTCAAGTTGAGCTGAGAAGCGGACGAGTGTGCGCCCCTGGTCATGGGCGCCGCCGGCGTCATGCTGGTGCTGGACGACGCCGCGCACCTGAGCCCCATGGGTGTGGGCGTGGTGCGCATGCTGCTGCAGCCCCCGGCGGGTTACCCCGGTGTCCGCAACCTGGTGGTGGTCATGGCCATGCGGCCGGCAGGGGCTTACACTCGTTCCCATTTCCGCTCAACTTGGGCTTAGTGTACCCCTTTCCGCTCAACTTAAGCTGACATTGTCCCCCGTACGACCCAAATCAACCTGTGGATGTGTCCCGAAGGTGCTCAAGTTGAGGAGTAACGTGAGCGATGTGTCCCAAAGGACCTCAAGTTGAGCTCTGAAGTGAAAAAGTGTAAGCCCCTGGTGGCTGGTGCACCCGGCCAGCCCCATGTTCGTGCCGTACGCGGTAGGGCGGTGCAGGTTGACCCTATGAAACCCACGTTGAAACCGCCTGGAACTGAGCGATTGACACCAAAATGTGAAACACCGCTTTCAGACTTTGCTTTCAAATTCTACTTGCGCCACTACAACGCGGAGCTTCGCCACCTGGCGGAGACCCGCATCGTGCTGTCGGGGTTCTCCAAGCAGCACCTGGTAGGGCGGTGCAGGCTAACCCTATCAAACCCACGTTGAAAGGGCCTGGAATTAAGCCTTTAAAACATAAATGTGACAAATTGCTTTCAAACTTTCCTTTCAAATTCAACTTGCGCCGCTACAACCTGGGGGAGCTGCTCCTCAAGACTGGGGAGCTGCGGGCGCGGGGGGTGGACCGCATTCAGCACAACGCGCTCTGCTTCCTGTTCGAGCGGAGCAGCGGCAACTTCATGCAGGCCATGGCGTGGGTCAACGAGATGCTCGGGGTAGGGCCGGCGGGAGGAGGGTGGAGGAAGGAGGACCACGTCATGTGGGTGCCATTCAACTCTCAAGACGCGAGGCTTCGAAGTGCGTTGTATGACGCGGCAAGCGGTATCCACCAGACGGTCCGCTCAACCGGCTTAATTAAGCCGAATTTCCGAACTTGGATCGCGTATGGGCATTTCACCCACGAATTCCCCCCTGCCCAACTTATCTAACAGATCCTAATTTCTCCCTTAGCCTAACTTATCCAACAAATCTCGTGGGTGAAATGCCCATACGATCGATCGAAATGCTCATACGTTCCAAATTCGGGGCTGGTTTGGAAAGCGGCTCAATTAGGCCGGTTGCGCGGACTGCCAGACCCTAACCCGTGGACGAGGACGGGCAGGCGGTGGGGGAGGGTCCCAGGAGTCCGATGACACCGCGCAGGCCTTCCAGCCGACGGGAACGTGATCAGACAAATTTCTATGGCGTCCCCCGCCCCAACACGCCGATCCAAACTTCCTCGGACCCTGAGGGGAAGAAGAGCCCGGGGCAGGGGCTTACACTCGTCCACTTTTCGGCTCAACTTAAGCGCATTCTGTTGCATAGGGGTGTAATTGGGGGTTGTTTGAGGGGTGTTTAGGAGGTGTCAGGGGGTGTTAAGGAGTATCAGGGGGTGTTCAGGGTGCATTTTGTGCCAGAAACGGCTCAGGTTGAGCTGAGAAGTGGACGAGTGTAAGCCCCTGGCCCGGGGCCTAGTCTCGTGGTGGTGAGGGAGGAGGGGGGCCATGGTAGGGCGGCGCAGGTTGACCCTATCAAACCCACGTTGAAAGCGCCTGGAACTAAGCGCTTGAAACTAAAGTGTGATATGCTGCTTTCAACTTCTGCTTTCAACTTCTGCTTTTAAATTCAACTTGCGCCGCTACAGCATGGAGAGCAGCACCACCAGTGGGAGACCGGGGACAGCGCCATGGACGGCGGCACGGAGGACGGCAGCGGCGGAAGCGGAAGCGGCGGAAGCGGTGGAGGCCACGGCAGAGGCAGGGACAGTAGAGGCGTCTTAGGCAGGGGCTTACACTCGTTCACTTTTCACCTCAAGCTGAGCGATTTCTGTGGGGAAGGGGGTGCATTGAGGAGTTGTTTTGGGGGTGATTGGGACGTGTGAGATGGTGTTAGGGGGTGTTGAGCGTGTATTTTGTGTCAGAAACGGCTCAGGTTGAGCTGAAAAATGGACGAGTGTAAGTCCCTGGTCTTGGGCGTGTTAAGCGGGAGAGGGTGGGGAGGAAGGGGAGGAGGAGGTAGCGGGTGGGGAGGCGAGCTGGCTCTGCACGCGCGGCGGACGATGCAGACGTGTGTGCGGATCCCGATGGTAGGGCGGTGCAGGTTGACCCTATCAAATCCCCGTGTTGAAAGGGCCTATGGTTTCAGCGCTTGAAATTAAAATATGATGGAACTGCTTTCAAGTTTTGCTTCTGGATTCAACTTGCGCCACTATACCATGGAAATCCGCGCCATGTACACTGCCACGAACGATTCGCTGTCGCCGGCGGAGATCCTGACGCTTCGCGTCTGCTCCGTCCTCGGTGAGATCACGCCGGAGACGCTGGACTACGCGCAGCCCGGTGGCAGGGGCTTACACTCGTTCCGATTTCAGCTTAAACTCGTTCCGATTTCAGCTCAACTTGAGCTCTTCTGTCCACCGTGTAACCCAACTTAGCCCTGGGTGTGTCCTGGAGTTGCTCAAGTTGAGCTCTAACGTGAACAAGTGTAAGCCCCTGCCTGGTGGCCTGGCGGACTTCTTCGAGGGAGGCGGCATGGACGAAGGCGTTTTCGCGACGGAGGGACTGGCCAGCGTGGATAACGACCTCAAGGGTGACGTGCCGCACTTGAAGGCAGGGGCTGAAACTCGTCCACTTCCCAGCTCAACTTGAGCCGTTTCTGACACAAAATACACCCTGAACACCCCCTGATACTCCTTAATACCTCCTGACAACTCCCAAACACCCCCTGAACAACCCCTAAATGCACCCTCATTCCAGAGAATGCGCTTAAGTTGAGCCGAAAAGTGGATGAGTGTAAGCCCCTGCTTGATGGTGTTGCTTAACAGGTTGGTGGAGCGGGGGTTGCTGACGCAGCGCACCCGGGGCAGAATGCGTGGTGTAGGCAGCCAGTCAGGGGTGGGGGTGAGCACGCGCGACTCGCTGGACGGCAGGGGCTTACACTCGTCCACTTTTCATCTCAACATAAGCCGTGTTGGTCACACCTCTCCTTGTCCCCCTGTCTAACAGACTGGGGGAAAAGCATGCACCCAACGTATCCCACAAAATATGCTTACATCGAGCCGAATAGTGGACGAGTGTAAGCCCCTGCTGGACGGCAGCACCGCGGTGCTGGCCAACTACGTCAACACCATCAAGGCAGGGGCTTACACTCGCTCACTTCACACCTCAACTTGGGGACCCTCGGGACACATCGCTTCCGTTAGTGCTCAACCTGAGCACCTTCGGGACACGTCCACGGGATAATTTGGCTTATATGGGTGACAAAGTCAGCTTAAGTTGAGCGGAAAGGGGCAAGGTAAGCTGAAGTTGAGCGGAAGTGGGAACGAGTGTAAGTCCCTGCATCAAGGACTCGCACCCTATGATCACGGGGCGCCGTGCGATGGACGCGTTTCTGTTCGGAAGCATCCACATCATCAAGGAGGAGGGGGAGGAGGGGGAGGAGGAGGAGGAGGGGGAGACGGAGGAGGATGAGGAGGAGGATGATCCCATCGCTGACGAGGGCAATCAGCAGCTGCTCACTTTCTCCTCGTACGTGCACCAGGAGGTGACATACCAGGGATGGGTAGGGCGGTGCAGGTTGAACTCATGAAACCCAAGTTGAAAGCGCCTGGAACTGAGCGCATGAAACTATAGTATGATAAACTGTTTTTTTAATTCGCTTTCAATCTCAACTTCCGGCCCTACAGCTGGGGGTTGGAGCAACGCCGCAAAGTGCACGAGCGCATGGCGGAGCTGGCCAAGGTGCTGGTAGGGCCATCCAAAAGCTGCCGGCGTAACTTTTGGCCTACGAGTAATAGGCGAAAATTCCTGGCATACGCCGTGAATTTTAGGCAGTTTCCAGGGAATTTCAGGCACTATTGGGCGTTTTGTGAATATTATGGCCGTTTTCTGGGTGTACGCGGGGGCATTTTTCGGCATTCAACATGTGCGTTTTTGGGAATTTGGTCGGTATTTCGTATGAGTATTCTGCAGTGACATAGCCCTTCTCCTTTCATTAAATGCCCGCTTTATATTCGGGCATGATCGGAGCATACTAGGCTGAATTTGGGGAATTAAGCATAGGGAATTTGGGCAAAGATAAAGCGTATTCCGGATGGCCCTAGTTGCTGGTGGCGCAGCTGCACGCCCGCCTCGCGGCCATGGAATCTATGCTGCTTACCACGGCCGCGTCAACCCGCAAGCCCCGCCCCGGATCGGACGACGATGACTTTTACACGCCTGATAGATCCCAGGGCGCTATGAACGCCACACCCTCCCTGATCCGGCGGATATCACACGTCTCCATGGTAGGGTGGTGCATGTGGACCCTATCAAACCCCAGCTGAAAGCGCCTGGAACGAAGCGTTTGAAGCTAAAATATGATGAACTGCTTTCAAGTTTCGCTTTCAATTTCAACTTGCGCCGCTACACCATGAATGATTCTCGGGCCAAGGAGGCGCGGGGTAAGATAAAGGCGCTTCTCACAGCGAACCACGCGTGGTGCATCCACCACACCATGATGGCGGAGGACTTCAAGGTAAGACGGTGCAGGTTGCCAGTATCAAATCCAGTGCTGAAAGCGCCTATGGTATCAGCGCTTGGAGCTAGAATAGGACGAGCCGCTTTCAAACTTTGCTTTCAATTTCAACTTGCGCCGCTTTGTGAAGGCGGCACGCGAGGCGTGGCGCGCGGCACAGAGTGACCTGGGCGCCAACCACGTGCGCCAGCTGTGCCGCGAAAAGGTGGGGTCCGCGGGGCACAGAGTGACAAGATGTCCCATATCGATGTGGGAGATGACCGTATCGATACTGTCATCTCTCATATCATTAGCCCATATCCCACATCGGTATCCAAGGATGATCATATCGATATGGTAGATAACCATGTCGATATAACTTGGGGCGCTACGAGAAGGTGCTGAACGTGTTCGGCAACCTGCCGGGGCACTTCGCGCAACCGTCGGCGGACTGGTCCAGCCTGCACGTGGTAGGGCGGTGCAAGTTGACCCTATCCAACCCACGTTGAAAGCGCCTGAAACTGAGCGCTCGTAACTGAAATGTGATGCACTGCTTTCAAACTTTGGTTTCGAATTCAACCTGCGCCGCTACAACGTGGTGCTGCTGCCGTGGCTGCGCGGCATGGCGCAGATGTTCCAGCTGGACGCGCGGCGGCGGTGGGGGATGCTGCGCGCCGCCATGGCGTTCCATCGCCTCATGCAGAATGTCAAGGTGGGGCGGTGCAAATAGCACGATTTCGGTATATCGCCTGGGTGAAATGCCCATACAGAGTTGCGGGCAAAGCGTCAGCGCTCCACGCGGGAAAGCGGGCGCCAGGTTGAATGCCCATACAGAGTTGCGGGCAAAGCTTCAGCCCTCAGCGCGGGAAGCGATATGCCGAAATCGGCCTGTTGAAATGTGTTGAAACCCGTGTCCAACCCGCCTGGAACTAAGTGCGCTTGAAAATGACATTTGACAAAGTGCTTTCGAGTTCATCTAGCGCCGCTACGTGGAGGCGATGGATCACAGGGTGCTCGCAGGAGGCGGGCTGTTCCCCGAGCACGAGCCCGAGCCTGTGTGGGTCAGGATTGGCTTATAGACCTATCGCCTGGTCTGTGGGCTAGTAACTTGTAGTAAGCTGGAGTTTGGTGATTTGGCCAAAAGTCAAATGACTTTTTGGTGAAGATCACCAAGCGCCTACTTACTACGGGTAGTACGAGATACTCTATATATTACGCTTTGCAGACCAGGCACTAGTGCTGTGGAGAGAGCGAGACGCTTTCGCGTGTATAAGGAGGCACCAGGCTTTCACCCTGGCCCCGGTGTAGCTCTAGCGCTGTTTACAGCTCGGCACTGCTCTTACTAGCACAGTTTTTACATCGTCGACTCGTAATGTTCGTGTTCGTCGGAAGGGAGTAGGTTTGTTGGATGAGCACCGATGTTGCTCTACTTGATGTTGTAAACCGGGCCCTGTATGGATAATATATATCAGGGGATTTATATACATATTAGGGGGGTTATTGATTTCTTTAATTATTTTGTAATAGTATTTCACTATTCGTATGAGTATCCTGCCGTGACACAGCCTTTCTTCGTTCACCAAATGGGCCCTGTATTCATCAAACACCTGCCCCGCCCACCCAGCATCATCACAGCGGCGCTCCACGCTCCACCTGCCCCGCCAACCCATTCGAGATCACGAATGGGACACATGTTAGTGGGTTTGACGGTCGGAGCTTGCGTTTTCGAGATCTGTATTACAGAGTTAATGTGTGCTCGCCCGTCCGCTTCAGTGACACGTCGAGACAGGGCCATGTGCACAGAAATGAACGCATTCGGCGCAATATGATTTGGTACCATCTAGATTTCTGGCAACGCCTTGCCCCACCAAGAAGTTGGGGAACAAATCACAAAATCACGGGGAAAGTCTCGTAGCGTCGCCGCCGCAACGAGCGCGCTGCCTACGCCGGGCGGCACACTCTTGGAATCCTGCGTATAGGCGCCTATACACCTGGTCAGTCCCGGGACTCGGACACCTGAACGCGCAACCACCGCGCCCATCTATGTAGGAGCCAAGCGCTAATTTCGACTCATGTGTTTGAAAATCTCGCGGCCTTTAATGTCGCACTCCCCCCAGCCCTTCCCACGACGAGGCGCACACAGCAGGGGGGCGACACCCAGCGAAGCATACGCCACATCCCTCGCAGGCGGGATAGGCGGATCTGACAGAGGGTCGGCATGGCGCCGAGCGAGCGTGCGAGGCAGGCGCTGACCGCCGCACGCACGGACCCCGCGGCGGCGCACCAGCTCGCGGGGTGGTACGAGGGCGGGAAGGAGGGCCTGCACCAAGCCGTGGAGTTGGCGTTCAGGCAGGGCTTGGCGGGGGAGTTGCTCGCCACATCATACGGTCATAGGACGTCATTCGACCCATGCAACGAGGGTTCGAAACGCGGTGGATGACGTGGCGAGCAATTCCTACCAGTTCCTGCGTTCAGGTGGGCGCTGCGCGCGGCCGAGGGCGGGCACGTGGACGCACAGTACTGCGTGGCCCACGCGTACACGAAGGGCGAGGGTGAAGGCGTGGGAGTTGACCACGCAGCGGCGTCGGTGTGGTTCGAGAGGGCGGCCGAGGGCGGGCACGTGGAAGCGCAAGCGTACACGGCGCAAGCGTACAACACGGGCAGAGGCGTGGTGACGGACCATGCGGCGGCGACGGCGTGGTTCGAGAAGGCGGCGCAGTAGGGCCACCTGGACTCGCAGTTCAACGTCGGGTGTGCCTACAGCCAAGCTATTGGCGTGGAGACAAACCACGTGGTGGCGGCGAAGTGGTTCAAGCGGGCGGCCGACCGAGGGCACGCGGGCGCTATGGGGAACCTCGGCAACGCCTACAGCAGGGGACACGGCGTGGCAGTGGACCACGCACGCGGGGTTGCGATGATCCAGGCGGCTGTTGCACTGGAACCGAACGACAAGACCCTTTTGTTCAACCTGGGACAGAGTCACTTCGAGGGCAAGGGCGTGGAGGAAAACTATGTGACGGCGCTCTCGTTTTGGCAGCGGGCTGCTGACCTGGGTCACGCGAAGTCGCAACGCCTCATCGGGTGCGCCCACATGTACGGACGTGGCGACTTCGAAGTGAACCTAGAGCTCGCCAGGAAGTACATCAAGGCCAGCGCTGCGCAGGGCAACGCTGCCTCGATTGAGATCCTGAGGACGATGAACGCGTGCGAGGAGTGCGGCAAAGCCGACGCCACCCGGGTCTGCTCCGGCTGCCGCAAGGTCCACTACTGCGACGCCCGCTACCAGCAGCTGCACTGGACGGACCCGCTGCACCCGCACAAGTCGCACTGCAGCGGAAGGCGGCGCTAGTGAGTGTTGCCGGAAGATATCCTCAAAAATCCATCCGAAAATCCATCGTGTGAGGGGGGCAAGACCTTCTCGGCTCGCCGGCGGCAGCAAGACCCGCCACTGCGACACGGCGTGCCATCAGCAATAGTGGCGGAGCGCGACGGACCCGCGCAAGGCGTGCTGCCATGTTAAGACGAAGAGGAGATGAACACGAGACGTTGACGTTAATGAGTAACCACGAGATGATGATACTACCGCTGCTTGCATTCCGCCATATCAAGACGCAGCACGATTCACTCACTCACATGCTGGCGCCATCCGAACGACGCGGCGCGCCATGTGGTCATCCTGCCGCGGTCGGGGCTCATGCGTAGTGACCCACATTGGCGGCGCTGACGCCGTGTGTCAACGTACACGAGCCACCCGCGGACATGATGGCGTCCGCCCGACCGCCCTGAAGCTGGCAAACCCTATTCCCCGCCTCACGGTCGCCTCCCCCGCCGCAACAACGCGCGCACACGCAGGACGGGGGCGGCACCCAAGCAAAGCACACGCCTCGCGGGCTAGAGGATCTGACATACGGCGGCATGGCGCCGAGCGAGCGTGCGAGGCAGGTGATGACCGTGCGCACAGCCTGGCTGGGTGGTACCACAGGGGTGAACAGGGTTTGTACCAGTCCCTGGGGTTGGCGTTCAGGTGGGAGCTGCACGCGGCCGAGCGCGGGCACCTGGACGCGCAAGCTTACGTGGGATGCGCGTACAGTGCTGGCGATGGCGTGGCGGTTAACTATGAGGCGGCGGTGACGTGGTTTGAGAGGGCTGCTGGACGAGGCCACCTACTGTCTCAGTACAACCTCGGCTGTGCCTTCGAGATAGGGAGAAAAGGCGTTGAGCACAGCAACAAGCTGGCGGCCGAGTGGTACCAGCGGGCGGCCGACCAAGGCGACGCAAGAGCTATGGTGAATCTCGGCACGCTATACGGCGCAGGAGACGGCGTGGATCTGGACCACGCGCACGCGAACGCACTCTATCGCGGGGCGATCAAAGCGGGCAACAACACCAATGCTTTGCTCAATGCTTCCCTCAATGCTTCCCTCAACTTGGGAATCAGTTACATCGCTGGCAAGGGTGTGGAGAAATGTGTGGCGACGGCACTATCATTTTGGCAGCGGGCTGCTGACCTCGGGCATGCGGGGTGTCAGCACAATATCGGGAAGGCATACATGAACGGGGAGGGCGGCTACGACAAGAACATTCAGCTCGCCAGGCACTACATCAAGGCCAGCGCCGCGCAGGGCGATGACAAAGCAGTTGCGCTGTTGAAGAAGTGGAACGCGTGCGCGCACTGCGGCACCGACGCCGCCCCCAAAGTCTGCTCAGGGTGCATTACGACGCAGTACTGCCGGTACTGCGATGACAAGTGCCAGTTGGCGCACTGGATGGGCCCGGCGGACCCGCACCGGGCGCACTGCGGCGGCGAGCGCTGCCCGTGCTGCTGGGAGAAGACCGAGGATGTCCGGGAGTGCGCCAACTGCGGCACGCACGACGCGGCCAGGAACTGCTCGGCGTGCTTCCTGGGTGGCGGTGTCAAGGTCCGGTACTGCGGAGAGGCGTGCCAGCTGCAGCATTGGCGGCGCGCGACGGACCCGCACAAGACGACCTGCCACCAGACGCTGAGCACGAGCTGAAACATGAATACATGCCACATTTACATAATGAGTTACTCGTAACAACAACGAGATGTGCTCCCGCTACTTGCAGCTTGGTACTGTTGTCAATACACACACAGCACAATTCACTCACGCACAGCACGGCGCCGTGCTATCGACGCTGCGCGCCGCTTGGTCGTCCATGCCGCCCACTGCGGTCTCCACAGAGTGACGCTAGTCATCCTGTATATCGATGTAAAAGTTTACCTTTAAACTCAATGTCGGGTCTGGTATCGAAGATATGGTACCGAATCCCGTTCGACCAATCAGAAATGTCCACTTGGAAAATCCCACCGACCGACTCGCCGACTGTCCGACCGGGTCGCGATCCATGAGTAAATAGACCCTCGATTTCGAGGAGATAAGCGTTCCGTGGAACGCCGACACTGAGTTTAAACTCAGTGTCGGATCTGGCATCGAAGGTATGGTATCGAATCCCGTTCGACCAATCAGAACTGTCCATTTCGGAAATCCCACCGACCGACTCGCCGAGAGTCCGACAGTGTCGCGATCCTTGAGTAAATAGACCCTGGATTTCGAGAAGATAAGCGTGACTAGTCACGACGACACTGAGTTTAAGGTCATGCACCTGTAATTACGACTTTTTGACGTTTTTTGTCGTTTTTTTCGCGAGGTGCAGCGCCTCGCGCCTGCCCCTCCACTCCCTGTCGGCCTGACGGGCGCACGCCGAGCCAACGGCGCCCGTTTCTTTCCCGTTGAAACGTGTTGCCCACCCCGCGTCCGGCGCGACCTCGCGCACGCCATTTGCCCAGCAACCGGCGCGGCGATACGACCACGCGTACCCACGTCTGCGGTGTCATTCAAGCATTTTGTGCAGTTTTCAGATCAAAAAATAACGCAGCAACGATAAGTGCGCGGCTACTGCGCCGCCGCCGATGCGCCCACGGCCCTGAAACTTCGAACACCTGTAGTTGCGCCACCGGCCTGACGGGTGCCCGAATATTGAGAATTGTCAGTCATAGGCGGCGGGCGCGCCCGGTGCGTGCTGAAGACGATTTTAGCGATTCTGGC
>Ga0307489_10002160_pt1 | contig 13158 bp, 14 predicted proteins | sample SB12metaG_FD_202247 | JGI IMG/M metagenome (GOLD analysis project Ga0307489, IMG submission 202247) | Sea-ice brine microbial communities from Beaufort Sea near Barrow, Alaska, United States - SB 1.2 | ecosystem: Environmental > Aquatic > Marine > Coastal | place: USA: Alaska | collected...
TCTTTTGCTATGAAGCACATCTCTTTTCCTACTTGAGCTAACCCGCGCATGAATGCGTACGGTCACCGCCGCCGCTCCACCCCTCCGGTCCCGCCCCCGCCCCCGGCGGGTCGCCACAGCCAGTCACCAAAGCGGGGCTCGCACAGCCACCACGCGCACGCCTGCGCGGGGCGCGTCATGCACGCCGCTGTCACGCCCACCGGCAGGAGCACCCCCGCCGCCACCGCCTCCCACGCGTCCAGCCCCGCCCCGATCCCCGCGCGCGCGAATATCCCGCCGGCCGCAAGGATCCCGAGCAGCGCGGGCGCGTGCAGCAGGTACCCGTACATGGTCCGTGCCCCCAGCGGCGACACCCGCGGGGCGAGCTCGCGCGGCACCGCGGCGAGAAACGCGAGCCCCGCAGCTGTCGCGCCGACGTAGGTCGCCGCGCGAAACAGCACCGCGACCGCCAGCAACGACACATCCAGCCCTCCGCCGCCAAGCCCGCCCTCACCCGCCCCGCCGCCGCCGCCCCCGCCCCCACCGCCGCCCACCCCGCCGCCCCGGCGGAGGTGGTAGTGAACGTACGGCGCGCTCTTCCACGCCTCCCACTGCCACTCGTCGAAGCACACGGCGCCCGCGGAGAGCCCCGCGAACACAGCCAATATGGCCCCGAGCGTAGCCCCTACGCCCGCCGCGCGCGCCGCGCCGCTGCAGTCGCGCAGCGCGCGGTAGTGGTCGTCCGTGGCCGCCGCGCCGAGCGCAAAGTACGGGAAGTTGCCGCACACGGTGCCCCATTTGAGGAAGTACCCGGTGGCGGCGCCCGTGTTGGTGAAGCCGACGCCGAGGCCGAGGCCGCCGGCGGCGGCGGCGGCGGCGCCGGGGTGCAGCTGCGCGTACACCGGGAGCCAGGGTCGCGCACTCGCTGCCGTGGTCTGGCTCAGCTTGAGTACCTTCGTCAAGGTGTGGTCAGTTCCAGGGACAGCGCGGCCGATGTTGAGGTGAAAGGGAACCGATGTAAAGCCCCGCCGGCAGCGCAGCACGCCACAGCAGCAGCGCGAGGAGGTACCAGCTGATGTGCGGCGCCCATAGGTCCAGCGACTGCGCCGCCTCCGCCGCCGCGCGCGAGTCACCGCCGCCGCCACCGCCGCCGCCACCGCCGCCGCCGCCGCCGGGAGCGAGCGCGCCCCGGAGCGCGGGCGACGCCGCCTCCACCGCACACGCCAGCGCCTGGAACGACAGGAACGGCACCAGTAGCGACTCGGCGCTGCGACGCATGCGCGCGAGAAGCTTGCCCTCGTCGCCTTCGCCGCCGCAGCTGCCGCCGCCGCCACCGCCCGACGCGAGGCCGCGCGAGAGGAAGCCTGATATGACGCAGAACATGGGGATGGCGACGGCGTTGGCCCAGGTGTAGAGCGCACGCAGCGGCAGCACCGCCCGCGACGCGTCGCCCGCGTCCGCCCCGCACCAGCCCCGTCCTCCCCGCCCGTCCTCCACCGCCAATCTCCAGTGCCTGGCAGATATTGCTCGCCACGTCATCCAACGCATCGCGAACCCTCGTTTATTGAGTTAAATGGCAACCTATGACGTGGCGAGCAATATCTGCCAGGCCCTACTAGCAGCCACTGCAGCGCATGCCCCACGCCGATCAGCAGCATCAGCGCCAACTTGCAGTGGTCCAGATACACGTCGCGCCCGTCCGGCGGCCCCATCCCACCCGACCCGCCCGACCCGCTGCCGCCCGCCTCGGCAGCCTTGTACGACGCCGTCCCGGCACCCGGCATCGGCACCCGCGCCACCGTCGCGGCCGCGCCCTGCCTCAGGCCTGCGGGGAGGCGCGGGGTCAGGCGAGGTCAGGGGCGGCGCGCGAGGACAACAATCAGAACGCTCACATGAGACGGACAGACGCGACCGAGCGGCGTAAGAGGTGGGCTCCCCGAGAGGCGAGCGCCCCCGTCTGGTTTTGAATGCACACCGACGCGACGGGGATAATCTCCTTGGAACGGACCCGGGGAAGATGTGAAAAGACCCCGTGGCGCGCAACGCACCAAAGGTGGGCGAGAGTAGCGGCTGGGCCTCGTCCGCCGATGTGGGTCTCATGTCCGGCCACGACACCGCGCTGCCGACGCTGTGCGTGCCGACGCCGGATGTTGTGGCCACTCCGCCGTGGCACCGGCGCCCACGAGACGAACTGCGCTGGTATCGGCACATACTCGGCACCAGCACCATCACCATCACCATATACATATATATACCACCTGTCAAGATTCGATCGTCCAAGATCTCGAATGCGGATCCAAAAAAACAACCGTTTCTTCGCAATTGCTCTCCCATCGCGCGACGCGGGTTTAAGGTCGGAGCAAGCGCGTCGCGGCGGTTCCCCGAGTCCACCACGCCGCCGACACCTCGGCACGCAGCTGCAAACCGCGATTGGTTTCCGTTCATCGTTCTTTCTCCAGAAGGGCTTGTAGCAATTGTTATCGTCAGCAACGCAGTTGTCGTTGTTGTGTTGAATCGTCGGGACAACTCTGCGCCGTGTCCGCACCGCACGGGACCTCGCAAGCCGTGCTCCCAGGTGCGCCGCGGCATGTCTCAACCGAAACGACACGACGCGTCAACGTCAACCCCGTCAACCCGCCACGCAAACGCCCCCGCGCGGCCCGCTCTCTACCGCGCTGGCGCCGCATTCGGCTCCCGGGCCCCCTGTCTCTCCATTGGGATAACGGTTTTGCTTCCTTCCGCAATGGCGTGCAGCCAAGGTGCCAAGCCCAAGCCTGACCTGCGCCTTTCGCCACGTGCTGCGGCCCTCGGACGACGACCTGGCGGTGGGGCGGTGAGGACGTGCTTGGCGTCATCGCACGCTGCGCCGGGGGGGTGGCGGGCGTCGGCTCCGGGCCTACGCTGCTCGTGCTCTGCGGGTCTCCATGAAAGCAGGGGGCGAGGGGGGGCGGCGGACTCGGAGTTGGAGGGCAACATGACCGGGGGGTGCTTGGGATGCTTCGCACTGGTAGGCCGGTGCACGTTGATCCCAGTGCAAGTCCGTGCTCAGAAGGGCTGGTTCCGCGCTTGAATAAATGTAATAAACGGAGATGCCATGAACTGCTTTCATGACGTTTTGCTTTCGATTGCGACTCACGCCCCTTCGCCCAGGGGACTGTCGACGCTGCGCCGCTCGAGCGCCCCTTCCCCCCGCTGGATAAGGCGAAGAGAAAGGTATGGTGGTGCAGGTTGACCCCGGGTTGAACCTTGACCGCGCTTGATTTCATCGATTGAAGCTACCCATAAGTATGATGAACCGCTTTCAAGCTTTGCTTTCAATTTCAACTTGCGCCCGTGCGACACGGTAGGGCGGTGCAGGTTGAACCCAGTTGAAGCCCGTGTTGAAAGCGCCGGTTTCAGCGCTTGAAACTAAATTATGATCGAAAGCTTTCAAGGGTTGCTGTCATTTTCGAGTTGCGTCCGTGCGACACGGGAGAGTCACGCGTTATCGAAGTGTTCCTCCCCAGCGCGGAGACGGTGGCGGCGGTCACCGCGGCCGCAGGCGCCGCCACCCTCATCGTGGGCGCCGTCAACGTAAGCCGCGAGCTCTCGAACAACCCTCCCAAGTATTTACCTAGCTCAGACGGGGGCCAGATCGATCTCATCTCCACCCTTCGCCCTCCGGCCTCCGCTTCTAGCTAGACCTGCTAAACCCTAAACCCTAAACCCTAAACCCTAAACCCTAAACCATACACCTCACATCCCACACCCCGCTGCACTTATTAGTACCGATTAGCTTCAATCATCAGACCCCTATACCACCTTTTAATAAATACCCCCCCCTTCCCCGCTGCACCGCAGTCCGACGTGCGTCACGCTCTGCACAACGTCGCGGGTGCAGCAGGGTGCGCCCTGCTAAGCCTAGGTGGAGCGGTGCAGGTTGACAGTATCGACACCCGAGTTGAACGCGCGCCTGGTTTCATCGCTTGAAACTTAAATGTAAATGCACCGGTTTCAAACGTTGCTTTCAATTTCAACTTGCGCCGCTACACCTAGGAAAGGAGTTGCCATGGGCAGGGTTTTGGCGGAGTAGTCTCGAATACTATGATGACACAAGAGAAGCTACGCCAGGCATCAACTGACCTTCGGTATCGAACAATCCACGATTTACTTTGCTGTGATTGGTCGAGAGGATGACTTTGACCTCTCCACCAATCACAAATCAGTTAACATCAATCGATATCATTTGATCAGACACATAGCTCTAGCTTCAATTATTTTGTCAATGTATTCCGCCGAGCCCTAAAAATGGGTAGCACCCATTGCGTTCTTGATAGGAGGCGTGGTACAAGCCGCTGCCGATGTCCGCGCGTTGAAGGCAGGGACTGGTCACTCGCCCCGTCCACTTTTCAGCTCAACCTGAGCCGTTTGTGGGTACTTCGTTGACAGACTGACGTATGCCGTGTACGCCACTCAGCGCATCACACAGAAAGTGTGTAAGGTCGAGCCGAATAGTGGACGAGTGACAAGCCCCCACTTTTCAGCTCAACCTGAGCCGTTTATGTCACTGACAGACATCACGTGTACGCCACCCAGCGCATCACACAGAAAGTGTGTAAGGTCGAGCCGAATAGTGGACGATTGTAGGCCCCTGATTGAAGGGCGATGCCCAGGTAGGGCGGTGCAAGTTGAAACGATGTGAAACCGTGTAGGCGACCGCCTGGTGGTTTCGGGCTTTCGGCGCTTGAAACAAGAAAACGATTATATAAAACAATTTTCAAGTTATGCTTTCAATTTCAACTTGCGCCCCTCCACCCAGACGTTCGCGCGGAATGTGAGGTAGGGCGGTGCAAGTGGAAATGTCGGTGATGTTGCTGTATGCTGACGCCCGTGTGAAACTTGGAAGCGCATGTTTTCAGAGCTTGAAACTAAAATACGATGCATGCTTTCAAGTTTTGCTTTCAACTTCCAAATGCGCCCCTGCAACGAGGAGTGTGGAACGTATCATGCAGGAAGCTGGCGAGCAGGGTACGCTGGCGGGAGCGAGGCCGGGCGCGAGTTGAAAGCGTCTGGTTTCACATTTCAGCTCTTGAAACGGAAACTGTATATATTACAAATTGCTTTCAAGTTTTCAAGATTTGCTTCCAATTGCAACTCGAGGTGTTCGTGTGTTCAGTGGGGCGCATGCGATCAACAGGGCTTGGGTTTAAAACCAGTCAAAATGACCCAGTGTTGAAGATTCTGGGCGCCCGGTCATTTTGACGAGTTATAGACCCAATCCCCGTTGAACGCACGCGCCCCACTGAACGCACGAATACCTCTACTTGCGGCTCTCCATTGAGGGAAGCTTGCGAAACATTGCAGGCGATTATGGAGGATGGCCTCGCGCACTGCCACTATACTTGTCGCCCCTAAACTAGCCCACTAAGCACTAGCCCTTAAACTAGCTTAAACTAGCTTAGTTTAAGCCCCCCTATTTTACTCGCCCACTGTAATTCCCAATACTAACCACTAACCCACCAACCACTAGTCCCTAAACTAGCTTAAACTAGCTTAGTTTAACCCCCACCATTGCCAGCACTAGCCTAGTTCGACAAGTATAACTGCCACCGGCTCAAGACTCAGTACTTCATCACCTCCCTCATGCTGGCAGGCCGCGACGCGGTGAAATTCCAGGACCTCAGCAACTCTCTTCAGGCGGTAAGGACTGATGATCAGAGTATCAACGCATGTGCTCGAGGCTCAACATTTTGATAATAGTTCCTCTCGTACTGAATCCGCAATCCGGGCACGGTCAACAATTGGGTAAAAATCAGATGATGTTTAAATAACACCTTCAGACATGATCTATTTCAGCTCAGGTTCAAATTGAAAGAGAAATTCCATTCGTTATAACTAGCGCCTGCCTTTGTTCTGATACTGAGCGAGCATGTTTCGGCCAACCCCCTACCTCGAGGAGTTGCAACTCGTGTGCACGTGTGCCAGCGTGAGCGTTGCCAACATTCATTTTGAAAAAGCCGAGCGGGGTCGCAAACTGAAGAACAAAATCGCGGAGCTCGGTAGGGCGGTGTTGGTTGACAGGAGCAAAACCCGTGTTGAAAGCGCCTTTGGTTTCAGCGCTTGAAACTAAAACACGATAAATTGCTTTCAAGCTACTCGTATGCTTACAATTTTAACTTTCGCCGCTACAGCTCGGAGGGGCTGAGAAGTTGGTAGGGCGCCGGCAATGCTAGTTGATAACAGGGTTTGTCCACTCGTCCACTTTTCAGCTTAACATTATACACTTTTGAGTGGCATATCCCTACGCTGGGTGGTGTCAGTGGGTGGCAAAAACGACTCAGGTTGAGCTGAAAAATGGTCGAGTGTAAGCCCCGGGTTGAAACGTGTTCAGACCAGTGTTGAAAGCACCTTGATGCACCGCTTGAGACCACAATATGATGAGACACTTTCAAACTTTGCTTTCGATTTCGACGTGCGCCCCTAAAGCCTGGCGAGCGACACTTCGCTGAAAAAACATGTCCGCGACTTCCTATCAGATTCAGACCAGCTGGCAGGGGCGTACCTCGCCCACTTTTCGACTCAACCTGAGCCATTTTGTCTGTGATATGCTGGTTGGAGTCAGACTGTCGTCCGTGTCAGTGTGAAAAATGACTCACGTTGAGCTGAAAAGTGGACGAGTGGCCAGTCCCTACCAGGCGGTGGTTGCCTCAGTCGATGCCGCACATCTAGAGTCGCGACTTTCACAAAAGTGGGGCGGTGCAAGCTGAGATGCGTTGAAACCCGTGCTGAAAGGCTTTTGGATGCAGCGTTTGAAACTAAAATATGATGCACTGCTTTCAAGTTATGCTTCAATCGAGGCTTGCGTCCCCCCACGATGGCACATTTTTGACACACTCGATATGCAGAGCGAGGAATCGAACATGGTATGGCGGTGCAGGTTGATGGTATCAAAAACCGTGTTGAAAGCGCCTATGGTTTCGGCGCTTGATACTATAATACGATAAATTGCTTTCGAGTTTTGCTTTGAAATTCCACTTGCGCCACTACAACAGCAGCACCAGCTCATGTCAAAGCAGGCAGGTCGGCGCAGGTCGAACCCAGTTGAGGCGCGTGTTGAAAGGGGCTCGTGTCAGCGCTTGCAACAAAATTTAGACAAACTGCTTTCAAAATTTGCTTTCAATTTCAATTTGCGCCACTACAAGCTGGTCGACAAGTTGACGAGCATGATGGAGGTAGGGTCAGGCGGTGCAGGTTATACTTGTCGCCCCTAAACTAGCCGACTAAGCACTAGCCCCTAAACTAGCTTAAACTAGCTTAGTTTAAGCCCCCCTAATTTACTAACCCACTATAGTCCCCCATACTAAGTCACTAAGCCACTAACCACTAGCCCCTAAGCTAGCTTGAACTAACTTAGTTTAACACCCCCCCTCGCCAGCACTAGCCTAGTTCGACAAGTATAGCTAAGGCGGTGCAGGTTGACCCCGGGCTTGGTGTATGCGCTTGAAGCTAAAATATGATGAACCGCTTTCAAGTTGTGCTTTCAATTTCAACGTGCGCCCCTGCATGGAGGCGTTGCTCAAGCTGAAAGCCGGGCTCGGCAGGGGCCGTGCAAGACAACAAGTTGAAAGTGATCAAGCGTTCGAAAGCCGTGTTGAACGCGTGTCGAAAGCTGTGTTGAAAGCGCCTGGTTTCTTCGCTTGAAAATCTAATATGGTAAAACTGATTTCAAGTTGTAGAGCTACTTTCTATTTAAACTTGCGCCCATACTTCTCGGCGACGAACTGGAGGCGGTCGACGTCAAGGAAGGGCGGTGCAGGTTCACAGTATCAGAAACCGTGTTATAAGCGCCTTTGGCGTTTGAAGGTAAAATATGATAAACTGCCTTCAAGGTTTGCTTTCAAATTCAACTTGCGCCACTTCATCAAGGACATCGACTTGGATTGTGCTCACGTGCCCACCGAGGAAGATGCTGCAGAGTAATCAGCGGGTATGAGCAGTGAAAGTATCAGGGAGGCTCTCGCAAAGGCGAGTCACTCTTGTCCCCCCCCCTCATCCTTCCCCCGCCTCCTTTCCCTTATCCCTATTCCCCCCCCTCCTTCCCCCCTGTCCCCCTTCATGGGCCCCTTTCCCCATCACCCTTCCCCTCCTTCCCCCCCCTCCTTTTCAACCTCTTCCCCCACGGCTCCCTTCTGTGGCCGTTTATTTGCTCACATGACCATACTCGTACCCAGCACGCCACTTGAAACGACCGTGTTCTGTCATCTGAACATAAGCCGTGCTTGTTGTATCAAACCATATTCGGCCTCTCATTTTGGCCACTAACGCACCTAACCACGTGTATTCTCTCACAGATGCCGGTGACGCACTCAGAAGCAGACCGCCTCCAGGTAGGGTGGTGCAAGTTCACCGTATCAAAATCCGTGTGGAAAGCGCCTATGGTTTCAGCGTTTGCAACTAAATATGATAAACTGCTCTCAAGTTTTGCTTTCAAATGCAAATTGCGCCACTACCTCCAGGTGGTGAAGGACGTGGGTTTGGAGGGAGGCAATGCGGATGACGCCATTGGTAGGGAGGTGCAGGTTGACCGGATGAAACACCCGTTGAAAGCGCCTGGTTCTGAGCACTTGAAACTAAAGCGTGATTCAATGCTTTCAAGTTCTTTCTTTTCAATTTCTACTTGCGCCGCTACACATTGGGGACGCCGAGTTGACCGCACTCATCAAGGTCGGGTGGTGCAATTAAACCAGACGAAGCCCCTGATCAACGGGAAAGGGACTGGAGCCACCTTGGTTTCAGCTTTTGTAACTTAGGATGTCATAGCTTCTTTCAACTCCGCTTTCGATTCGAACTTGCGCCGCTACGTCAAGGAGGCGGCGGAGGAGTTTGGCGTGACAGACGGGTACATCGGCAGAATCTGGCGGATTTTGCTCGCCACGTCATCATTCATATTTACATTTTAGACCCCCGTTTCTTGAGTCTGACTTAACTCTCTGACGTGGCGAAGAAGATCCGCCAGGTCTTATATATCGGCGCGCAAGTCAGCGAGGCGCAAACCTGCCTGGCGGGCTGCCGCCGGTAATGCCCGATATCATACACGTTATTTCGTCACTTTTACCATCCACAAAGTCCTTTTGGTCATTCTCACTAAACGAGATGGATGATATGAAAAAGTGCTTCAAAATTCAAACTACTCAACGACTTGTGAAGTGAAACGATTTGTCGACCTTCCGACCACTCCAAAAAATTGTCTGAACACATGTCCGGCTACAGCGATTGGGCGACATATGTATGAGTGCGAACTCAATTCACAACAACTTGGTGAGACTTAGACTAAGTCGTCCCTTTCGACCAATCAGAACTATCCATTTGGACGACTTTGCACTCAGTCTCGCTAAGTTGCTAAGTGGGTTCATGCACTTATTTATACTGGGCCTTAGCCGCCGGCGGGCGGACGGGTCGCTGGAGGACGATCTGGTAAACGGTGGGGCGGTGCAGGTAGACATTATTAAGATACGAGCTAAAAGCGCGCCTGATTTCAGCGCTTGAAACTAAACTGTTATGAACCGTTTTCAAACGTTGCTTTCAATTTCAACGTGCGCCGATACAGAACGGCATGCGAATACCGCGCGAGATGACGATGTGCCAGCACACCGTGGTAAGGCAGTGCAGAGTGCAGGTTGACAGTATCAAAAACAAAACCTGCGTTGAAGCCGCCTACGGTTTCAGCGCTTGAAACAAAAATATGATGACAGCTTTCAAGGTTTGCTTTCAACATTTAAACTGCGCCGCTACACCGTGGCGACCGACGCCGTGTTGCAGGCCAACGGCGCCGCGCAAGACGGTAGGGCGTGGCGAATTCTGCTCGCCACGTCATAGGATGCTAGTTAACTCGAGTAACGAGGGTCTAAAATGTGTATGATGACGTGGCGGGCATTATCCGCCAGGCCCTACACGACGAGGTCATCAAGTGGGACAATATGCCAAACTTTGGTAGGGCTTGTGTTGCAGAAAATGCTCTCAAGACATCTCATTCTGATATACAGGTGTTCGTGCGTTCAGCGGGGCCGTCGCTCAATGGGGCCTGGGTATCCCTAGATTGCTCGTCAAAATGACCGGGTGGTCAGATTGTTCAATACTGGGTTATTTTGACGAGTGACAGACCCAGGACCCGTTGAGCGCGACGGCCCCTTCTGAGTAATGAACGCACGAATACCTCTATAACTCGGGAAACCTGGGTTGAAAATGCGTTGAAGGACATACTGAGCATTTTCTGCCAGGCTCTAAACTCTGGGATGGCGGAGATGATGGCGCTCGGCGGGAAAAACAAAATGTGCGGGTCCATCATGGTAGGGCGGTGCACGTAGTTGACCCAGTTGAAGCCCACATTGAAAGGGTCTGGTGACAGAAGTAAACTATAATATGATGAACTGCTTTCAAGTTTTGCTTTGAATTGCAACTCGCGCCACCACATCATGGGGAGCGTGGGTCATGCGATGAATTCGGAGGTTCCTGATGACGAGCTGATGGACGTGGGTACCAGCGTGAAGGTGAAGGCGCGAAACGTGCGCGATTTCACGGCGATCCTCGGCGCTGAACGGTTACATTACACGGGCGTGCCGATCCGCGTCGAGGGGAAGACCGTAGTAGGGCGGTGCAGCTTGACAGTATCAAAACCCAAGTTGAAAGCGCGCCTGGTGTCTGCAATCAGCGCTTGAAACTTAAATGTGATGAACCGCCTTCAAACGTCGCTTGCAATTTCAAATTGCGCCGCTACACCGTGGCGACGTTTTGTCTTCTCGACCGCAGCCGACACCGCAACGACATCGGTAGGGCGGTGCAGGTTGACAGCATCAAAACCCGGGTGGAAAGCGCCTATGGTATCAGCGCTTGATACTACAATTTGATGGACCCCTTTCAAACTTTGCTTTCAATTCCAACTTGCGGCACTACACCTCGATGGCTCGAAGGTTCAAATTCTGGCGGACAGAGCCGCGGAGATTTTCAAAAGAAGGTAGGGCCTGGAGAACATTGCTTGCCACGTCATCATACATATTTTAGACCCTCGTTTCTTGAATTAGTTGGCATCCTTTGACGTGCTGAGCATTATTCGCCAAGCCCTAAAAGAAGGGCAGCCGCCAAGAAAGGTGCCGCAGCCGCCACCTCGGAGGCCAAGCCGTCGCCGTCGCCAATGAGCAACCAGTGTGTTGTGCAACCAGCGCCGAAGGTTCCATCCGTGGCTCCGACGGCGGCTGCGGCGGCCAACGCGGCGGCTGCTCGCGGTAGGGCGGTGCAGGTTGACAGTATCAAACCCCGAATTGACAGCGCGCCTGGTGTCTGTAATCAGCGCTTGAAACTAAAATATGGTGAACCGCTTTCAAACGTTGCTTTCAAATTCAACCCTGCCGCTACATCATGGAGAAGTGTTGAGCTTGAACGCGGATGCCTTCCAGGTAGGGCGGTGCAGGTTGACAGATTCAAAACCCGAGTTGAAAGCACCTGTGTTTTCAGCGCTTGATACTAAAATATGATAAACGGCTTTCAATTGCTGGTTTCAAATTCATCTTGCGCCACTACATCCAGGCGGTGACGCTGGACCCAAGCCTGGATGTGGCGGTCCTCTTAGTAAGTCCATGGTCGGGCGGTGCAGGTTGAACACACGTGTTGAAAGCGTGCCTGGTTTCAGCGCTTGAAACTAAAATGTGATGAGCCGCTTTCAAACATTGCTTGCAAATTCAACTTGCGCCGCTACACCATGGTGCCACAGCTGCGGTGATGCTAAAGTGGCGTGGAGGGAGGCGGCATTGCGGAATGCAGGGAAGGAAGCAGTATTCGCCACGTTTGATGTCGATAAGGAAGACCCGCCGACGCGGATGCGAAGTCACGCGGAAGCCTGGCGAACCGCATCGGTGCCAGTGCTTGTGCTGTCGCCGAGGTAGGGCGGTGCAGGTTGCCAGTATCAAAACCCGTGCTGAAAGCGCCTATGGTATCAGCGGTTGATGCTAGAATATGATCAATCGCTATCAAACTTTGCTTTCAATTTCAACTTGCGCCGCTACTCCAAGGGGTGAGGGAGCAGAGCCGCGTAAGTTCGGTCCGTGCTCGGCTGCAGAAGTTCCGGCGGCACTGCGCTGGATGGCATCGAATGGTGGGGTCTGGCGGATAATGCTCGAGTACTTCACGTCATGAGACGCCAATTTACTCACGAAACGATGGTCTAAAATGTGGATGATGACATGGCAGGCATTATCCGCCATGCCCTATCGAATGGCATCGCCGTGGACGCGCCGCCGGAGCCTCACCTCCGCCCACTCTCGCAAGAACCATCCTGCGCCCGGGTGTCTTCCCCCTCTGCCCCCGCGCACCCATCACGGCAAGAGACATCTAGCTCTTTGGTATCTTCACCGACGCACCCATCACGGCCGCCCCCCCCTTCCCCAGAGCTCCCATTACGGCCGGTTATGGATACTGAGTTGGTTCCGGGTCGGTTGCGGGTTCACCGGTACAGAGTATGCGCAAACAGTCTGAAACCACCCCCCACCCTGAAACCCTACGGCAGGGTCCCTTAAACCCTAAGGGGGGGTACCAAACTTTGACATCATCATAATGCACATATCGGCAGGTCATTTCTGAAGTATGGGGTTAGGGCTTCTCATTCTGCCTATGGTTTAGGGTTTAGGAGCTTGTTGGTATTGGGGCTTGATGGAGGCTGAAACTCGATGTGTCGGCGAAAATGAGAGAGTGAGTTATACGTCATCTTTGATGCCCAGGTTTCGAATACATGGTAGCTGACCTGTTGTGTGACCCGTAGCCACCTCTAACTCCGCGGCTGTGAACGAGATTTCGGCTACAAAAAGATTTGGCGCACAGCAACTAGGTGGACCGAAAACAAATCCGATAACGCATTTATGGCTCTAGGAGCAGGGCTCGATTCGGGTTTTACGAGCCAGCTGGATCCGCTCCGGCGGTTTTATGAGGAGCCGGAGGTGGCCGGACGCCGGATATTAGGGTTTCTCCGGGCCGCAGGGTTTAGGGTTTAGGTTTTCTCCAGGGCCGTAGGGTTCTAGGGTTTTTCGGCAAATTCGCTACCCATAATTCCATCACACCGGTGACAAACTCATGTTTCTGTACGCTGGACATCGCGAAGTGTCATTCTCCGTTCATACCACCTTGAATATAACGATACCCATTAGAATAGCGATA
>Ga0307489_10002161_pt1 | contig 13155 bp, 20 predicted proteins | sample SB12metaG_FD_202247 | JGI IMG/M metagenome (GOLD analysis project Ga0307489, IMG submission 202247) | Sea-ice brine microbial communities from Beaufort Sea near Barrow, Alaska, United States - SB 1.2 | ecosystem: Environmental > Aquatic > Marine > Coastal | place: USA: Alaska | collected...
CAGCCCGAGCCGCTGCCGCAGCCGCCGCCGCCGCCGCCGCAGCGGGAGCCTCCGCTGCCGCCGCTGCCGCCGCTGCCGCAACGGGAGCCGCCGCTGCCGCAACGGGTACCGCCACCGCTGCCGCCGCAACCACGGGGGGCACCCACGCGCCGAACTGCTCGTTCCCCCCTCCGCCCCCCTCGCTCGCGCTGCGCATCTGCGCGTCCATGATCCCCATCATCAGGGTCTGGCAGACATTACCCGCCACGTCATCGTCACGCATTTTGAACCCTCGTGTCTTTAATTACATGGCATCCTATGACGTGGCGATCAACGTCTGCCTGGCCCACTATTGCCCGCCACGTCATCCAACGCCTTTGAAATCCATGTTCCAGAGTTAAAGGCATCCTATGACGTGTTCACGCGGCTTCGGGTACAGCCCAACCTAGCATGGGCATCATCTGCTGGCCGAAGGGGGTGGCAAGCACGGTGTCGGGCAGGTCCAGGATTTACGGCCGGGCAGATATTGCTCGCCGCGTCACAGGATGCCGTTTGACTTCAAATGCGGTTGATAACGTGGCGGGCAATACATTGTATAGCTCTAGCAGGCCCTGCCAGGATGTGGCGCGGGATGGAGTTGCCGATGAGGAAGTTGGTGAGCTCGTCGCTGAAGTTATTGCAGTTCCAACGCAGCAGGTTGTATGTGTCTCCCGTGAATCGCGGCGACACCTCCACCAGGAAATCCTCGAACATCGCACCACAGGGCCGCACCAAGTACGCCAGTTCTCACGTCAACCGTCAGCCGTGACCCGTGACCTGTCAGGCACACTGGTTCACATTCGTGGTTCACACCTGTAGTTCAGTGCTTTGGTTGACACCACTGGAGTGCCCCCCGGGTCCCCACTTGAATCATTGATACTGAAGATGCTCAAGAGTTATCATGTCAGCAGTGACGCATCACAGCTGCGGTTCAGTCCTTTGACCACTCAAGTGGTCCCCAGCCCCACTCCCCGCTTGATACATTGATACCTCGACGACGTCTTCGAGTTGAGGTGCACACGGACGTGCACTGGTGCCGGCGGGCCCCAGCCCCGCCTCGCGCGGGATGTGCGTCTCCCCCAGGTCCAGCACCTGCACTGGCGCCCCGAAGTGCGTCCCCCCGGGCACCCCGCACTGGATGCCCCCCCCGAAGTAGAACTCCTGCCCGAACGCCACCTGCGAGACAGAAGGGGAAGAGAGTGGCGGTGCTTTAAGATTTCGAAGACGGATCTTAGATTCTCCAAAATGGAAGGGTGCCCTCGTTGCTTATTAGCCAACGCCCTAAGTTGAAAAATGCCGGCCGCGTCACCGCTGTGAGCTTCGTCGTCGCCACTGTCGCGTCCGTACTCGTAAGTACCCGCAGGGTTCAGTTGTATGCCGGTGCCGCGGCCCGCCCACGTCAGCAGCAGCAGCACCACCGCGCCAGGCCGCCAAACACGTGGCGGGCTGGAACGCACCACGCCAGTGTGCCACACGCCGTCGATCTGCGTGCCCAGCAGCTGCGTGGACATGGCGCGCGCCATGCCCTGCGACAGGTCGTACAGGTGTAGGGACACCTTCACGCCGCCGCCGTCACCCATCTTCGCGTGTCAAGGCGGAGTAGAGCGCACGAAGTTGTAGCGATCGCGTGGCCCTCTTTTTGGCGCGAGGGAGGGTGCCGTCTGCCTAAAGCAAATCCTGTGGCGGGTCAAAGGCCATCCATATTTTTCAAAATCGGGAATGCGGCTCTCGCGCGCGCGGTGCACTGCACGGCGCACTCGAAGTGCTCTCATCCCCGGCACAGCACTCGGATTGCCGGACGCCGCAAGCACGTCGACGTGCCGCATCACTTGGTTGCCACCGCGGCGGTGTTTCGCTTCGAAACGCAGCAGCCTCGCAGCCGTGACTTGGGCACTCGGCGGGGAGAGGCACCAGGCCAACCCAACGGAACCTGTGCTTGACGCGCGCGCTCGGGGCGGCGCGGGATTAAGGCGATGGCGGAGCTTCACATAGTGGGTGAGATCGTGGGGGCGACGGGCTTCGAGGATCGCAACCTGTTCTGCAAGGTGCGCCGCCGCCCAAGCCCACCACCCTCGCGGCTCTCGTACCCACCAACAGTTTTCAAATCCGACCCGAACGACGAACCACCTTTGCGCGCTGCCGCTGCCGCGGGGTTCCTCCCGAGCCGGCGGGACAAAGCGTTCCACCCCGCCGTCCTGCTGCGCCTGGTGCGCAAGGTTGCGCACTATGCGTCCACCCAGACCTCCCCCGCAGACAACCGGGCGCTCGCCCCCGGAGCCTTCAATCCATCAGAACCAAAAACGGTGCCAACGTCAACATCACAGTCGTTTGTCCCCAGCACCCCGACTGCCCGACTGACCGCACCCGGTTGCCGCGCTGTTACGGGTTGCAGTGGGGCGTGGAGGCGGGCAGCATGTGGGACCTGGTGGAGGGTGAGGCGGGCGGGCAGACGCAGTGCGACCAGGCGCCGGAGGGGGAGCCCGGGGTGGTGTGGGGCCACCCCGTGGACCTGCACTACGCCGCCAAGTCGCTGGTCGGCTGGCCCAAGATGTGGTTCCAGGTGCGGCCAACCAGATGTCATCCCCCGAGTCCTCCTGTTTCGTCGAGCGTGTGTAGCCGAGTAGCTTTACGACTGCCCAGCTTGATTATGTGATCGCGAGCCCGACCCCTTGACACAGTATTCCACCAGTCATTGGATGCCTTGTAACTCAGGAACTGAGGGTCGGACGTGTGGTAAATGATGTGGCGTGGTGCCTTGTAACTTGGGAACCGAATGTCGGACGTGCGATGAATGAAGTGGAGTGGGGATGACGCGGGACGCACATGTGACGCGGCCCTGGCACCCGGTGTGGTGCATGGACCGGCACGGGGCTCGGGACCTGGCGGGGTACGGGTTCTGCCACGTGCCCACCAGCGCCGGGATGCACGAGGTGGACGTCGTCACCTGGTGCCCGGAAGGCACCTCCATGGAGAAGCTCACCGCCTTCTTTGTGGCACGGCACGTTTGGAAATAACGCTCGCCACGTCATCTGCCGCGTCTCAAACCCTCGTTTCTTGAGTCAGATGGCATCATATGATGTGGCAAACATTACTTAGCTCGTCCACCGCGTGTTGAACCCACGTTTCTCGGGTGAAAGTCCATGGTATGACGTGGCTCGTTTATCGAGCTGCATAGCATCATATGACGTGGCGAGCGTGATTTACTTACCTGTGACTCGTTTCTTGAGTTGGATGGCGTCATATAACGTGGCGAACGTTGGTTGCCTCATCCACCGCGTGTTAAACCCACGTTTCTCGCGATAGATGTCATCATATGATGCGGCGAGCACCGTTCAGCTGCTCTGTGACAAGGAGTATCCCTCACCCGCCAAGCCGATAAATGGCAGAGGCCCCACACATAATTGTTTCTTCGTTCTAATGAAGCACATTGGACAATCCCCTATGCACCATGATGAGTATGGCCGTATTGGGCGGGCGGGCGGCCGCGGCTGAAGTTCGAGGATGTGATCCACACGGCGGGGGACCGCTTCCGGCTGCAGACCCGCGCGGGGGGTGTCGTCAAGCTGCACCTCGGCATCTGCGTCAAGGCGAGGCGCTACACTGTATACACCCTCACCCCGGGTTGACCCCGGGTTCACCGCGCTTGGTTTCAGCGCTTGAAGATAACTTATAATGAACCGAATTCAAACTTTGCGTTCAAGCTCAACGTGCGCCGCTACATCAAGGACTTCGACAAATACAACGTGAGCCACTGAGTCGCGGGAATGAGGGGACTGTCGTGTAGTGCTCCGCCTCCCGCGTCATGCCATGTGTGTGTGCGTGTGCTTGAGTGTGTGTGTGTGTATATAGCTTAAAGTAGAGGGCGTGGTGCGCTGTAGCAGAGGGGAGGCTGACGCGCAAACCAAAGCCTGGAAGGGTCAGCGCGGGCGTGACAGGGTCGGGCGCGCCAGGGCCAGGGCCGGGGGAGCTGGGCCGCGCAATATTCACAGAGGTCCACCACTGTGTAGCGTGTGGCAAATCGCCCAGTCGAAAGATGTTTCCATGTAGCATACCATCTTCGAGATTGTTAATTGAAGAACATATTCTAAGCAAGGGGCTGACGGGCGCGATGCTGCTGACGCGCGCCCTGCATGTCGTTGGAAATCAAATGTTGTTCCAAAAGAATTGTTTAATAAGGGGTGGTTCAAAAGAACCAAGTTGAGCTTCACGAGCTCGGAGGGCAATGGGCGCGGCGCAATGCTCGCCGAGTCGTTCCAACGCCCCAGAACACGTGCCCCAGCTCTACAACACGTGCCACAGCTTTACAACACGTGCGGCAGACCGCTGTCAGCCCGCTTGAGCGCTGCCTGGTAGTCCTCCATACGCTCCATCACCCACCCACCCCCGCCCCCGGCCCCGCTCGGAGTGCCGCTGCCGGTTCCCGCTTCCGGCGGCGGCACGAAGCGCAGCACGTGGCTGTGGTAGCGCAGCAGGGTGGAGCGGTGCCCCACGCTGACCACGCCGCGAACGTGCCGCTTCATCATGGCGTACATGGCGGCCTCGCCGCGCTCGTCCAGCGCCGACGTGGCCTCGTCCAGGAAGGCGCACGCCGGGCGCCGCAGCACCAGGCGCGCGAAGGCCACCCGCTGCTGCTCCCCCGCGCTCAGCACGTCCGCCCACTCCACCTGTGCGCCCAGCCCCGCCGCCCGACCGCCCTCCACTGCAAACCGCCCGGGCAGCTCGCCCAGCCCAACGGCGTCGAGCGCGGAGAGCAAGCGTTCGTCTTCGGCGGAGGGGGCGGGGGCGGCGGCGGGGGAGGCGGCGGTGCCGGCAACGTCAGTGTCCTCGGGCTGTTCCGCCGGGAACAGGAGCTGTGCACGGAGGGTGCCGAGCGGCATGTAGGGCGCCTGGGGGAGGAACAGGCAGTCGTCGTGCGGCGGCGCGGCGATGAGGCCGCGGCCGGCGGTCCACACCCCGGCCACGGCGCGCAGCAGGGAGGACTTGCCGCACCCGCTGGGGCCCACCACCAGCAGTGAGTCGCCCTCCTGCAGGTCCAGGGTGAGGCCGCTCCACAGCTGGCGCCCGGTGCCGGGCGTGCGGACCCCCACCTCCTCCAGCCGCAGCAGCCCAAGGCCCTTGCTGGACCCGCCCCCGCCGCCGCCGCCGCCGCCGCTGACGCCGCCGGTCCCCGCGGCCTCGCCGGCGACGGAGATCTCCGAGCGTGCAATGACCGACCCGCCGCGGCCCCTGCCGCCACCGCCGCCTCCGACGCCTCCCTCGCCGCCCTGGCTCTTCCCCAGCAAGGGTACAAGCTCGCCCCCCTTCACCCCCGCCCCCTCCTTCCCCTCCTTCCCATCCTTCCCATCCTTCCCCCCCGCATCCCCCGCATCTCCCGCATCCCCGCCCGCCGCGTCAGCGCCCATATCATCCAGCAGCGCCAGAAGTTTCTCAAGGCGATCCGTTTCCGCCGCCAGGCCGCTGAGCTGCTCGAAGCGCCCGATGATGAGGTTGAGCGCCGCCTGCACGGTGCGGAACGCGTACCCCGCCTGCGTCACCACCCCGAACTCCACCTCCCCCGCGAAGTACCTCGGGGCGATGATCAGCGACGGCAGGCAGAACGTGGCGAACTCGTACGCGTTGGTGAAGAGCGCCAGGTTGCGGCCCCACGCCACGCGCCGCAGCGCCACTTTGGCCACCTCCTCCAGGCGGGCCCGCGCGGCGCCCGCCTCCCGCGCCGCACCCCGGTACAGCGCGATGCTCTCCGCGTGCTCCCGCGCCCGCACCAGCCCGAACCGCAGATTCGCCTCTCGCCTCAACGCCTGGAAGTGCAGCCCCATCAGCTTCGAGCCGAAGAACCGCGTGGTGACCACGGTGCCGACAATGGAGTAGAGGAAGCAGAAGATGAGGAGCTGGGGCGAGATGGCCCACAGCACAGTGAAGAAGGCCCCCATCGATAGTATCTTCTGAACCACGGCGAGTAAGACTGAGTTGCAGCTTTCCACGAAGTTGCGCACGTCGTCGCAGATGCGCTGGTCGGGATTATCCATCGACCCCTCACCCCAGGGTCTGCAGAATTTCGCTCGCCACGACATCAAACGCACGTCGGTCCCTCATTTCTTGAATTTAGAAACACCTTATGACTTGGCAAGCAATATCCTTCAGTGCCGAATGTTGCTTGCCGCGTCATCAAACGCACATCGGACTTCCTGAGTTTAACACCATCTGATGACGCGGCGAGCCATATCCAATATCCGTCCGCCCCCATCCCTGCCTCAGCCTTGAGGTTGAAGTAGGCGTGGTTAGCGAAGTACTTGTTGAGCAGCAGGCGCGTCAGCCACAGGCGCCACTCCAGCGCCACCAGGTTCTGCACGTAGTGGTAGAACGCGAACAGCGGCGCGGCGAACACGATGATGATCAGGTATTTCCTAATGGAAGTGTAGAACCCCTCCACGTCCTTGCCCGATAGCGCCGTGGACAAGGGGCGGGACACTCCTGCACTTCTCGGCTTGACGTGAGCACTTTATGAGTGAGTGATACTGTGGGTAGTTTGTGGGACTTTAATGGCTCAAGTTGAGTTGTGAAGAGGAGGAGTGACAGGCCCTGCCGTGGACATGTCGCGCTGCACGTAGCTGAAGACGACCATGAGGCCGGTGGTGCACATGGTCATGAGGAGCATGACGGTGAGCAGGAAGCGCGCGCGGTGCCGCGCGTCGCCCCAGTAGTAGAGCTTGGCCAGCTTGAGCGCGCGCAGCAGCGTGGGCACGAACTGCGCCGGCTTGCCGCCCTCCACGCCGTCCCAGCGCCAGGGTCGTTGTGAACAAGCAGTCGAACAGATTGGAGCATGGCTATGAACTATGAACCTTTACAGTGAATGCTCATACTCGTACAGACGCGTGGTGTGGAGGGGGAGGAGGAGTAGGCGAGCGAACGTCGGTGGAGTGCTTGCGCGCAACAATAACCCTGCCTCGTCGAAGGTGCTGCCCTTGCCGCCGCCGCCGACGGCGCCGGCGCCTTTGGCGGAGGTCGCCCCCGCCCGCCCTTTCCCCTTCGCGCCATCGTCGGTCCCCATGCTGCCGTCCAGGGCGCCCCGCTCACGCCGCCGCTGCGTTGCACCCTCGCCCGCTCCCCCTCGTGGATCACCGCGCGGCCCAGGCAGCCGTTCGACTTGAACAACGCGCCCAGGCGATTGCGCGCGTGTCGTGCGCGAAGTGCGGATGGTGGATGAGCCAGAGGGGAGCAGATCGTTGTTGTGTCCGAGGCGACCCGCTGCCGCTGCGCAGGTCGATGGCGCGGGTGTTGGGGGCAGATGATATCGTGTTCTGCTCTGCTACGCTGAGTGCCTGCTGAAGGTCGGAGAAAAGTCTAGGCCTGACGCCGCCGCTGTTGTGTTGGCGCGCTGTTTGTTCGGACGTGTTCCTCTTCAGCGTCAAGTCAATTGGCTTGAGGTGACACGTGGCTTCCCGCTTCGGCACCTCCCGAGGAAAACAAAAACATATCTGGTATGAGGTATGAAAGCATCACCGCGACACTCGTGGCAACCTGGCACCGCGTTCTCCGCACAGCCCGTAGCAAATGGCGACCAAGTTCCTGAAGGACACCTTCGGCACGAGGTCGCTCGTCCCGTGGGCGCTGGCGGGCGGCGGCGCCTACTTCGTGTGGTACCGGCCGGAGCAGCAGAAGAAGGAGGAGGAGGCGGCGCGGGCGACCAACGCGGAGCGGCTCATGAAGGAGGCCAAGTACGTGGACTTCGTGGAGAATCACATTGCGCAGGCAACGAAGAAGAAGGGCGGCGGGTGGTTTGGGGGTTGGTTCGGGGGCGGGGGGGGCTCCACGCCGGAGAAGACGGAGAATTCTGGCAAGAAGTGAGTTTTGGCATTGTTAGGGTGAACGAGCTGAAGCGGGAGGCGAAGTATGTGGACGTCGTGGCGAAGCACGAGACGGGGGGGGGGGGGTGGGGGCGAAGAAGCACGGCGGCGGGTGGTTCGGGAGATGGTTTGGGGGCGGGGCGGGCTTCACGCGGAAGAAGGCTGAGAAACTCAGGAGGAAGTGAGTTTTGGCATTGTGAGGGCTGACGAACTACGAGTAGCGATTTGGCAGAGAGAGGAAGGGAGACGCTGGTGAAGCACGAGGCGGGACCCGGCAGCCGGGGCGATGATGAACGGCGGCGGCGGCGGATGGGTCGGGTGGTGGCCTCTGGGGGAGGGAGGGGCTCGATGTGGCCGGGGCAGAGCCAAGCAAGAAATACGTTTCGGCTTGTTTGGCGTTGTTATTAGGTGGTCGAGATTTAGGCTGAATCGAACGTAGCGAAGTAGACAAGAGGCAGACGCTGAAGTCTTGAGTGTTGCATGTAGACCGAGCGGGGCAGAAGCGCCCTACTGTTGCTACGACATAGACGATTATAGTGGACTGTATGCGGTTGCACGACTGCGGGGTGTATCTTGACAGCATTCTCCCCCGGCTCCGCTCCGCCGCTCGCAACCTGTGGTATCACTCGCGCTTGGCGTGGCGTGCAGTCTTGACAGCGCACCCGCGCCCAGGTGCAAGCACATGGCATCGTGTTCGCACACGTTGACGTCGGTTACCTCGTCGTATGCCTCGCCCCGCCTTCCGGGTCCACCGTCCACTGTCCACCACACCTGCACCGCTCGCCCGACCCCGCGACCACCCGGCCCTGCGCCCCGCCGGCTCTCACCTCCCAGGCCCCGACCTCTCCCCACCTCCTAGCCATCCCCACACCCACCTGCTATTCCACCTTCCCGCCGCTGCCGTGCCTTCGGGCACCGCCTGCACCACCACCCTGAAGACCGCTACGCAGAAACTGCCGCGCGGGCCGCGCCAAACTGCCACGCGGACACAATCCTATCCGGCCGTCCATACCTAAATATCCTGGGTGGCGATTTGAGCGCGGCGGTCCCTCGACCGGCGCCGGCAGCGACGTGACGCCACCCCTCGCAGGCGCACGGCCGGGCACCCGCGTGGAGCGTCATCGTGTGCACACGTCCAACAGAAGTCATCTACCTACCCAATCGCCCAGTTAGATATTTTAGAGAAACCCTGGGGGGTAGGTTCCCATCGGCACGATGTCATTGAACGCGCGCCAGGCTGCGCGCCGCCTCTTGAGCGCCGCGGCGGGCTCGAGCTCGAGCTCGAGCTCCCGCGCCCACGTCCCCGCGCTCGCGCGTGTCCTCGGCGCCAGCGATGGCGCTTCCATCCTCGGTGCTGGGACGCCGATTGGCGGCCCGTGGGCAAACGCATCTGCCGCCGCTTCGTTCTCGGCGTCCGCGTCGTCGGCGGTGGTGCACACCGAGGAGTACGAGGGGCTGGACCCCCTGGCGCGCAACATCGGCATCAGCGCGCACATCGACAGCGGCAAGACCACGCTGACGGAGCGCATCCTGTTCTACACGGGGCGCATCGGCGCCATCCACGAGGTGCGCGGGCGGGACGGCGTGGGCAGGGGCTTACACTCGCTCACGTTAGAGCTCAACTTGAGCAACTCCAGGACACATTCATGAGTTAAGTTGGGTTACACGGTGGACAGAAGAGCTCAAGTTTAGCCGAAATCGGATCGAGTGTAAGCCCCTGGGCGTGGGCGCCAAGATGGACAGCATGGAGCTGGAGCGCGAGAAGGGCAGGGGCTTACACTCGCTCAATTCTCAGCTCAACTTGAGCGCTTTTTATGGGATAGGGGGTGCGCGTAGGGGTTGTGTAGCCCGTATTAAGGGGATGTTCAGGGTGTGTAGGGTGTTGTTGTATGTCAGACACGGCTCAAGCTGAGCTGAAAGGTGAACGAGTGTAAGCCCCTGGAGAAGGGCATCACCATCCAGTCGGCGGCGACGTACTGCAAGTGGAAGGACAGCAACATCAACATCATCGACACGCCCGGCCACGTGGACTTCACCATCGAGGTGGAGCGCGCGCTCCGCGTGCTGGACGGCGCCATCCTCGTGCTCTGCTCCGTGGTGCGGTGCTGCCACTTCAAACCCATGGTGAAACCGCTACGAGTAAGTTGCAGCCCTTTAAACAACAATGTGATCAACTGCTTTCAAGTTGTGGTCTCAGTTGCATGCTACGGCACTACGGCGCGAGCGGCGTGCAGTCGCAGTCCATAACTGTGGACCGGCAGATGAAGCGGTACTCGGTGCCGCGCCTGTGCTTCGTCAACAAGGTAAGGCGGTGCAGGTTGACCCGATGAAACCCAATGTGCAACCGCCTGGAACTAAGCGCTTGAAACTGAAGTGTGCTATAGTGCTTTCAACTTCTGCTTTTAAATTCAACTTGCGCTGCTACAACAAGTGCGACCGCACGGGCGCGGACCCGTGGCGCGTCCTGGCGCAGGTGCGCGACAAGCTGCGCCTGAACGCCGCCGCCGTGCAGGTCCCCATCGGCCTGGAGGAGCACCACGCCGGGGTCGTCGACCTCGTGCGCATGGAGGCCGTCACCTTCCACGGGCCCAACGGCACGGCCGCTACACTCCTCCACTTCTCATCTCACCCTCAGCCGTGCTCGTCACTGATGTCCAATGGAAATACCCAACGTGTCCCTCAAACAGCGCTCACCGCAAGCTGGAAAGTGGAGGAGTGTTTCGCCCCTGCCGGCCGGCGGCGACATCAGGCTGGAGCCCATCCCGGCCGACCTGGCAGAGCTGTGCAAGGAGAAGCGCCGCGAGCTGGTGGTAGCGCCCGCCAGACGTTGCTCGCCACGTCATAGGATGCCGTTGAACTCAAGAAACGAGGGTTCAAATTGCGTTGGATGAGGTGAGGCGGTGAATGTGTGGTGGGCCCTGGGTGGAGGAGACGGTGGCGGAGGTGGATGATGAGTTGGGCGAGGTGTTCCTCATGGGCGAGGAGGCGACGAACGCGCAGCTGACGGCCGCCATCCGCCGCGCCACCATCGCGCGCACATTCGCGCCCCTGTTCATGGCAGGGGGGTGGTCCTGTCACAACCAACACTCCACCGACGTTGCTTTCCGCTGAACCGAGACCGCGCGTATGTATGAGCAATTGAGAATTTACCCGGAAGGTGAGTCTTGAGTCATGCGCGACATCGGTCGGAGTGTTTGTTGGTGATGACCATGGTACCTGGGATCTGCATTCAAGAACCGCGGCGTGCAGCTGCTGTTGGACGGCGTCGTGGACTACCTGCCCGCGCCTAATGAAGCAGGGGTGGTGCTCAGAAGAGCAAACATGCACTCCACCGACGTTCACTCCACGAACGGAGTCCGCACGTGTGCATGAGCGTTCGCCCTGAGGGTACCCCGGGGTAAGTCATGCTCCGATAACGGCCGAGTGCTTGTTGTGAATGACCCGGGTGCGAGGTGGAGAACATAGCGCTGGACCTGTCCAAGGGCGAGGAGGAGTTCAAGCTGTCATCGGACCCGAAGGCCCCCCTGGTGGGCCTGGCCTTCAAGCTGGAGGAGGGCCGCTTCGGTCAGCTGACCTACCTTCGCATATACCAGGGCACCATCGCCAAGGGGAACAACCTCATCAACACCACCAACAGAAAGAAGATCAAGGTGCCGCGCCTGGCAAGGGGTTGTTAAACCCCAAACCCCAAACCCCAAACCCTAAACCCTAAATCCTAAACCCTAAACCCTAAACCCTAAACCCTAAACCCTAAACCCTAAACCCTAAAATTCCTGGGGTTATTGAGGACAAGCACTCCACCGACGTTGAATCGACTCCTCCTCCGCTTTCTCCGCGTGTGTGTGAGCAATCATGCTGCGGGGGAGTCATGCTCTGATCTCGGTCGAGTGCTTGTTGTGTAGGACCCTGGTGCGTGGTGCGCATGCACAGCGAGGAGATGGAGGACGTGACGTCGGCCAAGGTAGGGCAGTGCAGGTTGACCCTATCAAACCCGCGTTGAAAGCGTCTTGATCTAAGCACTGGAAACTATAATGTAATGAACTGCTTTCAAGTTTTCCTTTCAAAATCAAGTTGCGCCGCTACACCAAGGCGGGCGAGATCGTGGCGCTGTTCGGCGTGGACTGCAAGAGCGGCGACACCTTTACGGATGGCAAGGCCTTCCACCAATCCACTTCTCTCCTCATCCTGAGGCCTTTCACCTGTCCACTTCTCTCCTCATCCTGAGGCCTTCCACCAGTCCACTTCTCTCCTCATCCTGAGGGCTTCCACCAGTCCACTTCTCTCCTCATCCTGACCCGTTTCTGTCACTGAAACTCCATCAAACCACCCAACGAATCCCGTGAAAACTGCTCAAGTAAGTGAACGAGAGGGTAAGCCTCTGACGGACGGCAAGCTGAACTGCGCGATGAACACCATGCACATCCCGGTAAGGCGGTGCAGGTTGACACTATGAAACCCACGTTGAAAGCGCCTGGAACTAAGCGCTTGAAACTGGATTATGATGAGCCGCTTTCAAATCATGCTTTCAAATTCAATTTGCGCCGCTACATTCCGGAGCCGGTGATGAGCCTGGCCGTGGCGCCCAAGGTAAGGCGGTACAGGTTAACCCTATCAAACCCACTTTGAAACCGCCTGGAACTCAGCGCTTGAGGCCACAATATGATGTTCCGCTTTCAAATGTTGATTTCAAATTCAACTTGCGCCGGTACACCAAGTCGCGCGCGGAGACCTCCAACTTCAGCAAGGCGCTCAGCCGCTTCCAGCGCGAAGACCCCACCTTCAAGGCACGGGCGGTACTCACAACAAGCAGTCGACCGACGTTGAATTAACAAACCGAGTCCGCGTGTCTGTATGTGCGTTCACACTCCAAGGAAGGTCAACCGTAATCCCTAAACCCTAAACCCTAAACCCTAAACCCTGAACCCTAAAAGCCTAACCCTGATCCCTAAACCCTAAACCCTAAACCTGGTTTCGAGTCGTTGTTGAGCATGACCCTGGAGCACGGTGCGGCTGGACGATGAGAGCGGGCAGACGATCATCAGCGGCATGGGGGAACTGCACCTGGACATATACGTGGAGCGCATGAAGCGCGAGTACAAGACGGAGGTGGACGTCGGCGAGCCGCGCGTCAACTACCGCGAGTGCATCACCGTAGGGGCCGGGGGCCACTCAACCAACGCACGCCGCACGCCGGACGCCGGACGCCGGACGCCGGACGCCTCCACTGCGTCATTCACTCATTCACCACGTTTCAGACTCTTGTTGTTATTCGAACTTGGTCCTTGATGGGCTT
>Ga0307489_10002162_pt1 | contig 13153 bp, 13 predicted proteins | sample SB12metaG_FD_202247 | JGI IMG/M metagenome (GOLD analysis project Ga0307489, IMG submission 202247) | Sea-ice brine microbial communities from Beaufort Sea near Barrow, Alaska, United States - SB 1.2 | ecosystem: Environmental > Aquatic > Marine > Coastal | place: USA: Alaska | collected...
ATGTATATCTCACGTTCCACTTGGCGTTTTGACTCTTCCTCGGCTGAGATGTTTGGAGGGCGTTTATAACGATCTACGCCGTATTTCATGAGTGCATGGCAAGAGTCTAAAATATTTTCTACTTCATTAATCCCATGACGTTCTTCACATTTTGAAATATAGTTCTTCGCGAACACTAAATAATCAATAATTGCGCTAGCATCTGTCCATGTTTTAAATAAATAATTTCCTTTAAAAAAAGAATTGTGTCCATAGGCCGCATGGGCAATTACTAAGGCTTGCATCATCATGGTGTTTTCTTCCATAAGATAGGCGATACAAGGATCAGAGTTAATCACGATTTCATATGCCAGTCCCATTTGGCCTCGTTTATAGTTTTGTTGGCTGTTCAAAAACTGTTTGCCAAATGACCAGTGATTGTAACCCAAAGGCATACCAACAGATGAGTATGCATCTAACATTTGTTCCGAACTTATGATTTCAATTTGATTTTGATACGTATCCAGTTTGTATTCTTTAGCGATTTTTGCAATAGCTTCATCGTACTTCTCGATTAGTTCAAAGGACCATTCAGAGCTGGTAGAAATATAGTTGTTTTCGGATGACTTACCCATGATGACTTTCCTTACGAGAAAATAATTCTCTGAAGACTGGATAAATTTCACTTTCATTACTGATAGTTTGTATCGCAAAGTTATCTGGAAACTCAGGGCTTAAGGATTCATACTCATTCCATAAGCTTTGATGCTCTAATTTTGTTATTTCTATGTAGGCGAAATATTGAATTTTCGGCAAAATATCTTCACGCAATACTTTTAAGCATAACGGTGAGTCACCATTCCAATTATCACCATCTGAGGCTTGGGCGGCATAAATATTCCAATCAATTGCAGGGTAGCGTTGCTTAATAATGTCATTCATAAGCTTCAAAGCGCTTGAAACAATCGTACCTCCAGTTTCTCGGGAATAAAAAAACTCTTCTTCATCCACTTCTTTTGCACTGGTATGATGACGAATGAATATCACATCAATTTTTTTATAATTCCTTTTTAAAAATAAATATAACAGGATATAAAAACGTTTTGCGATGTCTTTATGCATTTTGCTCATCGAGCCTGAAACATCCATCAAACAAAACATTACAGCGCTGGTGCTTGGCAGTGCTATCTTCACGTGTTGATTGAATTTAAGATCAACATCATCAATCCAAGGGATTTTTTTAATACGTGTTTTGAACTTTTCAATTTTAAGTTTTAATGTACGTATTTCTGTTGTGGCATCTTCAGTTGAAGACTCGAGATCCATTAATTTTAGTTCTAGTTTTTTAAGGCTTTCACGTTTTTTTCCTGTGAGCGCCAAGCGTCTTCCATAGGCTTTTTGTAAGGAGCGTACGACATTAATTTTTGCAGGGTTTCCTTGATTAGAATAACCCGCCCGTTGATATTTAAAGGATGTGGTATCTTTTAATTGTTTTTTTACCAAATTAGGTAATTCGAGATCCTCAAACATGCAGTCAAGAAATTCTTCTTGTGATATTTGAAATACAAACTCATCAACGCCTTCACCTGAATTACTTGCTTCGCCCTGTCCTGAGCCTTGTTCGCCTTGCCCTTTTGATGGTTTAGCAATTCGGTCACCAGTAGTGAAATCTTTATTTCCAGGATTAACCGTTTCACGTAAACCTCCCTGACCGGTTCGAAAGGTAGGCTCGTCTAAATCTTTACTGGGAATACTGATATTATCTCCACGCTCAATGTCGGTGATGCTTCGTTTACTCACAGCATCAGACACTGCCTTCTTAATATGTTGGCGGTAACGTCGAAGAAAGCGCTCACGGTTGACAGCGCTTTTATTTTTGCCGTTCAGTCTACGGTCAATAATATGGGTTAAGCCCATTAGTATCTCCTAGGTTATAGACCTTAAGTTATCGAGCTTCTTTTTAAACAGGCTGCGCACATGAATAAACTATTGTTGGCAGACTTAGATAATGCCTATGGTCACATCCACTTTAGGAGCTCTATAATCCCCCTCAATTGGTTGACTATTATTGAGACTTTCGAACCCGCAAATACCATTCTGCAAGTAATCTAACCTGTTTTTCAGTGTATCCGCGATCAATCATGCGCTCTACAAACTGCTCATGCTTATTCTTGTCTTCTTGTGAGTTTTTGGGGTTGAATGAAATGACGGGGAGCAAGTCTTCGGTATTCGAAAACATTTTCTTTTCAATGACTGCACGTAGTTTTTCATAACTTTGCCATGAAGGATTTTTGCCATTATTGTTGGCGCGCGCTCTTAGCATAAAATTAACAATTTCATTTCGAAAATCTTTAGGGTTACTAATACCTGCTGGTTTTTCAGTTTTCTCAAGCTCTTCATTTATTACTGCTCGATTAAATATCTCTCCCGTTTCAGGGTCTCGATAGTCTTGATCTTGTATCCAAAAATCAGCATAAGTCACATATCTGTCAAAAATATTTTGGCCGTATTCAGAATAAGACTCTAAATAGGCTGTTTGAATTTCTTTGCCAATAAACTCAACATAATGGGGAGCTAGAAACTCTTTAATAAAACGTAAGTATTGTTCAGCCGTTTCTTGTGAAAATTGCTCTTGTTCAATTTGTTTTTCGAGAACGTAAAGTAAATGAACTGGATTCGCAGCGATTTCGGAAGTGTCAAAGTTAAACACTCGTGAAAGGATTTTGAAGGCAAAACGGGTTGAAAGACCAGACATTCCCTCATTGACACCGGCATTGTCTTTGTATTCTTGCATCGACTTAGCTTTTGGGTCGGTATCTTTAATATTTTGTCCATCATACACTTTCATTTTTGAGTCAATATTAGAATTTTCTGGTTCATTTAGTCGAGACAGAACTGAGAATTGAGCAAGCATTTTTAGGGTATCTGGCGCACAAGGTGATTGACTCAATGAACTATTTTCAAGTAGTTTTTTATAAATATTCATTTCCTCAGTTACTTTTAAGCAATAAGGTACTTTTACGATTGAAATTCTATCTAAAAAGGCTTCATTGTTTTTGTTGTTACGAAAGGTCTGCCACTCAGATTCATTTGAGTGCGCTAAAATAATTCCCTCAAAAGGAATAGCGCTCATGCCTTCTGTAGAATTGTAATTACCTTCTTGCGTTGCTGTTAACAAAGGATGAAGTACTTTGATTGGCGCTTTAAACATTTCCACAAATTCCAGCATACCTTGGTTAGCAAGGCATAAACCGCCACTAAAACTATAAGCATCTGGGTCATCTTGAGAAAAATCCTCAAGCATTCTAATATTTATTTTACCCACTAAAGCAGATATGTCCTGATTATTTTCATCCCCAGGTTCAGTCTTAGCGATAGCTGTTTGGTCTAAAATAGATGGCCATAATTTAACTACTTTAAATTTACGAATATCACCACCGTATTCATGCAAGCGTTTCACTGCCCAAGGTGACATTATTGAACCTAAGTAGCGTGCTTCGATACCGTAATCTTCTTTAAGTAAAGAAGCGTCTTCTTTTATATCGAAAAGAGATAGAGGCTTATCATGCACTGGAGAGCCTTTGATCGCGTAAAAAGGTACTTTTTGCATGAGCTCTTTTAGTTTTTCAGCCAGTGAGGATTTACCGCCACCAACAGGGCCAAGTAAATAGATAATTTGTTTCTTTTCTTCTAGGCCTTGAGCTGCATGTTTGAAAAATGAGACTATTTGTTCAATGCATTCTTCCATTCCATAAAAGTCACTAAACTTTTCGTAGCGTTTAATGACTTTGTTCGAAAAAATACGGCTAAGACGAGGATCTTTGGAGGTGTCAACAAATTCGGGTTCGCCAATAGCGATTAATAATCTTTCAGCGGCAGATGCGTAGGCGTTAGGATCTTTTTTACATATATCAAGGTATTCCTCGAGTGTGTACTCTTCTTGCTTACTGAGTTCATACCGAGTTTGAAACTGGCTAAAAATATTCATGACGCCCCCTAAAAAGGTGATGTAGTGTTTATTGATGGCTCCTTAAATGATGTTTCTATTCCATTTTGTAACGTATTATTGCTTAAAGACCTTTATATATTTAACTGCTAAAACTTTATTGTGTAGATATAAAAGTTATAATGTAAGTGTAGTTTAATTAGGTACATTAACCTGTTTTTTGCTCTGAAAAATCAATTTTTAATTCCATATTTAATAACATCCCTATTGTAAATAGTGTCACTGGCTCTAACTATTTTATTTAATTACAGTGGATTTCATGTCATTAAATTATAAAAATATAAAAAAGCCAAAAGCTAACTCAAATGAGACTGATAAGGTCGCTTCTTTTTACGTCTCCGATGAATATATGGTTAATAGCGTCATGATGAATTTGAATAAAAAAAAGCTGAAAGAATTACGTGAGCTACTTCTAGATGCTGATGTCATAGCAAAAGAAAATGCGATGCTAGATAATTTAAATCTAGGAGAGTTCCAGTCAAGTTATGAAAATTATCCTTAAATAGCCATAAAGGCGCATTAAAGGGGGATTTTAGGTCCAGAAGTGGCCGAGGTTCAGTGATGGTGATATTAGATGCAACAGGAATAGCACGTTGCTTAACCCAAGTTGAACCTCACCTTTAACGTCATATTCAAAAAACCGAACCTGCGGCATTATCCCGCAATTTTTGACTCCATAGAGCCTCAGCAACTAAATCAAAAAAATAGTCCCTAATCCCAAAAATGCGACAAAACCAACGATATCAGTGACGGTGGTTAAAATAACTGAACCAGAAAGAGCAGGATCAATTTTATACTTGTCGAGTATCACGGGTACAAATACCCCGGCCAATGCTGCTGCAACAATATTAAGAAAAATAGCGATACCAATTACCATTCCTAAAAGTGGATCGTTAAACCATAATAATGCGACAAAACCAATAACGACTGCCCAGATCACACCATTTAATCCTCCTACTTTACATTCTTTAGAGAGTAAAGCGCCAACGTTTGCAGATGTGACCTGCTTTAGGGCCAAACCACGAATAATCAGTGTTAGTGTTTGACTTCCGGCAATGCCTCCCATACTCGCAACTACTGGCATTAAGACCGCTAAGGCAACTACCTGTTGAATTGTGGCTTCGAACATACCGATAAAAGCACTCGCCATAAAAGCGGTTAGTAGGTTGATACCTAGCCAAATAGCTCTTGCTTTAGCACTTTTGCGTACGGGTGAGAATAAATCTTCGTTTTCATCCATACCGGCGCTAGCCATAATTTGGCCTTCATAATATTCTTGCATCAATTCGGCGGCAGCAGTCACATCGATCCGACCAATCAGTTTTTGATTTTCATCTACTACAGGTAGAGCGCCAAATCCCGATAACAACACTTCTTTGGCGACCAGTTGTCCTTCTTCTGTCGCATTAATGATCGGAAAGTCATCTAAAGACACATCCGTTAAAGGTAAATGTTCAGGTAACGAATGTAGCTTAGCGATGGGTACCGCCCGTGAAAAATGGCCGGAACGATTGATCAAAAATATCATATCAGTATGCCGTGGCATTTCGCGGCGGATCAAGCGCAATGCATCTCGGACTTTGGCATTGATTGGTAGTACCAAAAAGTCATGAGAAGTCCAATGGCCTATTTGATCTTCAGGGTATTGGTTTGCTTCGGTATAGTACTGTTTTTGTAGCCTATCTAATGCCGTATAGGCGCGTTCGAATAACTCTTGAGGTAAAGAATCGGCTAGTTCAAGCAAATCCTCAGCGTCAATATCAGTAAACAGTACATCCCATTGCTCTGCTTCCGTGGCATGGATCAATACCGACCTAGGATCGCTGCGCATCTCAATTAATACATCAAGCTTTTTATGATCGGGAATAGTCTGCCAAAGAATAATTCTTTCTTGGATCGGTAAAGATTCAAGTAACAGAGCAAGCTCAACATCATCAGCCTGAGCGAGAACTGTTGCAGTATCACTTGTATCTGAATACAAGTCCGACTGATTAATGACTTCTTCAATTCTGTCTGGCAAAGCTTCTGACATATTCTCGATTTCCGAAAGTTTAAACTTATCTTTACTGTGTGACCTTAGACGAGAGCTTGAGAATAAAAGTCACAATCCTGAATGGCCAACGCCGTTGAAAAGTAAAGGAAATACCACCTTTTAGGTTTGGTTTCAGATACAGTTTCGACGAGTGTCTTGATAATTCCTATAAATATGACAATCGCTATGCTGAGGGCTCAGTAATAGATCTAGTACTCAAATGTTTGTTAGCTATGTCTTTTGAACCCGATAGTGAGTTGCAAGCAGGGCAAGAACTACTGCGAAGCTGGGATTTAGGAGGTGATGCTGAGAGTCGAACGGCGGCAGTGGGTGTGATGACAGGCAGTCCATTTGTTATGGCGGTAATGCGTGACGAGCCAGACTTGGAAGAAATTTTTCAAAATGCGCAGACTCTGTTACAAGATTATTTTGGTCGAATTGCCCCCAAATGAGGTGAAGAAAATTGTCTGGTAAGCGGTGACAAGAGTTGGCCCCTTTTAGGTGCGCCTGACGTGTTGCTTGCAGTATATGGTGTACTTGATGAAGAGGCGGGTCATCAACAGGCAACTTCTGGAGATAGCTACATCATGTTTGTTGAATGGACACCAGATGGTATTCTTACATCACACAGCATTCACAATTTTGGCAGCGCCACCCTTGATGCAACATCAAACCACTATAACGTTCAGGCACTCATATTTGCGTCTGAGAAAGAGCGAAACCTACTTTTCGATATGGTCACGCTTATGGCTGAAAAAACGAATGACAAACGCATTGCTGGGGGGCTTTAGCTTAAAACAATTAACCAGAAGCCATTTATAAGACTTTTTATTTTTCAAATCGTGGTGTTGTGGTGTATTACCCAAAACTACCCTCATCCAAAATCAAAGGAAGATAAATGCAGCATAGATTTTTTCTGAAAACCAAAAAACAGCAACATGTGATTCAATTCAAAATTTTAATCTGTGCTATTTTCTTAAATATAGTTTTGGGAAGTGTCCTTTATTTACTAGACGCTAGCTTTCTCATTTTTGTCATTATCTCAATTACACTGAGCATAATTGCATCCTTTATTGATGTGCCTTCTGGCATAAAAAGTGGCAACCTTATTTACTATTCACCACTATTAATTGGTGAGGCTGTGAAAAATAAGATCTTGAAATTGCATGGGGGTACATTGTTTGATTATTATTATGTTTTAAATAGAAGAACTGGCTATTCAGAACGAAAAAGACAGGTTTTTAAGGGATATATCGATGGATTGTTGAACGTGATAGAAAAATACGAAACAACTCCCCAAAATGCTATCAAAATCAAAGCAACCAGTTATATTATTAACGCTAGAACGGCTCAAAAAATGGGTCTTCACAAAGTAAAAACTGATTTTTTAGGATCTATGCTCATCTATTTCAATTATTTTAATCTACTGTGTTCACTATCACTGTTAAATACCAAACTTACCTTTCCAAATATTAATAAAGTGTGTTCATTCGAAGGTGATTTGGATGACTTAATGCGTAAAAAAGATTATTTGTTAGCATTGAAAAGCCGTATATAAAAAGATAAAACTTCGGTCTTTGTTAAATTGAACATTTACCAAGACATTTGGTTAAAACCATATCGTAATTTCAGGTTAATTATTATGCCAGTTGCGATTAATTAATCGTTAGATGTTGACCCTTGTGGCGTTAAATATGTTTGACAAATATATTAAGGAAAAAATATGAGTTTATCTAAAATCACTTTTTTTGAACGCTTTGAGGCAGATATCTTATCCGGTAAGAAGACTATAACAATTCGAGATGAGTCAGAGAAAGATTATGCATCAAATAGTATTGTGCAAGTCTCTACTTTTGAAAATAATCGTTGGTTTTGTGCACTAGAAATAAAAGATGTCGTCGCAATTGATTTTAATCAGCTTTCAGATTTTCATGCAAAACAAGAGAATATGACACTTTCAGAGCTGCAAGCTGTGATCCAAAAAATATACCCAAATGTAGAAAGCTTGTATGTGATTTCATATGAAATGGTTAATTAATGAGTACCACTTACATGCAATAAACTGTTGAGCCAATAATATTAACAAGGCCACATATTGTTAATATGCCCTCTGTGAATAAGGTCATTTGATCATTACATAATTGATTACATTAAAATGAGTGTCTAAGTTGCTTTTTAAACCAACAAAAAAATATTGTTTTGTTGGTTCCTTATTGTTGATAGAACAACTAATACGAAGTTTAACAATTCTTTCAGTTTCCCATTAGCAGAGCATGGGATATCTCATTAAAACTAAACATTGCGGTATATATTAGGAGAATGTCAATGAGTAAAATTTTAGCAGAAGTAACCTCAGCAAATGCTAATTATGTAGCTGAATTTGGAGATAAAGGTAATTTACCAATGCCACCAGGAAGACAGTTTGCAATCCTGACTTGTATGGATGCTCGTTTAGACCCAGCAAAGTATGCCGGCCTTGCAGAAGGTGATGCGCATGTGATCCGCAACGCGGGTGGCAGAGCAAGTGACGATGCTATCCGTTCTTTGGTAATATCTTACAAATTATTGGGTACCAAGGAGTGGTTTGTAATTCATCATACTGATTGTGGAATGGAGACATTCACAACAGAAACTATGGGGGAATTGTTGGCAGGTAGTCTTAAAACATCTAATGTGGATGCTACTGGCTGGCATGATAGTAATGCTGGTGGCGGAACTACTGATGGTAAATATATCAATTGGTTAACTATCAGTGACCAAGAAAAAAGTGTCTATGAAGACGTTCATCGCATTCGAAGTAACTCAATGGTGCCGAGTGACATTCCAATTTATGGTTATATTTATGACTGTAAAACAGGTAATCTTATTGAAGTGCCTGAAGCAACAAAAGCTGGCAAGGCAAGTTGAAAACGGCCACCAAGATTGGTTGTATAAGCTGGCTAGCTTAGAACTTAACCACCACATTGTTAATATTTACTTGAATTACAATGTGCCAGTCATTCAGTGACAATTACAAAGAATGAAACCGAAACAGAGTGACTACACAATTTGTTTATTTACCAATCGAAGAAGAGAATTTATGTTTACAGGAATAGTTCAATCTATAGCTAAGATTGTTGATGTCACAGATAAAAATGGTATTAGAACGTTTGTTATCGATTTTAATGAAGGGTTTTGCACTGACTTAGAAATCGGGGCCAGTGTGGCTGTAGATGGGGTGTGCTTGACTGTTACAGAGCTCGTGTCTGATATTAGGGTTAAGTTTGATGTTATGTTGCAAAGCCTTTTGATCACCACCTTAAGTGAGTATGAAAAAGGGACTTTCGCAAATGTAGAAAGAGCAGCCAAAGATGGCGCAGAAATTGGAGGTCACCCTCTATCCGGTCATGTTGATTTTAAAGTGCCCATTATTAATGTTAATCAAATTGAAGACAATTATTGTATTCGTTTAGGGTTATCCAAAGAATGGAAACGTTATGTTTTCCCTAAAGGTTATATCGCTTTAAATGGTGCAAGTTTGACGATTTCAGAGGTAAACAAAAAAGAGGAATGGTTTGAAGTGTGGCTGATACCAGAGACTCGGAGAATGACAGTTTTCGAGGCTAAGATTGCAGGCGATCACATTAATGTTGAAATTGAACGTAGTACTCAAGTTATTGTGGATACTGTGCGAGATACGCTTCAAGAAAGTCTAGGCCCCTTGCTACCGCTTTTTGAAAAACTGCTTTTAGAGCAGGGTGTTGATATTGATTCGTTGGGTCGTGATGTAACCTAACATATCAACCAAAACAACGAATACAAGACTGTTGCGTCAACATTACCTTATTTGAAATATATACTCACTCACCAAGAAAAGTCAGTAGAAGATGATAGCCTAAACCGAAATGAGCTGTTTTTTTGGTTTAGGCTTTTTAAGGTTGTCTTTTACTGGTCACTCTGGATAATCCTAAGCAACTATTGCCACTTATTAAAAAGTGATAGTTGAATTATAACTGGTCCACTGCGCCGTCTAAAAAGCAGCATATAGAATACCTTAATCAATCCAAGGAACGTTTATCTATGACATTTAGCTCTTTAGGCTTGTGTGATGAGTTGTTGCACACTGTTGTAGAACAGGGTTATACAACGCCATCACCGATACAAATTGAAGCTATTCCGGCGGTACTTAGTCAACGTGATGTTATGGCGGTGGCGCATACAGGAACCGGGAAAACGGCGAGCTTTACGTTGCCTATGCTGCAGCTATTAGCTGCTAAGTTTATCCAGAATGACGTTATCCAGAGTAGTCCTAGCCCACAGCCACAATGCGTGCGAGCCTTAATTATTACACCAACCCGTGAGCTAGCAGCTCAAGTTGCATTGAGCGTTCAACACTATAGCCGACATATGAATATTCGCTCTGCTGCCGTGTTCGGTGGGGTCAGGATTGAGCCGCAGGTATTACAGCTGCAAGCTGGTTTGGACGTGTTGGTTGCAACCCCTGGCCGTTTGGTCGATCTTTATAATCAACAGGCGGTTAATTTTGAGCAGCTTGAAATATTGGTGCTCGATGAGGCTGACCGCATGCTTGATTTGGGGTTTATTGACGATATCCGTCATATTCAAACTCTGCTGCCTAATAAATTACAAACCTTGATGTTTTCAGCGACATTTTCTAAAGAAATTAATTCGCTTGCTAAAGGAATGCTAAATAATCCTATTTCGATTGAAGTGGCTGCCGCGAAAAGCACTGTCGATAGGATTAAGCAGAAATTACATCCTGTAGAAAAAGAGCGCAAGTCTGAGGTGTTGATCCATCTGATTAAAAAGAATAATTGGCGTCAAGTGTTGGTATTTAGTCGAACCAAGCAAGGTGCGGATAATTTGGTAATGCAGCTCGAAAAAGTCGGTGTTAATGCCGCATCAATCCATGCTAACCGAACACAACACGCTCGCACACTTGCTTTAGACGGGTTTAAAAACGGTAATGTTGTGGTGTTGGTTGCTACTGATATTGCCTCTCGGGGTATTGATGTTAATCAACTGCCTTGTGTGGTTAACTTTGATTTGCCTTATGTGCCAGAAGACTATGTGCATCGTATTGGTCGTACCGGTCGCGCTGGTACTTCTGGTTTAGCCATTTCATTATTCAGTGAGGATGAATCTAAACAATTACAGTCTATTGAACGCCTCATTGGACGTAAGTTTGAGCGCGAAATAATTCCAGGTTTTGCGCCCAGCAAGAGAGCCCCAGCAGACACCTCGGATGATGATGAGTATGGTAACTTTGAGGCAGATACTAAGCCACGAGGCCGAGGTCAATCTAAGGGACGAGGGAGCCGAAGAGGTAAGTAACTCATCTGAGTTAGTCATTACCACGTATTATTTTAGAAGACGATTTATTTGCTACTGCGGCAATGAAATTAGACAATGGCGAATTAACATAACAGCGTGCTCTCAAATAATGTCAGATATAACAAAATGCATTTATGGAAAATAACTATACACCCGGTAAACACCTGCTTGTAGACTTATACCAAGCAACCCATTTAAGTGACAAGACTGCCATTGAAAAAGCGTTGCTTGCAGCGGCCGACGCTTGTGACGCGACGGTATTGCAAAAGAACTTTCACAGTTTTGGAGGGGGACAGGGAATAACCGGTATGTTGTTACTTGCCGAGTCTCACATCAGTATTCATACTTGGCCTGAAAGTCATTTTGCTGCCATAGATATATTTATGTGTGGCAACTGCGACCCGACTCTGGCCATAGCGCCCATTAAGAAACATTTATGTCCGAAAAGTATCGATGTGCGTGAGTTTGATAGAGGCACTTCATTAAACAAACCATCATCAACAGAAAATTTTATTTGATATGTCGAATGATCAAACAGACTTGCCTGAAAACCAATTGCAGCAGAAACAATCCGCTACTCTGATTTATGCCGCATTTATCGCTGGTTTATGCTCGATTATTTATGAACTGCTGATTGCCACCACTGTGTCCTATTTTATGGGCGACAGTGTGAAGTTTTTCTCACTTACCATTGGGCTTTATATGGCCGCAATGGGTCTTGGTTCCTATATATCCAAATTCATTACAGACAAACTATTACAACGCTTTGTCATTGCCGAAATCTTACTTGGGCTTATCGGCGGTATCAGTATTCCATTATTATATTTTACTTATACTACGACCTCATTATTCTACCCAACCTATGTACTACTGACGTTATGTATAGGTTTTTTAATTGGCTTGGAAATCCCTTTTTTAACTAGGTTAATGGAAAATTATCAGGTACTTAAATCCAATATTGCGAATATATTATCCTTTGATTATCTGGGGGCGTTGATTGCTACTATTGCATTCCCGTTCTTTCTTTTACCCGTTTTGGGTATCTACCAATCATCATTGCTATTCGGGCTTATCAATATGTCCATTGCGGCAGTGGTATTGTACTCATACAGAAAGTCTCTTGGAAAAACTGGCAAAAGACTTCAATTATTGACCGCCGCTATGAGTTTATTTATTTTGGTGATGTTAGTGTTTTCTAGCCAGGCACTGAAGCATTGGGACCAAATGCTCTATAATGGGCGAATTGTGCATAGCGAGCAAACACCGTATCAAAAAATCACTCTGACTAAGAGCAAAGACGATCTTCGACTATACCTAAATGGTGTTTTACAGTTTTCATCTGTAGATGAGTACCGATATCATGAGTCATTAGTGATAGTACCTATGACCTTCGCGGATAAGCCAATTAAACGGGTATTAGTGTTAGGTGCTGGGGATGGGTTAGCTGTCAGAGAATTACTCAAGTATCCAGAAATTGAACAGATTGTTTTAGTCGACTTAGACGCTCGAATGACACAATTAGCTAAGAATAATCCACATCTAGTTGACATAAACTTAGCCAGTTTAGATAACAAAAAAGTTCAGGTTGTGATTGATGATGCTTTTGTCTTTCTTGAAAAAAACAAACAAGCATTTGATCTTATCATTAACGATTTACCCGATCCCAATACCATCTCACTTTCACGTTTATACAGTAAACAATATTACCGATTAGCAAAATCAAACCTAACGTCTGACGGCATAATGGTGACACAAGCTACCAGTCCATTCTTTGTTAAACCTGCCTTTTGGAGTATTGTAAA
>Ga0307489_10002163_pt1 | contig 13147 bp, 14 predicted proteins | sample SB12metaG_FD_202247 | JGI IMG/M metagenome (GOLD analysis project Ga0307489, IMG submission 202247) | Sea-ice brine microbial communities from Beaufort Sea near Barrow, Alaska, United States - SB 1.2 | ecosystem: Environmental > Aquatic > Marine > Coastal | place: USA: Alaska | collected...
CAAGATGTCGAAACAGGTGAAAATTTGTTGGCTCTGTAATCGATTATTGCGACCCCCTTTTAATATCTGGAATGCCTGCACAAAGAACTCGATCTCTCGTATGCCACCATTGCCGACTTTAATATTGTCCTGCATATTTTTCGATCTGGCCTGGCGGTCTATTTGATCTTTGAGGCCTGCTAATCCTTCGAAAACACGATAATCATGATATTTACGAAAGACGAAAGGTTTTAGAATTGACTGAATGAACAGCTTGTCACTATTACTACCGGTGATTATTCTGGCCTTTACCATGGCATATTGCTCCCACTCTCGACCGTGTAGTTGGTAGTAGTGTTCCAACGCCAAATGATGGAGTGCGACAGGTCCAGAGCTGCCCCAGGGCCTTAGCCTGAGATCGACACGGTAGACAAAACCATCTTCAGTCGTGTCGTTCAGAAGTTTAGTAAACAGTCTGACGACGCGGGTAAAAAATTCTTGGTAGGCAAGGTGACCGTAACCTGCCAGATCACCTTCATTGGTGTAACTGCAAATCAAATCGATATCGGAGGAAAAGTTTAGTTCTCGCCCTCCTAGTTTTCCCATTGCAATAATGTTGAGTGTTATCGGATTACCATCAGTATCAACTGGTTGGCCGTGTTTTGTAACCAGCTGTTTTTCAGCTGCTGCCAGGGCACAGCGAATCATTTGGTCCGCTAAATTACTAAGATGGCGTAAGACGGTCTTTAGTGGAATGTTGTGGATGACATCGAGATAAATGATTTCGACCAATTTGGCATGACGATGAAGGCGAAGGATTTTTTGAATTTTAGTGATTTCTTGCGCTTGTTCACAGGCTTTATAGAGTTCAATCTGATTAAGATCGAACTGTTTTAGCTGATGAAGATTGCCTAATAGGGCAGGGGTACGACAGATTTGATTCAGTGCGTAAGTGCTTGAAATAGCCAGACGTTGAATGTTGTTGTTGAAATGGACTTCGAATGAATTGTTCTGAGCCTGAAGCAATGTTTGTAGTTGCATCCAGGCATATTGGTCATCTTTGAGTAAGTGTGAAAGCTTTACAGGCATTAATTTACCTTCCAATTGTTAATGAGAAATATTATCATTTACATTCGTATTCTAATCTACTAGAATAACTTTGTTGTTGGAATTCGGCTCATGGCATTCCTTTTATCAATCCTAATTTATTATTCATTAAAACTTAACTAACCTAAATCGAGAGTTTTTAAATATGTACAAGATCAAACTTCCATTGATGGCCAGTGTATTGGCTGTCGTTTTATCCACCAGCGCGCTAGCTGCCGAGGTGAATATTTATTCTGCTCGCAAAGAGGCTTTGATCAAACCATTGCTTGATAAGTTTAGCGCCGAAACGGGTATCAAAACCAATTTAATTACAGCCAAGGCAGACAAGTTGCTAACGCGCATGATTAACGAAGGCCGTAATACCCCTGTGGATCTCTTTATTACCGTCGATGCTGGTCGCTTGCATCGTGCTAAGGAAGCCGACTTGTTACAATCCATCAACAATAGCACTATCGAAAAAACGGTGCCTGCCCATCTGCGGGATAGTGATCAATACTGGGTTGGATTGTCTCAACGTGCGCGCGTTATTTTTTATGCAAAAGATCGAGTGAATCCAGCAGAACTCTCTACTTATGAAGATTTGGCCAATTCAAAATGGCAAAAACGTATTTGTATCCGAGGATCTGGCAATATTTATAATCAGTCACTGGTTGCCTCTATGATTGCTGTGAATGGTCAAGCTGAAACTCAAAAGTGGGCGAATGCTTTAGTCGGCAACTTTGCGCGTGATCCTAAAGGTGGCGATAGAGATCAAATCAAAGCAGCAGCAGCAGGGCAGTGTGATTTGGCTATCGCTAATACTTATTACTATGGCAAAATGTTATCAAGCAAAAAAGATGATGGACAAGTTGCAGCGGCTAACAAAATGGGTGTGTTCTGGCCGAACCAATCTGATCGAGGTGTGCATGTGAATATTAGTGGTGCAGGAATCAGTAAGTATTCTAAAAACAAAGAGAATGCGATTAAGTTGCTTGAATATCTACTGAGCGACGAAGCCCAGAGCTGGTATGCAAGTGTGAATTATGAGTACCCAGTGAGTCAGTCGGCAAAGATTAGTGGCTTGGTTGCGCAGTGGGGCGACTTTAAAGCAGATACACTGAACCTATCGAGGTTGGGTCAGTTTAATTCTGATGCGGTTAAAACAATGGATAAGGCCAGTTGGAAGTAATAATTTTTTAGATGAAGGTATTTATTTTTTGGTGATGGTTAATCAGACCGTTGCAACCTATCTGGGTGCGGACTATTATCCGCACCCTTTTTGCGTTTTAGCAATAATGACTTGGTGATTATGGCTTCGAAATCTGTCCATTTATCTCATACGACTTCCTATCGTCGATCATGGTTTGATCGATGTTGGCAGCCAGGTATTGTCCTCACCGCACTGATATTCTCGATTCCTATCTTCACTATCGCTGGTTATATTTTTTTACCACCGGGCGATATTTGGCAGCACTTGGTTGACACTGTTCTGCTGACTTATTTAATCAACTCAACGTTACTCATGGTTGGCGTTGGATTGGGCACATTATTAATAGGTGTGAGCTGCGCCTGGTTGACCAGTCTGTGTGAATTTCCAGGCAAAAAACTTTTTGTCTGGTCCTTGTTACTGCCGCTCGCAATGCCTGCCTATATTATTGCGTACACTTATACTGGTATGTTTGATTTTGCTGGGCCGGTGCAAACAACGATACGTGACTTAACGGGTTGGGGGTACGGTGATTATTACTTTCCCGAGGTTCGTTCAATTGGTGGCGCTATTATTATGTTTTCGATGGTACTCTATCCCTATGTTTACTTGATGGCTAGGGCTGCCTTTTTGGAACAATCAGTTTGTGTGATTGAGGTGAGCCGGACGCTTGGTTGCAATGCTTGGATGAGCTTCTATCGAGTGGCATTGCCGTTGGCGCGGCCGGCTATTGTTGCAGGCTTATCGTTGGCATTGATGGAAACTCTGGCTGACTACGGTACGGTGTCTTACTTTGGTTTAGGTGTGTTCACAACAGGTATTTTTAAAGCTTGGTTTGGCCTTGGTGATAGTGGTGCAGCTGCCAAACTTGCGGCCATTTTATTGTTATTTGTATTTACTCTGGTGATTATCGAAAGAGCGTCACGTAAACGATCGAAGTACCACCATACAACCAATCGTTATAGCCAGTTACCCCAATATAAGTTGACTGGATTTAAAGCATTGATGGCCTGCCTTGCTTGTTTAATGCCATTACTTTTTGGTTTTTTAGTGCCCGCTTTTCAGTTGAGCCTGTGGATGCTTGATACCTATTCTGAAATGGTCGACGCCTCGTTTGTTGAATTAACTATTAATACCGTAGCGCTTGGTTTAAGTGCTGCGGTGTTGGCCGTTGTACTCGCGTTATTTCTCGCTTATGGTAGGCGTATGATCGCTAGTAAGGTGGTTGTTTCATCAATCCGCATTGTCGCAACAGGTTATGCAATTCCAGGCACCGTAGTGGCTGTCGGCGTGATGATTCCATTTGCTTGGTTCGACAATGCACTTGATAGCTTTATGCGTCAGCAGTTTGATATTTCTAGCGGGTTGCTGCTGAGCGGTAGTTTGTTTGCCGTCATGTTTGCTTATCAAGTCCGATTCCTTGCGATTTCAATACAAGCTGTCGAATCTGGGCTTGGTAAGATACGGCCATCGATGGATGAAGCTGCTCGATCACTCGGGTATAAGCCAACCGATGTTTTATTAAAAATTCACCTGCCTCTGATGAAAGGATCTGTCTTGACTGCGCTATTAATTGTATTTGTTGACGTCATGAAAGAACTGCCCGCAACGCTCATATTACGCCCGTTTAACTTTAATACACTCGCCATACGCGCTTACGAGTTAGCCTCGGATGAACGTTTGGCGGACTCATCCAGTGCCGCACTAATGATAGTCGCTGTTGGATTGTTACCTGTTATTCTACTTAGTAAGAGTATTTCCAGCTCAAGGGTCGGGTCATGACGTCGCAACTCAAAATTAAAAATTTAGATGTTTTCTATGGTGATTACCAAGCACTGCATCAACTGTCGTTTACCCTTGAACCGGGTAAAATTGGCTGTATGCTGGGTCCAAGTGGGTGTGGAAAAACCACAGTTTTACGTGCCATCGCTGGGTTCGAAGCGGTAACGAGTGGCAGTATTTTAATTGATCGACGAGAAGTCAGTGCTGCGCGCTTTAGCCTTCCACCAGAGATGCGCAATATCGGCATGGTATTTCAAGACTTTGCGTTATTTCCGAACATGTCGGTGGCTGATAATATTCGCTTTGGATTGAGGCTATGGAAGCCCAAGGAGCAAAAAATCCGCGTCCAGGAATTGCTCGCGATGATTGGCATGCCGGCTTATGGTCAGGCCTTTCCTCACCAATTGTCGGGTGGTCAGCAGCAACGCATTGCTTTGGCTCGTGCGATGGCACCTAAACCCGGCATATTACTAATGGACGAACCCTTCTCAAGCATGGATGTTGAACTCCGCGAACAGTTGTGCCGTGAAGTCCGAGATATTCTCAATCAGGAAAATATTACAGCAATTTTGGTCACCCATGATCAATTCGAAGCCTTCGCTATGGCTGACGAAATATGTGTCATGAATGATGGAAAGATAGAGCAACAGGGCTCAGGGTATAATTTGTACCACCGACCGAAAAACCGCTTTGTTGCTGATTTTATCGGGCAGGGTGTGATTATTCCTGGCACGGTGAAAGAGGATAATAAAGTCCATACGGAGCTAGGTGTAATTGCGGGTAATGAGTTAGAGGACAGTCAACCAGGAGATGCTGTAGATGTACTCATCCGTCCGGACGATGTGATTCATGACGACAACTCTGCAGATACAGCCATTGTTGTTGATAAATCGTTTCGTGGATCTGAATTTCTTTATTATCTGCGCATGGATAGCGGTATTGAAGTATTATGCTTGGCGCCGAGTCACCATGATCACCCCATTAACGAGCGAATTGGTATTCAACTCAATGTCGATCATCTTGTTATATTTGATCGAAAACACACGATTGAAAATAAAATCTACTCAGAATAATAACGCAACGTAATACGGCTGAGTACCTCAATAGAGTGATACAAAATGTTAACTAAAATAATTGTCACTCTAGCCGTAATTGTCGGTTGTCTTTGGTTCGCATCATCGAAGCGCAATCAAGAGTTGCAACCGGTACAAAGAAAAATAGGCAAGAAAGAAAGTGAGAGAAAGCTGCTGCTGACTAGAAGTGCTTTTGCTTTTATGTTTTTGATGGTACTAGCGGCAGGTGTAATTGTGTTTTACGAATTACAGGACGATTATGAAACCGTCACCGTGCACGTTATTAATTCAGAAACGAATGCTCGAACAAGTTACCAAGCGCAGCGTCAGGATGTCACGCAAGATAGTTTTACAACGCTCGAAGGACGTCAGGTTTTTGTGGCAGACATCGAACGTGTAGAGATGGAATCAACCAAATAAAGACCACTCGAGCCAAGTTGCTTGAGTGGTTCTGATCATTAAATGTGTGCTTTTAAGGCAGCCAACACGGGTCCGAAATCAGACGTTTCAACACTCAGTAGCGAACCTTCTTTACGGTAATAGTCAACCAACGGTGCGGTTTGTTCCTCATAGACTTTAAGACGGTTGTCGATAGCTTGCTGAGTTTCGTCATCACGCTGAACAATATCTCCCCCACAAGCATCACAGGTACCGTCAACTATTGACGGTTTGAATTTGATGTTGAAGATTTCACCACATTGAGTGCAGGTTCTCCGAGTGGCTAGGCGTTCCATAATAGTGTCTCTTGGAATGATCAGCTCTAAAACGCAATCAACCTTTTCGCCCATTTTTTTGAGCAATACTTTTAAAGCATCTGCTTGCACAATTGTGCGTGGGAAACCATCCAGTAAATAACCTTGTTTGCAATCATCCTCAAGTAAACGTTGTTCCATGATGCCTATGATTACGTCATCAGTGACCAGGTTGCCAGAGGTCATCGCGGCTTCGACTTTTTTCCCAAGCTCGGTTCCTGCTACGACAGCACGGCGTAAGATATCGCCCGTCGAAATTTGAACTGAACCATCATACTTATTTAAGGCTTTTGCTATAGTGCCTTTGCCTGCCCCTGGTGGGCCTAGCAGTATTATGTTCATAAAGGTTCCTTAAATAACGTGGATAAAGAATATAGATAAATTATAGGGAGAGTATTGTCCGGTTTTCTAACTTAATGGCAAATTGAAAATGCTAATACTATGAATTACTCTATTTTGAAGCGTAATTGAGTCTTGTGGTTGCTCTATCAATGGTGTGAACTCTATTTAATTATTAGTCGTTAGTTTACAAATTAAGCGTTAAACGATTTAAGTGTCAGAAAACTGAATCATTTTTTTAGCCATTATGATTGAGGATTAGTGATGATCCCTCATACTTACTGCCTTTATCATGCCCGTTTCGTCAGATCTGAATGGGTCAATACGATGAGAAAAGGGTTAAAGAGGTATTTTTTATATGCAGGCTATCGTTATAGCCTGTTGAATTCAGGCCAAATATATCGCACCTTAGTCCTATTCGGGCGTTACTTAGCCAGAGTCATTCACCACTAATGGTGATGAACAGCTGTCGAAGGTGAGGGTGTGTTCGATGCTCCCAGAGATATATTCCTTGCCAGGTACCAAGAGCCAACTTGCCAGCTGTTATTGGAATAGTGATGTCAGTCTGCGTCAATACCGAACGTATATGGGCAGCCATATCATCTGGTCCTTCCTGGTCATGTAAATAGACGGGATCGCCGTCTAAAACAAGCGTGGTAATAAAATTTTCAAGGTCTCGTCTGACGTCGCTATCGGCATTTTCGGTTACCATTAACGAAGCGCTAGTGTGTTGAACGAAAGTATGGCAAAGGCCGTCCTTAACACCTGATTGACGAATGAACTGGTTGATCTTAGTAGTGAGTTCTTCAGTCGAGCGCCCGCGGGTTTGAATGTTTAAGGGATATTGTTTGATCAAGTAATCTACACTGTTAGTTGAAGTTTCGGAGAAATGATCGACAGTTTGTTTGCCGATTTGTTAGCGTTGATTTCAGGTGTCAATATTGTTGGTGCAAGTTGGCCGTCATCCTTCTCAAGATAATCGAGGGTAAAGTGCAGGCCTCGACTTTCTTTACGTGCTAGAGCGGAGCGAATAATGAGCTCGGCGACGACGACTAGGTTACGTAATTCAAGTAAATCAGCTGACACCTTGTAGTTACCATAGTATTCGTTAATTTCTCGTTTTAACAATTGGGTTCGATTAAGAGCGCGTTCAAGCCGCTTGTTAGTGCGTACAATACCGACGTAATCCCACATAAACCGACGTAATTCATCCCAGTTATGCGCTACGACAATATCTTCATCCGAGTCGGTTACCTGAGATTCATCCCAATGGGGCAGTTGAGGTTGCTTGAAATTAGCCGACAAGTTTTCGCTAATGTGCGCAGCGGTTGAGCGAGCATATACCAAGCATTCAAGCAGTGAGTTACTGGCGAGACGATTTGCGCCATGCAGCCCAGTGTATGAGGCTTCACCGGCAGCATAAAGGTTCTTCACATTAGTTTGGCCATCTTGATCGATCATGATGCCGCCACAAGTGTAGTGTGCTGCCGGCACTATTGGAATGAGGTCTTTGGTGATATCAATATCAAATTCTTTACATCGCTGGTAGATAGTTGGGAAGTGAGACTTAATAAAAGCACGGTTCTTGTGGCTGATATCAAGATAAACACAGTCAATGCCTAAACGTTTCATTTCATGATCGATTGCGCGTGCAACAATATCTCTGGGTGCCAACTCTGCACGATCGTCAAAGCGATGCATAAATCGTTCACCGTTTGGAAGTCTCAAAAGTCCACCTTCGCCACGAATGGCTTCAGTGATCAAAAACGACTTAGCTTCAGGGTGATAAAGGCAGGTAGGGTGAAACTGAATAAACTCCATATTGGCGACTTGACAGCCAGCGCGCCAAGCCATTGCGATGCCGTCACCCGTCGAGCCGTCGGGGTTGCTAGTATATAAGTAAACCTTGCTCGCGCCACCGGTTGCTAGGATGACCTTTTGCGCGGCAAAAACATTCACATGCTGATCATCAAGATTAAGTGCGTATAGTCCATTGCACTTGTTGTCATCACAAATCAGATCGATAGCGACATGGTGGTTAAATATTTTGATGTTGGATTGTTCTAACACATGAGCTTGAAGTGTTTGTTGAAGCGCTTTGCCTGTTGTATCTGATGCATGAACAACGCGGCGTTTACTATGACCACCCTCTTGTGTCAGGTGATACCCGCTTGAGCTGGCTTCTTGATTTTCTCGAGTGAATGGTAACCCTAAATCACTCAACCATTGTATACATTGTTCGCCAGCAGCAGTTGTAAACTCGACAGCAGCTTCATTACACAGTCCGGCACCTGCGACTAAAGTGTCTGAAGTATGTTCTGCTACGCTATCATCAGCGTCAAGCACTGCGGATATGCCACCCTGAGCCCAATAACTGGCGTAGTGTTCCAAACTATTCTTAGCTAAAACGGCAACTGATGTCGTCTTTGGTAAATGTAACGCGGCGGAAAGTCCGGCAGCGCCTGACCCAACGATGACAACATCGAACTTGAACTGCTTACTCATTACATTACCTATGGTTCTGGTTGGATTGAGATGGCATATGGCTAAATCGTAAACTTCTCACATACAACGGTTTAAGTTTCTCTTGTGATGGATATACATAAGACCATAAAATTAAAAAGCAAGATCAACCTGAAATGAGCCATTATATAAAGACGAATAGTCCTTTTTTGAGTTAATACTATGCTCATTTTCAATCTTTTTACTGTTTTCGACCCTATTATAGAGTGTCAGTCTCAAATGCTAGAAATAGACAAAAAGACTCTGTTACGGATTAGTAAAAAACACTACACTATGGGTATTAAAGTTTACAATTCAATCCAGTCAAGAATTGGCTCGTCGAAATTTTCTGCTAATATTAGCCAATAAATGAAAGGATTATCAATGGGTACAAATCTGCTCGATGCAGAACTAGTCAAGCGTACGCAAGAAGGTGATTCGAAAGCCTTTGATATTTTAGTGCAAAAATACCAGCATAAAGTCATTAATTTGGTTGGAAGATTTGTGAATGATCATTCTGAATGCCAAGATATCGCACAAGATACTTTTGTTAAGGCTTATCGCGCAATTGGTAACTTTCGTGGAGACAGCCAGTTTTATACTTGGCTTTATCGTATCGCTGCCAATACAGCCAAAAACTATTTAGCATCAAGATCACGAAAATCGCCGTCTTATACCGTTGAAGTGGAAGATGCTGAGCATTTTGAAGGTGATTCAGGCTTAAAAGAATACACCACACCTGAAAATTTAATGCTAACGGAAGAGATTAAGCAAACTGTTTTTAAAGCTATTGAAGCATTGCCTGAAGACTTGAAATCAGCCATTACCTTGAGGGAAATCGAAGGTTTAAGTTATGAAGAAATTGCGGCTGTAATGGATTGTCCAATTGGTACGGTTAGGTCTAGAATATTTCGCGCACGAGATGCAATTGATAAGGAACTAAGGCCGCTATTAGAGTGACTAAGTAGCCAATTAAAATAGAAACAATTTGTAAAGAGAATTTTATGAATAATGAGAAACAAAAACTGTCTAATTTGCTTGATGAGTATTCATCCGAAGATACCGACCAACAGTCATTAGATGACTTATTAGGCGATGTTAATCAACAATATTGTATAAAGCGTTATCAGATGATTGGCCAAGTGATGCGTCACGAGCTGGCTGATCAAATCGATACTGAATTTAGCGAAAATGTAATGAGAAAAATTCGTGTTATCAAAACAGATGGTAAGACGATGGTTAGCCAGCAGGCTGTTAATCAAAATAAAGTAAAGACAATTTGGCACTGGGGGTTCCTAAAACCTATTGCTGGTATGGCAGTAGCGGCGTCTGTTGCGATTGTTTCGATTACACTTTGGCAGTCGGTGTCGGTCACAACAGGTTCTTCAGTCTCGGGTGAATCAATTGTTAGTGCCGAACAGAAAAAAATCGATTTGCTTGTGAAGCAACCGATTCAAGCGGCTGTTCCAGCATCAGCCATGCTCGGCAATGCTAGTACAAATTCTAATAGTAATAGCGGTATGCATTGGAAAGTAATTAGTGACGCGCCCGCATTAGAGCGAAAGTTAAATGCTTATCTAATTAACCACACAGAATATTCTAAATCCATACAAGGATTTATTCCCCAGGCGCGAGTTGCCGGATATGGTTCTGAAAAGTAGTTTAGATATATCAATATATGTTTGGTCGCACATTGAGTTAAATGGCAATTAATTGAAAATTAAATATACCTCTCTAATCCCTTTCTTGATTTTGTTGGTTGTAACCTCAACGGCAAACGCAATGCCTGCCATGGACTGGGTTCAGAAAATGTCTGAGTCGATGCGAAATTTAAGCTATCAAGGAAACTTTGTATATATGCACGAGAACCAACTCGAAAGCATGTCGATTCTTCATCTCAAAGATGAATATGGTGAAAAAGAGCGATTACTCTCTTTAAACGGTGAGGCCCGTGAAGTTATTCGCGACAATAAAAATCTCACCTGTATTTGGCCATCAAGCCGAACTGTGGTCATCGATTACTCCAAACAGAACCGCTTTTCACCTTTATTCATCCCCGATGATATCGCTAATATTATTTTGTTTTACGATCTATTATTGGCAGGTAAGGACAGGGTCGCTGGACATAATGCTATTGTGATTCATATCTCTCCAAAAGATCAGCTCAGGTATGGTATTAAATTGTGGATAGCTGAAGAGAGCGGGTTATTAGTTAAATCAAGTTTGATTAACGAGCTTGGTGAGCCAGTAGAGCAGGTTATGTTTACCAATCTTGAAATACTGCCAGTTAATCATGAGTTAACACTCGATATTATGCCAGAACTTGATGAAAGCTTTACTATGATTCGTTATCACCAAGGCGAACCCTCCGAAGAGTCTTCGTCTGATATAACTTGGCATTTAAAAGAAATGCCAGGGGGGTTCCGACAAGAATCAATGTTAAAACGAAAAGTATCAGAAACCGGTTTATATGCACATCAAATGGTATTCACTGATGGGTTAGCTTCGCTTTCGGTATTTATTGAAAAGCAATCAATGCAGAAACATTGGGGTAATACCTCCATGGGTGCGGTCAATGCTTTTATACGTATTGTTGATGGTTATTCAATAACAGCCATTGGAGAAGTACCTGCGGTTACCGTTCAAACAGTGGCGGAATCAGTTTTTTATCAAGAGCCTGATAAATAGTATTTATGCTGTTTCGATTTAATTATTTTAGGACATCTCTAAAAAATTATGCTTTCTGCAGTTACTGTTTCACAAGCTTTCGCTTCTGCAGAATCAGGCTGTTACGCATTTTATACACAGATTCTTTACTCGAACGTACCCTTAAATACATGACGGCTCTTGGGAGCTTTTTCTTTGCTACTCCACCTTTGGAGCGCCGAACCGCTGCATCCTTACAGTCAATTACGTGGTGGCTATTTGGGCTTTGTGGCTTTGCTCTGCGTGCCAGCTGTCGACTGTTGTCTCCACCGCGCTCCGGCTTCTTGAATTTATTGCCAAGTATGTTGGGTTCCTGCTTTTGGTCCAGGAGCAAAAAAATAGACACTAAAACAACATTCTTGTTAGAACCTCTACTAGGATGAGATTTATAAATGATTAAAGAACAAGCCACAGTCATTGGTCTCTTTGGTAATATTGCCGAAGTGCAAACGAAACGCCAAATTGCTTGTAGCCAATGTGAGGCTGGCCGTGGCTGCGGAATTGGGGCAATAGGTCGCTTGCTTGGAAAGCGCAGTAAACCGGTTAAGATTAAAGTCGACCAAGATTTAAAGCTAGGTGACCAAATAGAAATAGGTCTATCAGACAAGGCTTTCTTAAGGGCAGGTTTACTGATTTATGGCACGCCACTACTAGGTTTGTTCCTAGGTTTGATGTTGGCTGAGCTCATTAGTCCAAGCTCTGATTTGATCACTTTTACGTTTGCCTGTATCGGATTGGTTTTGGGGCTAACCACCTCTGCTAGTGTTGCTAAAACCAATTTTGCTAATCAACTTAATCCTAAAATTTTAGCCGTTATTAGTGAACTTGATGACTAAATCTTAGTCCAGTAACCAAATGATTCAAATGTTTAATAATGACTGTTTAACTAAACACGATTATGGGAATTCTTACCATGAAACTAAATAATATGTACCTCCTTCGTATAGCTTTCGCTTTGTCTTTAGCACTGTCATTTTCCGTTCAGGCTGCGTTACCAGAATTTACCAAAATTGTCGAAAATTCGAAAAACTCGGTGGTCAACATTAGCACCACCACGAAGGCACCAGAGGTAAGCCCAAGCCAGGCCGTACCTATGCCGAATTTTCCGGAAGGCTCGCCGCTGGGTGAATTATTTGAAAAGTTTTTCAATCCTGGTGAAGGCGGCGCACAGAGGCGTGACGCACAGTCTTTAGGCTCTGGTTTTATCATTTCTGATGATGGTTTCATTCTGACTAATCATCATGTTGTTGCCGGTGCTGATGAAGTTATTGTTCGACTCGCTAACCGAGATGAATATGTTGCGAGAATTGTTGGTTCTGATGAAGCATCAGATATAGCAGTATTAAAAGTAGAAGCGACCAACCTCGAAGTTTTAAAGTTAGGTAGTTCAGATGATTTAAAAGTAGGTGAATGGGTACTTGCGATTGGCTCACCTTTTGGATTCGACCATAGTGTAACCGCCGGTATTGTTAGCGCTAAAGGACGCAGCTTACCTAGCGATAACTATGTACCGTTTATCCAGACTGACGTTGCCATTAATCCCGGTAACTCTGGTGGTCCATTGTTTAATTTGGATGGAGAAGTTATTGGCATCAACTCTCAAATCTACAGTCGCACAGGCGGTTTTATGGGCTTATCTTTCGCGATTCCAATTGAGCTAGCACTTAACGTAGCCAACCAAATCAAAGACACCGGACAGGTTTCACGCGGTTGGTTGGGTG
>Ga0307489_10002164_pt1 | contig 13146 bp, 18 predicted proteins | sample SB12metaG_FD_202247 | JGI IMG/M metagenome (GOLD analysis project Ga0307489, IMG submission 202247) | Sea-ice brine microbial communities from Beaufort Sea near Barrow, Alaska, United States - SB 1.2 | ecosystem: Environmental > Aquatic > Marine > Coastal | place: USA: Alaska | collected...
CTAATCCCTAATCCCTAATCCCTAATCCCTAATCCCTAATCCCTAATCCCTAATCCCTAATCCCTAATCCCTAATCCCTAATCCCTAATCCCTAATCCCTAATCCCTAATCCCTAATCCCTAATCCCCTAATCCTGTGCCACGAACCCTAAACTCTAAACCTGTGTAGCCCCATAGCCCCAATACATCGCTCGCAAATCGGTCTCTTCGCTAACCAGACTGTCTGCTCAAACGCAAACCGGTCTCTTCGCTCATCCAGACTCGTTGCTTAAACACAGAGGAGCCCCTCGGTCATCCAGAATGTTTGCTCATCGTGTCCCAGTGCACCTTCCCGCCACTGCCACTGAGACCCGGGGTATCCATCACTTCTCTCTTTAAAGTACCACATCGTCTGACATCGTGTTGGGTGACGCGACTATACTGAGTTACTAACGATGTTGGGAAGTGAATGTGGGTGGCCTTGATCGGCGGTGATCGACTCGTTCCCGTTCCCGGTGGCGTTCAACTGGGTGGGCGACGGCGGCGAGGCAGGGGCTTACACTCGTCCACTTTTCAGCTGAACCTAAGCCGTTTTGGTCACACCTCCCCGTGTCCCCCTGTCTAACAGACTGGGGGAAAATCATGCACCCAACGCACCCCACAAAATGTGCTTACGTTGAGCTGGACAGTGGGCGAGTGTAAGCCCCGGCGGCGAGGTCAAGGACATGGAGCTGTTCGAGCGCAACAACACCGTAGGGCGGTGCAGGTTGACCCTATGAAACCCAATTTGTAACTGCCTGGAACTAAACGCTTGAAACTGGAATATGATGGACTGCTTTCGAACTTTGGTTTCAAATTCAACTTGCGCCGCTACAACACGGTGCCGTCCTCCAAGATGATGACCTTCTTCCGCAACGAGACCTTCACGCTGCAGGCAAGGGCTTACACTCCTCCACTTTTAAGCTCAACTTGCGCCATTTCTAACACAAATCTAACGCTCAAACGCCCTCTAAATTACGGTATTCACTCCCCATTCAGTCATTCCTTGCCAGGGGACTCTCAAGCCCTGCCTCTCATACACACTAACACCCTGTAATCACCCTCTAAGTAACCCCTAAACGCACCCCCTATCCCACGGAAAGTGCTTAAGTTGAGCTGTGAAGTGAGCCAGTGTAAGCCCCTGGGTGCAGGCCAAGTACAGCACCCCCACCCTGCTGCCCGCCGGCTGCAACACCGGCATCGGCCAATTCGACATCGGCCCCATGCCCGTCTCCAAGGTCAGTCGCCGCCCCGGGCCCCACCCTGTGTTTAGGGTTTTGGGTTTAGGGTTTGTCCTGTTGGACACGTCCTGTTGGACACGTCCTGTTGGACACGTCCTGTTGGACACGTCCTGTTGGACACGTCCTGTTGGACACGTCCCGCTGGACACATTGCTATGACGAAAAACCTCGAGGCTGTTTGTTAGTAGATTAAATCTGTGCGCAAAACAATTCCAATCATTCTTCTATCTCCGAGCAATGTGGCCAGCTGTTGTATTATACAGGGATGCCCTCGAACTGGTCCTGCACGTAACGTCCTATCAACCTTGAAGCTAACGTGCTGTCGACTTGAACCTGAACGACGCAGGAGACGGACGGGAGCAAGACGAAGATCAAGGTGAAGGTGCACCTGAACCTGAACGGGCTGGTGGCAGGGGCTTACACTCGTCCACTTCTCAGCTCAGCCTAAGCCGTTTTGGTCACCCACTCGTGTCTAATAGACTGGGGGAAAATCATGCACCCGACATATCCCACAAAATGTGGTTACGTCGAGCCGAAAAGTCGACGAGTGTAAGCCCCTGGCTGGTGGCCGTGGAGTCTGCGCATGCGGTGGAGGAGATCGAGGAGGAGGTGATCCCCCCGCCGGTGCCCGTGCCGGCGCCGGTGCCCGTGCCGGCGGAGGGTGCGGAGGCAGGGGCTTACACTCGTCCACTTGACAGCTCAACCTGAGCCGTTTCTGACACAAAACACACCCTACATCCGCCCCAATACCCCCAAACATCCCCTACACACCCCGAGAACAACCCCTAAATGCACCCTCTATCCCACAGAAAGCGCTCACATTGAGCCGAATAGTGGACGAGTGTAAGCCCCTGTGCGGAGGGTGAGGCGGCGGCGGCGGCGGAGGGCGACGCGCCCATGGAGGAGGCAGGGGCTTACACTCGTTTACTTTTCAGCTCAACCTCAGCCGTTTCTGACACAAAATACACCTTCAACACCCCCTATAATCTCTGACACCTCCCAAACACCGCCTCGACAAGCCCTAAACGCACCCCCTATCCCACATAAATCGCTTACGTTGAGCTGAAAAGTGGACGAGTGTAAGCCCCTGGGAGGAGGCGGCGGCCGCGCCCGTGGACCCGGTGTTCAAGAAGAAGATCATCAAGGTAAGGCGGTGCAGGTTGACCCTATCAAACCCACGTTGAAAGCGCCTGGAAGTAAGCGCTTGAAACTGACATCTGATGAACTGCTTTCAAGTTTTGCTTTCGATTTCAACTTCACCGCTACATCAAGACGGACGTGCCCGTCAAGAGCATGGTGGGAGGCCTGCCCCAGGTAAGGCGGTGCAGGTTGACCCAATCAAACCCACTTTGAAAGCGCCTGGAACTAATCGCTTGAAACTGAAACATGATGAACCGCTTTAAAACGTTGCTTTCAAATTCAACTTGTGCCGCTACACCCAGGCGGTGCTCGACCAGTTCATCGCCGAGGAATACGAGATGGCGCTCCAGGCAGGCCAACAATCCAACTTCGCTCCGTTGCAAACCTTTCATAAACCTTATTCCAAAAACTTTCCGAAAACGTTCCACGGACTTCCCACAGGCTTTCCAAACGTTGCCAGATTTTCTAAGACTTTCCAAAATACATTGCTATGACGAAAAACCACGAGGCTGTTTGTTAGTAGATTAAATCTGTGCGCAAAACAATTCCAAAACATTCTTCTATCTCCGAGCAATGTGGCCATCTGTTGTACCAAACCGAGATGCCCTAACAGTCATTCGACCTGCACACATTGATCACCGGTACCCTATGCACACACGACTAGCGTTATGTCGTGACTCTACACCCGGGACCGCGTGATGGAGCAGACGAAGGAGCGCAAGAACGCGGTGGAGGCAGGGGCTTACACTCGTCCACTTCTCAGCTAAACTTGAGCCGTGTCTGTCACAAGAAAACACCCTGCACACCCCAAACACCCCCTTAACACGGGCTACACAGCCCCTACCCGCACCCCCTATCCCATACAAAGCGCTCAAGTTGAGCTGAAAAGTGGACGAGTGTAAGCCCCTGGGTGGAGGAGTACGTGTACGGGTTCCGCTCGAAGCTGGGCGACAAGCTTGCGCCTTACGCCGACGACGCCACCAAGGAGGCGTTGGGTAAGCTGCTGGAGGAGACGGAGGACTGGCTGTACGAGGACGGGGAGGACGAGACCAAGGCAGGGGCTTACACTCGTCCACGTTTTAGCTCAACTTGAGCGCTTTGCATGGGATACGGGATGCGCGTAGGGGTTGTATAGCCCGTGTTAAGGGGGCAGTAGGGGGTGTATGGGGTGTCTAGGGTGTTTTCTTGTGTCAGACACGGCTCAAGTTGAGCTGAAGAAGTGGACGAGTGTAAGCCACTACACCAAGGGCGTGTACGTGGCCAAGCTGGCGGAGATGCACGCGCTGGGCGACCCCATCGAGGTTGGGCGGTGCAGGTTGACCCTATCAAACCCAAGTTGAAACCGCCTAGAAGTAAGCGCTTGAAACCAAAGTGTGACGTACTGCTTTCAACTTCTGCTTTCAAATTCAACTAGCGCCGGTACATCGAGGCGCGCGCTGCGGAGGACGCGACGCGCCCGGCGGCCGCCGCCGCGCTGTCCACCGCCGCCGCCAACCTGGTGGCCATGGCGGCGCCCGACGCGGCGCACGACCACATCGACGGCGCGGACCTCGAGAAGGTGCGTGCCGACGCGCAGGCCGCGCTGGACTGGCTCAAGGCAGGGGCTCACACTCGTCCACTTCTCAGCTCAACTTGAGCCCTGTCTGCCACAAACACATACCCTAAGCACCCCCAAATACCCCCGGACACCCCCGGAACAACATCTCAACGCACCCCCTTATTCACAAACAGCGCTCAAGTTGAGCTGAGAAGTGGACGAGTGTAAGCCCCTGGCTGAAGGAGAAGGGCGACATGCAGGCGGCGCTGGCGCAGACGGCGGACGCCGTGCTGCTGTCGGCGGACATCACCAAGAAGATGGACGCCATGCAGCGCTTCGCCAAGCCCATCATGACGCGCGCTAAGCCCGCGCCCGTCAAGGTGGAGGAGCCCGCGGCGGAGCCCGCGCCCGAGGCAGGGGCTTACACTCGTTCACTTCTCAGCTCAACTTAAGCCGTTTTGGTCACACCTCCCTGTGTTCCCCTGTCTAATAGACTGGGGGGAAATCACGCACCCAACGTATCCCCCAAGATGTGCTTACGTTGAGCCCAAAAGTGAACGAGTGTAAGCCCCTCGCCGTAGGCGGCGGCGGAGGAGACGGCGTCGGAGCCGATGGACGCGGAGGGCGGCGACCCCGCCGCCGCGCCCGCCGCCGACGACCTCGACTAAACTGTCACAGTATACACGCGGATACTCGGATGCTCGCATGCTCGGATACTCGGATGCTCGGATACTCGGATGCTCGGATATGGATAATACGCACGGCCACCGCACGCGGTGCATGGTGGAGTGCTATATACAGAACGCACCGCGACGTCAATTTTCACGTCAATCTACTCTGGTCGAGCAAACACCACGCTGCGTACAAAAGCCATTCTTGAAAATTAGCCAAAAACTGTTTTTATTCAAAAGCGGAATTATCATCCTCTCAAAAAGTTGTGCAGCGCTGCGTTCGACCGTGCTTAGACGTGAGCAGGAGCTCCGACAACTCTCGGCTGCCGTAAACTGCGTCGATCTTCGTTGATCTCCGATGCCCCAAACGAGATGAGTGACGTGGCGATTATAACCGTCGTGCCCTCAGGTGGCGGTGGTAGCGGTCTTTCACGTTTAGAGCGTGGGATGCTTTCTCTGTGCGAGTAATTCGGTCGGCAACCCTTGTTGCCGACCTCGAGCAAAGCCTTCTCGATCTCCTGGGTCCTTACTGACCTAAAATTCTTGGAGGGAGCGACGTCGCCCCCCGCACTCCAACGCGCGCTCGCCTGCCCAGAGCGCAACACGCTCGAGGTGTGAGCGCCATGGGTGGGATCTGCTCCTCCGCCGCCGACGCCGCGCCCCTCTCGCCGCCACCCGCGGCGGAGGGCCACGGGGGCGGCGCCGCTGCCAATGACTACGACAACAACGACGACACCTTTTTGCCGCTGCTCGACCCGCCCGAGAGGTTTCGCGACCTCTTTGCGCAGAAGGTGCTGCAGCACTTGAGCCCATCGATCGCACCCTCCTCGCGCAGGCAGGGGGGTCATGCCGAGCGGCGGTCGCGGCCTCCGACCTGCCTCGCGCGGGGACGAGACGGGTGGTGCAGGGGAGGAGTGTGTGGGTGGTGGACTCGCCGGCTCATGGAGTTTTGTTCGTCTGTCGAGCGGCTGGCGTGGGCCAAGGCGAGCGGCTGCCCGTGGGTTGCGCGGACGTGTGCGCTACGCTGCTGCGGGTGGGCGCCTGGAGGTGCTGCGGTGGACGCGGGAGCATGGGTGCCCGTTTGACCACGGGACGTGCGTCTGGCGCCGCTGGGGGTGGGCACCTGGCGGTGTTGCAGGGGGCGCGGGAGCACCACTGCCCTGAGACCACTGCCCTGGGACTTGGGGACGTACTCTTATTGCAGCTGATGGCGGGCACCTGGTGGTGCTGCAGTGGGCATGGGGGCGCGACTGCCCTTGGGATGAATAGACGTGTGCGTACGCCGCTTGCGACGGGCATCTTGAGGTGCTGCGGTGGGCAGTGAAGAACGGCTGCCTGTGGAACAAGAGGGAGCGTGAAAGGGTTTCCCAGCGTCACCCCGAGACGTTGGCATGGGTGCGGGCGCCGGCGCGGGCGCAACCGTGGGAGGAAGCCCGCACACCAAACACAGGCACACAGGCACACAGTATACCGACGCGACGAAGTCAGATGACGCGCCAGCGAGCAGGCACCAGGAGGTGGCACGGTGGGCGCGGGAGCACGGGTGCCGGCGCCCAAATTACTCACCACGTCACCAGCCTAACAGCGCCCTGGCCGAGCAATGCAAACGAAATGCGCGGAACCAACTGTTTTATATAAATGTTTTCTCACGATAATTCCTGTATCGACCGCTATGACGTTTCTGACTATTAAGGCTTCGCGCTGCAGTGCACGTGTTGTGGACATCGGCACACGCGACCTGAAACGCTGGTTGAACTGCTGGTTTAGGGTTTAGGGTTTAGGCGCCCAAAACCCTATCCCATACGAGCAGGCACACATCTGGAGTTGCTTCGCAGACCGCGACCGACCAACGTCGCCGATACCATCCTGTGTACATAGCAAAACGAGCGCGGCGTCGGCCCGAAATGTGAAAATGCGGACGCGACGGGGCATCGTGGCGCCGAGAACCGCCCCAGTAAGGCGCGCTTCCGCGTCGCCAATGGGACGGCGGGTTTCTTCGAGGAAAATTCGTCGTGGGTGTGACGAAACCGCGGAGAAGATGACCGCGCGCGGGGCGCAGGCGGGGCGTGACGTCGCTACGACCGTTACCCTGGAACTTTCCGAAGGCTAGCTACTGTACAGTGAAAACGGTCGTAACCACGTGAGCCACGTGGCGGCGGGGGCGACGTCATATGCTTGCGGCGGGGGCGTTGTCGACAATACACCGACGCCGTGCCGCAACGTGCACACCAGCTACAGTATCCGATACACGCGATATGGGCCCATGGGTCCTCTACGCTAGAGTCAGCGAACTGTAGTAGCTGGAAGAGGCCACGGACAGCTGTAGAGCCGTGTGATGATGAGCGAGCGACATCGACGACGAGAAGCTCGACCACGTGCCCGAGGCGGGGGCGGGGGCAAACCGAGGTGGATGGCGCCCTCCTCGTCACCGCCGCTGCTGCTGCTGCTACTGCTGCTTCTCGCGCGGGCGTGCGACGCCGCGGCGGAAACGCTGTTTCTGACGCACGGGGGGCTGTCGTCCTCGGCCGTGGACCGGGAGACCCCGGCGAGAAACGCATTGGACGGCGACGTCGCGAGTGGCATCTCCACAGTGCACTTCGCCGCGACGGAGAAGCGGTACCCGTGGATGGCGGTGGACCTCGGGGATCCCGCGAAGGTGGAGGTGTTCGGGCGTAAGGCAGACGCGGCGTGCCACTTCCACACGCGGAGGGACGCGGGGGCGGACTGCGCTGCGGTTGTAGTCCAAGAAAATCTCATGCGCGGGGGCGCAATCGAGGCAGGGGGGTCATTGAGAACAACGACTCGAAACCAGAACGGACGTGCCCGCACGACCTACATTCAGGGGTGGATGCTCACACAGACGCGCAACTGCAGTGCGTAGCGTGTTAGCCAGACCGTTCGTTGTATGAGCGTGTACCCTTGGGGCCTCAACCCGACTGTGGTTTTCGCCATCCATTCAACCGATCGACGAGTCGTAGTTTTGAATGAGGAATGACCCTCTTGTAAGGGTGCGGTCATCGGCGTGAGCTCCACCGCGTGCCCCGAGGACCGGACGCCATCTGCTGTGCTGTCTGCTGCGCCAGCTGTGCCAGCTGTGCCTCCGATGCCACGACTTCACGTCCCGCGGGTGCCGCTCACGATGCTGGTGAGCGGGTACAGGGTGGCGGGGGTAACTGGTAAGGCCTGGCGGATATTACTCCCCACGTCATGGGATACATGGGGGCTTGGGCGAAAGCCTGGTGCCTCCTTACACACGCGGCCGCGTTTCCTTCTCACGGGGGCAAGGGCGAGCCTGGTGCCTCCTTAAACTTGCCACTGCGTCTCTGTCACAGGGGCCAGGACGAAAGCCTGGTGCCTCCTTACACACGCGGCCGCGTCTCTCTCACGGGGGATAGGGCCAAAGCCTGGTGCCTCCCTACACACGCGGCCGCGTCTCTCTCACGGGGGCCAAGCGAAAGCCTAGTGCCTCCTTATACTCGCCGAAGCGTCTCTCTCTCTATCACGGGATCCAGGGCCAAAGCCTGGTGCCTCCTTTATATACACGCGGAAGCGTCTCCCTCTCTCCCTCTCTCTCTGCTAGGGGGGCAGGGCGAACGCCTGTTGTCTCCTTATACACGCGGAAGCATCTCTGTATCTCTCTCCTGGCGGTATTACACGCCACGTCACATCCTGGTGGATATTGCTCGCCACGTCATAGGATGCCACTGAGTTTCAAGAAACATGGGTCAAAGTGCGTTGCATGACGTGGCGGGCAATTTCTGCCTGGCCCTAGTAACGGGGGAAGGTTCGGAAGCGGGGCAGCGGTGCATGGGCAACGGATCCACCTTCGGCGAGACCGAGCAGCTGGCGTTCATGAATGGCAGGGCCGCGATGGCGTCCAGTGACAGTACCACGGTTGGGCGGTGCAGATTGTGACCCCGGGTTGATCGCGATTGGTATCATCGATTGAAGCTAGGTTGTGTGAGAGAAACAGACAATTCCGTGTGTATACGGAGGCATCAGGCTTACGCCCTGGCCCCCGTGAAGCTACGATGTGCTGAACTGATTTCAAGCTCAACATTCGGTTTCGACATAACTTGCGCCCCTACGCCACGGCATCTGCTTCCTTCCCTCGCGCCGCCGACGCGGGAGACACCATCTCCGAACAACATCAACACGGCCTGCACGTGAACCCGAAGACGGTGGTGCACGTCGTGACCACCGACAACGTCGACTCCGTGGCCACGAAGGCGGGGCCTCATTCACCCTCATCACTCTTCCTCGTCCCGCAACCTCACTACTCACCCTCACTACTCACCCTCGTCACTCACGCTCGTCACTCACCCTCGTCACACACCCTCGTCCCTCATCCTCGTCACTCAACTCTCGTCACTCTCCCTTTTCTTCCACCCTCGTACTCGTGTGTCCATCGGATCTGCGCAGAGGTGCCCCCACCCCCCACCGGATCTGCGCCGAAGTGCCCACACCCCCCACCGGATATGCGCCGAGGTGCCCTCGCCACACTCACCTACACTCACCCTCGCCACTCACCCTTGCCACTCTCCCTTATCATCCTCAGTATTCAATCACCCTTGTCACCCTCCCTCGCAACTCACTTTCGTTGATGACCCTCGACATTCACCCTCACGCTTCGCTCTTGTCATTCACCCTCGTCGGTCGCTCTCCTCACCCATCCGCACTACGCAGTAAAGGTGTGGGGGGGCAAAAAGGGATCAGGATTTGCTTGGGTTAACAGACGATCGCTCGTCAATACTCTACAGTGTAGATCATCCTGCCGTACCCGGCAGGCTGAGAAATGTGTGGGCGAGGGTCTATTAACTCATCGATCGTGACCAGACTGCGCCACGTGCCATCTCCATTTGCCCCCCCCGACCAGACAAGGGTGTGCCACCATCGAGTAAGGCCCCGGTATCATCCCAACCCATCCGGTTAGTTCACCTAGCACGATATCAATCAGCGTGCGTGGTCGTTCGACCAAATGAATCATCCATTTGGTACCACCAAGCTCACAGAGCGACGCTCCCGCGTGTATAAGAAGGAGGCACAGGGCTCACCAAGTCGAATGCATGCTTCATCATTAGTCACCATCCGTTTGGTACTACGCACATCGGCTGGGGGAATCAAACCTGGATGGCTCGAAGCGCGGTATGGTCACGATTCCTGACGATGCGCCATACGATAAATGTACAGTCATACCCTGCGAATCTCAGTGTTGCCTCGCTGTAAATTATATGGGCGACCGTCTATTAACTCAAGAAAAGTCAAAATTCCCGTTTGACCCCCTCAGCCGATCTGCGTGAGCGACGGGGCCACCCCTACCGTTGAGAGCGACCGTGTGGTAGGGCCGGGTAAACATCGCTCGCCACCTCTCGTGGAAAGTAACGAAAGTTCAACTCCAGAGTAAAAGAACGTGGGTTTGAATGTAGAGCGATGACGTGGTTGGCATTATTCATGCAACCCTGCAATGCGGTGCGACGTTTGCAATCCGTTGAAGAATACCGAGGACACGTCCGCCGTCAGCGAGGCCGTCACGGGCTCGCCCAGAATCAGGGTGACGGAAATAATGCTCGCCTTGTCATATAACGTCATCTAACTCAATACACGAGGTTTTACGATGCGGTGGAGACGGGTCCGAGACAGAGAGAGATTGTTTGAGGACGCACCAGCCTTTCGCCCGGGCCTCCGTGTGTTGGAGACGGGTGAAATGTATATCGTTCACCGCGTCATATGATTGAAGTCAATACACGAGGGTTTACATTACGGCGGATGATGGGCCAGAAAGAACCCTCGCCACGTCGGAGGATGTCAATTCCATATATACAAAGGTTGAGGGTGCGGTGAATGACGGTGAATGCAGGCCAGTCGAATCATGCTCGCCTCACATGGGTTGAATGTCATCGGCCTCAATAAACGAGGGTTTAGAGTGCGGTAGATGGAGTGGCGAGTAGTGGTATCTAGACCTCGCCAGGCCACAGGACCCACGGGCCCGGCGTCACGTCGGCTTGGATATCGCGCACGTACAGCATGCGCCGCATCCCGATGAGCTGGACGTACGCGTAGCGCCCCCACGTGTCGGCCAGGCTGCGATTAAGAGCACGAAGGTCGATGGAGGGGAAGGTGCTGTGTTAGTGCCAATGTCAGTGCTCAGTGTTCGGTGTTCAGTGCTCGGTGCTCGGTGTGCGCAACTCACGTGGGTCTTGCGGCACCCTCTCATCACTCAAACGGGGGTGGAGGGGGGGAATAGGTGGGAGGATCGTCGAGCGGGGTTCAGTGTCTCACCATCCGAGGTCCTCCGCCGGCGCGCAGCAGTTGTCAATGCTGTCGCCCGTCAGGGGTTGCGCCTGGCCGGCGCGGCATCCGAAGCACTCCGCCAGCAAGAACGTGTCATCGGTGTTGTGGCCCGTCACAGGTTGCGCCAGACCGGTGTTACCTCCGACGCACTCCACCTGCGCGAAGGTGTCCATGGTGTTGTAGCTTCCAGCGCCAGGCGCCTGTTTCGAGGGCCCAGTAAATAGCTCTTTGTGATTAGCTGCAAGTGAATCGCACTGGTCCTCTTGCTTTCAAGACCTCACGGAGCTAAAATAATTAACTCCGTGAGGGGGTAAATCCGCCGAACTGGGTCGGCCAAACTGGATCCGCCGTTTCTGCCGAAGTGTCCGTCGTAAACCGTCGTTTCTTGAGTCAAGTGAGGGTGCTCGGCGAAACTAGATCGGCCAAACTGGCTCCTCCGATCTGGCTTCGCCAAAGGGGGTCGGTCATTCTTAAAAGCAAGAGGAACTGGTGGATGGAATAGCACCTTAGGTGCAAGTTGCCATCATCTTAGGTCAAGTTACTAGCACCTGAAACTCGGTGTTGGGTCTGGTATCGAAGATGTGGTATCGAATCCGGTTTGACCAATCGGAACAGTCCATTGCGGAAGTCCCACCGACGGACTCGCTGACAGTCCAACCGAGTCGCGATCCTCGAGTCAATTGACCCTCGATTTCGAGGAGATCAGGGGGACATGTCCCTCCGACACTGTGTTTGAGCTCCTCAAGTTGATAGAAGCACCGAAGGTTCGAGTTGATAGCACAATAGGTTCAAGTTGATAGTACCAAGGGTTTTAGTAGATGGAACCTTAGGGTCAAGTTGATGGCATACAGGGAACAAGGTGTTGGCACCGTAGTTACAAGTTGTGGCAACTTAGGTTCCAAGTTGAAAGCACCTCAGGCACCGATGAATAGCACGTTAGGAACTGGTGTTGCAGCTTCAAGTTGATAGCACCTTGGGTTCAAGTTGATTGTACCATGGGTTCAAGTTGATAGCACCTTGAGCTCAAGTTGATAGCACTCTCGGTCCCAGTTGATACCACCATGGGTTCAAATTGAAAGCACCTTGGATTCAAGTTGTGAACTCCTATAGGTTCAGCACCCCACACTACGTTGGTTCAAGTGGATAGCCTAGCACCTGATTCAACATGACAGTCGAGCAAGTACAGAGGGTGTCTCAAACGTGGCGAATGATACGGAGGGCACAGCGCCGCAATGGATATCTGCAGAGCCCCGCCTTAGACTCCTTCACGCCGGCGGCGATGATCAGGTCGGTGGCGTGCGACAGAGAGAGACGCTTCTGCGTGTATACGGAGGCACCAGGCGTGCGCCCCGGCCCCCGTGAGGAAGAGAGACCCTCCCGGGTGTACAAGGAGGCAACAGGCTTGCGCCCTGCCCCCCGTGTGTCCGCGGCGTGATCCACGGTGTTGAGAAGGTCATCCATGCCTTGATTTGTCCCAAACACCACCGAGTGGTAGGGCCTGGCATACATTGCTCGCCACGTCATAAAATGCCTCTTAAGTCTCAGAACACACGTCCAGGGCTCGAAATGCGTTGGCCCCGCAGATATTGCTCGCCACGTCATCCGATGCCACTAAACACACGTTCAGGGCTCGAGACGCCTTGGCCTAGCAGATATTGCTCACCACGTCATCATATGCCACTTAACTGTCAACACACGAGGGCTCGAAACGCATTTGCCTGGCAGATATAGCTCGCCATGTCATAGGATGCCATTCAACTCACGGAACAAGGGTGCAGAATGCGTGTCGACGAGCGATGACGTGGCGAGAGCAATATCTGCCAGGCCCTACTGAGCCAGCGCTCTTGGTTGGGATCAACAGGTACATAGCGTCTCGCGTCACGTCGCTCACGCCCGTCAAGGCGAACGCGTCCATCACTGTGGAGTTGCCGAGGTCGGGCAACGCGGCGGCCGGCATGCCGGAGGCGAGCACAGCGTAGCTCGCGACGGGATCGGCCTGCCCAACAGCAGAATCATTGAGAACAAGCCCTCGGCCAAGATCAACACAGGAGTTACCTTCAAGGTGAATGCTCATGCAGACGTGCGGAGGAGGAGGGGGAGGGGGAGGAGGAGGGGGAGCAGGAGGGGAAGGATGAGGAGGAGCAGGAGGAGGAGGAGGACGAGGAGGAGGAGGAGGACGAGGAGGAGGAGGAGGAGGAGGAGGAGGACGAGGACGAGGACGAGGACGAGGAGGACGAGGAGAAGGCGGA
>Ga0307489_10002166_pt1 | contig 13142 bp, 24 predicted proteins | sample SB12metaG_FD_202247 | JGI IMG/M metagenome (GOLD analysis project Ga0307489, IMG submission 202247) | Sea-ice brine microbial communities from Beaufort Sea near Barrow, Alaska, United States - SB 1.2 | ecosystem: Environmental > Aquatic > Marine > Coastal | place: USA: Alaska | collected...
TGTTCTCATCCGAACTCTCCTCCTCCTCCTCCTCCTCCTCCTCCTCCTCCTCCTCCTCCTCCTCCTCCTCCTCCTCCTCCTCCTCCTCCTCCTCAAAGTGCTCCCGTACACAGTCACCCTCTCCTCCTTTTCGTAGTGTACCGGTACACAATCACCCAGCCTCCTCCTCATCCGCCTTTACCCCCTCAGTACACAGGACGCGGCGAGCGTCGTTCACACGGCCCTGGCACAGTGTTCCCGTACGTACACACTCACGCTCTCCTCCTTCTCATAGTTTATGACAAAGTGCGTCAAGGTGTTACGAGCAAAACACAGCAAAGCTTGGACCAATCACAGACTTGGGTCGGATGTTCGTTGCACTTTGACGCACTCTGTCATACCGGTACACATTCACCCCACCTCCTCCTCGTACGCATTTTGCCCCCTCAGTACACAGCACGCGGCGAGAGCGTCGTTCACTCGGCCCTTTCACAAGGTGGACCCGATTCGCAATTTGATTTACGTGCGGGGGCAGGTGCCGGGCAAGCGGGCAGGGGCTTACACTCGTTCACTGTCAGCTCAACTTGAGCTGTCCTTGTGCCCCACGCGACGAAACTCGTCCCATGAATGTGTCCCGAATGTGCTCAAGTTCAGGTCTAATGTGAACGAGTGTAAGCCCCTGCAAGTCGGGCAACTTTCTGAAGGTGAAGGATGCACTGCGGAAGACGCCGGTCAAACCGCCGTACCCGACGTGGGCAGGGGCTCACACCCGTCCACTTCTCAGCTCACCCTGAGCCGTGACTTTTCAAACAGACGACCCGGAAATACCCTATACACCCCCTAACACCCCTTAAAACACGGGCTACACAACCCCTACGCGCACCCCCTATCCCATAAAAAACGCTTTAGTTGAGCTGGAAAGTGGACGAGTGTAAGCCCCTGGACGTGGTTGGGTGAGGTGCCCGCGGACTATGCCATGTACCCGGTAGGGCGGTGCAGGTTGACCCTATCAAACCCACATTGGAAGCGCCTGGACCCTATCAAACCCGCAGCTTGAACGTAAATTACGATGAGCCGCTTTCAAACTTTGCTTTCACTTTCAACTTGCGCCGCTATAATCCGGATCCGGGCATTGACCCGTACATCACGGAGGAGGTCAAGTGACCGCCCGACCGCCGCCCACTGGGTATTTAGACTGCGTTAGACTTGCAATAAAGACACACTTTGAATTCAAAACACTAAAACACAAGGGCTCTCGGACTGAAAGTTCGACAAGGCCTGTTCTCTGATTGACTGAAGCCTGGAAGTCCTTGAGAGACGCTTGTAGCATAGGTAGTTCAATTTGGTCAGAGCAAGAGGGGCTGCCGCCCTCGGCGGACACTCAGCGAAGCAGAGCAGAGAACAGGATGACCGCGGTCTTGCGTCTCATTTGTGGACGAGGGAGGCTGCGTGATCGCCACCGTTCGAGCGCTAAGATTGAGGAACTGGGGCCCGTTGGACGCAAGGCCGAGTGAACGTTTCTGCATGGTCATTTAGACCGGGGCAACGGAGGCATTTGCAGTTGTTATAGAGGTCAAGTGATCGCTCGGGATGACAGGCTACGCAGTTCTGGTGGGGGAGGCACATGGAGATCTGGAGTTGCTTGAGTTAATAGACGGTCGCTCATATAAATTACAGTGTAGATCAGCCTGCCGTACACGGCAGGCTGAACAATGTATGGGTGAAGGTCTATTGACTCAACGATCGAAACCAGACCGCGCCACGCGCCATCAGACGTGCGTAGCGGCGAGCTGGCGCGTGCATACAGTTTGATTCAGTCCATTCATCTAATATGGAGGTATATGAATGTCGCCTTACTCGTAGCTCTCCGAAGGTCCTTTGATAATGTTCACACCCTGGTTACCGCACCCGTCGCCTGTGCCTTCCGGGGTTGTCTAACTGGCGCCCCCACGCCCACCGGCACCAGTGCGCATTCACTTAAACTGTCCATCCACTCACTGTAATGAACCCCCCCCCTCCAGCTCCCTCCCTCCCTCCAGCTCGTCCCCCCCACCCACCAGCTCCTCCCCCCCCTCCAACTCCCCCCCCCTCCAGCTCATCTGTTACTTTACGGACACACCACCTCACTGCCCCTCCACTTCACCGCCCCTCCTCCGCCGCCGCCTCCCGGTTCATCTGTTCAGCTAACGTTGACGCGTTGCCTCCAGTTGATCGCTCCTCCTTCGCCTCCCGGTTGAGCTGTGCAGCTAACGTTTCCACGTTGCCTGTTGCGGCACCGCCCTCCGGCTCCGACTCCACCTCTGTCATCCCCCTCGCCAGGCTCTGCACACAGGGCCCGCCCTATCACACATCGCCACGTCACAGCCTGCTGGGCCCGGTGTATCACAGCTCACCACGTCACACGCTGACATGACCCGCCGTATCACACCTCGCCGCGTCACAGCCTGCACCGCACCAGATCTGAGCACAATCAGGTCAATCGAAATGCGATGCCCGCCATGTCACAGGCTGCCGTTCAGCTCGAGAAGCGAGGTTTCCAAAAGCGTGCCGACGGTGTGGTGGTATGTGCGCATGTGTGTGGTTACGTGGTGGGTGTGGTGGTGGTGGGTGTGGTGGGTGTGATGGTGCGTGTGTTTGCGCGGTGGGGTAGCGTGGTGGGTGTGGTAGCCTCCGAGAAATCAAAAGTTGTCCTCAATATAATTCGGATCTAGTAGCTGATTTGTTTGTTGGCCTTCATTGGCTGCCACTCCCCACACATAAAGCGAAAAATATAACAACTGCATATGAATCGAAGACAGAACTGTTTTCTCTCAGCTGCCAGAACAGTGTCACGAACGCCAGACCGGTTTTGAGACCCGCCAGAACGGTTACACGAAAGCCATATGAATCGAAGACAGAACGGTTTCTGAACCGCTAGAACAGTATCACGAATGCCATACCGGTTTTGTTGCAGGCGCCAGAACAGTCTTACGAAACCCAGAACGACATTCAGACAAGCCAGAACGGTTCAACGAACGGGGCAACGTTTTCTGAATACATGGCAGATCAGATGGATGACGAGGTGGGCATCGGATGCTGGTCCTCACAAGGGCCTCACACTCGTCCACTTTTCGGGTTAATGGAAGGACTTTTATGGTGTGCGTTTGGTGGTTTCAGTGACTAAAACGGCTCAGGTTGAGCCTGAGAAGTGGACGAGTTTAAGCCCCTGGTCCTACCCCCTTGAAGTCCTGGTAAACTTTGCCGAGCACCGCGGCCTAGTGGGAGCGCCGGAGTCGAATTTCAAAGCAAACGTTGAAAGCAGATTTTGAGGTTCTAGTGTCAAGCGCTGACGGCAGACACCATTGGCGCTTTCAACACGGGTTTTGATACTGACAAGCTGCATAGAGTGACAAGACATCCCATATCGATATGGACGATGATCATATAGATACTGTCGTCTCCCACATCATCAGCGCATATCCCATATCGATATCCAGGACGACCATATCGATATGGTAGATAACCATATCGATATACCATATCCCATGTCGATAACTCATATCCCATATCGATGTCCCTATCGATATCCCATTGACGTCCGATATCCCATTGACGTCCGATGTCCCATATCGATCTCCCATATCGATCTCCCATATCGATGTCGGATGATATCTTGTCACTCTGGCTGCGGGGCCACACCTTATAGGACAGGAAGCCGGCCAGCAGGGTCTTACACTCGTCCAAGTTTCGGCTCAACGTAAGCGCTTTCTGTGGGATAGGGGGTGCATTCAGGGGTTGTTTAGGGGTATTCAGGGGGTATTGCGGAGTGTTCAGGGTGTATTTTGTGTCAGAAATGGCTCAGGTTGAGCTGAAAAGTGGACGAGTGTAAGCCCCTGCCGGCCAGCACCACCCCATAGTTGAAGTCAAACGGCGCGTCCAGGGTGTAGCGCCGCAACCTCAAACTGAAAGCAAAGTTTGAAAGCGATTCATCATATTGAAGCTTCAAGCGCTTGCCGCCGGACTTCCTTGTCACTACGTGGGGGATCCCGAAGGACTTGGCACGGGACATCCGGATTATGAGGGGAGCTATGCGGCCACCATGCGTGCTGCGGAGCTTCCATAACGTAGGTTCTAGCGGCGCCGACGAGACCATAGGCGGTGTCAATTCGGGTTGTGATACGGACAATCTCCAGCACCCTGCCAAGGAATTGAACCAAGAGCAGGAGGCGGCGACGACGACGGGGACCAGTAGCCGCTTCTGCAGCAGCGCCTGGGTGTGACGGCCCAAATTGGAATAGAAAGCAGCAGTTGAAAGCTGTACGTCATATTGTAGGTTCAAGCGCAGAATCCGTGGGCACTACGAGTATCAGCGTGGATTTTGATACCGTCACGTCAACCTGTGCCGCCTTACCTGGGAGTAGACCCGGCCCACCTTGCCGAAGACGCCGCCCAGGAACCAGGGGCTTACACTCGTCCACTTTTCAGCTCAACCTAAGCCGTTTTGATCACGGCTCCCCATGTCCCCCTGCCTAATAGACTGGGGGAACATCATGCACCCGACGTATCCCGCGATATGTGCTTACGTTGAGCCGGAAAGCGGACGAGTGTAAGCCCCTGCCAGGTACCCGAACACGTCCGTCACCGGCTCATACACCCATCGCCAGGGCCCCGCTGCCAGAATGCTCAAACCATCAGGCGGGTGGCATGATACTCATTGAACGCGGGTTTACAACGTGTCGAATGACATCTTAAGACACCCAGGAGCCCCCAAATATCTGCTCGTCATATCCCTCAAGGTACTGGATATCAGTACATATCCACATGCAATTGCTGGCGGGCCCTGCCAGATTGCGCCCATACAGCTCATCCTCTTGGTCGGTCATGAGCCTGCCTTCGATGCTGTCCACGTACTGCCCGAGCATGACGAGATATGCTATCGACCCCGCCAACCCCACGAGCGCCGATAGTCCGCTCGCCACTCCGAACCCTAGCGTGGCGTAGGCCGTCACGCCTAGCCCAAACAACCCGGTGTTTTTCAGCAACGACCGTTTGATCTCCGCGCAGGGGCTTACTCTCGTCCACTTCTCAGCTCAACTTCAGCTTACTTTGCCCCATCTCGTTCAACATAAGCTCAATTTGACCCCCATCTGACTCAAATTAACCCGTGGATGTGCCCCGCAGGTGCTCAAGTTGAGCTGTAACGGGTGCGATGTGTTCCCGAACGTCCTCACGTTGAATTTAGAAGTGAGCGAGTGTAAGCCCCTGCCTCCGCGTACCCCCCGGTGCCATCGCCATTTGCCGCCGGTTTGATCCAGACCTTCCAGGGCTCGGGGTTGCCCTCGTCGTCGGCCCACGCCGCGGTCACCACTGAGGTGCCGCGCTGTTCTGTGGGGGTCCTAGCGCTAGGTGTCGGCGCGACGGCGGCTACGATCGGGGCTGATGGGGAGGAGGTGGAGGTGGAGGTGGAGGTGGTGGTGGCGTTGGCCCGACGGGAGCTGCTCGTGCAAGACACCACGCCGCCACGCGCCGACGCCGACCCCCAGTCCGTTGCCACGACGCGACACCGCCCACCGCCCTCCGCTGCCCACCCCCCCGAAGCCGCCGCCGCCGTCGCCGCCGCCGCGCCGCGCCCCCTCATGTTAGAGGTCAGCCGCATGCCTCTCGCACCGGCACCGGTCCTCTTATGGTGCGACGCCGGAGCTGGAGCCGCGGCGAGCGCGCCCGCGACGGTCAATGCAGACGACATTGGACAGATGATAGTCGCTGGCCACGAGGCAGTGTCACTCGAGCAGCTGTCAGTGGGCGCACCGGCTGGGGAGGACGCGCGACTCAACCTTATCTCAAGAATCGCCGCCACTCCAACGCCACTCGCCACGTCCGCTCACGAACTGACCCCCCCCCCCGGATCTGCGCTCAAACAGGTCTCACTGAACAACTGCATCGCAAAGACGCGCACAACAACCGCCACGTCGGAACGGTTACCCCTGACGCGATACCATGTCGTGCGCGATGCGAGCCCCCGCCGCATGCCGCCCGCCCCGCGTCACGTGTCGTCAACGCACCCGCAGTCGCACCGGCAGCGTCTCCGTCGGCGACCTCCCTCGGAATAAGACCTTGACGGTGCCGACAGCAACCAAACTCTTATCCTCATCCGTCGTCGTCGCCGCCGCCTCCTCCGAGGATACCGCGGTGGCGTCATCAGGAGTGCATGAGCGACAACAACCACCCGCGTGGCGCCGCGTCGTGGCTACCGTCGCCGCGTCGTGCTACCTCGCCGGCGCGGCCGCCGCGTTCCCGCCCATCGCTTCCGCCGATTTCTTCGAGGAGTTGCAACTACCCAGCATCATGGGGCTGAAGCTCAAGCCGCGCACGCAGGAGGCAGGGGCTTACACTCGTTCCCATTCCCGCCCAACTTGAGCTTACTTTGTCGCGTTACGCTTAACTTAAGCTTACATTGTCCCCCATGTGACCCAAATTAACCCCCATATGACCCAAAATTAACCCGTGGATGTGTCCCGCAGGTGCTCAAGTTGAGCTCTAACGTGAGCGAGGTATTCCCGACGGTCCTCAAGTTGAGCTTTGAAGTGAGTGAGTGTAAGCCCCTGGCAGGAGGTGATCTTGGAGACGATGACGGATCTCATCAAGCAGGACCTCAGCCACCAGGACCTCGTGGCGGGGCTGGGCAGAGCCTGCCCGCCGCGGCATAGGATGCCGTTTGAAACATGAAGCCAGGGGACGAAATGCATGTTGATGACGTCTCGATGGCGGGCAAGACACCCAATGCGGTAAAGTGTTTCAGTGAATAGACCGTCGATTCGCCATACGCCGTCCCTACCTGGTGGGCGCCATCTACACCGAGAGCGACCTGCGAGGGTGGGGCGCCTGTGTCACCCCCCCTGACTGTTTACGCATACTGCACCTGAGTACCACCATGCTGACGACACACAACCGTACCCACAATACACCACCGTACCCACGATACACAACCATACTGACGATACACCACTATACCGACGATGCCCAACCGTGCTGAAGATATGCATCCATGCTGATACACAACCATGTCGACGATAGGCAACCATGCCGCGGCCCTGGCGACGGCTCCGACTTCAGCGGGTCGGACCTGCGCGCCGCAATATTCAGCCGCGCAATCATGCCGGGCGTCAACCTGGAGGGGGCTGACATGCAGAACGCATTTCTGGACTACGTGGTGTTGCGGGGGTCCAACATGCGCGGCGTGATAGCGGCGGGGGCCAACTTCATCCGGTCGGACCTGGGCGAGGTGGACGTCACCGACGCGGACTTCAGTGAGGCCGTCATCGATCGGTACCAGGCAGGACCGCACACCAGATCCCTTCTCAGCTTAACTTGAGATATCACCCCTGGGATGCACCATTGCAACCCCTGGACCATATTTATCTCTCAGCTTAAATTGCGCACCTTTGAGGGTTACTTTAAGAGGGCGAGTGGACCTGAAATGATTCACGATTGTCTGGTCCTGGTACACATGGTTCACCATTGTCTGACTCTGGTATTAAAGACAAGTCCACGTTCGAATACATATGTTACTCAAAACGTCTTGAGTTAAAATGTCCGAAAATTGTGTCTTTCGAACTTGGGCTTGTCTTTAAATGTCATACCAATGGGTCACCAGTGTTTGGCCCTGGTAGCAGGTGATACAGATGTGCGACACGGCGTCGGGCACCAACAAGTTCACGGGGGTGGACACGCGCCAGAGCCTGGGGTGCGATCTCATCAAGAGGTATGAAGGGTCAGGTGGGGGGTCCAAGGTGGCGATAAAAAAAAGCTGAAAGAGGTATGAGGGTTCAGGGGGGGGTGCCAAAGTGGCGGTCAGTAAGAGCTATCGGACCTTGGGGGTGCGCCATGAGGAGGGGGGTCGCCAGGGGGTAGGGGGGGGCGCCGTTTATACGCGGCAGAGCCTTGGGTGCGATCTGATCAAGAGGTACGAGGGTTCAGGGGGGGGCTCCAAGGTGGCGATTAAAAAAGCAGAGGGTTCAGGGGGGGATGCCAAGGTTCCGGTCAGTAAGAGCTAGGGGGGGCGCGCCATGAGGCTGAGGAGGTGGGGGGCTGCGGGCGCCCGCATGGGGGGAGCGCTTCAGGGCGCTGCTAGATTATCATTCGGGTTCGCCTCTTGCAAGCATGGTAGAGCTTTACTGCAAAAAGGGGCAGGTGTACAATAGTTTTCCCCGCGAGGTGTTGTTTTTGTAGTAGTTCTACAGGTGTCATTACATCACCAATCTTCCGTGCCATGAGACCCCCCAGCACCCGCTTAGCAACGCAATGTCCCCTTCCCTCCCCCTGTGCTATATAAATATAATCCCCACCAGCACACCACACACACAGTTTCAAACACGGGCACCCCATGCAAGTACGGCGTCCGAGATGAAACCACTCGCGCACTTAGTTGGGCGTGACCACCATGGCTAGCAGCTTGGCCACCTTCTCGTCGTTGCGTAGGATAGCCGCCTTGACGCTGTCGATTTTCCCGCGCATCAGCCGGATCTCCTCCTCCTCCTCCTCCAGATTCTGGTCCGCCTTGATCAAGGGACGAGGAAACAGATGTTGAGTCCGTCACCATGTGAAGCGCCTTGGGGCTCGATGCACGCAAACAATAAAAGGGAAAGAAAAAATGTCTGCATTGCAAGTCTAACGATCAGACACAGTGTAGTATCGCACATGAAGCTCGCCGCGGCATATATATATTAATAGGATGTCATCTTACTCAAGTAACGAGGGTGGACTATGTGGTGGGCGACGTGGCTGGCGCGCGTCACTGACTCATCCCCGCCTTGGTGGAGGTCTCGGTGAGCGCCTCGCGCTCGTCGGCGATGCGCTGCCCGCCGGCAGGGGCTTTCACTCGTCCACTTCTCAGCTCAACATGAGCGCTCCATGTGATATAGGGGGTGCTTTGAGGGGTTGTGCAGGGGGTGTTCAAGGGGTGTAAGGGGGTGTTAGAGGGTGTTCAGGGTGTGTTTATGTGTCAGACACGGCTTACGTTGAGCTGAAAAGTGGACGAGTGAAAGCCCCCGCCCGCAGCTCTTGCGCTCCCGCGACCAGAATTGCATCTCCTTTTGCATGCTCTCGATGTCCTCCTGCAACATATCCATCGCCTTCCCTAGCGGGTTCGTCGACTGCACCAGTTGCTGCACATGCTCCCTGATTTTGTTCACGTCCGCCTTGGACACTTCCTTGGCAGGCTTGTCGCCGCCGGCGCCGGCTGCGGCGACTCCCCCTAGCCCGGCGGGCGCCGCGAACGGTGCGTCGCCGCCGCCGTCTACAGCGGCGGCGGCGGCGGCGGACGCGGCTTTCTTTTTGCGACGGCTGCCGAGGATGATCCCCGTCTCCTTCATGTAGCGGCGCACGTTGAGATTTAAAGCAACGTTTGAAAGCGGTGCTTCACCTCTTTGTGTCAAGCGCTGAAACCATATGCGCTTTCAAAACGGGTTTTGATGCTTTCAACCTGCACCGCCCCACCTTCGGGGCGTCCGGATCAATCGCCGCATTGGCCGCCACCGCCTGCTCGCTTTCCTGTTTGGCGGCGAGCATATCGCGTACCAGCGCGCCGCCGCCCTCCGGGTCCGCCGCCGCCGCGCCGCCGCCCAGGGGCTTACACTCTTGCACATCTCAACTAAACCTTAGCCGCTTCTAACACAGAAACGAATCCCGAAACGCCCCCTCATACCCGCTAACACCACCCACTTACCCTCTAAATAGCCCCAAACAAATCTCCTATCCAACGGAAAGCGCTTACGTTGAGCTGAAAACTGGACGAGTGTAAGCCCCTACCGCCGCCGCCCGCCGGCGCCGCCGCCTCCACCACCACCGCCTCGTCGTCGTCGCTGAGCCCGTCGTCCCCCTCCCCCAGGATGACGGGCCCGCCCGCCGCGTTGCTGCCGCCGGCGGCCTTGGACTTCTCCTCCTGCTGCCGCCGCTGGTTCATCTCCTCCTTCTTGTCCACCTCCTTCACCTGTCACTCAGGCCTCACATATATGACACAATGCGTCAAACCACTTAGCAATTTAGCGACTTAGCGTGCTGCATCGTCCCATTCGACCAATCAGAACTGTCCATTTGATCGAACGGCTCAAAGTCGCTAAGTCGCTAAGTGGTTTGAAGCACTTTGTCATATCACCCGCCCCATCATATGATGCCGCCAATCATTCAATAAACGAGGGTCTAGAAAGTGGATGATTGATGACGTGGCGGGGGCAGGCATGGTCGGCCAGACCCGTACCCTACCTTGGACGCGATCTTGGGCGGCGCGCGGCGCGCAGAGGACGGGCGCGCCGGCGCGCGGCGCGGCACCGCGTCGCCGTCGCATAGGGCCATACGGAATATGCTGGCATTGCTTTTGGCATAATAGGCAAAACAGTATTCCCGGCACGTGTCGGACATTTCGGGCATTTTCGAGGCACTCTTTTGGCATTTTCGGCAACTTACCTGCTCGTCTTTGATAAATCAAGTCGGCATAATTGGGCATGATTGGTCATGATCCGAGCATAATGGGTTGAATATTGGGAATTAAGCACGGGGAATTTGGGCAAAAAAATAATCATATTCCGTCTGGGCCTACCGTCGCCGTCGTCGTCGTCGTCCCCGCCCCCGCCGCCACCGCCGCCGCCCGCCGCCGCGGCAGCAGCCTCGGGCTTAAACTCTTCCCGCTTGGGCTCTGGCTCGGGCGCGGGTGCTGGCGCCGGCGCCGGTGCCGCCTCCAAGAGCCAAGTAACGTCGCTCGCCAGCTTCATATGATATCATTCATCACTATAAATGATGGTCTAAAACTACGGGACTCAGGCCTGGGTCGTAAACATCAAGCCATACAGCAGTCCAAATGGCCTGCTTTGTATGGCGCAAGGATAAAGATATGGTATTGACAGCTAATATGGAAAGCGTCATTCGGTCACATCGCCGACCGGATTCGGCCGCATGAAAGGAGTTTCCACACTTGGGACCGGCCGACCAAAACGCCATATTTTTTAGACACAGGGGCCTGAGTCCTGTAGACTGCAGTGAGACATGAAGCTTTGTTAGCTGTGCCTACCGGCTCAGCGCGGCTTCGGCGCGGAGCGGGCGCCGGCTTCGCTGCCGGTGCGGGAGCAGCCTCGGGTTCCGGCTCCGGTTCCGGCTCTGGCGTCGGCGCTGCAGAGGGCGCCGCGGACGGCGCCGCGGAGGGCGGCGCGGAGGGCGCGGCGGCGGGCGTCGACGTGCGCGGTACAGCTGGCGGCTCTCTGACGCGCTCTCTCCCGGCGCCGCCGCTCTCTGTCGGCATCTGCTCCCCGTCCAGCACCCGCTGCACCGCTTCCCCGCTCCCCTCGCCGCCCGTCACCTAGGGCCTCGCAGATATAGCCATGGCTCGCCTCGTCATCCAACGCACGTCGAACCCTCGTTTCTGGAGTTGAATGGCAACCTATGACGTGGCGAGCGAAATCCGCCAGGCCCTTCAACGCGATTTGAACCCTTGTCTGTTGAGTTAAACGGCATCCTGTGACGTGGCGAGCAATATCTGGCAGGGCCTACCGTCGCTGCCGCTGCCAACATCTGCAGGAATGTGTTGGTGTTTTCGGGCTCCAACCCCGCCACCACCTTCAGCGGGCGCGCGGGCACACTGGTCCCCAGCGCGATGCCCACGCATGTGATGATCTTCGTGAGGTAGCTAACCTTGGTGTAGCGGCGCAAGTTGAACATGAAAGCACAGTTTGAAAGCAGTTTGTCGACTTTCAGTTTCAAGCGCTGGATGGTGCAAGGGGGCCTCCCCCATTTATCAGAGGTAGAAAAGCGCTGGATGGTGCAAGGGGGCCTCCACCATTTACGAAATCAGCGAGCTTTCAACTCGGGATTCAGCTGGTTTCAACCTGCACCGCCTTACCTTGGCATCCTTGTCCTTGATGCTGCCGCTGACCAGCTCGTCATCTGCGTAGAGCCCCTCGGCGAACCCCGTGTTGCGCGTCACCTCGGACCAGGGGCTTACACCCGTCCACTCTTCAGCTCAACTTGAGCGCTTTGTAGGGGATAGGGGGTGCGCGTAGGGGTTGTCTAGCCCGTGTTAAGGGGGTGTTAGGGGGTGTTTAGGGTGTGTAGGGTGGGGTGCTTTCTAGTGTCGGACACGGCTCAAGTTGAGCTGAACATTGGGCGAGTGTAAGCCCCTGCCTCGGACACGATGTCATGCAGGAACCGGAACGGCGGCTTCTTCAGCAGGTTCTCGGTCAGCTGAAGCGCGCGGCGGATGAGAGGCGCAGAGCGGGGGTGGGAAGAGGGAAGGGGCGTGGTGAGTTCGAGGAGTACATGCATGCGGCACTCGCATTCTTGCTCGTGAATTTCACGAGCCGCCACTGCAAAATGTGTACCCCCCCCGGGCATGCATCCTTAGGGGGTATTGAATTGACCGATGTGGGCGGCAGGTAGGTTGCGGCCGCCCCGGTGCTTCACATGGTCGGCGTGGGCGGGCACGAGTACACAACGGGAAGCGACCCGAATGGCGATGGCGCACCCCCCGGTGCATTCACAAGATGGCACGGCGCCGGGAGCGAGGCGCGGGCGAGGCGCAGGCTGGCGGGGGATGGTCCCGTCCAGCCTCCCCGCGCATGATTGCCGAGGCAGCGTCAGCGACGCGGGGCGAGGTGGTCGGCGGTGCCATCCACCAGCCATTTGGCGTGGGGGGTCCCTTCCAGGGGCTTACACTCGTTCACTTTTCAGCTCAACTTCAGCCGTGTCTGACACACAAAAACACCCTACACACCCTAAACACCCCCTTAACGCGGGCTACACGACGCCGGCACGCAACCACTGTTCCATCAAAAGCGCTCAAGTTGAGCTGAGAAGTTAACGAGTGTAAGCCTCTGGTCTCTTCGCCCTCTGGGCTTTGACTGGCAACAAGTATGAATGCAATGCCGGGAGCGGAACCTCGCGGCGGCGGCCGTTTGTCTCGGGGGCGGGCCTTGACGCGCTGTATCTTCCGCCGACGTCATCTTCGATGGCGGTGGCGGTGCTACTGTCATTACGATGCCCACCGCTCGGCCCAACCGGACGCGCGTTCGGGGACCGAACGAACCGTGAGGTGCTCGGCACAGCGCCCCCGAAAAATGCGGCACGCTACATCCCCGTGCCCACACACCTTGGGTTTTTTGACGAGCGGCTCGGCGCCCTGCAGCACCTCCTGCGTCGCC
>Ga0307489_10002168_pt1 | contig 13126 bp, 19 predicted proteins | sample SB12metaG_FD_202247 | JGI IMG/M metagenome (GOLD analysis project Ga0307489, IMG submission 202247) | Sea-ice brine microbial communities from Beaufort Sea near Barrow, Alaska, United States - SB 1.2 | ecosystem: Environmental > Aquatic > Marine > Coastal | place: USA: Alaska | collected...
GGCTTGGGTGGGGGCGGCGGCGGGGGCGGAGGGGGCGGGGGGGGCGGCGGGGGAGGGGGTGGGGGCGGGAGGGGCGGGGGCGGCGGGGGCGGGGGCGGCGGGGGGTGCGGTGGCGGCGGCGGCGGAGGGGGCGGCAGGGGCAGGGGCGGGGGCGGCGGCAGCAAGGGCGGCGGGTTTCCCGTACGGGGAGTCAACACTTCCGCTGCCACCGCCGCCGCTGCCGGGAGCGGGATTTACGCCACGTGGCTCGGTGCCAGCCCTGCCCCCTCCCGGGTTGGGAGTTGGCATCGGCAGTTCAGCCCCCCCCTGGCTACCTCCCCCGGTTCTGCCGTTGACAGTTGTGCCATCTTCAATTCTCCTGGAGCCGCCCCAGTCGTTGATTGTTTTCGTTGCAGCGTCGATGTCGACGATGCCGTCGCTTATGACTGAGCTGCCGCCCCCCCCAGTGCTGCCCCCCCCTGGCGTCGGCGGTGCTAGTGCAGCCTCCTCCTCCTCCTCGGCAATCATCCCCAGCCCCTCGCCCTCCTCCGCCGACGCCGGTTCCGCTGGGTCCTCCATCCCCTCCTAACGGGCCAACCGCATCGCTTGCCACGTCATTATGTGTGTTTCAAAGCAAAGCTAAGGATGTGTGCAGAATTCCAGCATTACAAGGTCCCCTGTACATACACTGCAGTGACCACACCTGTCGCTTGCCACGCCACATGATGAAGTCTATGACAAAACAAGTGAAGCTATGACTGATATCAACTGATTTCAATGAATTGATACCGATAATTACTGTCGTCGACCTCTCGACCAATCACAAATCAGTAACCATCATTGGGTATCAGTTGATATCAACTGATATCAGTCATAGCTTCACTTGTTTTGTCATCAATCAAGAAATGAGGGTAGAAGTTGTGGTGCAAATTGTTACTACGTGTGGGTTCCCACCTCCAGCGCCCCAATCACCAGACACAACGCCGGAACCTCCTTCCCATGATTCGGTCGGTTGCCTCGCCCACTCGGGTCGGCGCCTCGCGACAACAGCGTGCTCTGCAACTCCAGCCCGGCGGACCCTGCGCCCTCGATGTAGGGTCGTGAGTTGCGAATGAAAGCAAAACTTGAGAGCAGTTTATCACACAAACGTGAGAGCAGTTTTATGATATGATAGTTTCTAGTGCTGACTCCGGGCGCTTTCAACATGGGATAGGCCGATTTCGGTATATCGCCTGGGTGAACTACCCATGCAGAGTTGCGGGCAAAGCGTCAGCACTCCGCGTGGGCAAGCGGGTGGCAAGTTGAATGCCCATACAGAGTTGCGGTCACAGCGTCAGCGCTCGGCGCGGGAAGCGATATACCGAAACCGGCCTATTAGCACCACCCCACCTCGAGCATTCCACACGCCAGGAGGAACAGCGGCGGGCCGGTGCTGCCGTCGCCGGCCACGCTGTAGCGGCGCAAGCTGAAATTGAAAGCAAAGTTTGAAAGCGGTCTATCACATTTTAGTTTCAAGCGCTGAGTTCCAGCCGCTTTCAACGTGGGTTTGATAGGGTCAACCTGCACCGCCCTACCACGCGGGCCTCCGCGAAGACGTCACGCTCGATAGGAGGTGCCGGCGGCGGGCCCAGCTCGATACTAGTACTCTGAGCGGCGATACTCTCAGCGGCGGCGGGGGCGTCATCAACAACGTCAATGCCTAGCGCAACGTCGTCCGCGGCGCGAGCGGCGGCGGCACGCTCGGCAGCGTAATCTTTCTGCGAGTCCCAGTCAGAGTCGTAATCGTCCTCCTCTGATGGGGGCAGAGGCTCGGGGGCGGCGGCGGGTGGCACCCCGACCGCGGCGGCAGCGGCAGCGAAGCCTTCGGTTATCCCTCCCACTGCGTCGCTGGTGACCTTCTGGGCGGTCTCGTACGCCACCTGCGCCACCCTCTGCGCCTCATCCACCGCCTCCTTCGCTGCTTTCTTCGCCTGGTTTCAGGGACGTGGCAGACATTGCAACATTTGCTATATATGTGCAAGCCACGTCATAGGATGGAATTCATCTCACGAAACGATGGTTCAAAACGCGCGTCGACGTGGCGGGCAACGGCAATATCTGCCAGACCCGACCTGGTACACCGCTGCATCAATCTTGTATTGTGCGACGGCGGCCGCGTGCGCCTCGTGCTCGCTAATGGCTTCGCGTACGATGTGGAGCTTGTCGCCCGCGGCCTTAAACTGGAGACCAGGGTTCGACCACCCGCCGGTGCACGACCTGTTGGACAACTACCAGGTCGGCACCACGCGAGAGACAGGGGGGGCACTGATACGAATAAAGAATTACGAGGTGCCGTGGCTCGCCTGGCGTGGCTTGGAAACTCGAGACGTTCACGATGCAATAAGACAACACCTTCAGTCTAGTATACAATACTGGCAGAACAATGCGGCAGGGAGGCACTGCAGCAACGCGTGCAGGGAGGCAACGGGACAACGCTGTCAAGGGATGGATGCACACCAAACGAGTGGAACCCACAAAACTTTTCAGTCGAAATAAGAAATGGGACTCCATGGACTTCCGCAGCTCCTCCCTACCGTGAGCTCCATAGTGTCGGCCTCGACGGCGGCGGCCTTGCCGGATGAGCGTATGGATGAGGAGGAGGCGGGGGCGCGGGATGGAGCGCGCGAGCCCCCGGCGCTGCCGCCGAGCGAGGAGAGGTGTTGCGAGGAAGGCATCTTCAGGGATGAACCGTTGTTGTTTTTCACACCCCGGGGGTTGAGGGGTGTCACGGGCGTAGCTCTGAGAGACGACGAGAGAGGTGCTTGGGTTGAGAGTGGGGGTCGCTCCCGAGCGAAGCGGCGGGCGAGGAGGGTGCGGGCACCTGCACGGCGTGCCGCCGCACCCTCCACAACACGACACAGAGTTGTGGCTGTACTGCCGGCTCGACGTCGCTGTCGGAGGTGCTGGGATAGAGAACAGATGGGGGGTAATTTACGTCATACGGGTTTCCGAGGGGTACCTTTACATATAATTGGGGGGGGGGGTATGGACCAGATTTACGGAATTTACCGACCGACGTGCAGCATACTGATTCGTTCTTACCAGATCGGGTGGGGGAGTCAAGAGGGAGTTTCTATTTTCTTGGGTCAATAGACCGTCGGAGGTCGCTCAATATAAAAGTACGTGTAGGCCAGGTAGGCGGGGGTCTATTAACTCAACGATCGTGACCATACCGCGCTTCGCGCTGTCCCCGTTTGACCCCACCACCCGATCTGCGTAGAACGTGTCATGACATCTTCGTCGATCGGCTGAGTCTTCCGCTCAACAGCCCCCGTGCCTCGTCATCGTCTCCACCTAGGCACCCATTCTTTTGCGCAACGTTAGCACTTTTCGTGAGATCCCATCGACGATTCCAACGAAAGAAAGACTCAGGTAAAGCCGAAATGTGGACGAGTGTAAGACCCTGGTGCCTACCCAACTTCAAACGAATTCCCACCAAAAACGCGCTCGTCAGCAGTGAGTGGTCAAGAACTAACGCCGCATTCACGTGACCACCGCTCCCAGCGACGCCTCCCCGCCCCAAGAGCTACGCTCGTGGACGCCCGCCGCGGCCAACTGAGGTGTGTGGCGTGCCCCCGCACCCGCCCCAGTGGCACCGCCGCCCCGGGACGCACAGCAGCCTGTCACACGCGGGGAGAATATTTCATATCGCCTTTGTTTTGTTTTTTCGCTCGCGGAGGATTGTGAGTGTGCGGCGTGTGGCGCACTTGTGGTGGTTGTGTTTGTGCAGGGTTTGGGTGGTGTCTGGGGGGGGATGCGGTGTGGGTATGCCGGCGTCGGCGTCACCGGCCTTTCGCGCGGTATGTCCCCTCCGTTTTACGGAGTGGGTCCCGACACATTTCCCACCGGCAGCCGACGAAAGGCAGGCGGGAGGTTGTTCGGGCTGCGATTGCACCGGTACTCTATGGGCAAACAGTCAGGGAACGAGTGGCCGCCCAAAAAATGCAAAAATGACGAGTCATCATCTAGGGTCCTCTCAGGTTTGGGAATTGCGGCGGCGCCCTGAGTGGTAGCGTGCAGGACACGGCGCGCGGCTGGGACACGTCGCGCGCCAGCGACGGAGACCAGAGCCGCGAGTGCCACTTCCGCCCAGGGGGACGCGGCATCCCCGCAACCCCCTGGGCTACACAGAAATTAGCAATAGATTTGCGAGGTCCCACCCGTCTCACTATTGGTCAACTGAATTTGCAGTGGAGTGTGGCAACAGTCCTCGAGGCCGCCTGTGCCCTGCCCACCCCACCCCCCCCGACGCGTGTCCCGACACGCATCGCCGCTCCTGACGTCGGCCCGCCCCGCCCGCCCCCCTTCTCCCTCCCCACACGCAGCAGCCACCGCACAGGTACTGCTGGTGCTGTAAGCAGCTTCCGCAGCGGTGAGTCCCTGGCCATGCAGTGACCATAACCCCGCCAATCCACTCCTGGGCGTGTGTGTGTTCATTCACGAGTGTATTGCTCTGCCAACGAGTGTACTGGCATAGCATGGTTGGCCTGATAACCATTGGAATGAAGTGTGTTGCTACTGAGCGCATTGGCATACCTTCTCCAGGTTTTAAGGTTGCCTTCCCTCTGTGACGAAACTGACCTGGCTCTTCCTCCGCCCCCGTGATTGTACCGCAGGCGTGACCCCCCGGGCCCACACTCTCACGGGTGTGCGCCTCGCTCGGCGGCGTCGGAGCTTTTGGGGTTGGGGTGTCACCGGCACATCATTAGGGATAGCGGCAGGGCCTGACTGTTTGTTCATAGTGCACCGGTACACACCTGACACGGCGTCCCCTGACTGTAAGCTCATGGCGCACAACAGTACACGGTACCCGTCAACAGCTTAACTTTGGGGTTGGGGTGTGACCGGCACATCAATAGGGATAGCGGCACGGTCTGGCACGCGGTTTGTGCAGCTGCACCTGTACACCACTGCCGCCACCGCCGCCGCAGCCCGGCTTGTTGCCGCCTAACGCGGCGCACCCTTCGACTGTCCTGTCCGATGTTAAACCCTAAACCTTAAAACGCCAATCCCTCGAAGATGCTCACGTTGAGCTGGAAACAGAACTGGTGCAAGACCCTGTCCTTGGGCGGCCGCCTGTCCCTCCCACCAGGCAGGGCTGTAACACTTCAGACCCGTTCTCCAGTCTCGACTACAAAACCTCCTGCAGCAACAAAAAAATCGACTTGAAATATAAGACGGACAAATATGTATACACAAGTCACCTTTCGACGAATAATGGACCGCAAGTCACACCTCGAAAGACGCTCAAGTTGAGCTTACGCGGGACGCTCGTGTGAGGCCCTCGCACCGGGACGTTTTGTATCACTCGTCAGCGTGGACGCCTTCTTTCGGTGGGGCCTCACACCAGTCCAATTTCCAGCTTAACTCGAGCCTCCTTGAGCCGCCACCGCTGTGGGCCAGTCCCCTGTTTAGCCCAACTTTAGACTGCCGACAACAATCAGTCCCTACTTTAGCTCAACTTCAGCCTCCTTGAGCCGTCGCCGCCGTGGATTTGTCCCTCAGACCACTCGAGATATTCCAACTCACAAACCTCGAAGGTGCTCAAGTTAAGCAGCTACCTGCCAGATGCTCAGTGAAGCCACCTACACGATGTGCGCAAGTGTTGCTATTTGCTACCTCCCAGGTGCTCGAGTGAAGCTGACCAACGCTCAAGTCAACTCGTGCAAGACCCTGTGCATTGGAAGAGCTAGATCAAACTCAGCGACATTCAGTTGTCCGCACCCCTCCTCCTCCTCCTCTATTAAAGGGCTCCTAAACCCTCGCAAGCTCAAGCTCGACTATTAAGGGCTGTTATACCACCACTACTACTACTACCTCTACGAAGGTCAGTTATACTACTATAGAGGGCTGTTATAATACTACACCCTCGGTAGGGCGGTGCAGGTTGACCGCGAGCTGACACCAAGTTGACCCCATTTTGACCCCAAGTTGACCCCGGGTTGACCGCGCCTGGTCGCAGCGTGTGAAGCTACGATGTGATGAGCCGTTTTCAAACTTTGCTTTCAAATTCAACTTGCGCCGCTATACCTGGGCGAAGACACTGTGAGCATGTCGGCGACAATGTCTATCGCGGCAACATCCGCCTCGGCGGCGCACGGCATGTTGTCGAGTCGCTCGCTCACGGCAGGGCCTTGCTCTCCAGTAACTTGCTCTACTGACTTTATGTGCAAGGACACTATGAGCCAACAGTCAGATTCAGCCGTAGCTCTACACACTCGCGGCATCCTCCCCCCTGGCCAGGTTTAGGGTTTAGGGTTTAGGCGGCCACTCGTGACCGGACTCGTCCGCTTCACAGCTCGACCTGGCTGTTTGCTCATCGTTTACCAGTGTGATGGCCAGGCCCTCGCTGACGGCCGGCCGCGTCCGCGCCTTCCACGGCAAGACGGCCACCAAGAACGCGACGCCCAGGTAGGGCGGTGCAGGTTGACCCTCTGAAACCCAAGTTGAAAGCGCCTGGAACTAAGCGCTTGAAACTGAAATGTGATCAACTGCTCTCAAGTTTTGCTTTCAATTTCAACTGGAGCCGCTACGCCCAGGACGGTCGTCGTGCAGGCGCGCACCCGCCGCATCGTCGAGGGCGTGCGGCACTCGATGCGCGTGACGCGGCTGCGGGACCTGGTGGAGATATCCCCCGACCTGTGGGCGGGGCCGGGCGCCGCGCGGGGGCCCGGCACCACCGGCGACGGCCAGGCGCAGGCGGGGTCAAGATAAACATTGCCCACCACGTCATCAAAACTCATCGAAACTCATGTTGAACCCTGGTTGATTGAATTATATGGCATCCTATGACGTGGTGAGCAATATCTGCTAGGTTCTATGGGACCGCCACGTCACCGGTATGCCATTTGAACCCTCGTCTGTTGAGTCAAATAGCATCATATGACGTGGCAAGCACCATACGCCTGGCCCTTGACGCAGGCTGCGCTCTTCAAGGACCTCCTGCTGGAGTCTCAGCACTTCCGCCTGTACTCGCACAAGACGTTCGCCAACGGGGTGTACGGCGTGCGGTTCCTGATGGGCTCACCGCGCATGGAAGGCCTGGACGACGTGGCGCGCGTCACCCGCAACGTCTGCAACATGAGCCAGGGCCTGGTGGAGCTGGTGCCCGACGGCGGCGCCATGCTGGTAGGGGCTTACACTCGTTCACTTTTCGGCTCAACGTGAGCACTTTCTGTGGGACAGTTTGGTGATTTCATACGTGCTCAAGGACACAAATGTCTCATGTTGAACTGAGAAGTGAACGAGTGTAAGCCCCTGCATGCTGGTGGCGGAGATCAAGTTCCCGCTGCCGGCGCTGGAGACCCCCGCCGACGGCGGCGGCACCACGGACCCGTCCGAGCTGCGCACCCAGCGCCTGAACGCGCTGGTGCACGCGTTGGAGGCGCAGGTTGTGGACGAGAGCGCGGTGTGCCTCATGGAGAAGGGATCGGACGACCGCTCCATCTTCCACGGCGAGCAGCGCCTCAACAAGTACTTCACCGGTTGGGCCGCTGCAGATACTGCCCGCCACCTCACAGCGTACCGGTGCCCGCCACGTCATCCACCACATGGTATACCGGTGCTCGCCACGTCATCCACGACATAGTGTACCGGTGCTCGCCACGTCACTCCCCACATACTCGTCCGGTGCTTGCCACATCATTCACCAGATACTGGTCCGGTGCTCGCCACGTCACTCCCCACATACTCGTCCGGTGCTCGCCACATCATCCACCGCATGTTGTACCGGAGCCCGTTCACCTTGTAGTGTACCTGTGCTCGCCAGGTCATCTAAGATGGAGCATACCCTTGTTTCATGACATAACTGGCATCATATAACGTGGCGAACAATATTTGCTACGGCCGTATTGAGCGGCATGTACACGCGGCGCGCCGACCTACTGCACCGCGGCACCTGCACCTCCTCCTCCCCCACCGAGGGGGCCTTCGAGGTAAGGCCTCACAGATATGACGAAGTGCGTGAAACCACTTAAGACACTTAGAAACAAGTAGTATTAAGTAGTCCAAATGGAGCGTTCTGATTGGTCGAGCGGGCACTAAGTAGCACTAAGTCTCACTAAGTGTCTAAGTGGCTTCACGCACTTTGTCATATTGCCCTCCACGTCATCCAACTCAATCTGGAGCTTCGTTTCTTGATTCAAACGGCATCCTATGACATGACAAGCAATATCTGCCAGGCTTTACTTTGGGGCTTCCAAGGACATGCTCAAGCGCCTGTGGGAGGGCGCCGAATACGCCGATGTGGAGCTGATGGACGAGGTGCGCGACCGCGTGGAGGTAGGCCGGCTGCCCCGTGATATTGATTGTGACATCTGTGGGAATAACTGTTTGCTCGTGGTGTACCAGTGTACCCCCCCTCCACTACCACAAAGGCCCGGTAATATCCATGTCTGACTGTTCGCTCCTAGTGTATCTGACCCTGGCCGGAGGAGCTCTTCTGCGGGGGCAACGGGCAGATGGTGGTGCACCCCTCGGGCACCGACGCCGAGACCATGCCGCTACTGCAGGCGGTGCTGGAGTCCCGCGCCCTGGCGCGCGGCGGCGACCCCGCTGGGACCCCGCGGCCCGCGGAGTTCCACGGCGTGGACGCCACCCGCGGCGCCGTGACCTCCATCGTGTGCTGCGCCGGCGAGGTGGGCTCCGGCACCACCGAGGCGTGCATGGGCCGCTTCTTCTCCAAGGCTGTGCCTCTCGGTAGGGCGATGCAGGTTGCCCCTATTAAACCAACGATGAAAGCTAAAAAGTGCCTAGAACTAGGTGCTTGAAACTAAAATACGACAAACTGCTTACAATTTTGCTTGAATTTTGCTTTCAATTTCAACTCGCGCCGCTAGATATCGGCGGGAACCGCGTGGCGATGGGTCAGGAGCTGCCGGCGCTGCACGACCTGGCCAGCATGGAGGCCGTGGAGCTGGTGGCGCGCGCAGACGACGGCACGGGCGGGCCCCGCGCCGACTACGATCGCGTGGCAGGGGCTTACACTCGTCCACTTCTCAGCTCAAGCTAAGCCGGTTTTGGTCACCGAAGCCGCAGCAGCCCCCCACTTCTCAGCTCAGCCTGTGACGTTTTTGCCTGTGAAACCTCCCAACATAGCCCATATAAGGTGCTCATGTCCAGTCGAAAAGTGGACGCACGTAGCCCCAAAAAAGCGCTCACGTTGAGCTGAGAAGTGGACGAGTGTAAGCCCCTCCCGGGTGGTGGACGCCGCGGCGCGCCAGGCGCTGGCGGCGGACCCGTGCGCCGTCGTGGTGCTGCACACCGTGGCGGGCTCCAAGACGGGTCTGCGCCTGCCGTCACCCGACGTGGCTGCCGCGCTCCGCGCCGAATTCGGCGAGCGCGTTGTGTCGGTGCTGGACGCGTGCCAGATGCGGCACCACCCCACGCTGATCCCACGGTGGCTGGACACGCAGGGCCCGGTGCTGATGACCTCCTCCAAGTTCTTCGGCGGGCCCAGCTTCGGCTCCGGCGTCTTCTTCCCGCATGCCGCCGGTAGGATCCAAACTGCTTGGCATGTCTTCCGCTGTATCGCGAATCCCGCGTTCGTTGATGTAAACGACGTCCCATGACATGCCGTGGCCCATCCCATGACGTGGCGTGGCGACCGGTACACTATGTGGTGGATAACGTGGCAAGCGCTGGAACACTGTGTGGTGATTGACGTGGAGAGCATTATTATGTGACGCTACCCGCGGTGGACCGCATGAACGAGCACCTGGAGGTGGAGCCGCCCGCCACGGTGGCGGCCATCGCCGAGGCCATGGCTAGCTACCTGACGCACCACGACATCGGTGAGGCCCTGCATGATCCAAACTTACCTCCACCGTCGTCGAATCCCCACGTCAGTATGATTGACTTCCCCTCGTCAGTATGGTCAAACCCCCATATACATAACCCTCCTGCCTGGCATGTGAGGGGGGCACCACTGCCAACACTCCCAGAACAGATTGAGGGGAATCAATTCGCCAATGCTGCTAAAACGCGATGTGGGAGGTCCAATTCAACAATGAACTTCTCCAACTGGCGCCGGACCTTACCCTTGGGCGACGTGCTGCCCAAGCTGCACGACGCCATGCCGCCCGGGTTCTGCAACGTTGGAGTGCTGCTGCGGTGGGCCGCGGGGCTCCACGAGATGGAGACCCTGGCCGCCGCCTCGCAGGCAGGGGCTTACCCTCGTCCACTTTTCGGCTCAACGTAAGCACATGATGAGGGATACGGTGGCTGCATGATTTTCCCCCAGTCTATTAGGCAGGGGGACACGGGGAGGCGTGACCAAAACGGCTTAGGTTGAGCTGAGGAGTGAGCAAGTGTAAGCCCCTGGTCGCAGGCCGCGGGGGGCATCGCCGCCACGGAGGCGGCGGTCCAGTCCTGGGTGTTCGCCAACCGCGAGCAGGCCAAGCAGTTCTCCCCGTACCTCGAGTACGTCCCCGCCGTCGACTACGAGGCAGGGGCTGGTAATGATGCCTGCCACGTCATCCTCTACATGGCACACACTCGTTTCTTGAGCTACGAGTAAGACGTCCTTGCGGTGGACTACGGGACGGGCCTGGCAGACATTGCCTGCCACGTCATCATCCACATGTCCGACCCTCATATGTTGAGTTAATTGACATCACGTGATGTGGTGAGCATTACATCCCGGGCACTCGACCGACGCTGAATCGTCGCACCGGAATCTTCGTAGCAACTTCATTCGTCTGCCTGAGCGTTCACCTGCAATTTGAGTCATGCGTGCTCCCTCCGAACTCTGGTTTGAGTACTTGTTCGCATTGTTCGAGCGCTTGTTCTCCTTGTTCGAGCGCTTGTTCTCATTGTTTGAGCGCTTGTACTCATTGTTTGAGCACTTGTTCTCATTGTTTGAGCGCTTGTTCTCATTCTTCGCGTGCTTGTTCTCATTGTTTGAGCGCTTGTTCTCCATGACCCTCCTGCCAGGGAGACTGGCAGCTGGGCGGCGTGAACACCATCGTGGCCGTGCGGCTGCGCTGCGCGGCGGGCGAGGCGCCGCTCTGTGCCGCCGACCTCAAGAAGGTGTACGCTCTGATGACCGCCGACATCTCGGAGTTCATCTCCCTGGTAGGGCGCTGCAGGTTGACCCCATGTTGACCCCAGGTTGACCCCAGGATGACCCCAGCTTGACCCCAGATTGACCCCAGCTTGACCCCAGCTTGACCCCAGCTTGACCCCAGCTTGATCCCGGGTTGACCACGCCTGGTTTCAGCGCTTGAAGCTAAATTATGATGACACGCTTTCAAACGTTGCCTTCAGTTTCAGCTTGCGCCGCTACACCCTGGATTCCACCATGTCGGAGCGCCGCATCGCTTCCCAGCGCTGCCTCCTGGGGCAGCCGGTGGACATCCCGGCGGGCGCCGTGCTGCGCACCGTGCTGGGTAGGCGTTATCACATTCACTTGGGACTTGACCAAACAGAGGCGGTGTCGACATAGGCACCTGACGAAACAGAGGCGGTGTCAATATGCGTACCTGACCAAACAGAGGCGGTGTCGATATTGGCACCTGACCAAACAGAGGCGGTGTCGACATGGGCACCTGACCAAACAGAGGCGGTCTCGATATGGGCACCTGACCAAACAGAGGCGGTGTCGATATGGGCACCTGACCAAACAGAGGCGGTGTCGACATGGGTACCTGACAAACATAGACGTGTCGATATGGGCACCTGACAAAACAGAGGGGGTGTCGACATGGGCACCTGACCAAACAGAGGCGGTGTCGACATGGGTACCTGACCAGACATAGACGGTGTCGATATGGGTACCTGACAAACATAGACGTGTCGATATGGGCACCTGACAAAACAGAGGCGGTGTCGATATGGGCACCTGACTAAACATAGGCGGTGTCGATATGGGCACTTGACCAACCACAGGCAGTGTCGATATGGGCACCTGACCAAACAACGTGTTCTGTGGGTTGTGGCCCTGGTCCCAGGCGCCGCGCAGCTGAAGGACCTGGTGAGCGGCAAGCAGAACCTGCCGGACATGCTGGAGGACGACCGTGTGCTGCTCGCCAAGCTGGTGGGGTCCTTCACAGAAACACGCACCCCTCCGTTGAAAAAAATAGCCATCCGTCACCCTTCTGAGCGCCGCCGCCACCTCGTTCAGCTTACTTCTTTGTAACACGAGCACTGTTTACCTGCAGATGAGTAGGGGCTTGTGCCCGCCACGCCATCCACCGCATAGTGTACCGGAGCTCGCCCCGTCATCCACCACCTTGTAGCCCCCCGTTTCTCGAGTTAAATGACATCCTATGACGTGGCTGTTAACTTATCTACATCTGACCCTTCAAGCCGGCGCTGATCGCGTCTCAGTTCGACCACCTCGTCACCCACTCGCTCTAAATTCAATGACAGCCTATGGGCAAACAGTCAGGAGGATCAGCAGGCGTTGTCTTGTCTCAATACCCATGACACGCCGACTGATCCAGAGAGCCAAAGATGAGTGAAAGCAAAGGACAACGGGTGGAGCGCCGACGCGGCCGCGGGGGTTCGTCCAATCATACTTAACCGTATTTCGGACGGATTCTGCGGTTGTGTCGTGTCGTTCACACCCCGTAAGTGGAAGATTGATCACGAGCAATGTACAACAGTATCCCCATATCTTCAGAGAGAGAAAGACGCTTCCGCGCGTGTATAAGGAGGCACCAGGCTCTCGTACATCATCACAAAGAGGGGGATATACAAACAACAAAACCATACAACTGGTTTTTTATCGCATTTATTAGGTCCCAGAGTTGTCGGGAACGGTCGGACCAAGCAACGAGCAGCAAAACAGCTGTAAACGTGTCGGTATCCTCCGGGCCCGTCAATGAGAGGACGACAAAGTTTTCATGTGAGGTCACAATTTGGGTAGACTAGACCCCGGGCGCGTCAGTATATTGGCGGAGCGGCCGCGGGCCAAAGTGTGTGGCTGTGAGAATCTTTGCATATTATTAGAAACCCCTGCTGTTGTTGTGTTGCATGGTCGAGGACATGAGTTGCCGTAGCGTTTAGGGTTTATAAACCCTAATCCTACACCGTGAGGGCCCTGCCAAATAGATGTAATAGATGCAATGCAACGACGTTACCCGCATGCCCATAAGGCATTTACTTT
>Ga0307489_10002170_pt1 | contig 13124 bp, 22 predicted proteins | sample SB12metaG_FD_202247 | JGI IMG/M metagenome (GOLD analysis project Ga0307489, IMG submission 202247) | Sea-ice brine microbial communities from Beaufort Sea near Barrow, Alaska, United States - SB 1.2 | ecosystem: Environmental > Aquatic > Marine > Coastal | place: USA: Alaska | collected...
TCTCCTCCCACTCCTCCGCACGGGCACGGTCTGTATGCACATTCACCCTGAAGTTACTTGTGCTCCGAGCTCGGTTCGAGTGCTTGTTCTACTGGGAGGGTATGCGGTCTATAATTAGGGGGGTTCACATTTGTTATGGGTTCGGCCCTGTATACCCAGGGCCATTGGTCCAATTTGCCCATTATACCCACACTCCGCTTCTCTTGTCATGAGTTGGGGCCTTTATTGAGAACAAGCACTCGACTGACGTCGAATCTCGCCCTCCTCCTCCGCGGGTATGATTGAGCATTACCCTCAAGGTAAGTCATGCCCGATCTCGGTTCGAGTGCTTGTTATCAATGACCCTCCTGGCAGGGCGTGGAGGTGACCACGGTGGACGATGGGAGCGAGGCCGTGCAGAAGCTCGTCGACGAGGGGGCAGGAGCTTACACCCGCCCACGTTTCGGCTCAACGTCAGCACTTTCCGTGGGATAGGGTATGCATTTAAGGGTTTCCAGGAGGTGTTTAGGAGGTATCAGGGGGTATTAGGGGGTGCTCAGGGTGTATTTTGTGTCAGGAACGGCTCAGGTTGAGCTGGAAAGTGGACGAGTGTAAGCCCCTGTGAGGGGGCCGACTTCGACCTCGCGTTCTTCGACATCAACATGCCCATCATGGGCGGCGTGGAAGCGCTGCGCCAGGTGCGAAACTGACCCCGCTATTGACTGTCATCGACCCCCCTACGAGTATTCAGAGTCATTGACCCCCCCTATTGACAGTTATTGAATCCCCTTTAGAGTATGGTTGACTCCCCTATTGAGTTTTACCGTCCCCCACATTGAGTGATAGTGACCCCCCTGTTGAGTGATTTTGACCCCACTATTGAGTGTCATTGACCCCCCTATTGATTCTCAGTCAACCCCCTATTAAATGTCATTGACCTACCTATTGAGTGACATTGACCCCCCTCTTGAGTGTCAGCGATGCCCCATTGGAGTGTCAGTGACCCCCCTATTGAGTGTCAGTGACCCCCCCCTTTTGCGCCAGGTGCGAGACGCGCGCATCGACATGCCGATTGTTGCGCTAACCGCATCCGTTCAGGACGAGCTCCAGGGCTGCCTCGACGCGGTAGAGACGATTGTATAATACTCGACACGTCATAGGACGTCATTTTACTCAATGCAGGATGGTTCAGCATGCGTTTGATTGACGTGGCGAGCTATTTCCGTCACTCCCTACGACGCGGGGTTCACCGACGTGATCACCAAGCCGCTGCCGCGCAACCTGTGCCGCGATATCCTCGCGCAACACGGTCACATCCTCCCGCCGGAAAATGGCGCGTCGACAAGCGTGTTGCAGCCCAGGTTGCCGAGCGAGTCAAAAGCGCAGGAGGCGGCTTCGGCGGCGGCGGGCTCCTCCGCCAAGGCGCCCCCACGCGGGCTGCAGCCTCAGCACCAGGGCCTGCGCGGTGGGGACTGATGGATAGTGCTCGCCTCGTCAAAGGATGCCATTAAACTCAAGACACGTGGGTTCACCAATTCATAGGATGCCATTTCACTCAAGAATAAGGGTCGCCACGTCATTAGATGCCATTCATCTCAAGAAACCAGGGTTCACAATGCGATTGATGACGTGGTGGGCACTATCCATGAGTCACTACTGGGCGGGCGGCACATCCTGTACGCGGAGGACTCGGTCCCGTCGCAGATGATCGTGAAGCGCATGCTGGACCGCGCGGGCGTGCAGGTCACGGTATGGCGGTGCTAGTTAAACCGATGAAACCCGTGTTGAAAGCGCCCCCTGGCGGAACGAAGCGCTTGAAACTAAATCACTAATGAACGGCTTCATAGTTTTGATTCGAATATCAAAGTGCGGCACTCCAGTACGGTGGTTGCCAACGGTGAGGTTGCAGTGCACGCGGCGCGCCACGCGAACCCGCCGTTCGACTGCATCCTCATGGGTGGGGTCTGTCATATGTTGCTCGCCACGTCATAGGTTGGCATTTAACTCCTGAAATGACGGCTCAGAATGCGTTGGATGACGTGTCCTGGCAAATGTTGCTCGCCATGTCATAGGGCGCCATTTAACTCGATAAGCGAGGGCTCAAAGTGCGTTGGAAGACGTGGCAAGAAACACCTGCCAGGCCCTGAGATGAGACTGCAACATGCCCGTCTGTGACGGGTGGCAGGCCACGCGGGAGATCCGGAGGAAGATGGGCAAGGAAACTCCGATCATCGCGCTTACCGCCAACGCCATGGCTGGCGACCGCGAGGTGTGTCTGGCGGCTGGCATGGTAGGCGGGTGATTGAGAACACGCGCTCGCCCGAGCTTGAATCTAGGAGCCGAGTCCGGGCCTCTGTATGCAAATTCAACCAGAAGGTAAATCCGTGCTCCCATCACGGTCGATTGCTTGTTCTCAATGACCCTGCTGCATGGACGACTACATCACCAAGCCGGTAAGGACATTCTCCCGTCCAGTTCTCAGCTCAACCTGAGCCGTTTCGGTCCCAATGAGTAGTGCTCACGTCAAGCCCAAAGTGGACGAGTGCAAGACCCTGCAAGCCGGTGAAGCTGGCGCTCCTGTTCGACGTCCTCAGCAAGTGGATCGTGTAGAAGGGGTTAATAAACCCTAAATCCTGTTCGACGTCCTCAGCAAGTGGATCGCGTAGAAGGGGTTAATAAACCCTAAATCCTGTTCGACGTCCTCAGCAAGTGAGTCGTATAGAAGGGAGTCAGTACCATTCCTTCAACGCGCGCCCACTGGTACCACCCACCTGCTCCACTATGCCACCATAATAGATGACATACCAGCAGGTGTTGACACCATACATTGTGATGCCTCTTCATGTTTCACATACCAGGAGGTGGTGACACCACACATTGTGATGCCCCTTCATGTTCTAACATTCCAGTAAAAGTCATCTGGTCAATTCGGAAACACACATAATAATAACACATATCATAATTTTAACACTTATTAATAACACACATTCAGAGCTAATAACAACATTCTGAAACACGCTTCATACAGGCATTCTCTGGAGTGGGTGGTGACACCATGCATGTTTGCGTCCCGTAATTTAGTTACCATATTGTCATATCTAAAAGACATCACATTAGGCGGCGGTGACACCATATTAGGTGATACCCCTTGATAGCTGTAGCAGGACGTCAACCAGCTTTAAGTGCGGATCTGGGTGGTCAATGCTCAACACGTCAACGCCTCGGGTCTCACTAGACGTTAGTAGAGTCATAAGTAATAACACATGAATTCGTCATTCCGTGTCGCATTTGCTACACGCGCGCAATGCGTTGAAGAAAGTGTCTGCACCGCAGGCTCTCGAGGCGCGCTGGCAAGGCGTTCCAAGTGTGGAGTCTAACACACTGCTAATCCTTACAATTATTTCAATTACAAGGCAACTAGCAAGCTCTGCTCATGGGTGTCAGCGTCTACAGTACGCGTCTCGTCCGTGGGTCCCCACGGTTCGCATCCACACCCGTTGCCTGCACATCCCGGGCCGTCTTATCCCCCCCCCCTTCACTAATCCAAGCGTGTCTTTGTTCGCTACTTTGACGTTGCCACATCCTTTCGTGTTTTGCTGCTGCACAAAACTATCGGCAGTTCAGCTCCCGCTCAGAGAGTTCCGAAGAGTTCGTCGAGCGGATGACGTCCAGCGGCTGCCGCGAAGAGGTCGGGGTGCCTCGCGAAGATGTCGGGGTGCCTCTCGACAGAGGCTGACACTCGTCCACTTTTCGGCTCAACGTAAGCGCTTTCTTTGGGAGAGGGGGTGCATGTGTGGATTGATTAGGGGATGTTTACGAGGTATTAGGGGGTATTAGGGGGTGCTTGGGGTGTCATTTGAGCCAGCAACGGCTCAAGGTGAGCGGAAAAGTGGACGAGTGTAAGCCCCTGCCTCTCGAGCAGGTCGAGCAGCGGGCACGCCGTCCGCTCTGCAGCGGCGCAGGTTGAATTTGAAAGCAAAGTTTGAAACCGGTTCCTCACACTTTAGTTTCAAGCGCTGAAACCAGGTGTGCTTTCAACTCGGGTTTTGATGCTGGCAACCTGCACCGGCCCACTGCTCCGCCACGAAAGCGCGCCACCGCGCGACGACGCGGTGCGCCACAACGCCCACGTGGGGCTTACACTCGTTCCCTTCTCAGCTCATCTTGAGCGGGGCGAGCCGCCGCCACCGCCGCCGCCTCGGCTTCAGCTTCCTCCGCCTCCTCGCCTTCCTCCCCCTTCCAGGATGTAGCGGCGCAAGTTGAAATTGAAAGCGACGTTTGAAAGCGGTTCATCTCATTTTAGTCTCGAGCGCCGAAACCAGTCGCGCTTTCAACTCGATATTTGAAGCTGTCAACCTGCATCGACCTACCAGGAGCAGCGCGTTGCTGTTGTTGTTGTTGACGTTGAGCTCCGACGCCTCCTCCGTGAGCGCAGGGTTCAGCGCCGCGTTGAGGTGGACGTCGGCAGCCCCCCGCTCCATGTGGTCTCAAAGGGCGGCACGGTGCCACTCGTGCGTGCGTTGTGGGAGCCGGGAACCGGCAGTGGGACGCGGCGGTGCGCGCCGCGGGAGGGGGCGCGTGTTGGTTTGTCACGTGGCTCTCCTACAGACTGACAGATGTTGCATGCCTGAGTCCGCGCGTCTGTACGAGCATCGTTCCACCATGAAGGTAGGTCATGCTCCGATCTCGCCCCGCCACCCGCCGCCACCCACCCCCTCGGCGGCGATATGATTACGCCTACTGCGTGGTATGTTCGTAGTACGGATTTTAACCTCTGCACCCACAATTCGGTATTTGCGAGTCAGCGTCTGAGTCAGCCTCCATTTCTTCCGCGATGCTTTCGCCACCGCGAGCAGATTTGACCTTCTGGCGATGTTCGAACCACTCGGCGATTAACTGTATTAACACAGAGTGTTTATATGATAGAATAAACCTAAAGAGTTTCGACGAAGGCATGGTTCCCCACAGACCCAAGTCACAACTTACAGCCCGACGCTAGCGCCAATTTAAATACCCTATTCTTTCATAAAACATCCCATCCTGTTTGCATGTGTATTTCACCCCTTTCGCCGTTTGGCCATGGCCGACAGCGCGGCGGAGAGGTCCTTCCGGATGTTCTCCGTGCTCCAGGGCCAGGTAGAAACGTAGAATAAGCCGCGATTTCATCATTGGATACTAACAGACGCTTCCGTTGGCAGGGGGCTAACTAGGGTATGCTTGCGTGGATCGTGCCTGTGTTTGATACATTGTGTTTGATCGTTAGACTTGTGATCGGAAAGCAGGTTATTGAGTTGTTATTTTTAAGACCGAGGGTCTAAACCGCGGTGGAAGACGTGGCATAAATTATTTAATCGGCCCGACCTTGCTCGGCAGTGGCTTCCCCCGCAGCCGGGCCACTAAGAGAAGACGGCTCGCCACGTCAAAGGATGTCATTAAACTCGTTCAACGGGGGTGTCAAACACGATGGATGCTGGGATATGTTTTACTTGGAATATTTACTTGGCTCCCCATCCGATATGTCTGTCGGAGGATGTAGAGGGTTTCAAACCCAATAGACCATAGGGTCGGTTAAAGCTCACCGTGTGAGCGCATTGGAGCTCGAAGAACACTAGTTGAAAGGAAGATAAAACAAGGAACGAGGGTTCAAAAGCGATGGATGACATTGTGGATATGATGTACTCGTACCCGTCCTCACCCCACAGCAGGTCTAACTCCCCCGGGCGCACCCCCGGGTAGGGCCAGGTGAAATAGGCTTGCCACGTCATCCATCGCGTTTTAAACCCTCGACTGTCGAGATAATATGTCATCCAATGACGTGCCGGGGCCGGGTCATTAAGGCTCGCTCGCTGCCGACGTCATCCACTGCGTTTAACCCTCATATGTTGGGCCATTCCCAGGTGAATAAGGCTCTCCACGTCATCCACCACATAGTAGTGTACTGGTGCTCGCCACGTCATCGACCACATAGTGTATCGATACACTCCACGGCATCCACCGTGTATCAAACTCTCGTTTCGTGAGTCCGATCACATCTCATCCTTAGAGTACCTGTACACGCTCGCCGTATCCTCATCCCTGGCCTCACACGGCGTCCTGACTGTTTGCTCATAGCGTACCCGTACACACTCGCCGCATCCTCCTCCTCCATGACGTGCCCTACCCACGCCGCGGACAGCACCCCGCTGCTGCCTGTGCACAGAACCTTGACGCCCTCGGCGCCTGTGTGTTGGGTTCAAGTTGATCGGGTGTTAGGTTCAAGTTGATCGGGTGTTAGGTTCAAGTTCATAGGATGTCTGGTACAAGTTTATATGACATTAGCTTCAAGTTTATAGGATGTCCGGAACAAGTTGATGGGATGGTAGGCTCAAGTGGATTGGGGTCTGACCTATGGCTCGCAGGCGGCCGATGACGTCCACCCCCAGCAGGCGGCCGTCCACCATATCCAGGTGATGGTCCACTATGTAGGGACAACCGAATATCTCCCGCCACATCATCCAACGAACTGACGCATTGTGAACTCTCGTTGATGCAGTACAATGGAATCGTGTGACGTGGCGACTCGGCGACTGGCGAGCACTATCGGGGCGGCCCCACCACGATGAAAATGTCGAAGTGCTCCGCGCCGCGCTCCTCCACCTGCGGGCATCGAGCGGGTTGCGGGGTCAAGTCGATAGGAGGTCAGATCACGGTGATAGGAGGTCAGATCACGGTGATAGGAGGTCAGATCACGGTGATAGGAGGTCAGAACACGGTGAAAGGATATGTTAGGCTCGACTTTGATGATGGGATGCTCGGTTCAGGTGGATGACGATTGAATGCACGCATGGTACACTATATGCGAATGTATACAGGTACACCATCAGCAAACAGTCCTCAGATGATGCCAGGCCATAGAAGATGCAGGGGAGAGAGGAGGAGGCGAAGGAGAAGGAGGAGGAAGAGGAGGAGAAGGATGAGTAGGAGGAGGAGGCGAATGTGCACAGGTACACTACGAGCAAACAGTCAGATGATACCGGGCCATATATGGAGGAGACCGAGGAGGGGGAGCAGGCGGAGGTGGATGATGTAAATGTGTACAGGTACACTGTGATCAAACAGTCCGACGATGGGTTTCACCTTCCTCAGCGCCAGCTCCCCATTCTCCGCCTCCTCCACCTAGAGCCCACAAAATCTCGCTCGCCACGTCACAGGTGACACTTAACTTAAGAAACGAGGGTAAAAAGAGCGGTGAATGAATACCGGCGGGAGTGATCGGTCGATTCCTACCTCCACTTCCCAGGTGGGCGCCATCAGCCGCGACTCAGGGCCTACCTCCAGCGAGATCCCGCGTCATCAGCTTAATATATTCGAGAATGTTGTTAGACGCGTGAAGCGTGTGAGGACAACTCGATAATCTCAGCGGTCGAGGACTGTAAAGTGTGGGGGCAGAAATGGCACCATACCAAGTAGCATGCACACATTCTCATGGGTTGTTATCAAGGTTTTAAACAAAACAAAAGAAATAGTAAAGCATCTGTAGAGGCGTATAAGTTGGGACAAACAGCTCAAGCTGAGCTCAAAAGTAAACTAGTGTAAGGCCGGGGAGGAGGATGCGGCGAGTGTGCACAGGTACACTACTACACTATGAGCAAACATACAGGTTGAGCTGATAAGGGAACGAGTGGCCAGGCCAGGGAGGCGACGCGTTGAGTGTGTACGGGTACACCGGTTCACTGTGAGCAAGCAGTCAGGGCACCAATGTTAGGCCGTGCCGCGACTGCAGCATCCGGCGCAAAGGGTCAAGTACGACAAGGGGGTTTATTCAACACAGTGTCGGCGCGACAAGGCCGAGTAAATTTCGCTTCGCCACGCCATAGGGTGATATTTAACTCAGGAAACGAGGGTATTGAACATGTAGGATGACGTGGCAGGCATATATTATTCACGCAGCCGTACTTGCGCATGAGCTTGCGGTTGATCGGGGAATCATCCACGACGCAGGGCCAGGTGAACAATGCTTCGCACGTCAGGCCAGATAAATAACGCTTGGATCTTTCTAGAATGTAATGTAACTCCAACAAAAAGGGTCTGCTGTGGTGTATGACGTGGCGAGTGGTCTGTACGTGTCCCTACCACGATGAGCACGCGCATATCTGCGCGGTGGGGTCACGTTGATAGGATGTCAGGCGCATGTTGATAGGATGTCAGGCGCATGTTGATAGGATGTTAGGCGCATGTTGATAGGATGTAAGGCGCATGTTGATAGGATGTTAGGCGCATGTTTATAGGATGTTAGGCGCATGTTCATAGGATGTTAGGTGCACGTTGATAGGATGTTAGGTGCATGTTGATAAAATGTTAGGAGCACGTTGATAGGATGCGAGGTGCCTGTTGATATGCATAGGATGCGAGGTTGACGTTGACAGGCACTCAGTAGGTTCAAGTGCAGCGGGAGTACGTACCCGGAGGCAGTGTGTCGTCGGGAGCGGAAGGCGACGCGTAAACCCCCTCCACCCCGGCCGCCCCGGCCGCCCCGTGCGTTGGAGCACGAGGAGCATCGCCAACACCTAGGTCCAGGGCCGGATAAACATTGCTCGTGACGTCATCCATCACATGTTAACCCTCGTGTATTCAATTAAATGCCCCTCGGGCCCTCGATACCATGCTGGCAATCACAACGGCAGGCTGGTTTGGATGGATCATGGATGGGGTTGCTGTAATGCTGGATGAACGTTAGTAGTTAGATGCTCGTCATGTGAGCGCATATTGGGGCTTGGTGAACGTGATAATCCTATGACGTGGTTGCATTTACCTGGCCCTGCCAACTTGCATTGGCATGGAAGCCGTCGGCGGCGGCGGTGTGCTGGACCTGACAAAGGCAAACACAGCCTCGGCGTGGGGCCTCACAAAGTGTCCGTTGCAGCTCAACTTAAGCAACTTCGAGGTGTTCTGGTGGGGTATCCCATAACTGCCAGGGGTTCGAGAAGCAGAAACGGCTTCAATTAAGGCGCAAAGGTACAGACGGAGTTGGAGGCAATCACAACACCAGACCAGTTCTGGTGTATGGGGATGGTCTAATGCTAATCATGTGAGTGCCTTGGGGCTCGATGAACGTTAGTTGAATAGAAAAGTCAAAATGTATATTCGTGTATGGATACCTCCCTAGCTTGAATACAATTGAATACGAAATAAAAGGAAAGAGGCGAAGGCCCTGCATCAGCGGCGGAGTCACGGGGGCCAGGGCGGAAGCCTGGTACCTCCGCATACACGTTGACGGGTCTCTCGTTCTTTCTCTCGGCGGCGGAGTCGGGGGCGGGGTTCTCGTCGGCGCCCGGCTGCTCCGGCAGGATTATCGGCAGCCGGACGATGAACGCCGTCCCTGTGGCGCCGGCCGGGGGCCAGACGCTGGCGTCCGTCTCATCGCTCTCGATGCTCACGGCGCCCCCCATGCGTGAGGGAACACCAACACGTTAGCAGTGGCAGGTGGTAAGATCTAAGATCACCGCATACCGCTTACGGACATGTAGTCAGTCACACCAACACATTAGTAGTAGTGCGTGGTAAGATCATCGCATATCGCACACTGACAGGCGTTTAGTAAGGCACGTCAAGCTCCGTGAAACGGGCTTCGCGAGAGTTTATTACGGGCAAGAGGAACCATACCATTTTATCGATGAGGTTCTTGGAGACCGCCAGCCCCAGACCGGTGCCCGCCCAGGACGTAGGGCTAAGTAAATAACATTTGCCGCGTCATAGGATGCATGGCTGACAGGCTGACAGGTTGCAGTCAACTTTGGCCTTCGTTGACTGTGGCTTGTGATTGGTCGTGTCGTGTCGTGCAGTGTCGTGTCGAGCACAGGTACACTATGAGGTGGTTGATGCGTTGAGCACCGGTACACTATGCGGTGGATGACGTGGCCAGCACCGGTACACTATGTGGTGGATACGTGGTGAGCACGGAGCACTGTGCGGTGGATGACGTAACGAGCACCGGTACACTATGTGGTGGATGATGTGGTGAGCACCAGCACCGGCAGACTATGCAGTGGAACCGATGACGTGGTGAGCACCGGTACACTATACAGTATTTGCTCTATCCCACCTGGACGCGGGCAGCATGCTGAACTTCTGGAACAGCAGGGCTTGGTGATGCGGGGGGATGCCCGGCCCGGTGTCCTCCACGCGGATCACCAGCTCGTCCCCGGGGCAGCGGTCGGCCGGGCACCGGTCGGCTGGATCCGGACCTTGCCCTGGCCCCGGCGCCGTCTGGTCGGCCGCCTGCGCCTCCACTTTCGCGGAGAGGGTGACGCTACCCTGGTCGGTGTATTTCCTGCATGTGCAGGTTCAGTTGAAAGGGTTGAAAGGATCAGTGGTGGATAGGGTGCTAGATTCACTTCGACGAGATATTGCCGTTGCAAGTTGGGTTGGTTAGATGTATTTTATAAAACAACCAAGAGTGCTTGTTAGATGGTGACTGTTTGAATCGTGGGCGGCTTCGATGAGATGTGGCGGTTCAAGTCGACTGGTTTATAACGTCGTGTTTAGGTTCCAACTTGAAAGGATGACCGTCTGACGACTGTAGAATGTTAGTTTCGATTCGATATGATGTGCCGGTTTAAGTGGACGGGTCGCAGGCTTACATCGCATTGGTCAGCAGGTTCAGAAGCACCTTTGGGTACGGTGCATCGCAAAAGAATCCACAGAAAGTCATAATTTGGTGGTTTGGTCAGGTTTGGTCAGGTTTGGTCAGGTTTGGTTGGTTTGGATAGGTTTGGTTTGTTCGGCCTGACATGGCATGACAGGGTCCCAAACATGTAACCCGTGACCCGGGGGAAACACCGCAACAAACGAAAACGCATGTAACTCGCCTGCACGACGCGTTGTCGGTCGGTCAAGATCAACGCCGGGACGTCCGGCGCCACAATACTCACGAGCTTCACGCCCGCTTTTGCCATCCGCTTCAGCATCTTGATCACCAAGTAGCAGGGCCTGGCAGAAATTGCTCAAACCCTCCTTCAACACATTTGCGAGCCCTCGTTTCTAGGGTTGATACTGTTTGCCCATAGCGCCCTACCTAGCTCCAGATCTTCACCAGTGACCTGCACTCATAGCTGGTCTTATCGTTGCGATAACATTTCGTCTTGTTCTCGTTTCTTGGGTTAAACGCCACCCTGATATGTGTTGAGGAATCTCTCCCGGGCCCTACCTCAGAAAATACAGCCCTGATTTCCACCGACAAGGGGCTTACACTCGTCCACATTTCGGCTCAACGTAAACACATTTTGTGGGATACGTCGGGTGCCTGATTTCCCCCCAGTCTATTAGACAGGGGGACACGGGGAGGTGTGACCAAAACGGCTTAGGTTAAGGTGAGAAGTGGACGAGTGTAAGCCCCTGCCACCAACTCGAGCTTGTGCGGCATCAGCTCGTCCTCGGCCTCGGCGCCCGGGTGGCTCGTCCTCGGGACTCCGGATTCCGCAGACTCCCAGCCCAGCTTCTGGGCGTCTAGTACATTGGCCACCTGCAGGGTGAGTGGAGTGAAGTGGAGAGGAAGGGGGACACTTTATTTAAAGGTGGGTTATGGGGGTGGGATTGGAGCTATCAGTCGGTCGTGATTCAATCAGGGCTCTGGTGTGCGACATGACATAACGTGAAGACTAACATAACTGCCCATACGAGTGCAGGGGTTAAATCATTTTCCGAACACCCCTAGATACGGAACATGACCCCCTCTTGGGGCTGCACGGACCGTCCCGTATAAAATATAAATGCATCTGTTACCTCGGTCTACGCAGTTCTGGTGTGGGGGTCAAACGTGGATTTGGAATTACTTGAGTGAATAGACGGTGGCCCATATACATGTGCAGTGTATCCTAGATCGGAACCCGATGTTGGACGTTCTGATTTTCGTATGGCGCAAGGACATGGATCGTGTCCATACCGCGCTTCGCGCCATCCCCATTTGACCCCCCCGCCATAACTGCGCAGGTGCTTTCATCATGTGTGCAGTACGAAACCATATAATCAAATTGGGGGATGGAAAGTTGGAATTTTCCCTTCCGTACGGTGCTCCGGAAAAATAGATTTCCCTTGCGCATAGCCGTTCTGGTGGATGGGGTTGGATTGATGCTCACCGTCAGACCGTGTGAGTGCCTTGGGACGCGATGAACGTGAGTGCAAATAAACGGGGAAATATCACCCCTGTTGTGGTGCAGTCGTACCAGGCGGTGCATGTGTCCCACGCAAGCGCGGATGCTGTCCACGTTGTCAAGCAGATCAGCCGCCACGGTCGGTCGGTCAACAGGAGCGCTGGAAGGAGCAGCCGCAGCCCCAACCATCGTGGTCGGTCGGTCAACAGTGGCGCTGGAAGGAGCAGCCCATGAGGCGGTCACCGCGGCGCAGAGCCATGCACGATTGAGGGTCTATTTGTGTGTTTTCGTTGCCTCAATGGGTTTTGATCGTTACAAAAAAGTTGAGAGTACCCAGTACCGTACCGGGTGCACGTGTGCATTTCGGGCTCCCCTCCCACGCAGGTTGCTTTCCCGTGGTAATAAGCGCCTGGGAAGTGGTTCGCGGATACAACGGTGGGCAGTCCAAGTGATAAGGGGACTAGTTAAAGGCGAGGGAGGAGGATGCGGCGAGTGTGCACGGGTACACTGGTACACTATGAGCAAACAGTCAGGTTGAGGTGAACAGGGAACAAGAGTGAGGCCCTGCGGCGGCGGCGGCGGCGGCGGCGGCGGCGGCGGCGGCGGCCGCGGCGGCACAGCGAGCGCCGGATGCCATGCCGAGAAGCAGAGCCTTACACTAGTCCCCTTCTCAGCTTAACTTGCGCCGTTTCGTCACGGAAATCACTCTTAAGTTATCCCACTTAATACCTCAAAGATCCTCATGTTGAGCCGAAAAGGGGACGCCGCGCCGTGTGAGGCCCTGCTGAGAAACGGACAACAGGAGGAGGGAGGTGCGGGCGATGGCGATGACGACCCCCCGGCAGGGCCTCACACCCGTTCCCTCACTGTTTGCTCATAGTGTACCAGTGTACCCGGGCACACTCGCCGCATCTTCTCTTCCCTGGCATGACACTCGTTCCCATACGGTTTGCTCATAGTGTACCCGTGTACCCGCACACACTTGCCGTGTCCTCTTCCCTGGCCTTAAACACGTTC
>Ga0307489_10002171_pt1 | contig 13121 bp, 12 predicted proteins | sample SB12metaG_FD_202247 | JGI IMG/M metagenome (GOLD analysis project Ga0307489, IMG submission 202247) | Sea-ice brine microbial communities from Beaufort Sea near Barrow, Alaska, United States - SB 1.2 | ecosystem: Environmental > Aquatic > Marine > Coastal | place: USA: Alaska | collected...
ATTAAATAATATATAAAATGAAAAATTTAAAATTAACTCCATTTTTCGCAATGCTTTTAGCATTAGCATTTGTTGTATCCTGTGTGAAGGACGACGATTTTGAAGTACCTGATACTGGCGTTACAGAAGTAAACATAGACGGTACCATCATAGACATTGATAATCTCTATAACTCTTGGCTGCAAAGTGCAGGTTCTAACCAAGAAGCAACTCTTACTTTTGAAGAAACAGACCAGTATATTTTTGGTTATGTTATATCTAGCGATGAGTCTGGAAATTTCTTTGAAGAAGTAGTAATGCAAAATAGCATTGAAAACCCTACAAGAGGAGTTAAAGTATTATTAGATGTAAACCCTTTGTTCAACAAATACGAAGTAGGCAGAAAAGTCTATATCAAACTAGAGGGGCTAACTGTTGGTATTTCTAGTGGAGTTCTTACCTTAGGCCTAAAAGGTGCAACAGATAATACTGAAAAAATTCCATCTGCCCAGGAAGAAGAATATTTTATTCGTGATCCAGAAGTTGCCCTTATTGTCCCTGCTGTAAAAACATTGGGCCAGCTTACCGATGCAGATGTAAACACGTTAATACAGTTGCAAGCTGCTCAGTTTACTGCAAGTCAAATAGATTTAAGTTTTGCAAATGAAGCTGGAGATGAATTTGATGGAGACAGATTATTAGAAAGCTGTAGTGCAGATGGAGGTGATATTCTTTTTCAAACAAGTACATTCTCAGATTTTAAAGCAATAAACTTACCTGACGGCACTGGAACACTAACAGCTGTTCTTTCTAAAGATTTCTTTGGAGAAAATTTCGCCTTAAATATTAGAGACACAAATGACATTACTTTTGACGGTGAACGTTGCGAGCCTACTCCATTAAACCCTAACATTACTGCTACCACTTCATTCTCTGCGGTAATAGATCGTTTTACTTCTGCAGGCGGGTATGCAGAATTTAGCACAGAAGAAGCAGATTTAATTATTGAGGGCTATGTTGTCTCTAGTGATAAAGACGGAAACTACTTTGAAGAATTGGTGATCCAAAACGTAACTGACGGAAACGACATTAGCGAAAACAACCCAAGATTAGGTTTACGTGTTGCAATAGATAGAGGTGATTTATACCTAAACTTACCTATAGGTCGTAAAGTATATATAAAATTAAATGGTCTTGCAGTAGACGAAGATGCAGGAAATATTACTATAGGATACCCTAATGTTTCTGAAATTGAAAAAATTCCAGATGGCATAGCAGATTTCTTTGTTTTTCCAGGAGAAGTAATCGCAGATATTGCACCTAAGTTGACAAACGTAAACGGACTCACAACTAACGATTTAAACACCTTGGTACAATTTGAAACGATGCAGTTTACTGCTAATAATGTTGGATTGACATTCTCTGGCGAAGACACTGATGGTTTTGATGGAGAGCGTTCTTTAGAAAGTTGTGATGACACAGGAGACATCAGATTGTTCTCAAGCACATTTGCAAATTTTAAATCTTTAATAGTACCAGAAGGAGTAGGAAGCATTACTGCAATCTACACAAATAACTTCTTTGGTGATGAGCGCATTGTTGAAATACGCACCCGCGACGATATTCAATTTACAAACCCAGAACGTTGTGATCCACCTATCGTAGATTGTGGTAACGCAGCAACAGAGGGGCCAAATGTATTATTCTTAGAAAATTTTGAAACACAGACGGTAGGAGCACCACTTTCTGGAAACGGAATGGTAAACTTTCAAGAAGCAGGTACACAACCCTGGGAATCTTACTCAAGCACAAGTACAAATAGCTCGATTGGGATTTCTGCTAACATAGGCTCTTTCAATAGTGGAGACGACAGTACGATATCTTGGTTAGCGTTTCCAGAGATCAATTATGATGCTCAGGATGGCGAGACATTACGTTTTATGACCTCAAACAGTTTTTCTGATGGTAGTACACTAGAAATTCTTTTCTCAAGCGATTGGGATGGTGTTGCTGCAAATATCCCTAACGCAACTTGGGCACTCTTGCCTGCTGCTTTAATTGTTCCAGATGATGCGTTCTTTGGAGACTTTATAGACAGTGGTATTGTAGATCTTTCTTGTGTAGATGGCACAGGACATATCGCCTTTAAATATGTGGGAAGTGGCGTACCAGAATTTGATGGCACCTACGAGTTAGATGAGATAGCGCTTCGTTCTAATTAATTCTGAAATATCAAATAATCAAAGCCGCTTTAGTTTTTTTGCTAAAGCGGATTTTTATTTCCAAGATTTGTGAAGTAGAAACAAAACGGCTTCACTACAAGACATAGGCTGCAGGAGTTAATATGGTTGGATAGGTGCTTATTTTATTTCGAAATATAGGGTGCGTTTTTCAAACGTAACACTTCCAACTACCTTCCCCATACTTCCTACAATTTTTTACCTACTTTTGAAATCCTGTGAAAATCATACAAAATATCTTTGGCTTACTGTACCGAATCTGGTTTTATATCCTGATGCTCGTGCCTATTCTTATTATGTCTCCACTACTCATCATAAGCGTGATGCGGCAAGAATGGTATCCATTTTATTTTAAAATGGCTAGAATATGGGCAATCTGTATTCTCTTTGGGATGGGATTTCTACCTAAGGTGAGAGGCGAAAAAGAATGGGAAAAAGCCAAGTCCTATCTCTTCGTCAGTAACCACAGTTCTATGACAGATATCATGTTGATGTTATATGCAGTCAAAAGTCCATTTGTATTTGTAGGAAAGGCTGAGCTGGCAAAAATGCCCATTTTTGGTTACTTCTATAAACGCACCTGTATACTAGTAGATAGAAGTAGTATGAAAAGCAGAAGCGCCGTTTTTGAAAGCGCACAGCAAAAAATAAAACAAGGACTTAGTGTTTGTATTTTTCCAGAAGGAGGCGTGCCTAATGACGCCAGTATTGTTTTAGATAATTTTAAAGACGGAGCATTTAAGCTAGCCATTGATCACTGTATTCCTGTCGCCCCACTCACCTTTCACGACAACAAAAAACGTTTGCCTTTTGATATCTCTAAGGGATCCCCAGGGAAGATGCGGGTAAAAGTGCATCCTATTATACCAACACGGATTCTAGAACCAGAAGATCGCAAAATGTTACGAGAACAGACTCGAGATATTATTCTTGAGGAGTTGTCCTCCCCAACCTTGTAAACTACATATCGTTCACCACCTGAAGTAATTAGATTATTACTAAAGACAATTCAAAAAAACTAAAAAGACCCTCCAATGGCGATGGAGGGTCTTCTCATTTTTTGCTTCGATCTCGATTTCTCTGGATGTTAGCCAACTAAAATGAACCTAAAACTTAAAACTTAATCCACTATAAATCCCTACGTAATACGGTTTAAACTGTACCGAGGCATCTGTATATGGATTGAGCTGATATTTAAACATAGGCTCGACATTAAACTTAAACTTTCTTGATAATTGGTAACTAAGTCCTAAACCAACATTGGTGCTAAAACTTACGTCACTCAGGTTGTTTGCTTCTCCTATTACATCTTCAAAATCATTAGCAGACACAGACACTTCGTTAGTGCCTAATAGTAAGGTGCTAAATCCTCCTATGAGGTTTAAACCAAGTCTTTTGTTTACTAAGGCATATGTAAGCTCTGCAGGTATTTCTGTATAGCTAATGGACTGTGTTAAAAAAACATCACCATCCGTTGCTTTTCTGGTAAGGTTATCAAAATTAGATCCTTCTGCTGCATCCATTAAAGCACCTTGATCTATTGCTGTTACAACAGTGCCTTTATCATTAAAATTAACAGACTGCAGCGCTGCATTCGCATCACCAGTGGCTAGTTCTAGCCCGCCTGTTGCATAACTAAGGTTTACATTGCTTACCCCAGAGCGAACAGTCAACCGCTGCGTTAGTGCATAACTTACGTTAATACCGTAACTCATATTTACTTCACCGTTTTGAGTATTATCTGCAAACGATGGATCAATAGAAGAACCTTGACTCAAAGAACTGTAATACACCGGAGCCACATTTGGACTAATTGCCCAACGATTACCAAGCAACTCATCTGTCGTTTTTGCAACGGCCTCTTTTTGTTCTTCAATCGCATCAAAAATGCTTTCCTTTTCAATTGCTTCCTTACTCTCATCTACATTCTCATTAGCTACTCCTTCTATAACAGGAGTTGTAGCTATTCTATTTTTATCAAAAGGCGTTTCTGTCTTATGTGATGGTTCTTGCGCAGTCTTAACGTCATTGTTAGTCAGCTCCTTTGGGTTTGTAGTTGCTACCGAATTCTTGGACAAAAACTTTTCTGAAGTTTGCTCCGTTATATTGTTTTGTTTAACCGCGTCATCCTTCATAGTAGTCGCAGCTACTGAGGTATTCTTAAAACGACTCGCAGTTTTCACCACATTGGCCTTATGGGCATCAGTAGTATTCCTTATAGAAGAATCTATAACATCGGTCGTGTTTTCAGAAGAGACATTTAAGTTCTCTAAGTTTTGATTCTTAAGAATGACCTTTTTAGTATCGTGTTCTTCCGTCGACTGTAGGTCATTAATTTCTTGAGAAGGCTGAGTAATATCTTCAATTACCAGCTGATTTTTATGGTCATCCTCAAGAGTATCTGACATAAACATGTTTGCAACTGCAAACAACAATATAAACGCAGCAGCCACGCCACCAAGTTTCCACCATAATGGGATTACTTTTCGATCGCGTTTATTATGGCCAAGTGCTACTTGAATGTTTTCCCAAACCGCAGGTGGCGGCGGAGTCTCCATCCCTTGCAGGCGGCTCTTAAATAACTGGTCTATATTTTTATCGTCTTTGCTTTGCAAATCTATTTTATTGCGCCTGCGGCGCTATTACTCTATTTTAATCTGTCCCTAAATTTCGGGAAAATCAGGATTCTTTTAAACTTTATCTACGGCATATACATTAAATAAGTCGTAGTTAATCTGCACAGTTGTCATTTTGAACTCGACGTGTACTGAACTTGATTCAATATTCAAATCTTTATCAACCTACCACTATTTTTAATAAACAGTCCCATCTATCAAACCCGGCACATTTTCGCGTTACGGCAACCTTACTGCCGTGCTGCTTTAAAATTATTTACTTTTTTCTGCAAAATCTTTCTAGCTCTCGCCAAGTTAGATTTTGAAGTTCCGTCACTTATACTCAACTGTTCGCCTATTTCTTTATGGCTATACCCATCAAGCACATACAACGAGAACACAAGCCTATACTGGTCTGGCAACTCTCGTACCATCTGTAACAAATCATCAAGCGGAATTTCAATATGCTCCACCTCATCAAGCGCTTCATCAGCAATCTGGTCTTCTCTCACGATGTCAAAATGCCGCTTTTTCCTATACTTCTGCAGCACTGTGTTGACCGTCACTCGCTTTATCCAGCCCTCAAAAGAACCTTTGCCCGAGTATTGCTCCACCTTCTTAAAGATGGTAAGAAACGCATCTTGCAAATTATCCTGAGCCTCCGCATAATTAGGCGAATACCTCAGACAAATGGCAAATAACACTCCAGAATATTTCTGGTATAGTGCTCCCTGCGCTTGCGCATCTTGCCTCTTACATTGTATAATGAGCTGCTCTTGTGTCAACGTCTAGACTCCTTCTTGGGTTAGTTTTTTTTAGTACTCTAGAATAAAGGTACCGATTAATCACAACAAAATCAGGTTTCTACATTCAATAGATACCTGATTTTGATGATGGTTGCGTGTGCAATTACTTTTTAAGGGTATAATTGCAAATGCGCATTATTTCTGAAACGTTACAAACCAGTCCCTTAGGTCTGCGACTAACAATTTCTTATTCTAGATGATTTATTTCTAATCTCGAATCCCGATGGCAATCGGAAAACATGCTATTGTTCTTGTAACGCTTTAATAGCATCTATTATTTTAAGCTCTAACTCTTCCATTAATTCTGGGTTGTCTAGCAACAACGCTTTAACGGCGTCACGCCCTTGTCCTAGCTTCGTTTCGTCATAACTAAACCAAGAACCGGCTTTTCTAATGATTTCAAAATTCACCCCAAGATCAATAATCTCTCCTACTTTAGAGATTCCTTTACCATACATGATATCAAACTCTGCCAGTTTAAATGGTGGCGCAACTTTGTTCTTCACCACTTTTACACGAGTCTTATTACCTAGTACATTGTTATCCGTATCCTTTATCTGTGTAGAACGTCTTATGTCTAATCTTACAGATGCGTAAAACTTCAATGCATTACCACCCGTTGTAGTTTCTGGGTTTCCAAACATTACCCCAATTTTCTCACGGAGTTGATTAATAAACATTACAGTACAATTCGTCTTGCTTATAGATCCTGTTAATTTTCTAAGCGCCTGAGACATTAAACGCGCATGAAGTCCCATTTTACTGTCTCCCATTTCTCCTTCTATCTCACTTCTAGGTGTCAAGGCAGCCACAGAATCAATAACCACAATATCAATCGCACCAGAACGAATCAAGTTATCTGCAATCTCTAATGCCTGTTCCCCATTATCTGGTTGAGAGATAATAAGATTTTCAATATCAACCCCTAAGCTCTCTGCATAATATCTATCAAAAGCGTGTTCCGCATCTATAAATGCTGCGATCCCTCCTTTTTTCTGTGCTTCTGCAATGGCGTGAAGTGTGAGTGTGGTTTTACCAGAAGATTCTGGTCCATAAATCTCAATGACCCTTCCTCTAGGGTATCCTCCAACTCCTAACGCGATATCTAGCCCTAATGATCCAGATGGAATCACTTCTACATCCACTACTTGTTTATCCCCCATCTTCATCACTGTCCCTTTCCCATAAGTCTTATCTAGCTTATCAAGAGTCAATTTAAGTGCTTTTAATTTTGCGTCCTTTTCTTTTTCACTACTCATTATTTCTGAAATTTTAATTTTTGAAGTTGGTGCTAAAGTACAACAACTTGGAAATATTCCAAAAGAAATTGGACACTATTTAAATTATTTATTCAAAGCAGTAATATCCATAAAAAAAACCCGTAACGAAGCCGTAATTTTACTTCCATTTAAGGATCAAAAATATTCGGCGTTAAAACAATTGCACACCAATACCAAATCACCTACTTTTGTCTTGTTTAAAATCAATCTAAATAACAAATGTATACTATTGCCTCATTAAAAAAGGGTCAGCGCGCCATCATCAAAGAGTTTTCTGTAGATGTGGTTCCACTCAAATTACTCGAGATGGGCTGTCTTCCTGGCAATGAAGTTTCATTAGTTCAAATAGCACCTTTTCAAGATCCACTATACCTTAATATAAACGGTAGTCATCTTGCAATTAGAAAAGAAACCGCAGAAAAGATTGAGATAGAACTTATCAAAGACTGATTTTCAAACCCCAATAGTTCGTCTAAACGAACACATAAAATACTTTGCCAGTTTACTGAGTGAAGTCGAAGTATGGCAAAACAGATGAACGTTGCATTAATAGGAAACCCAAACACGGGTAAAACATCTGTATTTAATAGATTAACAGGGCTCAATCAGAAAGTAGGTAATTATCCCGGCATCACCGTAGAAAAAAAACAAGGAATCTGTAAACTGCCCCGCGGTGTTAAGGCCCACATACTAGATCTTCCCGGCACCTATAGTTTAAATGCTTCTTCACTTGATGAAAACGTAGTAATAGAATTACTCCTTAATAGAAACGATAAAGATTATCCAGATGTAGCTGTAGTAATATCTGATGTTGAAAACCTAAAACGAAACCTACTCCTTTTTACTCAAATAAAAGATTTAGGCATCCCAACCATCCTCGCCATTAATATGGCAGATAGGATGAAACGCAAAGCTATCTCGATTGATATAGAGCGGCTCGAAGAAAAGCTTGAAACCAAAATTGCGCTCATAAGCTCACGTAAGAACCTTGGCTTTGAGTATTTAAAAGAACTCATTACAAACTACAGTAATTTAAACACAAAGCCCTGTGTAGAGGCGTCAGTGATTGCCCCAGAATATTTCAATCGATTGCGTAAAGCATTTCCTAATCAAGATTTGTATAAGCTTTGGCTCGTAATCACTCAAGATGTAAATTTTGGGAAATTAGACCGCCAAGAGTTAAAAGGTGTTGCTAGTTTTCAAACAGAATCTGTGAGCAACCTTAAACGATTGCAACAAAAAGAAACCATTGCCCGCTACCAGTTTATAAACGATGTATTAAAAGAAACACTCACAGTTGACGCTGCAAGCGCAAAAGATTTGCGAAGCAGACTAGACAGAATTCTAATGCACAAGGTGTGGGGTTATGTTATTTTCTTCGGAATTTTATTACTCATATTTCAAGCTATTTTTGATTGGAGCACCTACCCAATGGACTGGATAGACAGCACTTTTGCATCCTTTAGTGAGTGGACTAAAAACGCCTTGCCGTCAGGAGATTTTACAAACCTTATAGCCGAAGGCATCATCCCAGGATTGGGCGGAATCGTTATTTTTATTCCACAGATAGCATTTTTGTTTTTATTTATATCTATCCTCGAGGAGAGCGGGTATATGAGCCGAGTGGTGTTCTTGATGGATCGTATTATGCGACGTTTTGGACTCAGCGGGAAAAGTGTGGTACCTCTAATTTCTGGAACGGCTTGCGCTATCCCAGCAATCATGGCAACTAGAAACATAGAAAACTGGAAGGAGCGATTGATCACTATATTAGTAACGCCATTTACTACCTGTTCTGCGCGATTGCCAGTGTATCTTATTATCATCTCGCTGGTCATACCAGAACAACGAGTGTTTTGGTTTTTCACTTTGCAAGGGCTCACCTTATTATTTATGTATTTTCTAGGGTTTGCTGCCGCTATCGTTTCTGCTTGGTTATTGGATAAAATTTTGAAGATAAAAAGTAAAACCTTTTTTGTGGTTGAAATGCCAAACTACAAGCTCCCTTTGTTTAAAAATGTCGCGATCACGGTAATTGAAAAGACAAAATCTTTCGTGCTCGGCGCTGGAAAAATAATTTTGGCAATTTCAATTGTCCTATGGGTACTTGCCTCATACGGTCCTGGCAATTTTAATAATGCAGAGGCGATTGTTATTGAGGAGAATATTTCAGAAACAATTACTGATAAAGAATTAGACACTAAAATTGCTGCCTATAAATTAGAACATAGCTATATAGGTATCCTCGGAAAAGCGATAGAACCCGCCGTCGCTCCATTAGGCTATGATTGGAAAATAGGGATTGCAATTGTGAGTAGTTTTGCTGCACGTGAAGTTTTTGTAGGTACGCTGGCGACTATTTACAGTGTAGGAAGTGAAGAAGAAGAAACCATCAAAAACCGTATGGCCGCAGAGATAAACCCAATTCTAGGAACCCCTTTATTTAATTTTGCCAGTGGCGTTTCTCTCTTATTATTTTATGCTTTTGCCTTACAGTGTATGAGTACGATAGCTATTGTAAAAAGAGAAACCAACGGCTGGAAATGGCCTATATGGCAATTTACAGTAATGACGGCCATTGCTTATTTAGTAGCACTTGGGGCATATCAGTTTTTGAAGTAAGCTGAGAGATGTGATTAGTAAGCAGCAAATAATTGAATATTTTGTAACTTACATTTCACTTTAAGATTGAAATCGAACTGCAACTAAAATATTTAAATGATTAACCTGTATAGTAAATGAGATTTTTAACACCCATATTACTACTCATCTTCATCTCTTGCAATACAAGTGATGATCCGGGTTGCTTTGTTAATGATGTAGATTTTACTAATCTAGAGGGAGCTTATAGCTGTGAGAACACTAAAAATCTTGTCGAAATTGATTTACAGGATACATTTACACTTATCAATTCGCAGGTAGAATTTGATGCGCAGATTTCGGGACCTTGTATGCCGCAAATAGACTTTACACTCTATACGCTTATTATAGGAAAGAAAGGATTAGCAAATGGCAATACGTCAATCAGCTATGATTATAGTAACGATTGCACTGCAGATATAAATACATTGACAGTAACTTTTAATCAAAATGCTGCCGCAGAAGCGCCTAATCTCACGTATCATATTCTATCGCCAAAAATAGCGACAACGACCATCGTAGAAGTAATAATTAATATTAATTAAGTATGGATATTCAGTTCATTTTAGTCATTATCACCTTTATAGCAGCCGTAGGCTTTATCTTGTACACGTTTGTCTTTAAATCTATGCTAGAAAATAAAAAGCGCTCTCTAGGAACGCTCGATGGTGGAAAAACAAAATGTGGCAATAACGATTGTGGCTGTCATTAATCTATTTTTCTATAGACCGTAGTAATAATGTATACGGCTTTTTTTCTGCTTCAGAAATATTTGCGTCTGGATACGGTGTTAATTGTAAGAACTGAAGTTCTTTATTATTAAAAAGCCCCGCAATAACTGACATCCCGTTTTTAAATGTGAGTGTTTTTTCTACTGCTTCTCCATCAACAGATCCGATTCGCACCAATACTTTTGCCTCTCCTGCCCAGATGCAATCTACCCCATTAGGACATCTAGAATCTTCTATTACTTTTAAAAATGTAATCGAAGTTCCGTCCAAATCTATTGTTTGGTCTAGTCCTACTTTTACAACTATTTGTGGCACATCTATAGGCTTACCTGTTTGCGCAAATAAAGTGATGCTTACTAGTAGTGTGAATATAATTAGTACTTGTTTCATCTTTTTAGTATTTCGGTTTTAAAGATATATGAAATAATGATGCCAATTTTATCCTCTAAATAAAAAGAAATCGTCTTTTAAATGTTCTATCCTTTCATCCTTGTTGGTGATAATATATTCTAGCGCAATATTTGTAAAGTTATTCCCTTTATCTGTGAGAGAAACTACTTGGTCTTTAATGGATATTAAATTATTCTTTTCGGCTAAATCAACAACGGTTTTAGCTCTTATTTTTTGCCAATTAATGTGCTCTCGCAAGTGATTAATATGTCGTTCAGCCACTTCGTTATGATTATTTAAGTGTAACAAAAACGTGAGTAAAGACACTTCTATCCGTTGTTGTTTCTGGCGATACATCACCGCAATCAGACCTTTATTTGGTGCAAATAAAAACACCATTAAAAATACAAACCCTAACATCGTAGAAATAGAACCTGCAATAGAGGCATCTAACCAGTGCGCTAACCAATAACCCGAAATCGCAGAAAACACTCCAAACAACACTGAAAGAATGAGCATTTTCTTTAAATCTGACGTCAATAAATAAGCCGTAGCAGCCGGCGCAATCATTAATGCCACAACGAGGATGGCGCCCACTGCTTCAAACGCTCCAACTACGGTCACTGAAGAAATAGACATCAACCCATAATGTAAAATCGCGGGTGAAAATCCTAGAGCAGATGTAAGACCTACATCAAAAGTACTCACTTTTAGCTCTTTAAAAAACATAAGTAGAAGCGCTACTGTTATCAATAAAATCACGCCCATCACCCAAAGCGATTTTGGTCCAATATCCATACCGCTCATCATCAATCGATCAAAAGGTGCAAAGGCAAGTTCGCCTAATAATACTGCATCCACATCGAGGTGAATATCATTTGCGTTTTTTGCAATAAGTATCACCCCAATACTAAACAGAGCTGGGAATACCAACCCAATGGCCGTATCCTCTTTTACCAATCCTGTCTTCTGAATACGCTCTACTAACACGACGGTAATAATCCCAGTAACGGCAGCTAGAATGATCAATAGTGGTGAATTTAAATCTTGCGTGATGAAGAAGCCTAACACAATTCCTGGAAGTATGGAGTGGCTAATAGCATCACTTATCAAAGCCATTTTCCGAAGGACTAAAAATACGCCCGGAATAGCACAAGCAATGGCTACAACCACGGCTATTAATTGTATTTCTATTTGTGGGTTACTCATAATTTTTCTACTCCCTCATCCCAGCACTTCTCCCGCTGAGAAAGAGTGACATGATTTATATTAATTATTAACTTCTTTTTTATCAAACATTGTACTTGCCTCTTCAAATCCTTTTTGGGTTAATGCCCATTCTTGTCCATCGAGGGTAATCCACTCATTATCCTCCATCTGCCGCAATGATATTTTTGTAAATCCTTGAAAGTTATTTAAAATCTTTATAGCGTGTGGGTGCGAAATGTTATCATGAGTTTCCGCGATCCCAAACATTATTTGGAGCGTCTTTTTTAATTGCAAATCCCTTCTGTTTCTTCTGAAACGTAACTGGCGGAACAATAGCCCTCTTCCCGGAGAGAAGATAAAAGAGAACAGCACGAAGACGCTTGCGACCAACACAATTACTGGTCCCGTGGACAGGTTATTTTGACTCGCACTAATAGCCGTCCCTAACACCCCCGAAAAAGCACCAAAGATCGCAGCTAAAAAGACCATAACACTCAGCTTATTGGTCCATTGACGAGCGGCTGCCGCTGGTGCCAAAAGCATAGCACTCATAAGGACTACACCCACCGTTTGTAGGCCTAAGACAATGGCAAGAACAATAAAAAAGGTAATTGTAATATCTATAAATCTAGTATTAAAACCTAAGGTCTTTGTGTAATCTGCATCAAAAAGCAAGAGCTTAAATTCTTTCCAGAAGAGCAACATCACCACAAGTGCTAGGCTCGTTACAATGACCATTAGTCGCACATCACTCTCCACTAGAGTTGCCGCTTGACCAAACAAATATTTGTCTAACCCCGCTTGATTAGCATTTGGTTGTTTTTGGATGAAGGTCAATAGCAACATCCCAAAACCAAAAAACAAACTCAAGACAAGCCCTAATGCTGTATCGCTTTTTAAATGTGTTTTTTGCGTCATCGCACGTATCCAGAACGTCCCAATCAAGCCACTCACCAAGGCTCCTAGTAATAAAATGTTTGAATCTTTAGCGCCTGTAATTAAAAATGCCACCGCAATTCCTGGTAATGCTGCATGCGAAATCGCATCACCCAATAAACTTTCTTTACGCAGCACAGCAAAACTTCCCAACATCCCACAAATAGCACCTAACACGGCAGTACCAAGTGTAATAGTACGCAAGGTATAGTCGTTAAATAAAAGAGAGAAGTATTCGGTAATTGTCATGGTATTGATAGTCTTTAGTCGTTATTCTTTAGGAGTAGTATTCACT
>Ga0307489_10002172_pt1 | contig 13120 bp, 20 predicted proteins | sample SB12metaG_FD_202247 | JGI IMG/M metagenome (GOLD analysis project Ga0307489, IMG submission 202247) | Sea-ice brine microbial communities from Beaufort Sea near Barrow, Alaska, United States - SB 1.2 | ecosystem: Environmental > Aquatic > Marine > Coastal | place: USA: Alaska | collected...
CAATCGTTGTCCATGATTATTGTATTCTCCTTGGGCGTTGCTAGCTTCGGCGTGTAGATTCTTCCTGACCGTATGGACTGACAGTGACGGATGATGCATTAATGCTTGCCATGGCATAGGATGCCGTTAAACTCAAGAAACGAGGGCAGCCGGATTAAACTATTCTAGCGGCTAGGTGTACGTCTACGCGCTTCAGCCTTCGACATCATGCATTTGATAATTCAAGAAACGAGGATTGGGAATCCATCAGATGACGTGGCGGGGAATATTTGTGAGGCCCTGCCGGACTGCAGCATTTGAGTGTGTACGGCGGCGGCCTGAACCAGACGAGGAGTCAGGTACGGCGTGAATTGGTACTCCTTGGTATAGGGGAGCAGGTTAGGGCGGTGCAGGTTGACCCTATGAGGTCATGTTGACAGCGCCTGCTAATAAGCGCTTGCAACTTAAATATGATGAGCCGTCAGGAGGACCTCCGCCCCGAGCGTGCCGGGTGCCACGGGCCTCACGCGCGCCCCCGCTCGAATGCGGCTGGAGAGAGCACGCTCGGGTGCCACTCCAGATTAAACGCGGCGCTCCGTGGATCGGTGGAGGAGCGCGCGCGCGCAGTTTGCGGTGGAATGCAATTTGACCAACTGACACATTCGCGGCACTCGGCAGAGCATTCGCGCGCGCAGATCGTTGACGCTGCCGAGGGCTCAGGATTAGGGTTTAGACTCTAGTGTTTAGGTTACCGCAGCGCAGCGCAGCGCAGCTTTGCGTTGGCCGATACCTGTGCATACCTGAATACCAGACCCGCCCACTGCAGCTGCCCGCCATGGGCTAATTCGATATGAGCGTGCGATGTGTGGCTATTGTGACACAGGCGAATATCTGTCAACAGGAGTGATATCTAATGAGCACTCGACATGCGCTTTCTCTCATTCACTCGGAGATCAATCCCTCTCACATCTCTGATTCAAAGTTGCAAATTTGCCCGTTTCCATCACCGTCGTTTTCGTTGTTGCTGCCAAGTTGTTTGCCAAGTCTGCCGAATTGTAGTAGCGCAAGTTACATTGAAGGCAAAACTTGAAACCAGTTCATCATATTGCAGCTTCAAGCGCTGAGCTCCAGGCGGTTTCAACGTGGGTTTGATAGGGTCAATCTGCACCGCCTCACCAAGTTGTCTGTCTTGCTTTACGAACAGTTTCGGGGGCACGCACCTCCAGACAGGGGCTTACACTCGTTCACTTTTCAGCTCAACTTGAGCCCTTTTTATCCCATGTGGTGCGGTGCTTTGCTGGTTTCAGTGACAAGCACGGCTCAGGTTGAGCAAAGATTTGGACGAGTGTAGCACCTGCCTATTGACGTTGTTGCCTATGATGGTGTTTCTCAGTCTCCCGTCATTCGCAAGATCCCAATGCGTCACGTCATCCATCTCCATGTACCCCTCAATGTAGCGGCGCACGTTGAATTCATAAGCAATGTTTGAAAGTAGCTCATCACATTATTGTTTCAAGCGCTCAGTTCCAGGCGCTCAGTTCCAGGAGCTTTCAACACGGTTTTGATAGGGTCAACCTGCACCGACCTACCCCGATGAATTCCTTCGTCAACACGAGCGCGTGATTACAGTATGGCACCCAATCATTGTCCGATGCGCGGAAAATATGTTTGCTGATTTGGTCGAATCTACTCCTCGTGCAATGCGATACGGTGCAGTAACCGAGGAACATCACGTCGCAGCCGCCCACGGCTTTGAGCTCCTGGGTGGAGCGGCGCAAGTTGAATTTAAAAAATAAAATTGAACCAAAATTGAAGCACAATTGTAAGCAGTTTATCGTATTTTACTTTTAAAGCGCCTAATTCCAGGTGCTTTCAACGTGGGTCGCATGGGGTCAACCTGCACCGCCTTACCTGGGTCGCAGCGAATATGGTCTCGACGTCGACGGTGCAATGTATATCGTCCTCCAGGACCATGAATCAGGGGCTTACATTCCTTTGCTTCTCGGCTCATTGTAAGCACGTTTTGTGGGATACGCTGGGTCTGTAGGTGGAGTCAGCTACGCAGATCGGGTGGGGGGATCAACCGGGGATTTGGATTTGCTTGAGATAATTGACGGTTGCTCATAGGCATTACAATGTAGTCAAATTCCCCTACACGAGAGTCTGAAAAATGTATGGGCGAGGGTCTATGTACTCAACGATCGTGATCAGACCGCGCCGCGCGCCATCCCCATTTGACCCCCCCCCCAAAAACTGCGTAGAGTGACAAGGAACGGCTCAAGTTGAGCTGAAGAGGGGACGAGTGTAAGCCCCCGCCATGATCGTGTCATAGCCGTTGAGGTAGGCGTCGTAGTAACACATGAAGAATGACAGCGACACTGGAAGCTTGGTAGACCTGTGATAATAATCGGATGCACGGCTCATGAATGCGTAGTCCACTATGTAGAGGCGCAAGTCGGATTTGAAAGCAAAGCTTGAAAGCAGTTTACCATATTTCAATTTCAAGCGCATAGTTCCAGATGCTTTTAACACGGGTTTGCTAGGGTCAACCTGCACCGCCCTACCATTATGGCCAGATCTTCCTTCTGGACCGCGTTGAAAAGTTTGTACGTCGTGTTCAGTTCTCCCATCTTCTGTTTGGCATACCCCAGTTGTATCGGCGCAAGTTGAATTTGACAGGAACGTTGATGGTAAATTGAAAGAAGTTTATCAAATGTTAATTTCAAGAGCTGAGTTCCAGGCGCATTCTATGTGGGTTCCATAGGGTAAACCTGCACCGCCCTACCCAGTCGATTGGGCATGACGATGCAGTAGACCATACCAACCTGCCCGCTTCTGTTTCCGCCTCGGATGATTTCAAACTTGTGACGAAACCTGTTGTACACTGTTTTCGCTGAATAGTCGAAGAGCGGCGGCGATGGGGCGGTGGGTCGCGCCGGCCACGGTGTAGCGGCGCAACTTGAATTTGAAAGCGAATTTTGACACCGATTCATCCAATTTTAGTTTCAAGCGCTTAGTTCCAGGCAGTTTCAAGTTGGGTTTGATATGGTCAACCTACACCGCCCTACCACGGCGGCCATGTGAGCCGCACAGGCGGGGGAGGCATTGCCTCCGGCAGCGGCGCGGCGGCGGCAGCGGCAGCGGGGACGGCGGCGGCGGCGGCGGCGGCGCTAGGTGTGCGAAGGAGCGCCGTCGCCTCCAGCGCCGCCAGCGCCGCCCGCGCCGCCAGAGCGGCGCCCAGCAGCAGCAGCACCCCGCGAAACAACCGCGTCCGTGTCGGCGTGTTCCTTCTGCCCATTTGGCCCACCAATCTAGAGTCACAACGAGCACGAGGGCGGGCAGAGGAGTCAGTGACACAATCAGTCTGAGGGTGTCTTTGGTTTGGCGCCAGGGGGACGGCGCAGAGCGGCCAGCGCCACGCTGCACGTAGTGGAAGGGAAGGGCGGGGGCATGCTGGGCTGTTTTAACGACGCGCGCGTTTCAACAGGAAGTCGCCGCTGCCGGGGGTGCCCGGCCGGGCCTCGACAGCGGCAGCAACAGGTGGGGCCCAAGTCCGAGGGGAGGGGAAGCGGGGGAGGCGAGGGGAGGCGGGGGGGCGGACGAACCTGGGGATGGTGTGGGGCGCGGCAGTTCTGGGTGGAGCGACACGCTGCGCGCGGTGGATGGGCGGGGGCGCGCGAGAGTGTGTCAGCAAAGGGAGCGCACCGCAGCCGCAACTAGCGGCGATACCACAGGACAACGCCGCCGCCGCCCGGAGCGCCCCGGGACGAGAGAAGCGAGCCAGGACGATACTGGGAACACGCGACATATACTTATAACTACAGCTCACCCGCGGACGGGGGAACGGGATGGGGCGGCGGGCGGGGTCCGGGGTGGAGGACGAACCTGGGGCACCGACGGCTGTAGGATGACGGGTAGGACCGAAGGCAATGAGATGCGTGCCGCTTAGCGGTTTGGAGCGTGCGTAGCGAAGTGTGTGCGGTTAGCAGCGCAGTCCGGCAGACGTGAACTGGGCAGCCTACCTTCCTCCAGCGAGCAGGTTTATGTGGCAAAGTGCGTCAAAGTGTTACGTGACACTCTGCAAGTGTTACGTAACACTCTGCGTCAAAGCGTTACGTATCACTTTGACGCACTCTGTCATCCAAGAACAACCCTTGCAAGGCGAGCTGTAAGCTTATCGGGATGATCAAGGTTGAATGATGGAGGTGGTGGGGCATAAACGACAATATTCAGCATCGGATAACTCACTTGGTTATGAGTAAAGGCGTCTATAATTCTGAGTAAACGCGTCAAATGGCACTCATCTGCGGGCCGAACATCCCCCTCAGTTCGGCAGCTAGGGCGTGCAGGTTGACCCCGGGCAGACCTCACTCGATTCAGCGCTTAAAACTCAATTATCACAAATCTCATTCAAATTTTGGTTTCAATTTCAACTTGTGCTCCTACCGCGCAGAGGTGTTGGCAATGCGGCTGTTGGCTGAGCTACCCGTGTGTAAGGCAGGCCTGGCGATTTTGGCGGATTTTTATGCGCGCTAGCTTGCCACGAGAGGGACCATACGGATACGAATAGCGGATGCTATGTCCCATGAATCCATGTCATCATGTACAAGCCCAAAATCCAGTACCTCGATTTTTGCAGGAAGACGCGCCTGACCGCGCCGTTCGTTTGGTACCCGTGTCAGGGCAATCGGAGCAGTACTGAGGACATTGTCAACCAAAACGCAAATGTGTTTTTCCTGTTGTTTGCTCATGGTGTACCATCCACGTCGATCCCGTGAAGCACCGGGGCGCAATGTGACAAGATATGATCCGATATCGATATGGGAGATCGGATATCAATGGGATATGATATGGGATATGGGATATCAATATGGGATGCGGTATATCGATATGGGAATCTACCATATCGATATGGTCATCCTGGATATCGATATGGAATATGGGCTGATGATATGGGAGATGACCGCATCGCGATATGGGACATCTTGTCACTCTGCCGGGGCGTCCGCAACTACAAGCAGCCACCAACAGCCCATCCTCCTCCGCGGGTGGTTACTCAGAACATGCACTCGATAGACGTTGAATCAACCTCCTCCTTGGAGGCTGATGCGCGATTGTACGCGTGAATTGTTTGTATCTTATTGTAAATGTCTCCAACCGACGCCCAACATATCTTGTATCATTCACCATCTCCCTCGCGTGTCCCGCCCTGTGCCGCTGCTGCCGCTGCTTGGTGAAGCAAGCGTTGAAGTTTAGCGACAATTTCCGTGGACGTAGAGGGGTGTTCGCGGTTTGTATGAGCAAACATTTATGGTCAAGATTGACCATTGGTGGGACGGTGGCGACAATATTTAATATTGGATAGCTCACTGGTTATACGTAAACGCTCAAGAAACGAGGTTTCAAAATGCGTCAATAAGTATGATGATGTAGCAATGTTCAAATGTCGACCAGGCCCTCGTAGCTGGTGCCCCCCCATCGTGGGTAGGGCGGTGCAGGTTGACCCCTAGCAGACCGCTCTCGGTTCAGCGCTTGAAACTGAAATATCATTATTCACGTTCGAACCATGCTTTCAATCTCAACGTGTGCTCCACCAACCGCGCAGAGGTGTTGCGGCTGTTGGCTGAGCTACCCGTGCGTCAGGTAGGCCTGGTCCACTCGTTCTCTGACCGTTTGCTCAAACTGTGCCGGTGTACCCGAATACACGTGCTGCCTCCACCAGTGCACGCTCGACAGGGCCTTGGCCATTCGTTCCCTGACTGTTTGCTGGTAGTGTACCCTTGTGGTCTCACAAGTGCCGAGTGCCTGGTCTGTAGGTCTGAACTCCGTAGCGCTCGAACTGTGCTTTCAATCTCCATGATCTGTGCAGTGCTTTCCCCATTACATGACCCTCGGTGGCAGGGGCTCGCACTCGTCCACTTTTTCAGCTCAACCTGAGCCGTTTCTGGCGCAAAATACACCCTAAACACCCCCTAATAACCCCTGACACCTTCTCAACGGAGCTAAGCGGACTACGAATTTACGGCTTAGAGGTGCGGGTGGCGACGGAGGGCCCGTTCTCCTGGTAGTCCACCTTGCAGCAGGGTCCGACAGAACGACCACTCGACTGAGATCGGAGCATAAGTTAATCTCAGGGTGAGTGCCCATACAGACGCGCGGAGCAGGAGAAGGAGATTCAATATCGGTCGAGTGATTATTCTCAATATCCCCTTCCCTGCCTTGCTGATGTGCTGCTGGTGCGGGAACACCACCTTGGCGCACCGGCGCAAGTTGGAGTTGAAAGCAAAGTTTGAAGGCGGTTCATCATATTTCAAGCGCTTAGTTCCACGCGCTTTCAATTTGCATTTCATCGGTTCAACTTGCACCGCCTCACCTTGGCGAGGATGGCGCCTCCGACCCACGCCGCGTGCCCGGCAGCAGGGCCGCACACGCCCTTCTGCTTGCAGCTCATGACGGTTGAAGCCTGTCCCCGCGCGCTTGCGTGCCGGTCACAACGCAGGGGCCAAGGCGGAAGCCTGGTGCCTCCTCATACACGCTGGCGCGTCTCTCGCTCTTGCAGCTCGACCCAAGGCAGGTCGGTCAACCTTGCGTGTAAGGGTGAAGCGCGCAGGTGGCTTCAGGGAGAACACGGCGGCGGTACCAGCTGAGAAGGGCACGGCGTGTAAGGAGCTGCCTGGCTGGGGCCGTGCAAGTTGAACACAGTACAGCCCATGTCGAAACTGCCTGGTTTCAGCTCTTCAAACTCAAATACGAGGCGACTGCTTTCAGGTTATGCATTCAATGTCGACGTGCAGCGCCCCACCTGGCGGTTCCGTCCTGCATGTACTCGGGCACCCCGGCGGCGAGCGGGCGCAGGCCGGGCGTGCACAGCTCCCCCAACTCGCCCAGCAGCAGGGCCGGATGGATCATACTCGCTGCGTCAAGGATGTCATTCAACACAATGTGGGGGATGATACAGCACCCATGTCCACGCGCCCTCCATCATTGGGGGACGGCTCCCATCCTGTACCGTGGAGGCACGTGCACATGGACTGCAGTCGATTCCCCATGTAACCGAGGGCTCAGATAAAATGTGTGGCAGATGACGTGGCCCCGCACGGTGCACCGGGCCATGCCCAGGATCCTTCCCCCGAGCCCCGCTCCCGCCGCTGCCGCCGCGCCGGCGCGGCCCGCCCACCCCCCGCTCACCGCCACCCCGTCCGACACTATCCGCCGCTGCTCACTGTTGCACGCCACGCAGCAGTGTCATTGAGAACAGGCACTCGACCGAGATCGGAACACGGTTTACCTGCAGGGTGAATGCAAAGCTTATACAGACGCACGGAGGAGGAGGAGGAGGTTCAACGTCGTTCGAGTGCTTCTTCTCAATGATCCCCCTGCCATGATACTGGCGTGCAGATCGTCGCACAACCCCCCGTGGTCGCCCAGGCCGTACCGCCGCGGCTGGAACAACGCCTCCACGCACCCGTGCCGCGCCGCGACACTCACCGTCATCAGGGTCATTGCAATGACGCACTGGAACCGAGGTCGGACCAGCCCGCATGACTTGCCTCCAGGGTGAATGCTCTTGCCTCAGACGCGCGGACTCGGTTCGCCGATGCAACATTGGTGCAGCTCCCGTTCTCAATACCCCCCCTGCCTGTGATGACGTTGCCGTCCGGCAGGGTGTGCGACACCGCCCCCGACGGCCCGCCCTCCGCCGCCGCGGCACCCGGACCCGGCGACCCGCCACCGCCGCCGCCCCCCGCCGCCGCTGCCCTCTTCACGATGGCGTCCAAGGCCTCCCTCGATGCCGCCGTCGCCCCCGTCGCGTCTCGCAGCGCATCCAGCTCCGCGGCGGTGAACGCCTCTCTCGCGCCCGCGCCCTTTCCCTTTTTCTTCGCCACGCCCGCCTCGGCCAGCAAGCGCCCCAGTGCCTCGCTGACGTGCCAGCTGCCAGAGCCTTACACTTACACCAGCCCCCGAGAGAGATCAACGTAAGCGGAAAGAAAGCACTTTCGAGGTAGCAAGTTGGGATAACTGCCCGTGGCTTTACTGGGGTTTGAGGGACAGCGCGGGCGGAGTGACGGTGACGATGTCATGTCCTCGGGAGCTGTCCTCCACCCCCCGGCCCCCGGCCCCCAGTCTGACACCCACGTGGTCCGGGGCGAAAGTCTGATGCCTCTTTTTATGACAAAGTGCCGCAAACCCTTTGGACATCTTTTGACATCTTTGAAACTGTGTTGAGGGAGTCAACGATCGCGAGATCTTGCTTTGGATTTGTCTACTGCGATCTTCAGTTTCCGTGTGGGAACACGACCAGAAACTGAAATCCACAGTCCAAATAATCCAAAGAAAGATCTCGCAGTCGTTGACTCCCCCAACATCTTTTTCAAAGATGTCAAGGATGCCAAAAGATGTCCGAAGGGTTTGCGGCACTTTGTCATACATGCGTGCGGAAGCGTCACTCCCTCTCACCCCCCTCAGTATCTCCCGGGTCCCCCCGGTCCCCCCCGGCCCCCACTACACCCCCCCCCGCGGCCCAGCCTGTGGCCTGTGCCCCGGCGGTGCGCGGCGGGCGGCACCACGCTGCCCTCCACCACCGCCGCAATGTCCGTCGTGCTGCACCCCACGTCCACCGACACGCCCGTCACCGCTACGTACCGCCACTACTACACATCCAACGTACAACTTGAAAGCCGTTGCCTCAGACGTGAGTTTCAAGCGGTGAGACCAGGCGCGTTCAACACGGGTTTCAAAACGTTACAACCTGCGTCGCCGTCGCCCCACCTTGCCCACGGCGTAAAGCGCCACGATGTAGCGGCGCAAGTTGAATGTGAGAGCAAAACTCGAACGCGCTTCATCAACTTTCACGTGCAAGCGCTTTAGTTCCAGACTTCCTTGCAGCAGGCGCTTTGAACGTGGGTTTGAACGGGTGGAGGTGCGTTGGCGTACCATGACGGGCGCCTCGGCGATGTACAAGCCGCTGACGTTGAAGGACTCGAACATGGTCTGCACCAGCCGCTCGCGGTCCGCCGTGCTGTACAGCCGCCCACCGCACACACATTCGCTCCACTTGTAAGTTTCGAGCTCGTGCGTGGTAAACACCGTTGCTCTGTAGCTACCTCTGCAACTGTCGTCTCTATGAGGAGGTGGTCATTGTGGAACGGGTACTCTGTGAGGAGGAGGAGGTCAACGTGTGTACAGGTACTCCATGAGGAGGAGGCGGTACTTTGTGAGAAGGAGGATGTGAGCGCGGCCCCACCTTGGACGTGAACAGCGGCTCTGTGATCAACGCGGCGCCCTCCTCGCCCTCCACCCACGCCAGCTGACGGTACAGCACGTGCGCGTAGATGGCCTCCAGCTGATCCCAGTCCACAACGTTTCGCCCGACGATCGGGCGCAGGGTTTCGGCGGCGCCGCGGGGGGCGCCTGCGCGGCGCACCAGCGCGGGGGTGATGACGGCGGGGTCCTTCTCCGGGTTGGCGTACCCCGCGCGGATGATGTCGTCGTCGTGGTCGATGACCACCACGTTCTCTCCACCGACAAGAGCGGCCATCTCGTCACGAGTGGGTTGCAGTTGGTGTTCTTGCGTTTTTATATTGGATGCCCGGCGCGTGTGCGGGTGGGCCGCAGCTGAACTGCCGGGTGCCCCCCCGGGGCCCCGGTGCCGCTGCGAAGGAGCTCCGGAGTCGAATGGCGGGCGAGAGGCGCAGCGGTCCACTCCGTTCACATAACGTGCCTTGTGGGCTTGTGCCTACTCGTACTCGTATGTGCCTTGTGCCAGGCAGCGACACCGCGCCGCGCGCTATCTCCTTATTTTCAAAGATTTGGAAATCTTGGAAATCTGACATGACGTGATAGTAATGAACGGATTACTGAACGCAACTGGCGCGCGCTTGAGATGTCGCGGGGGCTGGGCGACAACACCCCGGCGGCGTTGCGCATGCTGAAGCTTCTGCGAAGCGTCAGTGTTAACGGCGCCGCCGGGGGCGCGTCATTGGGGTTCGCGGTCTTCGCGCCGCGCGTCGCGCCGCTGCTGTGCCTCGGTGCCCTGCTGGTTGGGCCGATGCATGCATGTATAAATCGGGGGCTTCCACTCCCAGGGGCGCGCACTTTTCGGGCACCGCGTCCCGCGCGCGTTCGTGTTCCCGTGATGGTTCCACCGCAGCACCTCCAGGTGCCCGCCCGCGGGCGGCGCCGACGGGCGACGGCGTCCCCGCACAGTACCCTACACGGCCTGATGGCCACCACATCTCTGTCGTCAATTGTAGCTTTTAGGATAACCGCCTCTGCCCGGGCCGAGAAGAGGTTGTCTCCGGTCAGAGCCTTGAGAGGTCACTTCGAACAGAGCCAGCAAGCTGTGCGCACACGCATTTGTATGTGGGTGTGTGTCAAGGGACGGGCGACGGCGTACCCTGTTACAGCCAGCACATCTGTGTGTCAAAATGACGGAGTGAAAATAACTTTCTTGGTTTTTTTGGTGTAACGTCGGGGTTCCCTGCGTGCGGGCGAACGACCACGGGCCCAAGCGCGGGGTCCTCGGGTTGGTGCGCCTGGTGTTCCAGCGCCTGGGGCGGAGCCCGCCAGCGGTGCTCGACCTTCTCAACTTCGGTGACGAGCACGGGGGGGGCGGGGAGCACGGGGCCGCACGCGAACCAAGGCAGGGCTCAGGAAACATGTCTCTTCTCATCCACAACCTAAGAGCCATTGGCATGCTCTTGGTAACATATTTGGAGAACTGGGGGATTCCCAGGCCTAAGGGAAGCAACGTACTGCCAAATACCCACCTCGCTGTAGTCCCTCGTGTATCGAGTCACGTCACATCCTGCGGCGTGGCGTGCGTTCACATCCACATCCACATCCACCTTCACATTCACGTTAGCGTGCGACACTCGGCCCTACGGCGAGGCCGGTGTGGGTGGCCGCCGCCCTGGCCGGCCTGCGGCCGTTCAGCCACGCCTCCGCGGCGCTGCTTGGCGTGCGCGTGTTCATGCCGCTTGTGGCGGGGCGGGTGTTGAGAACAAGCACTCGACCGACGTTGCAGCTCCTCTTCCTCCTGCGCGTATCTGCGTGAGCGTTCGTTCACCCTGTGAAGGTGAGTCATGCTCCGATATCGGTCAGGTGCTGGTTCTCAGTGACCCTCCCGCGCGGCGCCGTACCAGTGGCGGAGCGTGACGTTCTACCGGCGCCTGGCGCCCATCCTCTGGCGCTGCTTCCGCACCAAGCGCCAGGCAGGGGGGTTCTTGAGAATCACTACGCGCAAGCACGCGATCGATTGTGAATCTCCTCCTCCTCCGCCGCGCGTCTGTATGGGTATTCATTCGCACTCAAGAAAAGTCACGCTTCGATCTCGGTGGAGCTGTTATTTAAAACGACCCTGGCGGGCGGCTGCGCGGTGCCTGCGGCACGGGCGGCGGCGCAAGGCCGAGGCACTGTGGCACGCGCGGCACGAGGTGGAGTCCGCCCGGGTGATGAACCTGCTGCTGGACCTGCAGGGGTTCTACCTCAAGCTCGGCCAGGTGCTGGCGTCCAAGGTGGGGCAACGCAGGTCGACGCTATCAAAACCCGTGATGACAGCGCCTATGGTTTCAGCGCTTGAAGGTAAAGTATGTTGAACCGCTTTCAACTTGAGCTTTCACTTTGAAGTTGCGGCGGTACAGCACGGGCGACATGCTGCCGGCGGCGTACTGCCGCGAGATGGGCCGACTGTTCGGCGCGCTGCCGCCCATCCCCTTCACCGAGGTGGCCAGTGTGGTGGAGTTCGAGCTGGACATCGACGACCTGGAGGATGTGTTCGAGTCGTTCGATCAGGACCCGGTGGCGGTGGGCACCATCGCGCAGGTGCACCGCGCGGTGCTGCGGGGCTCCGCGGGCCCGGACGGGGCGGCGGCGGCGGCGGAGGCCGGGGGGGCGGGGTCCCGCGTGGTGGCCGTCAAGGTGCCCAAGCCCGGGGTGGAGCGGGTGCTGCTGGCGGACATCCGAGCCATGCGCCTGGCGTCGGAGGCGTGCGATGCGCTGGGCCTGGAGCTGGGGTTCGACTCGGCGTCCATCCTGCGGGAGTACGAGCGGCAGGCGCCGCTAGAGTTCGACCTGGGGCGGGAGGCGGCGGTCATGGGTGCCGCGGGGCGCAGCCTGCAGCGTGGCCCGCCGCGCGCCGTGCTGGCGGAGATGCATAAGACGGGCGCGCAGTGGCTGGGGTGCTGCAGCATCCCGCGGCCGGTGGCGCGGCACTGCACGGCGGACCTCATCGTGATGGAGTGGGCGGACGGACAGGCCATGACGGAGGCGGCCAAGTGGGGCGACTCCACCACGCTGCCGCCGCCCGCCGAGGGCCGCCGCGTCGTCACCGCGCTGCTACAGGCTCTGGGGCAGGGGCGCACACTCCTCCACTTCTAACCTCAACCGGAGCCATTTCTGCAACTGAAACTCCATGACATCACCCGCCCGAGGTCTCCTGCAAAAAGTGCTTACGTTGAGCCCAAAAGGTGGAGGAGTGTAAGGCCTTGCTCTGGGGCAGCAGATCTTCGTGGATCGGTGCTTCAACTCGGACCCGCACCCGGGCAACCTCAACCTGGTACGGCGGTGCAGATTGAACCCATGAAACCCGTGTTGAAAGCGCCTGGGATTATGCTCTTGAATCTAAGATATGATGAACCGGTTTCCAGTTTTGCTTCCAATTTCAACTAGCGCTGCTACAAGCTGGACACGCGCACCGGGCAGCTGCACCTGCTGGACTTTGGCCAGTCCAAGGCAGGAGCGCACGCTCCTCCACTTCTCACCTCATTCTGCACTATTCTTATCACTGTCATCCACTGGAACCACCCTATGCGTCCCTCAAAAATTGCTCACATCAAGCCCAGCAGTGGACGAGAGTAAGCCCCTGGTCGCAGGAACTGACGGAGGATCAGTGCGAGCGGATCGCCTGGCTCATCATGGCCTTGTCCGGGCGCGACGACTTGTCCGTGGCGTCGGCGATGGAGGACGCCGGCGTGGTGCTGGCCAACACCGGTGGGGGCGGGGTTTGGGGCGGGGCCGGGGGCGGGGGCGGGGGCGAGGGCGGGGGCGGGGGTGACGCCGCCGCCGGTCGTGGGAAGACGAAGCGGCGGGGCGCGCGGGGGAAGAGCCGAGACGAGGCCAGGCGGGAGGGGGCGGCCAACGG
>Ga0307489_10002173_pt1 | contig 13116 bp, 14 predicted proteins | sample SB12metaG_FD_202247 | JGI IMG/M metagenome (GOLD analysis project Ga0307489, IMG submission 202247) | Sea-ice brine microbial communities from Beaufort Sea near Barrow, Alaska, United States - SB 1.2 | ecosystem: Environmental > Aquatic > Marine > Coastal | place: USA: Alaska | collected...
CGGAGGCGGTCGCTGATCCCGTAATTACATTTTCTTCAAGACCGCGGCTACGTCTGTTTCGGTGATCTCGTATGCCCAATGCAGCATGGTCTGTCGCACCACAGGCGACACCGTGACGTCGTCCCACCGCCAGGGACTTACACTCGTGCACTGTGTACTTACCGTGAGCACTTGATGTGGATTAGTATACTGTATGCCCGGTGCTTTCAGTGGCGAAAACGGCTCAGGTTGATCCAAAATGTGGGGGAGTGTATTCGTCCATTTTTCATCTTAACGTAAGCACTATTGGTGGGATAATGTACTGTACGCCCGGTGGTTGCAGTGGCAAAAAACGGCTCAGGTGATGACGAGTGTAAGCCCCTGCCCACCGCCGGTTAGCGAGGACGCACTTCTTGCACAGGTTGTTCTTCCACCGTCCCCCCGCGCTCTTGGCCCCCGCGGCCCCCGCCACCCCCTTCCACCGCCCGATCTGCCAGCAGGGGCTCTCACTCCTCCACTTTTCGGCTTGACGCGAACACTATTTGCAGGATATGGGATACGTAGGTGGGATCAATGAGTCTGAGTGGAAAAAATGGATGAGACAGGTTGAGGTGAGAACTGGACTATGGGATAATGCAACCTGTGTCCACCAGGGACTTACGCTCGTCCAACTTTCAGCGGAAGGCAAACATCACAAAGCTGTTTCTGTGTCATCGCTTGGTTGGTTTCAGTGTAGAAAAAGGCTCAGGTGAATTTGAGAAGTGGACGAGTGTAAGCCCCATACCTGCCGCGTGTCGTCGTCGCTGCGCCGCCCAGCGTAGAACCGGCAGTACCAATGAGCAGGGTCATGGAGAACCATAGCCTGATGGGGCGGCTTGGAACAACAACAATAGCCCTAGTGTGCTGATTGGCACATCAACAGTAGCTCTATTGGGCCGATTGGCACAACAACAATTGCCCTAATTGGGGGATTCGGCACAACAACAAAAGCCCTATTGGGCTGATTGGCACAACAACAGTAGCGCTAATTGGGGGTTTTAGCAAACAACAAAAGCCCGAATTGGGTGGATTGGCACAGTATCAAAATAACCCTACCAGTGGAACCACCCGCGTGGGTCCTGCTCTTTGATCCACCCAGCCGTCTCCCAGAACACCCCTACTCACCCCACAATTACCGTTACCCCCTAACACCACCACTAACACCCCCTGATTCCCACCTTAAGACCCCCTTGATGCCCCCTCTTACCCCACAAATACCCCTTAATCCCCTTCTAACCCGCCTCAACACCCCCTTGATAACCCCTTGATAACCCCTTGATACCCCATTGATAGCCCCAACAAACCCCCTACCAGTGGAACCAGCCGCGCGGGTCCTGCTCTTTGATCCACCCGGAACTTTCCCAGAACTAGGGCCGGGCACATAATTCCTTATAAATTGCCCATAATTCCACTGCAGCTTACTTGAAGTTACTTACCCACAGACTACGCTGTACGATCCCCTCTACCCTAAGAAACTGAGGGGTAGATCACACTGATTTACAGTTTAGGGTTTGATAACTCGAGACTGGTCGGCCGGGTGTCGGTCGTTTGTCCCCTCCTCACGGTACACACCACTGAACCTTCCAGTTTCTTAGAGTACAGGGGCTCCGACCGCGTAGGATTAGGCAACAGAGTGTGGAAAGCTTTCCTATGACAAAGAAAGTGATGCTATGACTGAACTCAATGAGTTGAGTTGAGTTTGCAATTGAGGTTACTGAGTTGTGATTGGTCGAGAGGAACATTCGCTGGAAGTCATATAATGTACAGAAATTATCAACAAGCCCCTACCCAGGCTGCCTGGTCTTGCCCCGAAAGGACCCCGTACTTGTTGGTGGTTTTGCGGTAGCGCCGCGAGCCAGGGGCATATACTCCTCCACTTCTCAGCTCAACGTAAGCTATCTTCTGTGGAATACGTTGGGTGGTTGCAGTAACAAAGACGGCTCAGGTCGAGCTGAGAAGTGGACGAGTGGAATCACCTTTAACACGTCCACTTTTCGGCGTGACGTGAGCACTTTGTGAGGGATATGTTGGGTGGTTTCAGTGGATTGCAGTGACAAGAACCGTCCAGGTTGAGCTGAGAAGTGGACGAGTATGAGCCCGTGCCGTGAGCGGTAGGTGTCCGGAGCCAATCCCTCGAACCAGTCCGCGGGAAACTCCTTGTGGTCGATGTTGACTCCTTCCTTGGGGTTCTTGATGCCGGGCTTGCCCCCAAGGGGCAGGGCCGGGTGAGTCACGCAAGTAAGTCACGCTCCGACCGCCGTCGAGCCGTTGTTGTCAATGAACCTGTGTAATGCTGACCTGTTATTCGGATGATTTATTCATTGTGCTCTCGTAACAATGATTGATCCCCAAGGCACCACATGGTTAGCATTAACCCTCCCCCTCCACCATTTCATGCGGACAGACTGTAGGTCTGTTCGGGTTGTTTATCAATACACGAGGGCGTCAAAATGTGGTGGATGACGTGTGCATCCATACAAGAGGGTGAGCAAGCGTGGTGGATGACGTGGCGAGTGCTCCAGTAACTCAGCCCAACCTCGCGGGTGGAAGTAGACGCCGCCCCAGCTGCCGGCCTGGATGACCTGCCGCGGCGTCAGGTTGGGGCTGAATTCCGGATGGCAGGGGCGTACACGCATCGTCCACTTGTGGGCTTAATGTGGGCAAGTTTGGTGGGATGCGTGCGTTGGTACACGGGGGCCAGGGCGAACACTGGTGCCTCCTTAGACACGCAGAAGTGTTTTCCGCTCTCTCTGGTGGGATACTTGGGTGTTGCAGTGACTTAAATTGCTCAGGTTGAAGTGAGAGGTGGACGAGTATAAGCCCCTACAGGATGGTCCTTGAACACCAGCGCACCGGTGCTCTTGTTCCGCGTGCCCTCGCTCAAGTCCAGCGCTGGCACTAGTTTTGCCAACTCCTTGTAGTGACCAATGCAAATATCGCCCGCCACGTCATAGGTTGCCGCTTAACTCAGCACACGAGGGTCTATGATGATGAATGATGTGGATAGCGTGGCAAGCATTACCTGGTCCCAGGCTCCGTACTATACATGCCGAAATAGCGTAGTTTGGTTGAGGGAGGGGTTAGTCGAGCATAATGAAGCGTAGCATGGGTTTGGTGTTTAGTGGTCGCGACCCAAGAACGTAGATTTTACTCTGGAGCCGAACAGCGGGGGGTGAGATTAGTTGAATCAAACCATAAAGTAACGTTACAGGGTTGCATGATATTTTTGCCCGCGACAGGTGTAGTCCCTACCCCCTTGGGCTCCGGGGGGTGGTATTTGGAGCGCGACGTCGTGTCGTTTTGTAGCTTTGTCGGCGCGCTCTCTTTGGGTCTGGCGGGCCGGCCCTTAGACCCAAAGCCGCTGCCAGGCTTCAGGGCCTTACACTCGTCACTTCTCAGCTCAACTTGAGCGCTTTTTGTGGAATAGGGGGTGCGCATAGGGGTTGTGTAGCCCGTGTTAAGGGGGTGTTAGGGGGTGTTTAGGGTGTGTAGGGTGTTTTCTTGTGACAGACACGGCTCAATTGAGCTGAAAAGTGAACGAGTGTAAGCCCCTGCCAGGCTTGCGCCCTGGGACGGCTGGGACGACCGCCGTGCCTGCCGCCAGGGACTTCCACTCGTCCACTTCACAGCTCAACCTGAGCCGTTCTTGCCACTGTAAACCAGCAACGACCCGACTTGTCCCTCAAAAAGTGCTCGCGTCAAGCTGAAAACTGGACGAGTGTAGGGGGCTTCCACTCGTCCACTTCGCAGCTCAACCTAGCGTTTACCTGTCGCCAGTACTTTACCCTACTATGCGCTAACCCTTAACTTACCCTAAACTACGGAATTCTGACCCCCCCTGTGTTCAGTTGCAGTGTGAACTCGACGTTCTTGAGCTAAGACCGCTACGCACTAGCTCTAACCCTTAATAAGCTAGCTTAATATAGGGTATCCTACCCCTCCCCTCACGAGAAGTAGCCTTGTTCGTCAGTATAAACCTAAGCCGTTCTTGGACACTGTACCTACCTAAACCACCCAACGTATACCACAAAAAGTGCTCAGGTCAAGCCGGAAAGTGGACGGGTGGCGCCCTTGCCGCTCGCTGTGCCGCTCGGCGTCTGCTTCGACTGCTCGGACGTCTTCTTCTTTGTCTCCTTTGTGGTCTGCTTCTTCGTCTGCTTTGTCGTCCGCGTGGCCAGCTCGTCGCCTGATTCGTCGTCTGAATCGTCGTCGTCGAGAATCGTCGTCTTCTCTGTCGGTTTCTTCTTTGTCGTCTTCTTTGTCTGCTCGTCATCTGATTCGTCGTCTGATTTGTCATCGTCTGACGCGTCATCGTCTGATTTGTCATCGTCTGATTTGCCGGGGTCTGATTTGTCGTCGTCTGACTTGTCGTCGTCTGATTTGTCGTCGTCGGATTCCTTGATGTAGCGGCGCAAGTTCAAATTGAAATCGAAAAGTTTGAAAGCGAATCATCATATTGATTGTTCATGCGCTGCAACCAAACGCGGCATGCTCCAAGTCAGGGTCAACCTGGGGTCAACCTGTACCGCCCCACAGTGGACTTGTAGCTGACGTCTTTGCGCGGGCCTTGTCCAAAGGCCTTACTGTTTGCACCTGTCTGGTTTGACTGGCAGACTGGTGTAGTGCCTTGTCTGTGGACTTGTCAATTGCCATTTGGTCACAATCACTAAACGCCAACTTACTACTGGTAGCATCAAACATGACAGGTAGTCACCTTTACAGACTATTGTAGCCAATAGAGACTCAATGCATGTGCAGCTACAGCTGGGGCCAGGCGAAAACCCGGTGCCTCCTTATACAAGCGGATGCGGCTCAATCTCTCTCTGACACTTGGCAGTAGTCTCAGGGAGAAGACGGCTGGCAGTTCAGCGGAAGGGAGACGGGGACGCCATGTGAAGGCCTACGGGAGCTGCGGCGCTCGGGCTCGGCGGGATCAGCAGCCGCGGCCGCCGCCGTGCGCTTCCTGCCCGATGCCGAGGCACCCGAAGCTGCTTTGCTGCCAACTTTTTTGGCGGCGGTGGGCACCCCCTGCTCCCAGGGCCGAGCACGTGTTGATCGCGACGTCATATAACGCACTTTGAGCCCTCGTCTGTTGAGTTGAATGGCACCCAATGACGTGGTAAGCAATTGCGCGCGACGTCAACCAGCTCACTTTGAAGTTTGACACCCCTCTCTTGAGACAATTGGCACCCTATGATGCGGCGAGCGAAGCAAATATCCGCAAGTCCCTGCCAGCTCCTGCATACGCGCGGCGTTACTGGCTATTTTCGCCTCGCGCTCCGTCTCATAAGGCGTGAGGACCGGGAGCCAGGGTCGCACCGCCTGCGTTCCGCTTCTTTATGAAGATACGAGTACCTGGGCTCTAGCTAGTCGAGTGCCCACAGGCTGAGATTCAATGCCCGTAATGCCCGTTGTTTGGCGCCGCGGGGCGGCGAGACACAGCGTGGGAGTTGAGTCATCGCGTGCTGCAACTTCAGCCCTCGGACCCGGCGGCGGCGGCGTCGGCGGCAGAGCGTGTAAGACGAGGCACGAGACGGTGCCACGTCGGCACCCTTCACCCTTTCGAAATTGGTGGACGGCTTCGCGAAAGGACGCCCGTCACGACTCGAGGGTCACAGTAATAGAACGACAGTACATGCATGTGGGGGCGGGACTAACATCGCGAGAGGTATTTCCCTGCTGTCTCATCGGGCCCCGTGTCGCCGGCCATGCTTGCGACGCTCCTCTTGAGGACCGTGCACGGAAACGTCGAACCCTGCGCAGGTCTACGTAGAGTGGGAGTGTGCAGGCGACAGGATGCGGGGCGAAGGAATGCGGGGCTCCTCGGTGAGAGTGGCGGAAGGTGGCGAGTTGCGTGGAAGAGGAGATGGCGCAGACACATCCAGCGGCGCGTTGTGATGAGGCTGCGGCAGCGCTCAGTTCGACGTCAACTCGCTCAGTCCCGCGCAGATCCGATGGGGGGTGTGCCCACCGGATCTGCGCAGCTTTAGTCAACAATATCACAATATGTGGAATTGTCCTCAGTGACGGTGTGAGGATTGTAGGTGTGACGGCGTGGCGTGATGGCCACGTGAACCCCCGATAGACGCCGCGCCGTAACATCGCAACCGACTTAACATCCTATTCCATTGGGCTATGTCGATGCAGTGTGCATGATTCCATGTGCATGAGTCTGATGTCGGAAGCGGCGGCGCCCTCTCTTCGAGCCAGACCACCTTACAGGGGCCAGGGCGAAAGCCGGTGCCTTGTCTCTAGCGCTGGGGCTAGGGCGAAAGCCTGGTGCATCCACATACACGCGGAAATGTCTATATCACTCTATCCTCTAGTGCCTAGTGTGTAAAGCGTACTATTAGATAGTATCTCGTACTACCCGTAGTAAGCAGGTGTTTGGTAATTTCGACCAGAAGCCATTTGACTTTTGGCCACATCACCAAACTCCAGCTTACTAGAAGTTGGTAGCCCACAGACCAGGCACTAGAACGCCTTGTGTTTGCGCCGCCTGCCTCCAAACACCAATTTAAGCGGGAACATCTTGGCCAGCGCCGCGAGTGCCGCCGCCGCCTTGTCCGCAGCCGTCTCCCGCCGCGCGCGCCGTAGGTCCCGCGTATGCCGCACGTCCTTGGTCCAACAGATAGGGGCTTACACTCGTCCACATGTCAGGCACACCTTTAGCACCTTTCTTGCAATACTCCAGGTTGTTTGAGGGTTGTTGGAGCGTCGCTGCAGGGGAATACACCTGGCCAATTTTCGGCTTGACGTGAGCATTTTTGTGGGATAAACAGCTCTCATTGGGTGGCCTCAGAAACGGCTTACGCTCAGCCAAAAAGTGGACGACTTTAGGCACCTGCCAGCAATAGATGGACAGGTAGCATACTCCCATCAGGATGAAGACCATGACGAGTAACGTAAGGTAGATGCCGCGCGGGAACTCTACGTGGTGGCCGCCGAGCAGGTGGAACATCCGCGGCACCCCCTCGCAAGAGGGTCAATGCGAACAACCACTCAACTGAGATCGGAGCATGACTTCCTTCAGGGTGAATGCTCATGAATACACGCGTGCGAGGAGAAGGAGATCAAGGAGAAGGAGGAGGAGGAGGAGGAGTAGGGGGAGGAAGGGAAGGAGGAGGGGAAGGAGGAAGAGGAGGATGAGAATGAGGAGTAGGCGGAGGGCGAGAAGGAGGAGTTAATCGATTCAACGTCGGTCGAGCTCTCATTCTCAATGACCCCCCCTGCCTCGCACGTCAGGAGGTCGCAGTGGTGCCGAACGAAATACTCGTGCAGCCGCGCCGCCGCCTCGTCTGTGCCCGCAGCCCCACCTCCGGCCCCGCCCCCTTTCGCGCCCACCTCGTACCGCCGAGCCCCTCCTCCCCCTCCTCCGTGATGCATCTCCTCCCACACGCCGTGGCTCGGAAAACACCGGTTCATCAGCACCTCGCAGAAATGGCGCACGCCCCTGAGCTTCTCCTCGTTGCAGCGCCCACCCCCCAACCTGGCGCTGGCACCCGCGCCCTCACCGCCGCCGCTCCGCCCCGCCTTCCTCTTCACCTCTGGATGCGCGTACGCCTGGTGCTCATCGCACTGCAACACGTCGCAGAAGTCCGCCAAGCAGGAGGGTCATTCAGAATATGCACTCAAACTGATATTGGAGCATGACTTGCTTTCAGTGTGAGTGCTCGTACAGACGCGCGGAGGAGGACGTGGAGATACGTCCTCGGCCGAGTGCTTGTCTCAATAATCCCCCAGAAATAAGCCAGAGAGGGTAATCGAGAACAAGAGCCTTCGGGTTTAAGGCACATACAGATGTGCGGAGGAGGAGGAGGAGAAGATGCAACGATGTTCGATTGCTTGTTCTCATCATCCCCCTGCCAAGCACGTGTCGGCGCCTAGCGGGATTTTGTCCATGTGGCGGTTGTCCATGTGTTTGTCCAGGTAGTACTCGCTGCGGAACACCTCTCCGCTGGGCCGTACAGGGTGAGGAGGTGCACGTTGGAACCAGTTCTTGAGATGAGCTGCGTCGGGGTCGCGGTGTGACGAGAGGAGAGAGGGGAGAGAGAGGAGAGAGAGAGGGGAGGGAGAGGAGAGAGATCAGACAGTGGAGACAGAGGAGAGACAAGAGAGGACCGTGCCTTGTCGGTGTACAAGCTCTTCCACTGCGTGCGCCGCACCACCTGCTTGTTGCTCTCGTGCTCTAGGTACATGTCCTAGCAGGAGTGTCATTAGCAACAAGCTCTCGAGCAATATCGACCACGACTCGCTCATACAGACACGCGGAGTGTACGACTACGGAGGAGGAGGAGTAGACTGACCCTCGGTCGAGTAATTGTTCTCAATAACCCCCCTGAATGCCCATGCAGACGCGCAGGGCAGGGGGAGGGGGAGGAGATTCATCGTCGGTCGAGTGCTTGTTCTCAGAACCACCCATGCCTTGGAGCGTTTGAAGGGGCAGTTGGACGGCAGCTCGAACTTATTGCGATCCACCACGCGGTAGAAGAACTCGTCCAGGACCCCGCGTGGCAGGGGCTCACACTCGTCCACTTTTTTGGCTTGACGTGAGCACTTTTTGTGGGTCGCGTTGGATGGTTGAGCTGAGAAGCGGACGAGTGGAGGCCCCTGCCGCGCGCGTGGCGGCTGCGCTCGCGGTTGCACGTCGGCACGCCCTGCGCGTTTCCCTGTCAGAAGGGTCGTCGAGAACAAGCACGCGTCACGAAGCAAACGAAGTAACGAACCGAGATCGTCGGACAAGCCGCACGAGTTGCATTCAGGGCAAACGCTCATACAGTCGGCACTCGACTCGTCGAGTTCGAGAAACTACATTGGAGGAGTGCGTGTTGGTAAAACATCCCCCTGCCCGGCCCAGCGGAACCGCCAGCTCGAGCATCAGCACCGCCGCGACGACGACAGCGCGCAACCTCGAGCCCACCATCTCACTCGGCAGCGAAACTCGTCTCTCCTTTCTCTCCTCTCTCCCCCCCCCCCTCCCTTCTGTCCGCTCACTTGTCTCGCCTCTTTTCTCTCTCTCGTCCCTCCTCTCTATGCCCTCTCTGTATCCTCTCTCTCCTCTCTCTCGCTTCTCTCTCCTCTCCACCACTCTCCCCCTCTCGCCCCCTCTCTCCCCCCTCGCCTCCACCCTCTCTCCTCTTCCTCGCGAGATTCAGAATTCACTTTCGCCTCTCACAGTCGCCGAGTCTCAAACCTGAGGGACGGAGCGGAGACTGGGGCCTGGATGCTGCTGCGCGCCTCGAGCGAAGCACTCAATGCGGTGGCGGGGCGCGGGGTGGCTGCGCGCGCACCGCTCGCGATGCGCGCGGAAAGATGCCCCAGCAGAGCGCCACCAAACTAGGCACCGTTGGTAGGTATGCTGGTATCGAAGGCTTCGAAACCACATCCACACCAAGGCCGTTGAACAAGTTTCGCATTCCCCACCCCAACCAGTACGCGCGCACGTCCCCTGCCCCGACGAGCGGTGGACAAGTCCGACGAGTGGGCAGGGAATACATCCTGACTGCGCGAAGTTACCACGCCCGTGAGGTATCGCCGCACCGGCATTCCACAGCGTCCCCGCCGGCCGACGCCAGCCCGTTGCCCTGAGCAGGTGGTCGACGCTGACTTTCTAGTTTAGGAAGAGGACAGCGCTCTTCTCCTGCCGGGCAGGAGGGTCAAGAACAACGTCTCGAACGCGCAATATAGCACCACTTACTTGAGGGTGGGTGGGTAATCATGCTGACGCGCGGACTCAGTTCGTGGTGGCCAGGTCGTCGTACTAGTATGCGCATGGACCCTCGACCCGAATTATTTTTTTCGTCCATTCAACGTCGGTTGAGTCGTTGTTCTCAACGACCCTCCCTACAGGGTGGTCAGACACACGCGTCACAGTCACGCCCCGTGACACCACACGGCCGCCATGGAGGACCAGATTAACCTGGATGAGCTCCACCAGATGAAGGCCAAGTTCGATGTGAGCCGCCCTGCGCCCTCTCTCTCCTCTCTCCCCGCTCCCAGCGTCGTCTCCTTTGGCCGCACTGCTTTTCGCACCACTGAACACAGCACCCGACGCCCGACCAGTCGGAGGACTCCCTGAAGCGGCACCCGAGTAGGACCCACGAGGACGCGTTGGGAGCACGGCAAATAGGGCAGTCGGGGTTCTGGCCGACGTCGCAGACGAATGCGGCGGATCGACAGAAGACTCACAGCGACAGAAGCACTCACTGGCCGCCCCGCCAGCTGTCATGCACTCACGGGACGCCCACACACTGTTCCCCTCGCCCTCTCGCAGGCGGCCGACGCGGACGGCAGCGACGGCATCGAGATGGACGAGTTCCTGGAACATTTCGGGGCGTTGCTGGGGGCTTCCCTCACCGCCACCCAGCTCAAGCAGCTGTTTATGAAGATCGATGCGGACAGTAACGGTAGGGCACCACATTCGGCACCACACTCGCCAGCTGTGGCGCCAACACGGGACTTTGTACGCAGGTGCATACAATAAGCACCGTCAGGTTGAGCCGAAACGGGAACGTCTTGTGGTGCATAATCAGCACAGTGGAGCCAGGCGTCCCGTGGTGCCTGTTTCGCCCTGAACAACGCACAAAGCAGTGCTTCAGTAATACCTTGAATCTGCCGTAATTCCGAGTTGCGTCGTTGCTTCGCCGCTCAAGCCCGCACGGCACCTGGTGTACGACCCTATGCGCCGGCTCCGTAGACTGGGACGAGTTCACGAACTTCATGTTCCTGATGCGTGCGACGGGTCAGAACGAGGATGACGACACCGGGTACGCGTACATGACGTCGGAGATCGAGGACGTGAATGCCAACAACCCCAGCGTGTACCACAAGGACATCGTCCAAGCCGTGTGTTACGTCCCGGCAATCGATAAGTATGCCACCGGGTCGCGAGACGGCAGCTTCCGGCAGGGCCTTACACCTGTCCATTTGTCAGCTCAACCTCAGCCACTTTTGTCACGAGAACCACCCAATACACCATGCCAATACACCCAACGTAAAATGCTCAACAAAAAGTGCTCACGTCAAGCCGAAATGTGGACTTCCCAGATCAACCTGTGCCATTTCCGTTACTAAAACCACGCAATGCACCCAACGTATCCCACAAACAGTGCTCATGTGAAGCCGAAAAGTGGAGGAGTGTAAGCCCCTGGGTTTCGGCTGTGGAACGCCGCGGACTTTCAGCACAGCCGCACCATACAGAACTGCAGCGGGTGGGTGTCGGACATCGTGGTGCTGCCCAACACCAACCGCCTGGCCGTCAGCGCCTCGGACCGCTCCATCTCCTTCTACGGCAGGGCCTTCCACACGTCCACCTGTCGGCTTAAACGCAATGTAAGCATGACTAGTCATGCTGATCTACTCGAAATCGAGGGTCTGTTTACTGAAGGGCGACCCGGTCGGACTTTCGGCGAGTCTGTTGGACTTTCGGCGAGTGAGTCGGCGAGATTCCCAAATTGGACAGTTCTGATTGGTCGAACGGGGTTCGATACCATATCTTCGATACCAGACCTGCCACTGAGTTTAGCCTGAGCTGCAGCATCCTATGACGTGGAGAGCAATGTATGCCAGGCACTGCCTTGGTCTCCTTGATGAGCTGCGGGCCGTAAGCACTTTTGGTGGGACATGTGACGAGGTTTCAGTGGCCAAAACTGAGCTGAGAAGTGAACGAGTGTCAGCCCCTGTCCTGCGGCATCTACCGGCAGAACCTAGAGCTGACAGGGCGCCTCATCGGCTCGGGCTCCATGGGCAGGGGGGTCATTGAGAACAGGCACTCGACCGACGTTGAATCCCCTCCTCATCCTGCTCCTCCGCCTTTGCGCGTCTGTATGGGCATTCAATTGAAAGTTAAGTCACGCTCGAATATCGGTCGAGTGCGTGGTCTCAATGACCCTTCATCCTGCTCCTCCGCGCGTTTGTATGAGCATTCAATTTGAAGCTAAGTCATGCTCCGATGTTGGTCAAGTGCTTGTTCTCAATGACCCTCCGGATGGGCGCGCCGCTGTGCATGACCGCGGCAACGATAGCGGACCAAGAGCGGCTGGTGTTTGGTGACACCAAGGCCGGGTGGTGCAGCTTGACCCCAGCTTGACCCCAGCTTGACCCCAGCTTGACCCCAGCTTGACCCCAGCTTGACCCCAGCTTGACCCAAGCTTGACCGTGCTTGGTGTCCTCGCTTGAAGCTCAATTATGATGAACCGCTTTCAAGTTTTGCATTCAACTGCGACTTGTGCCGCTACAACAAGGGGTGCGTGCGCATGCTCAAGAACGACACCCATCTGAACGGCATGGACTCCCCTCGTCCACCTTTCATCTCAACCTGAGCCTTTACTATCACTCAATACGCTGATGCCACCCAGCGTATTCTCACAAATCGGTGCTTACCTTAAGCCGGAAAGTGGACGCGTGTAAGAGGCATCCAATCGTCCACCTCTCATCTCAACCTGAGCCGTTACTGGCACTGAAACTCCATGAAACCACCCAACGTCACCCCAAAAAGTGCTTATGTTGAGCTGGAAACTGGAGGAGTGTAAGCCCCTCCCTGCTCGGCGGTCTTTCGCGCATGATGACGAAGGACGACTCCCAGGTGGTGCACGACATGCACACCGATTGGGCAGGGGGGGTATTAGGCCGATTTCGGTATACCGCCTGGGTGAAATGCCCATACAGAGTTGCGGGCAAAGCGTCAGCGCTCCGCACGTGAAAGCGGGCGCCAGGTTGAATGCCCATACAAAGTTGCGGGCAAAGCGTCAGCGCTCGGTGCGGGAAGCCATATACCGAAATCGGCCTATTGAGAACAATGAGCGATGCCATTCGACTCAAGATTCGAGCATTTACAAGGCGTGTCAATGACGTGGCGGGCAGTATCTGCCAAGCCTTCCGTGCACGGTGGTTTTTTAGGGCAATGTCTCGAATTGCGATTGGAGCATGACTTACCTTCTGGGTAATTGCGCGTACAGACGCACGGACACGCTTTGTGTTGGAGTACTCCGACCGACCTACGAGCATTTACCCACTGCACGATTTCGGTTCATCGTCGATCCAACGTCGGTCGAGTTGTTCCTCAATGACCCTCATTTTGGGTGACGAAGGTGATGGTCA
>Ga0307489_10002174_pt1 | contig 13115 bp, 19 predicted proteins | sample SB12metaG_FD_202247 | JGI IMG/M metagenome (GOLD analysis project Ga0307489, IMG submission 202247) | Sea-ice brine microbial communities from Beaufort Sea near Barrow, Alaska, United States - SB 1.2 | ecosystem: Environmental > Aquatic > Marine > Coastal | place: USA: Alaska | collected...
TAGTCTAGGTGATTTGGTTGACCCGTCAGCTTAGTCCTCTTTTGAATACAAACACACTCTCACACCATGACTTTGCACTTTCAACTCAGTGTCGGGTCTGGTATCGAATCGAAGCCGTTCGACCAATTAGACGGCACCAATCCAAACCGAGAATCTGCATTGTACCCGGTACACTATGGGAGCAGTCAACCTCTCAGCCAATCACGTTGCTATGAGGGTGACCGGGCACCCTTTCACTGAGTTTAAGCAAAGCCAGAGCGTGTCGTCAAGTCGCCGTCGAGACGCAATGATGAAAGTTTCTTTGTGTATATATTGAAAGTTTCTTTGTTGTACCTCGTACGGCTAAGGGTTTCTAAAACCCTCGCCTATTTTCTGCGGTCATTTTCCATTTTGTAGTTGCATTTCGATGCGTGTTTTTACGTTTGTACGTTTTTACTCTACCCACCAGCCCGCGTGCGCTATATCACAAGTAACCCCAAAAGCGATAATAGATACCAAAACATTTTATGTGAGCCGCCGTGATGTTCCCACGACGGCCGCGCACCCCCCTCTACACCCTTCCCTTCGTTTTCCTGAATGCCATCAGAAACACCCTCTCCCTCTCCCTCACCCTCAATTCGTCGATGAAATACTCGTATAGTCCTCGTATCCTCGTAATAATATAATCCCAGCTGCGTATGTTCCCGCCCGTCCCATTACGTGATTTTGTGTCAAAATGTAAATACGTGATTTTGTGTCAAAATGTAAAATGCGCCACCCGCCACCCTCCCCTCTCTTGGAGAGGGGTTTCCCCATCCTCCCCTTCCTTTGCCTTCATCCTCGCGCGGGATCCGAATGAAGGCCTCCGCCGCTCGCAAGCTTGTAAGCGAAACGATGGAGATCACGCCTTGACGGCGATGGCGCGGCGCTCGCCGTGGAAGGCGGCGGCGGCGCCGCCGCAGCTCGGGCTGGCGCCGGAGCGGTCGCCGCCGAAGCGCGGCGTGCGGCGGCGGCGCGGCGTGCCCCCGCCCGGCGTCGGCACCGCCAGCCCCGAAGCGCCGCCGCCGCCACCGCCCCCATGACTGATCACCAGCCCCAGCGGGTTGCTACCGCTGCCGCCGCCGCCGCCGCTGCCCTGGCTGTGAGCGGGTGCACTGCTGGCGCCGGCGTTGGCAGCGTTGGTGGCGTTGGCGGCCGCAGCGTCATCGTAGTCCGCCTCCGACACGGGCTGCAGCTGCTGCCCGTTGGCCGCCAGGCTCAGCAGGCAGTGCGCCCGCGACAGCACCTCGCTGGCCGCGCTCGCCACCTTGCGCATCACGCTCGGAGCCGCCGCCGCCGTCGACGACCCCGGTCCCGCCGCCGCCACCGCCCCCACCGCAGTCCCAGCAGCGGCGGCAGCAGCGGCGGCAACAGCCTCCGGCGTCTGCGACCGCGCGATGCCAGCAGCCCGCGCGGCCAGAGGCACGTCGTCTTCCGACTCCCAATCAGAGTCAGATTCCGCCCCCGCCCCCGCCTCCGCGCCCGCCGCCGCCTCCGCAATAGTGCCCTCACCCTCGTCTTCGCCGTTGCCCCCACCGACGCCCTCTGATCCCATCGTCGAGAATTCGTCCCGGGCATCGTCCATTGCGTCGTTCTCCCCGGCTTCCTCCACCTCGTCGTAGAGCATGAAGTCGTCGAAGGGCTCGTGGGTAATGGTGAGGGGCGCGGCGACGGCCACCTCCATGGCGGCCTGCTGCCAGTGGCTTACACTCGTTCCGATTTCAGCTCAACTTAAGCTTTTCGTCCACCGTATCACCCAACTTAACTCACGAATGTGTCATGGAATTGCTCAAGTTGAGCTCTGATGTGAACGAGTGTAGGCCCCTGCCTGCTGCTTGCGGCGCCGCTTGGACGCCGCGGGGTTGAAGCAGGCGCGGCGGCGCCGCCGCCGCGCAGCCGCCGCGATCGCCTCGCCGCGCGCCGCCTTTTCCCGCTGCTGCCGCCGCACCGTCTCTTCGGGCCAACCCAGATATTTTCCGCCGCGTCAAAGGATGTGGATGCGGACGCCAACTTGACTCAAGAAACAAGGGTTCAAAACGCGTTAGGTGACGTGGCGAGCGAGGAGGAGGAGGAGGAGGAGGAGGAGGAGGAGGAGGAGGAGGAGGAGGAGGAGGAGGAGGAGGAGCGATATCTGGCAGGCCCTACCGCTTGCTCGCCCAGCACGAACAGGTAGGTGTCGCCTGCGTGCACCGCCGCCGCCGCGGACTGCCCGCCGCTGCTGCCGCCCTCCTCCCCCTCCTCGCCATCCCCGGTTGCGTCTCCGTCGCCGGCGGCGCTGGCCCCGCCCCAGGGCTGGTGCATCTGCGCCGAGCACCGCAGCGCCGGCGGCGCCGGGCACTCGAACCGCGGAATCAGCGCCACGCCGTTGTTGTTGGTCCGCTGCTCGCGGTAGTACGAGTACGCCAGAGCCACCGTGGCGGCGGAAGGAACGCCGCTGGCGGCGGCGGCAGCGGCGGTGGCAGCGGCGGCGGCGGCGACGGCGGCGACGGCGGGCAAGCTGCCGCTGCTGTCGCTATTGTTGTTGCTGATGTTGTTGTTTTGCTTGATGTTGTTCAGCTTGTTGTTAACGATTTTGTCGAGCTCACCAGCCCCCCTGTTAACCACTTGGGGGGTTTCCACGACGCTCCGGCGGCCAGCTGTGGGCGTGGGGGCGGCGGAGGCGGCGGCCTTGGCGGCTCCCCCTCTCGTCGTCCGCGCGCTCGCGCTGGCCATCTTCACGTTCGTGGCAAGATCCGCGCTTAGGGTCACAGATGAATAATGCTCGCCGCGTCAGAGAAAGTCATCTGCGTTGGAACTCAGGGTTTCTCGCGTGTTATCCAAGTCAAACGAAGCAGGCAAACGAAGCAGGCGTAGATGAAAGACACGGAGGAGGAAGAGGTCAATACGAGCGGGCACACTATGATGGTCAAGGAGAAGGAGGAGGAGGAGGAGGAGGAGGAGGAGGAGGAGGAGGGGGAAACACTGAGGATGATCCATCTGGCCCCACCACTGCTCTTCCCGAAAGATCCCTCGGCGAAGGCGGCGCGTTCGTCGTCTTCGTCGAGATCCGTCTCATCCGCCTCTCCGGAGTCCGCCGGCGCGCCGTCCGACCCGCCGTCCCCGCTCCCGCCGTCGCCGTCCTCCCCGTCCACGGACGGGTCCGACGGAGGGCCATGCAAGCACGCGGCGAAGGCGCCAGGCTCCACCGACCCGTTGGGCGTCAGCGGTGGCGAGCCAGACAAGTCCGCCGACCCGTGCCTGCACAGCTCCCCCTCCGAGCCCGCGCCCACTCCTCCCCTCTCCTCATCCACGGCCACGGCGGCGGCGTCGGAGTGACCAGAACCAGACAGGCTGGCATCATCAGCCAGACAGGCATCCATCATGGGGCTCATGAGCGGCAGCTCGCCGTCGGCGTCGGCCCAGGACAGGTCCGAGCAGCAGGGTCGCTGGGAACAACAAGCGCTCGAACGAGATCGGAGCATGACTTAATTTGAGTGTGGATGCTCATACTCGTTCAGACGTGCGGAGGAGGGGAGAGATTGAGGTTCAACGTACGTCGAGTGCTTGTTTTCAATAAAGGCCCCAACTCATAACAAAAGAAGCGGAGTGTGGTATGGGCAAATGGGATGAACGGCCCTGGATATACAGGGCCAAACTCAGAACAAAAAAAGGGGACTGATTGCAGCAAATCGTTATGTTCCATTGATTTCATACCACCCTGCCTCGCAGCTGAACATGTCCGTGGCCATGGTGACCATAGACGTGTCCCCCACCGCGGGCGCCCTGCTCTGCAGCGGCAGCAGCGATGGCAGGTCGCTCACGCTGTGGTTGTACCCCATGATCTCGTACGCCGCCGCGGCCGAGGGCACCATCTCTCCCGAGTGCCAGCTGGCCTCCTCGAACACGTCGAAGAGCTGCTCCAGCTGTTGCTCCTTGAGGAACCCGGGGGCAGGGGCTTACACTCGTTCACTTTTCAGCTCAGCGTAAGCGCTTTCTGTGGCATAGGGGGTGTGTTTACAGGCTGTTTAGGGGGTTTTTTGGGGGGTGTTCGGGGGTGTTCAGCGTGTGTTTTCTTGTCAGCAACGCCTCAGGTAGAGCTGAAAAGTGGACGACTGTAAGCCCCTGCCCTGGGGTCTCGCCGGAGCCGGGGGATCCGGAGTGCCGGGGGGAGCACGCGCCGAGGCCGCCGCTGGCGCTGGCGTTGGCGTTGACGCTGGCGAGCCACGTGACGTCGCTCGAGGTCGCGGTGTACATCGCTGCGGCGCCGCCGGGCCCGAAGCGCGCAGAGGGGGTGTTGGGGCGCGCCATGATGTACCCCGGCGGCGGCTTGAACCCGGCCAGCGCCGTCTCATCGTAGTCCGCCACCATGCAGAACTCCGGGATGTGCACTTCGCCGATAATGTCGTGAATCTGATGGTGCCCGTCGTGGTGCCCGCGGCGCACCGTGTTGTGCGCGGGGGGCGTGCCGGACGACGGCTCGTACTGCGCCTTCTGCCGCTTGGTGGACTGCAGCAAGGGGCACGCACAGCTGGCAATGGCACGACGTCAGGGTGAGGGTCAGGTCAGGGCAGTGCTCACGCAGCGACAGCGGTAGCGGCAGTGGCACGTGGTCAGTGACGCGAGGTCAGGGTGTTTGATTAGAGACGCCGTGTATTGAGTTGTGTTATGGTTTGAGTTGTGTTGAGTTGTGTTACGGCGAGGGGGGTTACAGGTTCCCCGCCTGCATCCCGGCGTTCCATCGCGCGCTGCGGCGGCCCCCCGCGGCCAGCTCCTCGGAACCCAGGAACAGGGGCGCCTGGAGCGCGCGCTTGGGGCGGCTGCCGCTCAGCGTGGAGCCGTCGCCGAAAACCTTGGGCTTCGACACCGGCCGGTCGCTAGGTACCTTGCGCGGCCGCGGCCGCGCCGCCGTATTGCGGTTCTGTAATGGCAGCGGAGGAGTAAAGAATATTTCAGCAAACCGCGTGAATGGCCGCGGGGGCATTTGGCTTTTGACAAGGAGGAGAGCGAGCGCGATTGGCGCCGGCACGTGCACGGGTGAGGCGCTAAAGCGCGCTGGGTAGTCGCAATGTACGCGCGATCCAGATCCCGCGGTCGGGCGAGCGCGGGGGATAAGCGCGGCGCGGTTTCGGGCCCGCGCGCCCCGTCCTGGGTCACTCGGCAACCTTGTATCGGAGAAAAACGCCGCCAAGAAAAACGACGGTTCAGTGGATGGAGAGCATATGATGGCGGGCGGGGGCGGAAGGCGCGATAAGGAGGCGGAGGGGGGGCGACGGAGGCAGAGGAGGAGGCGACGAGGGCGGAAGCGGTGGAGGGGGAGGGGATGACATGGAAGGGGGAAGGTGGAAGGAGAGGGGAGCGGGGGGCTGGAGGGGGCTGGGAAAAGTTGAGATGCGGTCAAAGCGTCGTTGTCGGTCGCTTTTTGCCAGAGGTGAAAAGTGGGGCGCGGGTGGGGGTGTTTACCTTGGCGTGCCTCCGGTTGTCGCGGACGCCGCACGCGTTGCACAGCGTCTTGGGCCCGTCCGGCCCGTTGCGCCACAGCGGCGTCGTCTGCGTGTTGCAGTGCGCGCACCGCTTGCCCGGGATGCCCGGCAGCATCCCAGTCGCAGGCACCTCGAACTCCAGCATCCCCAACTCCATGGTGTCACTCATACTCTGTTACGGCGAGGTGGGCAGGAGGCGCGGGTCAGAGATGCGGCTGGGGACGGGCGTATGGGAGGAACCCCACGCGAAGCAGGGAGAAGCGGCGGCGCCTCCCACGGGCGGAGCGGCGGGGAAAGGCGGGGGCCGCGGGCATTCTTGCGGTGACAAGCCAAGGAATTAGGTGTGGCTCAGAGACGTCGGTCGTCTACACGCCAAGGTTTTCACACGATACATTTTGCGGGCCCGGCCAGACACCTTCACAGGTGTGGTGCTCCGAACCGAGTCGCTCCGAAGCCGCCAAACCGCCTGACAGGCCAGCGCGCGGCGTCAGGAACCCAGCCCCGCGCCCCCGGAGGACTCCCGCGCGCGGAAACGCCGCGATGGTCCGTGTCCGACCTTCCGGGAATTCCACAATTTAGGTAAACCCGCGCCGCGTCCGGCCGGACCGATTGAACACGCGCGCCGCGCGAAAAACGGGCGCGCGACGCGCCCGGCGGCCACACGACGACGGCTGAGCATGGAGCCAGGCCGAATGCAACCTCACGAGCCGGCCCCGCCGTCGTCCGGCGCGCGACGGCCTCGGCCACCGCGCTCGCCGACACCCCGGCGCAACCCCATCCCCAGCTGTCCGACCACCGGATGAAGCCGCGACCTCTCGCGGCTTTCGTCCCGCACCTGAATGTGTTCCGGCGAACGCCAGTCCTGGACGCCTTGTTGCACAGGCGCCGGCCCGCGGTGCTCCGTCCCGACGCTCCCGTCCCTGTCCCTGTTTCCCGTTCCCTCCCAATACAGTGTTCCCCCGCCCCGTGCGGAGAAGCGCGCGCTATGAGGGCGAGTGCAATCGCGTTCGACGACCTTCGTAAGCGGTGCAAGCGGTGCAGGGGCTGGCAGCCGTTGAATTTATCCTCAGATTATTTTCCGAGGGATTGTTTTAGATTTTTGGGCTGAAAATGTGTGTTGGGCAGAACGCGCGCGGCGCGGTGACGTCACGACCAATAAATCCGCCGTGATTCCCTCTGAAAATCACCCAAATGCAACCTACACGAATCTGATGGCCAAAAGTGAGTCCGTGACGACTGCCGTTTTATTCATGCCCTCAATCAACCGCAACCGTTGTGACCCACGTGCTCGATGACAGCCGCCGAGAGGGCACACCGACCCTTCGTTGTCCCTTTCCAGTTTTCAGGGGTCCCTGAGGGTTTATAACTCGTCACATGATCGACAGTGGCTCAGATCATATTTCGGCATTTTGCAGGCTTTAGATTGTGGGTTCGATGTTGGGTTGCGGGGAGGCGTGTTCGTCACCATCACGGGTGTTTCGTGCCAACGACGCCACATTTCTTGGGTATTTATTGGACTCAAGTTGTCAGTCACCCAAACATGTTTTAGCTATGTCGCCACATTTCTCGGCCTACGGCCCATCGCTAAAAAACACTAACGGAGAATGGCCACGATAAAGGCAGTATAGTATCCGTGATTCCGTATCCCCTGTTCGGTGAGAGATTGGGGTGGTGAGAGGATCTGGTGGAGTTTGGCGTTGTTATTTCTTTGGAACGTTCAATCCCAGCAGTGCAGGGTGTTTGCTCATACAGCCATTTTTGCTCGTAACTGACTGAAACGCCTTTGCCCTCCTCTCACCCAAAACTTGACAGTACGATTGTTTCGCCGTCGGTCATTTGGTTATTGTGCCAAGTGGCACTCCTTTCCTGCCATATGATTGGTCGAGCACGACGATATAAAATGAGACAATGATGGCTTCGAGACCAGATTGAATATTCCTTTCAAGAATGCAATATATCAAATTAGAGTTGACATAGGGCAAATAGGCTTGTACCGGTACACAGCCTTCGAGGCTGACTCGGCACGCGAAAAGCGCGCCAACCTGAAAGTTCTTGACAGGTCAGCGGGCGCGGGAAAACGGTTCCCGACCGACCGCGCCGTACGCGCCGCCTGCTACACAGGGTACGAGTAGGGTTTAGTGGTCACGCCAGGTCACGCCATTCCACCAAGCATTGCGGCGTGGCACGCGGCAGTGCGGCGTGCGGGTGTACGTGGACGGTGCAGGTGTGCATGGACTGGATCGACGCTGAGCTGGACGACGACGTCGCACAACGGTGTAGAACCAGGGAAAGCCTCATACTGTGGCAACACCAGTTTCCAAGGAGCACTCAAGATACCGGTCAATAGTACACTTGTCGCCCCTGAACTAGCCTACTAAGCACTAGCCCCTAAAGTAGCTGAAACTAGCCTCGTTGCAACCCCCCTATCTTACGAAGCCATTGTAGTTCCCAATGCCAACCCACTAATCCACTAGAAACTAGCTTAGTTTCACCCCCCCCTTCGCCAGCACTAACTTAGTACGACAAGCACAGTCAGTAGTGGTGTGGCACGTTCGGCAGCGGCGAGTGTTCGGAGGCTCGCAGCCGATGAGGTTATCTACCGGCACCTCAAACGCGCCACCGCCCTCACGTCGGACAGCCAATGTCTCCCACTGGAAAGCATTCAGGTCTTTCACTTGTGACCATCGTCCATTCACACCGCGGGCAGCTCTGCATCCATCAGTGGGATCCAACCTATGGTGGTGCGTCGCGAAGAAGGATAACAACTTGGTCAAACCTACACTTGTCGAACCAAGCTAGTGCTAGCGAGGGGCGGGGTGAAACTACGCTAGTGTCAGCTAGTTTAGGGGCTAGTGGCAAGTGGGTCAGTGGCTCAGTATTGGCGACTACATTGGTTGAGTCAAATAGGGGGGTTTAAACTAAGCTAGTTTAGGGGCTAATGCTTGGTGGGTTAGTATAGGGGCGACAGGTATAGTCAAACCAGGTTGACGGCCGGCTGTGGAAGTACGGTGTTAAGAGAGAGAACGGCTTCGCTCCCTTGCAAGATGACAATGCTGGGAAGGTTGTAGTTGACCCTTGGTCGTCTCTCCGTGGCGACCTATGCGACTCCGCACGCACAGTCAAATCGCATTCCTTCGCAATGCGGTATCGTTTTGCCCCCGATTGGCTATACCGCACTGGAGAGCGTGGTAGCAATCGCCCTCACGCCGGAGCCCCCCCCTCGGTCGACGCCGCCCCCCCCGGTCGGCGCCGCCCCCCCCTGGTCGGCGCCGCCTTGGGGTCGTCGGAGCTAAGGCCGCAGCCGGGCCCCGCCGGCCGCCGCGGGCAAACATCCCGTGCCCGCGACAATGCGCCGCGGCGCGCCTCACACGTGCGGGTCATCCCTCCACTCCACTCGGAAGGGGTCGGCGGGGTGCCGCTGGTGCGCCCGCGACCGCACCTCCACCAGCCGCCGTTCCTGCGCGTACACCTCCCGCATCACCCCCACCATCCAGGGTCTTACACTCTTTCACTTTTCAGCTCAACGTAAGCACTTTCTGTGGCATAGGGGGTGTGTTTAGAGCTTGTTTAGGGGATGTTGAGGGGTGTCAGGGGGCATTACAGGGTGTTTCTGTCTCAGAAACGGCTCAGGTTGAGTTGAGAAGTGGAGGCGTGTAAGCCCCTGCCACCATCCCCATAGCGCGGCCCGCAGGCTCGTCGTTCCACTCGAGAGCCCCGATGCCCGCCGCTCCCCACGCCTCTTCTCTCAGCGGCCGGCACCACAGGTCCTCCGCCAGCACTGGCGCACGCGCGCCAGCGGGCAGCAGGCTGGCGACCTCCGCCTCGGTGGCCTCGACGCTCGCCCGCACCTCCACGAGGCGGGCCTGGCCATCGCGCATCTTGGCCAGCAGCGTCTCGGCCTGCTCCTCCTGCTGCTTCAACGATGACGCTAGCTCGCCAGCCTCGCGGCACCCGGCGTCGACGGTGGCACCCGGCGTGGAGCTGCCCTCCTGCAAGCGGGCCACCGCGCTGAACAGCCCCTCCGCGCTCGACATGCTGGACCCCTCACGCTCACCCCCGCGCGCGCCCCCACCTTGCAGGAGATGGTATGGTGGGCACCCCAAAGGTTTACTGCAACGGTCGGTGTGCTTCTGTCTTCTGCGTGGCTGCCACACCTCGGCGTCCTCGTCGCCGCGGGAGTCACCGATACAGCGAAGGCCTCACACCAGGGTTTAGTCAGGGTTCAGAGGGGGTCGCTGGCGGAGTAAGATAGCAAGCGGAGTGAGCGCGCGGGCGAGCGGCGCGGCGGGTAAATAGTATACGAGTAGCGGTTTAGGGTTTGAGGTTTAGGGTTCAGGGTTGCCGACGCCGACTCGCACTCGTTCAGATCGAGCGCGAAAAAACGAGTTGTTTACAGACATTCAGCTGTTGTCCCCAACCACTCGCCAGCGAACTGAGCACACCACAACGCGCAAGGCGGCAGCGAAGCGGTCCGTATCGCCTCCAATATCCGTGTTGCGAGAGCCCATCCAAGCTGCAAGACATCGCCCCCTCGCGATACAGCACCGCTCGCGCCGCTGGGTCCTCCATCTTTCACAAGTAATAAAATATTTGAACACAGGGAGGGTGCCTCTTTTTACGCGGGCGAACCACCACAGCGGGGATGAGCAAGAGGCCGGGGGACGGCGGCGGGCCGGGGGGGTACAAGCGGCAGGACCAGGGGGGGTTCGGGGATGAGCCCATGCTGCCCGAGGAGTACGAGGACCCGGACGACGAGGATGTGTTCCTCAACGACGTCCTGGATCAAAAGGTGAGCGCCGTGTCTCGATGTTGTGGGATCCTGTGAGCATTTGCATCTTTTGAAGATGGCGCGCGCGGGAGAGAGGTTGTGGAGTGCGGGTGCGTTGCTTCTTTTGCGTGGGTCAGGAACACGAATGCTTGCGTCGTCAGGCTTTACGTGGGTCGGGGAGCGCGTATCAGCGGCGGCATCCGCGCGCGCGTGTTCCGTACTGACGTGTGTCTTCGGCGGGCCGTGTGTGTGTGCCGATGCCCGCAGGTGATCGTGGCTGACGCGGAGATGGAGCATTGGAAGCGAAAGCCCGCACCCGCCGTGGACCCCGGGCAGGGACTTTGATTATTCACGCCGGATGTTTTTTCCAGCTGGCACGTAGGCATCTACGATATACGCCAGTGGGATAACTCCAGTGGTTCTCTCAACTACAACGCTAGCATCCTAGCAACTGCTAGCAACTGCTAGCAACTGCTCATAGTCTACAAACCGGGCTCTACAACACAAGCTGCTCGACAAACAAGTCGAAGTGGGGGGCACAGGAAAGCAGACATAGTTCTCATGACGGTGCTCATCCTCTCAAGCTCTGCTCCAAGCTTCGCTTCAAGCTTCGCTTCAAGCTTCGCTTGTCGCGCCAAGCACCGAGAACCTCCAGTGACACAGGCAAACAGCTTTACAAGTTAAGCCAAAAAAGTACTGGCAGTCACGACGCTCACCCCATGCATGAAGTGAAGCTGGAAAAAGTACTGAGGTCACGGCCCTGGCCCTGGGAAGGATTCCATCACGTTCCAGCAGCTGGACATCGACTACATCATCGGCGAGCCGCACGCCATGCTGGGGGCAGGGGCTTGCATTCGTCCAACTTTCAGCTCAACGCAAGCGCTTTCTGTGTGATGGGGGGTGCATTTAGGAGTTGTTTAGGGGTTGTTTGAGGGTTGTTTGAGGGTAGTTTGAGGGGCGTTTAGGAGGTGTTGGGGAGTATTGGGGAGTGTTTAGGGTGCATTTTGTGTGAGAAACGGCTTAGGTTGAGCTGAAAAGTGGACGAGTGTAAGCCCCTGGCTTGAGGCGCGGCGTGCGCTGGGGCCGGCCGCCATACTCCGCATCTTCGGCGTGACCGCGGGGGGCAACTCCGTGTGCGTCCACGTGCATGGCTTCGAGCCTTACTTCTATGCTAAGGCAGGGCGCTCCCTATCATGGGCACCTGACCCTTCTATGATGAGCACTTGACCCCCCTATCATGGGCACCTGCTACCCCTATCATGGGCACCTGACCTCTCTATAATGGGTACCTGAACCCCCTATCATGGGCACCTGACTCCCCTATTGGGCACCTGCCCCTCATATCATGGGCACCTGACCCCTCTATAACGGGCTGCTGACCCCCCTTATACTGGGAAGCTGGACCCCCTATAATGGGCACCGGAACCACCCCCCCTTGGTGCCCGCCCCACAAAACAATACACAGTCCGTCTTTGTCGCAATTTGAACAATGCGCTGGGCAACAATGGGCTGAGTAGACATTGCCTTCGTAGACATTGCCTTCACTTCGTTTATCAAGTGGTCCCAACATAATGCAGCGAAGATGCTGAAGCAGCGTGCGCCGCGTTGTAAACCCTCGTGATTCGAGTTGAGTGACAGTTTGTGACGCGGCGGGCTCATCGGCACATTGGCCCGGCGCGAAGGTGCCTGAGTCTTTCCAGGAGAACCACTGCGAGGGCTTCCGAAAGAATCTGAACGAGCTGATGGCCCAGAACCAGCGCGGGCGCGGGCAGCAGGGCGGCAACGGTACTTTCATCAGCGAAGTGTCACTGGTATGGCCGTGCAGGTTGACAGGTTGAATCCGGTGTTGAAAGCGCCTAGAATAGGCCGATGTCGGTATATTACTTTCCGCGCCGAGCGCTGACGCTTTGCCCGCAACTCTGTATGGGCATTCAACCTGGCGCCCGCTTACCCGCGCGGAGCACTGACGCTTTCCCCGCAACTCTGTATGGGCATTTCAACCAGGCGATATACCGAAATCGGCCTATGAAGCGCTTGAAAGTACAATGTGAAATCCTGCTTTTAAACTTTGCCTTCAAATTCAACTTGCGCCGCTACACACTGGTGCGCGACAAGCAGACCATGATGTACTACCAGGTAGAGCGGTGCAGACTGAACACGTGAAACTCATGTTGAAAGCGCCTGAAACTAAGCTCTTGAAACTATAATAGGCCGATTTCGGTATATCGCCAGGTGACATTCCCATACAGAGTTGCATTCAAAGCGTCAGCGCTCAGCGCGGGAAACCGGCACATCAGGGTGAATGCCCACACGGAGTTGCGTGCAAAGCGTCGGCGCTTGGCGCCGGAAACGGTATACCAAAATCGGCCTATATGATGAACCGCGTTCATATTTTGCTGTCACATTCAAGTTGCGGCGCTACAATCAGGAGGGGCGCACCGCGCTGTTCGTGCGCGTGACCACCTGCCTGCCCAACTACATCGCCACATGCCGTGGCATACTTGAGAAACAGGGCCTGCAGGTGCCGGGCCTGAGCGCCTCCGCCCTCAACTTCCCAACCTTCGAGTCCAACGTGCTGTACACGCTGCGCTTCATGGTAGGCCGCTGCTTGTGGCCTCTTTCCCCTTCTCCTCCTCCTCCTTCTCATCCTCCTCCTCCTCCTCCTCCTCCTCATCCTCCTCCTCCTTTTCCGACTCCTCATCCTCCTCTTCAGGTTGACCCCAAGTTAACCCCGGTTTGACCGCGCTTGGTTTCAGCGTTTGAAGCTAAGCATGGTGAATCACTTTCAAACTTCGCTTTGAAACTGAAGTAGTGCCCCTGCACTCCGGTGGACCGCGACATTGTGGGGGGGAACTGGATCGAGCTGCCGG
>Ga0307489_10002175_pt1 | contig 13110 bp, 12 predicted proteins | sample SB12metaG_FD_202247 | JGI IMG/M metagenome (GOLD analysis project Ga0307489, IMG submission 202247) | Sea-ice brine microbial communities from Beaufort Sea near Barrow, Alaska, United States - SB 1.2 | ecosystem: Environmental > Aquatic > Marine > Coastal | place: USA: Alaska | collected...
TGACGAGTATAAGACTCTGGTCACCGGCAGCGTCACGCTCCAGGGCTACTCCAAGGATACATTCGGCGACAAGGTGGGGCGGATCACGTTGACCCAAGGCTGACCCCCGACTTCCCACGCCTGGTTGCAGCACTTGAGGCCAAAACATGATGTATCGATTTGTAATTTTGCCTTGATTTTGGCTTGCGCCGCTACATCAAGGAACAGAAAGCGTTCGGCGCGGGAATGGCCAAGATGCTCAACGTGTCTGCCGACCTCGTCACCGTCACGGTCAAGGACGCGCGCCGCCGCTTGCTCGCCGCCATTGCGGTTGGGCCTAATACATAATGCCTGTCACGGCAACCTCCAAATTTCAGATCCTTGTTTCTTGAGTTAATTGGACTCACATCACATGAAAAGCATTATCAGTCAGGCTCTACATCACGGTCGACTACGAAATCGCCGTCCCCGACATCGCCGCTGCCGTCAACATGCAGGCCAGCATCAAGGTAGGCCAGTGCAGCTTAGACTGATGAGACCCAAGTTGAAACCGCCTACAACTAAGCGTTTGAAACTTGAATGTGATGATCCGCTTTCAAGTGTTGCTTTCAGTTTCAACTTGCGCCGCCACATCAAGGCCGTGCCCCCGGACGACCTAGTCGTCGAACTTCAGGCTGCCGGCATGACCGAAGTAGGGCGGTACAGGTCGACAGTACTAAAACCCGTGTTGATAGCGTCTTTGGGTTCAGCGCTTGAAACTATAACATGGTACGACAACGTGCGTCAAAGTGTTACGAGCAAAGCACTCAGTCCGAGCCTATGATTGGTCAATGTTTGCTTTGCTTTGCTTTGCTCGTCACACTTTGACGCACTTTGACATATACTGTCTTCAAACTTTGCTCTCAATTTCGAGTTGCGCCACTACAACGAGGTTTCGAGCGCCGTCGTCACAGTCTCCGAGACTATCATATCATTGGATCCCCCGCCGCCGCTGTCCCCGCCGCCGCCGTCCTCGCCATCGCCGCCGCCGCCGTCTCCGCCGCCGGAGCCGCCGGAGTCGTTTTTGGCATTGAAGGCAGGGGCTTTACACTCGTCCACTTTTCAGCTGAACCTGAGCCGTTTCTGGCGCTCAACACATCCCCTGAACGCCTGAACAAACCCTTAACCCCCGCTTGAAACACTCCCTAAACACCCCCCAAATAATCCTTATCCCAACAAACGCGCTTCCGTGGAGCTTACAGGTGGTGGACGAATGTAAGCCCCTGATTGGAGGCCAAATCTTCAAGCACTTCACGTGTTGGCGGAGCTTACCACACGGTCATTATCGGTCAAACGGTGGTATTCATCCTATGCATACTACTCTCGGCTCATGGCGACTACTGAATATACTGGTTGCCCCTGCACTAGCCTACACGCACAGCCTATTCTAGCAAACTAGGCTAGCTAAACCCCCCCTATTTTACTGACCCATTGTGGTTTCAATACTAACCCACTACACCACTAACCGCTGGCCCCTAAACTAGCTCATACTAGCTTAGTTTCACCCCCCCCATCGCCGGCACTAACCAAGTTCGACTACTGAGAGATAGGGAGCGAGGTAGAGAGCCGATTGCGCGTGTGTAAGTACGCAACCGGTTTGCATTGCCTTGGCCCCGGGTCTCATGGTAGCTCCCAGCTAGCCACTGGGTACCAGTATAGTCACAAGGCTTACAGGAACGTTCGCATTTCCATGTTGTCAGCCATCGCTTGTGCTCAGTAGGGGTGCGTCTTGATTTATATTGTCTAGCTAGCTATGCACTATGGACCCTAGTGACTTGAAGAGTGGATGCATATCACGAGAGTCTGCTATATGTATGGCGGCGTCGCAGTCTAGAGTGGGACACGAATACGTATGGTCGGACGGTCACTAATCGGTTGGTCAGTCAGTCCTATATTGTCAACACTAGCAGTTCCCTGCTGCTTTGCTGTCCTTTGTGATACAATCTCTCCTCTTCTTCTTCAATATGAAGTCTATCGGCAGTGCGAATAGTACAGCCTGTATCTAGACTAGGAGCTAATGCTGTTGTCTGCTCCTCACTCTTCGTCTTCACTGCAAGTATATCAATCAAACACCAGTGTCGCTGGTGGCGTGCGCCATAACATTTAGCTGATGGCAAGGGCCTGGCACAACGATGACGGTAAGGCGCCTTAATTACCTTTGAACACCGGGGCGGGGAGAGGAACAGCCAATGGTCACCATTCAAACTTCGATTCAGGCCCTATTGTTACACTGAGCAACCCTGAATCCTAGACCATAAAACCCTTCTGGGCCTTCGATGCATCGGCCAACCCGCGACTAACGACTGGCCTCAAACTCGACTAGAGAGAAATCGAAAGGCAGACTCCAGATCCGCGAATCGGGTAATGCTAACTGATGCTGAATGCGAAATGCGTGGCGTGGCGTGGCGTGGTGCTTGAAAAGTGGCTGCAGCGGTGGTGGATTGCAGCGCTCTGCGCGGTGCAGTACAGTAGGGGCGGTGGTGGATTACGTAAGCGCTCGCGACTCGAGGCGAGAGTCGCGGTCGTACGTCGTACTCGTAGTAACTGTCGGAAAATCGGATTCGCACCGAGTGTTGAACTTCCACCTGTCATGTCACGCGTCCGCTACATCGATGTGGTCTCATTCCACACCGCACCGACCTCGTTCGCAAGCCGCACTGGTACGTATCGTGCGCGTCATGTCGTACACCTCCATCGATGAACGCCAGCCACTTCTCACCCGCAGCCGCGGCGGCGGTTACCCTCACGCCGCCGCCGGCCCCGATGGGCATTCGACGATGAGCCGTCGCTTCAACTTGCTCAGACGCGCGGCGCTTCCCCTTCTGCTTCTCGCGGCGGCGTGCGTCGCCGCAGCCGTCGTCGCAACGACGCGCTCCAACGCCGTCGCAACGACGCGCTCCGACGCCGTCGCCGCGACGCTCGCCGGCGCCGACGCCGTGATGCGCTCCGACGTCGTCGCCGTCCTCCCCGCCGCCTCCGCCCTCGGTCAGCAGGCGCAGAACTCCTCGATCACGTTCACGGCAGGGACCGCATACACTCGTCCACACATATCAGCTCAACGTAAACGCTTTTTGGTGGGACAAGGGGTATTTACGGGGTGTTTAAGGGTTATTTAGGGGGTGTTTTTGGAGTGTTTGAGGCGGGGGTGGAGGGGGTATAGCGGTATTTAGGGGGTGTGTTGAGCGTCAGAAACGGCTCAGGTTGATTTGAGAAGTGGACGAGTGTCACGTCAGCCCCTGGGTCACGGTGCACGTGTGCAACCTACCCGCCGAGTATGTGGGATTCGACGTGTGCCGCGTTAAGCTCGTCGGTAGGGGCTGACACTCGTCCACTTCTCAGCTCAACTTGAGCCGTGTCTGACACACGCAACGCCCTTGACACCCTATACACCCCCTACTAACACCCCCCATAACACGGGCTACACAACCCCTACGCGCACCCCCTATCCTATAAAAAGCGCTCAAGTTGAGGCGAGAGGTGAACGAGTGTAAGCCTCTGCTCGTCGGGTGCAACCGCCGCAACCCCGAGTACCCCAACTGCCGGCACTGGCGATTGAAGGCAGGGGCTTACACGCGTTCACAGCTCAACTTGAGCCGTGTCCACATAAACACCCTACACACCCAAACACCCCCCTTCGCACGGGCTACACAATCCCTACGCGCACACCTTATCCCATAAACAGCGCTCAAGTTGAGCTGAGACGTGAACGAGTGTACGTCCCTGATTGGAGGACGGCATTGAGATGCTCCCCACCGACCGCACGTACAACACCTACAAGGTAGGGACCCGCCGCCGCCCCTCACGCATGCAACGACTATTCAGCGCGTCCGACTATTCAGCGCGTCCTGCGTCCTCTCACTTACGTGAACGTGGGTATCGAGGCGACGTCAGTTGTTGGCGTTTTTGGGAGTTAACAATCACGTTACTTTCCGCCTGACGGTCTATTCACTCGGACCGGACGTCCCATCATCTTGAGCCTGACGTCCAATCAACTTGAGCCTGACGAACCTGGCGTCCAAACAACTTGAACCTGACGTCCTATCAACTCGAACCTCAAGAACCTGGCGACCAATCAACATGAACGCGACGTCCCATCAACTTGAATCTAGCTTCCCACCAACTTGAAACAGCTCATCAATTCGATGCTAATGTCCCACCAATTCCATCCTAACGACTCATAAACTCGAAGCAACTGAACGTCCCATCACATAAACCCATCGTCCCATGAGCTCAAACACAAACGTCTTGTCAACCTCCGTTGGGCATACAGTGACGAATGTGTGTGGTACTCGTTCGACGACACCATCAGGAGCTTACACTCGTCCACTTCTCAGCTCGACTTGAGCCGTTTCTGACACTCAACACATCCCCTAAACGCCTGAACACCCCCTCCAACCCAGCCTTAAACAACCCCTAAACACCACCAAAAGACTCCTTGTCCCACAAAAAGCGCGTACGTTGAGCTGATAGGTGGACGAGAGTAAGTCACCCCACGGGCCTTACCTGGCTGTAGCGGCGCGAGTTGAGACTGAAAACAGCATTTGAAAATACTTCGTCAGATTTCAGGTTCAAGCGCTTGGTTCCAGGCGCTTTCAACGTCAATTTGATAGGGTCAACTTGCGCTGCCTTACCTCCCGGTGACCACTGACGCATACAGCGCCGGCGACATCTACGGCAGGGGCTTACACTCGTCCACACCCTGAGCCGTTTTTGTCACTGAGAGCACACAACGTAAGATGCAAAAACGTCTGAAAATGGGGCTTACACTCGTCCACTTATCAGCTCAACCTGAGCCGTTTCTAAAACTCAACATATCCCCTAAACGCCTAAACACCCTCCAATCCCGCCTTAAAAGGTTCATAAACGGCCCCCAAATACCCCTTGTCCCACCACAAGTGCTAACGTTGAGCTGACAGGTGGACGATAAGCCCTTGGTCTGAAAGTGCTAACGTCAAGCCGAAAAGTGGACGAGTGTAAGCCCCTAGTCTTCGGCTTCGCAGTCATCAAGGTTGGGGGGTGCACAGGGGCTTACGCTCGTCCACTTCTCATCTCAACCTGAGCCGTTTTTGTCACTAAAACTCCATGGACCACCCAGCGTATCCCCCAAAAGGCGCTTATGATGATTCCAAAGGGGCTTACACTCGTCCGCTTCTCAGCTCAACTTGAGCCGTTTTTGTCCCTAAAACTCCATGGCCCACCCAGCGTTTCCCACAGAAGGCGCTTATGATGACCCGAAAAGTTGACCAGTGTGAGCCCCTGGCAGTTCAGGTTGAAATCTGGGTTAAATTGTGATCAAAACCTTGATTTCAATTACTCGATTCAATTCTAACTAATACCCTACATCAAGGCGGAGTGCTCCGCGTCAGATGAAGCGGCGTGCGGCGAATTACCCGACGTGCACTCGTGCAAGGAACAGGCAGGTCCTTATCGCTTACTTTCGCTTACATCACTTTCCGCATCCTCCTCCCTGACTGTTTGCTCATCGTGTACCGATGTACTTGTGCTCACTCGCCGCACCCTCTTCCCTGACTTGCTGCTCATAGTGTACCGGTGTACCCATGCACACCCGCCGCATCCTCCCCCTTTGTTTGCTCATATTGTACCGGTGTACTCACGGGCGAGGCCTCGGCGAAAGTCTGGCTGGTGCCTGCTATTACACGAGTAAGAGTCTTTGACTCTGTCCCACAGGGGCCACGGTGAAACCCTGGTGCCTCGCTATAGGGCTGATATAGGGGGGTATGTTTATTATTATTAAATTTGGGGAATTTGCCTCGTTATACACAGTCAGGTTGAGCTGAAATGGGACATGTGTGAGATACTGAGATTGCGGCACGTGTGTGCGGGAGCACTACCCACACATATGGCAAAAATAAATCAGGTGGATCTGAAAAAAGCACGAGAGTGTTCGGCATCCTGTGTACGAGTGCACTACCACACACATTACCGAAAAACAATCAGGTTGATTTGAAAAGAGGACGAGAGTGTGCGGCCCTGGTCGACGAACATTTGCGACCACCGCTACGACTCCGGCACCACGGTGGTAGGGACTGATGATGGTGCTTATACTTGTCGCCCCTAAACTAGCCTACTAAGCACTAGCCCCTAAACTAGCTTAAACTAGCCTAGTTTAAACCCCACTATTCCACTAACCCACTGTAGTCCCCAATACTAACCCACTAATCCACTAATCCACTAGCCCCTAAACTAGCTTATACTAGCTAAGTTTAACGCCCCCCCTCGCCAGCACTAACTTAGTTTGACAAGCATAATGGTGCTCGCCACATTTCCGAGCGCAGTTTGAGTTAAACACAGTGTGGGATCTGGTATCGAATTTGTGGTATGTGGTATCGAATCCCGTTGGACCAATCAGAACTGCCAATTTCTAAAATCCCAACGACCGACTTGCCGAAAGTCTGACCTGGTCGCGATCCTGGAGTGAATTGTCCCTCGATTTCGAGGATCTCAGGGTGACCGGTGACACTGTGTGAAAAGGTTGACACTGAGTTTACATCCTATGACGTGGCGAGCACTATGCATGAGCCCCTAGCCTGCGGTACCGAACCTGGACGTGATTGAGACCGATGGGTCCCGACTTTTCAACGTGACTTGCTGGGCGGCAGGGCCCGGTACCATCCAGACTGTTTGCTCATAGTGCACCCGTATACATTCGTGTCCTCCGCCTCCTCGTCGTCCTCCTTCTCCCCCTCATCCTCCGCCTCAGCCTCCTCCTCCTCTTCTTCCGCCTCCTTCTAGTCGTCCTCCTATTTCTCTTCGTCCTCATCGTGCATCTTGTTATCCTCGTCCTCGTCCTCGTCCTCCTCGTCCTCGTACTCCTCGTCCGCCTCTTCTCCGCCTCCTCCTCCTCCTCCTCCTCCTCCTCCTCCTCCTCCACCTCCTCCTCCTCCTCCTCCTCCTCCTCCTCCTCCAAATCCTCCTCGTCCTCCAACTCCTCCTCCTCCTCCTCATCCTCCTCCTCTCCTCCTTCTCATCCTCCTCCTCCTCCTCATCCTCCTCCTCCTACTTCTCCTCCTCCTCCTCATCATCCTCCTTCTCCTGTTCGACACCACCATACCCCTCAATGTGGCTGAACTTCGTCAAATGAATAACATTATATACCTCGCCGGGCCGTATTGGGCGGAGGACACGACGTGCTCATCGAAGACACCGTTCCAGGAGCTGCCGCTTCCGGTAGAGCGGTGCAGATTGACCGCATGAGATTCAAGTTGAAACCGCGCAGGACGAAGCGCTTGAAACTAAAACCTGATAAATCACTGTTCAATTTTGCTTCAATTTTGCTTTCGAGTTCAACTTGCGCCGCTATATCGAGGATCGCTCGTGCCTTCTCGATTCCAGTACAGCCGAGTCAGAGTTTATCAATCGCGTCGTTCCTCAGTAAGGCGAGTGCCTGGTCTGTTCGTAGCACGGCATCTACACGTGTAGTACCGGCCAAATCACCAAAACACATTTTGCTTTGGGCCAGATCACCAAACTCCACCGTACCTGTACAAGTACGAAGTACTTGAACAATCGTGCTTGTACAAGTACGGTTTACACACCAGGCACTTAGATGTTGCCCGCCATGTCATCGGCGACGCTCGTTGTACCTCGCTTCTTGAACTAAAGGGCATACTTGTGCCTGGTCTGTTAGCTAAGTAAGTTAAAAAAGCATGTAAGCGATCTGCGAGTTAATAACTCGTTCGAGTACTTACTAGCCAAGTAATTACTACGGCTCACAGACCAGAAACTATAGACGAGTTGGTGAGCTGTATGTGCCGGGCCGTATTCATGGGAACCCCGGTCCTGCGATCTCACACGTGTGGGGATCCTGCCAGACCTCACCGGCCCCAGGCAGGGGGGGTATTGAGCAGAGGGACAAGACATCACAAATCGATATGGTAGATAACAATATCGATATACCATATATATCCCATATCCATTCACCATAACCCATATCCCATATCGATATTCCTATCGATAGATAGCCCATTGATGTCCGATCTCCCATATCGATCTCCCATGTCGATCTCCCATATCGATATCGGATCATATCTTGTCACTCTGCTATTGATAACATGCACTTGACCGACGTTTTGACTCCTCGTCCTACTCGAGTTTGCATGTGCATTCACGCTGAAGGTAGTAAGTCATGCACGGATCTCACGTCGAGTGCTTGTTGTTCTCAGTCAGTGAACCTCCTGCCTTGTAGGGGCGTTTAAGAACAAGTACTCCACCGAGGTTGCGTTCCAGTGTACTACGACAAACCGAGCCAACGCGTCTGTATGCGCATTCACCATGATGGTAAGCCATCCCGATGGTAGGTCATGCGGGCACGTCAGATCACGGCTCGAGTGCTTGCTCTCAATGGCCCAGGGTGACAAGATATGGAGGATCCAGAGTGACAAGATATGGAGGATCGATCTCCAGGATGACCATGAATCCTGTCGTCCTGTCGGTTTGAGGATGACCTTAAGATCCGAAACATGGCCTTAGAATCCTGAGGATGACCCCCAAAATCCTGTCATCCTGTCATGCTGTCGGTCAGCCGGACAGTATGACCAGATCATATCTTTTCACTCTGCAATCAATGGCCCTTCTGCCGGGCGCATGCACCGCCGAGCCAAACGCGGTGTGCATCGCACAGTTCGTTGCGAGCAGGGACTTGAATTCGTTCTCATTTCCGCTCAACTTGAGCTTACTTTGCCCCTACCCGCTCAACTTAAGCTTACTTGGTGCCCTATGTAAGCGAAATCAACCCGTGGATGTGTCCCGAAGGTGCTCAAGTTGAGCTCTAATGTGAGCGATGTGTCCCGAAGGTCCTCAAGTTGAGCTCTGAGTTGAGCTCTGAAGTGAGCGAGTGTAACCAATGTGAGCGATGTGTCCCGAAGGTCCTCAAGTTGAGCTCTGAGTTGAGCTCTGAAATGAGCGAGTGTAAGCCCCTGGTTGCGGACACGGCCTGTCCCGCGCCGTTCCCGGACCCGGAGACGGAAGCGCGTTTTTTCACGCCTCCCGCGATTCCCGTGGCAGGGCCTATACTATGACAAAGTGCGTGAAACCACTTAGACACTTAGCAACAAGTAGTACTAAGTAGTCCTGCTGGAGCGTTCTGATTGGTCGAGCGGGCACTAAGTAGCACTAAGTGGCACTAAGTCTCACTAAGTGTCTGAGTGGTTTGACGCACTTTGTCATACAGTGACAAGATATGGAGGATTGATCTCCAGGATGACCATGAATCCTGTCATCCCGTCGGTTTGAGGATGACCTTAAAATCCTAAATATAGCCTTAGAATCCTGAGGATGACCCCCAAAATCCTGTCATCCTGACATCCTGTCGGTCAATCGGACAGTATGACCAGATAATATCTTGTCACTCTGGTATACACCTTTTTAACATTCTCACTCCGGAGGACGACACTAAATTGCTGGGTTGGTGACTTCCATAATTGGGGTCCAGTAATGCGTCCGAATCCGTCCGTATCCGACCTTCCACCGAATCCGTCCGAACCCGGAATCCTTTTCTGTAGGGCCAAAATGCACATACAAACTGTCGAATACCGCAAAAACTCCTCCCTGCGGGGATGCTCGGAATCCGCCCGAATCCGTCCGAACCCGTCCGAATCGGACCCTCCGCCGAATCCGTCCGAATTCAGAAACGCCATCCACGCTAAATTGTGATAAAGTGGTCTCAAGTTTTGCTTTGAGTTTCAATTTGCGGCGCTACACCAAGTTTCAGGCATGGTGTCTCGTTGAACAAACAGCAGCGACTCTCGTTTCCACACCGCCGAGTCTGCCGTCTGGGTAGGGCGGTGCAGGTTGACCCAATCAAACCTGTGTTTGAAGCGCCTGGAACTTTCCTCTTGAAACTAAGATATGATGGACCGCTTTCAAACTTTGGTTTCAAATTCAACTTGCGCCGCCTCGTTTAGTGGCCCCCTCTGCGCGTCCATTGCCGGCGACGCTGGCAGGGTCTTACACTCGTCCACTTTTCAGCTCAACTTGAGCCGTGTCTGACACACAAAAAACACCCTACACACCCTACACACACCCTACACACCCCCCAACACACCCTAACACCCCCTTAACACTGGCTACACAACCCCTACGCGCACCCCCTATCCCATACAAACAGAGTCACAAGATATGATCTGGTCATACTGTCCGGTTGACCGACCGGATGACAGGATTTTGGGGGTCATCCTCAGGATTCTAAGGCAATATTTAGGATTTTAAGGTCATGCTCAAACCGACAGGATGACAAGATTCATGGTCATCCTGGGGATCGATCCTCCACATCTTGTCACTCTGCAAACAAAGCGCTCAAGTTGAGCTGAAGAGTGGACGAGTGTAAGCAGAGTGACAAGATATCCCATATCGAAATGGGAGATGACCGTATCGATATTGTCATCTCCCATATCATTAGCCTCATCTCCCATATCGATATCCAGGATGACCATATCGATATGGTAGATAAACATATCGATATACCATATCCCAAATCGATAACACATATTCCGTATCGATATCCCTATCGATAGCTCATTGATGTCCGATCTCACATATTGATCTCCCATATCGATCTCCCATGTCGATATCGGATCATATCTTGTCACTCTGGCTCAAGTTGAGCTGAAGAGTGGACGAGTGTAAGCCCCTGGGCGCTTGTCACTCTGGGCTTACACCCCTCCACTTCTCTGCTCAACCTGAGCCTTGTATGTCACAAGAAAACACCCTACACACCCTAAACACCCCCCAACACCCCCTTAACACTGGCTACACAGCCCCTACGCGCACCCCCTATCCCATACAAAGCGCTCAAGTTGAGCTGAAGAGTCAAGGAGTGTAAGCCCCTGGACACTGGTCCCGCCGCCACAACCGCCCTTCAACTCTACACGGTGGGGCGGTGCAGATTGACCCTAACAAACCCACCTTGAAAGCGACAAGATCTGTGCGCTTGAAACTGATATTTTCTAAACTGCTTTCAAGTATTGCTTTCAAATTCAACTTGCGCCGTTACAACACGGACGTCAACGCCAAAGATATCTTCGAGGCAGGGTGGTGCAGCTTCACCCTATCAAACCCAAGTTGAAAGCGCATGGAACTAAGCGCTTGAAACTAAAACATGAGGATCTGCTTTCAAATCTTGGTTTCAAATTCAGCTTGCGCCGCTACATCAAGGCTGCCGCCCTCGCCAAAATCTCCATTTCTGTCGCGGTAGGGCAATGCAGGTTGACCCTTTGAAACCCAAGCTGAAACCGCCTAGAACTAAGCGCTTGAAACTAAAATATGATAAATTGCTTTTCAAATTTGCTTCAAATGCGCTTTCGAATTCTACTTGCGCCACTACATCGCGGTGGGGCGGTGCAGGTTGACAGAATCAAAACCCGAGTTGAAAGCGCGCCTGGTGTCAGCGCTTGAAACTAAAATTTGATGAACCGCTTTCAAACGTTGCTTTCGAATTCAACTTCCGCCACTACATCGCGGCGGTTGCGGCAGCTCTCGCCGTCGTAACCGCTTCTGCTGGTGCCCTCTCGGTAAGGCCATCCCAGGGTTTAGGGTTTAGGGTTTAGGGTTTAGGGTTTATATTTTAGGGTTTAGGGTTCAGGGTTTAGGGTTTAGGGTTTAGTGTTAGGATTCAGGGTTTCGGGTTTAGGGTTTAGGGTTAATCCTAAGCTCAGGGTTTCGGGTTTAGGGTTTAGGGTTAATCCTAAGCTCTCGCCGTCGTAACCGCTTCTGCCGGTGCCCTCTCGGTAAGGCCAACCCAATTTGAAAGCAAAGTTTGAAAGCGCTTCATCATATTGTAGCTTCAAGCGCTGATCGCATACACCATCGGCGCTTTCCATTCGGATTTTGACACGGTCAACCTGCACCGCCTTAGGCCAACCCAATTTAATCTCGATATCTGGTCAACCCGCCAGTCCGATTTTTTATTTTTGGGCGGTTTCGGACGATCCGGATCGAATTTTGGGTAATTTTGCCGATACGACGCGGTGTATTTATGGTTTGGGAATGCTCTTGGGTTTAGGGCTTCTGTAATGGGGTTGTTTTGCCCGTACGATTTAGACTGTCTCGTCCCCTGCCCCGCCCCACAGCGATTCCAACCCTAAATGTTGACTGGATCTCGAGATTGAATCGGGCTGGCCTAAGGCGGTGCAGGTTGACCGTGTCAAAACCCGAGTTGAATGCGCCGATGGTGTATGCAATCAGCGCTTGAAGCTGCAAAAAATGATGAAGCGCTTTCAAACTTTGCTTTCAATTTCAAATTGCTACTCTACATCTCGGTCTCGGGTATCCCGGGTACGAATCCAAACTTTGCTCAATTGAGGGCTGCCTTGGTGAGGCGGTGCAGATTGACCCCAGGTTGAGTCTGTGTTGACCCCAGGTTGAGTGTGTGTTGACCCCAGGTTGAGTTTGTGATGACCCCAGGTTGAGTCTGGGTCCACCGTGCTTGGTATCAACGTTTGAATCAAAATATGACGAACCGCTTGCAAACAGGCCAGGGCGAAAGCCTGGTGCCTCCTCATACACACGCGAGCGTGTCTCTCTCTCTGCAGGGGGTTATACCGTGTCTCTCTCTGCAGGGGGTTATACTCGTTCGCGTTAGAACTCAACTCAAGCGACTCCAGGCCACATTCATGAGTTAGGCTGGGATAGACGGTGGATCGGAACGAGTGTAAGGCCCTGTCTCTCTTTCTCAAACTCCGGATTCAATTTCAACTCTGGATTCAATTTCAACTTGCGCCGCTACACGATGACCGCTGTTATCGCCGCTGAGGCCGCCGACACCACCGCCTGCACCGCTGCCGCTGCCGCTGACGCGACCGCGTTCGTTGCTGCTTACCAACACGCGCAAGCCGTTCGAGACATCGCCAGAGCACTCGGTAGGGCGGTGAAGGTCGACAGAAACACATTCCGTGTTGAAAGCGCAGCCTATGGAACTCAGGCCCCTGTATCGTAAGGAAATCCCCCTTTCTGTATGGCGCAAGGTCAGAGATCTGGTATCGACAGCGGCATTATGACACTGTCGATACTAGATCGCTGTCCTTGCGCCATACGAAGCAGGCCATATGAGCTGCAGTGGGGTTTATTTTGTACGAT